>Ga0207689_10002023_pt1 | contig 19162 bp, 15 predicted proteins | sample KBSMisM52_FD_184312 | JGI IMG/M metagenome (GOLD analysis project Ga0207689, IMG submission 184312) | Miscanthus rhizosphere microbial communities from Kellogg Biological Station, Michigan, USA - KBS Miscanthus M5-2 (SPAdes) (version 2) | ecosystem: Host-associated > Plants > Roots >... | reverse complement strand
GTTCATGAACTACGGCCGCAGTTAAATGGCGGACGCACGATGAACTTTCTGAATGGCAGCAAAAACATCAATACGTATGTGAACGGGGAACTCTATTATGGTATACGCTATATGGTAAAGGACAAATATAATTTCAGCGGTGGTCCTTCACTGAAAAGAAGCATTTCCAAATCTTCACTACGACCGGAAACAAAAAACAATTACTGGACGTACGGTGCACGTGCAGACGGATATGTAATGCTCCCCTGGAAACTGGAACTTAGTTCGGACCTCGACATGAACCTGCAGCAGAAAACAAGTGCGTTTCCAGACCCGGTTAATATCACCGTGTGGAATGCCGAATTGAAACGAAAATTTTTTAAGGATAAAGCATTTGAATTAATCTTTACTGCTCATGACCTGCTAAACCAGAATATTGGCTTTACACGAATCATTAATAGTAATTTTATAAGTCAGCAGCAGTATGATCGCCTGAGCCGTTATTTCCTGTTGTCTGCACGGTGGACATTTAACAAGATGCCTGGCAAGAACTAACCGCTGAAATGAAAAAAGTTTCTTTTAAACCTATTATAATATGAAACGATCATTCATACTGCTCATTGCTTTTACATTGCAGGCCATTATTAGCCGCTCCCAACAGGTTTTTATTGATCATGTGTCTGTGGACTATAAAAAAACGGTATCGTGGTGGCCCCTGGCAAAAGAGATGTTTCCTGACTGGTTCGAAAATGAAAAGGACCATATGGCCAAAGAAAATGTGAGCATATTCAATTTTACCGGTGATGCCACCAAATCGATTTATAAGCGGATAAAAGAACCTGAAAGGCAACCCGGCGTGTGGTCTGAAGTTTTCGCGGATGAAAATGTGATATACAATGATTACACAACGGGTACTACGATTTCACAAAAGCCCGTATTTGAACAAACCTTCCTGGTGCAGGACAGCTTGTCGAAAATAAAATGGAAAATAACCGCAGACACACGCACTATTGCCGGGTTCAATTGCCGCAAAGCAATTGGTATTTTATATGACACCGTCGCTGTATTCGCTTTTTATACAGATGAAATAATGATCGATGGCGGGCCGGAGAGTATTCATGGTTTGCCGGGACTGATATTGGGTGTGGGTGTTCCGCGGCTGCATACTACCTGGTTTGCTACTAACGTGCGCATTGCAGATGACGTGGCTATGAAAAAAGTAGTACCCGCTGCAAAAGGGAAAAAAACAAACCGCGCTGAAATGTATGGCGCCATACTGAAGGCCATGAAAAACTGGGACCAATTCGGGCAAAAGATGTTGCTGGCCTTTGTGCTATAGCGGCGCTTATTTTATCAATTCAAATACAAAACTCTCTTTCGGTTGTACTTCAACGTCAGTTAATGGTTTTATTTCACCGGTAACTGCATTTTTCACTTTTGTAAATCCTTTCATCCGTTCTGCGAAGTATGACCAGTCCGGTAGTATGTTATATCTGCCAGTATTACTGACTACCATTACCGTTTGCTGATTGTCGTAGCGGAAATAAACATACAACCCGCCTTGCGGCGTATACTGCATCAGTTTGCCCTTTGTTATAGCTGATGAAGACTTCCTGAAATTGGCCAGGGCGGAAACATAAGCAAACGCTTCCTGCTCCTGCGCTGTTCTTCCTTCTTTAGTAAATTTATTTACGGCATCCTCTTTCCAGCCTCCGGGAAAATCTTTGCGTACTTCCGCATCGGTGGGGTCTCTGAAATTTTTCATCAATATTTCTGTGCCGTAGTATAACTGGGGTATGCCCCTTAATGTAAGTAACCAGTTGATGGCCATTTTATATTTCATGAAATCCTCCCCGATAATTGAATAAACACGGTCGAGGTCATGATTGTCTAAAAAAATACAATTCCGGGTAGGGTCTTTATATACTATATCCTGGGCTAGTGTAGAATAAATTCTGCTTACACCGTCATTCCATCCAAATGATTGTCTCAACCCATCCAGCAATGCATTGGTCAGGGGCTGATCAGTTATTCCCTGTACGTTATGTTTGAATGGAATATTTGTAAAATTGTTTTGCGTAAAGTATCCTGCATTAACTACAGAAGGAACCAACGTTTCTCCGAATACAGTCAATTTCGGAAATTGGTTCAGCAACGCATCATTCATTTTATTCAGGAAAACCGGGTCATTATAAAAATAGGTATCCACTCTCCATCCATCTATACCAAACTCTTCTGTAGCCCAGATTGCATATTGAATGAGAAAGTTTGAAACATATGGATTTTTTTGATTCAGGTCTGCAAGGAATGGAGTGAACCATCCATTTACAGAAATTCTGCGGTCAATATCCGATGCATAAGGATCAACAAGAGGCTGATCTTTGTAAGATGTATTGGTGTAGGTTGGCCATTGATTTACCCAGTCTTTCATCGGCATATCCTTCATACTCCAGTGGTCTGCACCGATATGATTGTACACAGCATCCTGCATACATTTCAATCCTTTTGCATGTGCGGCATTCACCAACTGTTTATATTCATCGTTTGTACCTAATCTTCTGTCAATTTTATACTGATCCGTAAATGCGTAACCATGATATGTACTTCTTGATGTACCGCCTTCCATTGTTCTTGCCATATCATTTTCTACTACCGGTGTCGGCCATATCGTGGTTACTCCTAATTCTTTTAAATAATCCAAATGATCTTCAATTCCTTTCAGGTCCCCGCCGTGACGATCAAACGGGTTATAACGGCTATGGCCCGTATCCCGCATGTCTTTAAAAAAATCATTGGAAGTATCGCCGTTGGCAAAACGATCGGGCATGAGTAAGTAAATAAAATCTGCCTGTGTTACGCCTTGTATTCTTGATTTGCCATCTTCTTTGCTAAGGGCTTTCAGTTCATACTCTGCGTTACCTTCCCCCTCTTCGCTTCTGAAATGAATTTTTATTTTTCCTGGCTTTGCCGCAGGGCTTATGATTAAATCAAGGAATACATAATTCTTGTTCTCCACCTTGTTCACTTTCACCAGCTTTACACCGGGATAGGAAATAGTTATTGCATCTCCGGCAATGTTACCCGCATGAATCATTAACTGGAGTTTTTGATTTTTCATACCGGTCCACCAGTGTGAAGGATAAAAAACGGCCTTGCCATAATCCGAAGCAATACCATACAAAGAAACAGAAAGCAAAAAAAGAACAACCGATATGGCCCTTTTCATAATTATTTATTTTCCTTTAGCGTAAGAACGGATAAAAATGCGGCAACAAACATGGAGCAGCCTCCCAATACAATGGTGAATATCGCATGTCCTCCGAAAATATGTTTTGTAAACATGCCCAGTAATGTAGCAGCGAGGATCTGCGGCAGTACAATAAAAAAGTTAAAGATACCCATGTAAACCCCCATCTTTTTCTGGGGCAATACTTTGGTAAGAATGGCATAAGGCATGGCCAGGATACTGGACCATGCAAACCCCACCCCGGCCATACTTATAATGAGAAGATTTTCATTCCTGAATAAATAAAAAGAAATTAAACCCAGTCCGCCCGCGGTCAGTGCAATAGCATGAGTGGTGGCACGGGATAATCGTTTAGCCAATACCGGTAGCAGGAAGGCAAAAAAAGCGGCAAATCCGTTATACCATGCAAATAACACGCCGACCCAGTTCCCGATTTTGTTATATTCAGGGGATACAGGATCCGTGGTATTATATAAATGCTGGGCCAATGCGCCGGTGGAGTAAATCCACATGGCAAAGAGGGCAAACCAACTGAAAAACTGGACCACTGCCAGCTTCTTCATTGTTGCCGGTAAAAAATTCAGATCGTCCATCACCTCGACAAAACCATTGTTTGAGCCTCCTTTCAGAAAAAAGCCGGCAATCAATTGAAAGATCCCGAAAGAAGTGATGCCTCCCGTTAAAACATATAGTTCTTTTTCCAATGGCTGTATTGCGGAGCGGTTATAAAAAAAAAGTAATGCCGATAAAACAATGCCCATCAACGCCCATGTATATCCTTTTTTTAAAAAAGAGGAGTAAGGAGTTTTTATCTGTACCCCACCGGAGTGGTCATCTTCCGCTGTTCCGAATGATTTCATTTCCGCAGGTGAGTATTCCCGGGTAGTAAAAACAGTATAGGCAACTGCAAACAGAAAGACGAAGGCCCCGATATAAAAGGAAATTTTTACGGAATCCGGGATCACTCCTGCTTCCGCTACATTGGAGATACCCATTGCCGTTAGTATGTACGGAAGTACCGATGAAATAACAGCCCCGATCCCGATAAAGAAGCTTTGCATGGCAAAACCGGTTGTCCGCTGATCATCCGGAAGCATATCGCCTACAAATGCGCGGAAAGGCTCCATGGAAATATTAATAGATGCATCCAGCAGCCATAGCAACAGGGCTGCCATCCACAGCGACCATACATTCGGAAAAATAAAAAGGGCCAGGGACGCCAATATAGCTCCTCCCATAAAATAAGGTCTTCTTCTTCCCCACCGGCCCATCCAGGTTTTATCGCTGAAGTGACCGATGATCGGTTGCACAATTAAACCTGTAAGAGGGGCAGCTATCCACAGAATCGGGATATCCTCAATCTTTGCACCCAACGTTTGGAAAATCCGGCTGGTATTTGCATTCTGCAAACCGAAGGCAAACTGGATTCCAAAGAATCCAACACTCATATTAATAATCTGGCTGAGGCTGAGCCGGGGTTTCATTCCTGTATAAGCAGTGGACATAGCAATCGTCTGTTTGGCTGGTTAGTATAGGAAAGATAGGAAGAATATGTAAATTGTACACGGTGCAGGAATAACCAGCGGTTTTAAGAAATAAATAAGCCCTGGTGCAATAAAAATCGTTGTGATAAAAATCAACAACCCTTAAAATAGATTCACACTTCTTCTGTTCCGAAAATATATTTGCAGACCATATTTTACCAAAGCCGATCAACGACCATCCTTTACATGAAGAAAATCGCTAAACCTGTCCCGTCTGATGTGCCTGTGTTTTATAAATCCTATATGGATTATGTACCGGGCGACGAAAACCTTATCAAAAATCTTGTTGACATTTTAAACGAAACCGAAAAACTTATTCTTTCGCTGCCGGAAGAGAAGTTATTGTACAGGTATAGCGAAGGCAAATGGAGTATTAAAGATGTTATCAACCATTTATCAGACTGCGAACGTATTATAACCTACCGTGCACTGCGCATAGCGAGAGCGGATAAAACCAATCTTCCCGGTTTTGATGAAGAAGAGTTTGCAAAATATACCAACGCAAATGGCCGTACCGCACGGGATTTATTGAATGAACTCCGCGCCTGCCGCATGTCGAGCATTGCGTTGATAGAAACAATAGATAATGAAGCGCTGAACCGTACCGGCACTGCGAACGGATATCCCATCTCGGCCCGTTTGCTGGTAAACCATTTATACGGGCATCATCGTCACCATCTGAATATTCTGCGGGACAAATATCTTTAAGCCTTTCTCTTTTTCATGGGCATGTAAATTGTACAGCTATGCCCAAAGAATTAAATGAGGCACCCTTTCTACATCCGCGGAACGATTATCCTGTTAGGGCTTTGCCTGTTGATATTTACGCTTTCCACACTTCGTGCTTTATTCATTCCTTTTGCGTTGGCAGGAGTAATAGCGATGCTTCTGAATCCCGTTGTAGACTGGCTGCACGCCAGGAAAATGAACCGGGTTGTTGCCATAACAATTTGCGTTGTTTTTTCAATACTGCTGATAGGTTTTGTCGGCTGGTTTATTATTTCACAAGCTGCCCGTGTAGGAGAGGATTTTCCCCAAATGAAAATGAAATTTGAAAAACAGTTTCATTCTTTCCAGGTATTTATCAGCAATGAAGCCAATATCAATATGGCAAAGCAGGACGCTCTTATTGCTAAGGGGAAAGGAAGCCTGGGACCTGTGCTGGCAAGTCTTGCCGGAAGCATGTTAGGTTCACTTGCTGTCATTGTTTTGCTGCCTGTTTACCTTTTCCTGTTGCTCTATTATAAACAGCTTATGCTGAATTTTATTTATGAAGTTGTGAATGATCAGTATGCGGGTAAACTGGATAAGGTACTGAATGAATCTAAAACGGCTATTCAGAAATATATGTCAGGCCTGATGCTCGAAACGTTGATAGTAGCCACCTTAAACAGTATCGCATTATTAATTTTTGGCATTAAGTACGCCCTGTTGATTGGTGTATTGGGAGCGCTGCTGAACCTGATTCCATATATCGGTGGGATTATTGCAATAGGTCTGCCCGTGATAGTAGCTACTGTTACAAAGGACGGGTTCAATACCCAATTGGGAGTGATCGGTGCTTATTTGCTGATCCAGTTTATAGATAATCATTACCTGCTGCCTGTAATTGTTTCTTCCAAAGTTCGCATCAATGCACTTATTTCAATTGTTGCCACTATTTCAATGGGAATGCTTTGGGGCGTTGCGGGCATGTTCCTGTCTATTCCGCTGGTGGGTATTTTAAAGATTGCGTTCGATCGCATTCCCGGCATGGAGCCGTGGGGAAAATTATTTGGCGATGAAGTACCCATGGTGCACCGGGGAATATTACTAAAACGAAGAAGAAAGAAAGCAACAGTTGCATAAATAGTAAAGCCGGTTTGATTAAACCGGCTTTACTATTTATATTCCTTTCTTTTATATCACAAAACCGTTTGGAATCACCGCGCCCTTCTTGACCACTACAATCCCGTCTTTAATTGTGTACAGCGAATGATCCGTATTCTCAAGATGCGGCCCGCCATTTATTCTAACGTCGTCGCCTATGCGGCAATTCTTATCAATAATGGCATTCCGTATATAGCAGCGGTGCCCGATACCCAGCAGGGGTATCCCGGTGCGTTGCGCATTATTTATTTCATCCAGGGTTTCATAATAGTCGTTACCCATCAGGTAGCAACTGACGACGGTAGTGCCGTGCCCTATCCGGCTGCGTATACCGATTACGCTATGCTCAATTCTTGATGCATGGATAATGGAACCTTCGGCTACCAATGTTCTTTCCAGGGTGCTTCCGCTGATTTTTGCGGGGGGCAGCATACGGGCCCTGGTATAAATCGCGTTATCGTTATCAAATAAATTAAACTCGGGCAAGTCTTCTGTAAGACCGAGATTAGCTTCAAAGAATGAATAGATATTCCCGATATCCGTCCAGTAACCATCATATTGATAGCTGGCCACTTTATGTTTGCTGATTGAATCAGGAATAATTTCTTTACCGAAATCCGTGGCATCTTTTTTATCCGACATCAGCAGGTCAGTTAAAAACTGCCTGTTGAAAATATAAATACCCATGGAGGCGAGATAATTTCTGCCCTTGCTTTTCATTTCATCCCCCGTGTCACTTACCCAATCTCCCAATACTTCCTTTTTTGGTTTTTCTATAAATGAACTGATCAGCCCGTCCCCGTTTGTTTTTAAAATACCAAATTCCGGGGCTTCTCTTTCTGCCACAGGAATTGTAGCAATCGAAATTTCCGCGCCGGTTGCTTTATGATTTTCAAACATAGCTTCAAAGTCCATCTGGTACAATTGGTCGCCGGAAAGAATGAGTATATAGTCACTCGGAAAAGGATTAACATGGCGAAGGCCCTGTCTTACCGCATCGGCAGTTCCCTGGAACCAGGTGGGATTATCCGGTGTTTGCTCTGCAGCAAGGATATCGACAAAAGCGGAACTGAATGCGCTGAAGTGATATGTATTTTTTATATGCCTGTTCAGCGATGCTGAATTGAACTGCGTTAATACAAACATTCTTCCGATACCGGAATTCAAACAATTGGAAATAGGAATATCGACCAGGCGATATTTACCGGCAATCGGAACAGCAGGTTTTGAACGGCTCGCTGTTAATGGATACAATCTTGTGCCGGCACCGCCGCCAAGAATTACAGCAAGCATCTCTTTTCCTATATTAGACATATGCAGAAGTTTTTATTTGGATGACTTAATAAAGTTACTTTAATGAAGTATACAAATCAATATATTGTTGCGCCGCACTATCCCAGGAATGATCAATCTCCATTATATAGGTGCGCATCCAGTCCAGCAGTTCCTTTTTATTATTATATAAATCGATAGCGCGGCCTACAGAATAGGTAACATCCCATACAGTTGCATTATCGAAGCGGATACCGAAACCCTGCCAATCGCCAAAATCGGTTACTGTATCCCGTAAGCCACCTGTATTGCGGACGATAGGCACAGTACCGTACCGCAATGCATACATCTGGTTAAGGCCGCAGGGTTCTACCCTGCTTGGCATTAATAAAAAGTCTGCCCCGGCATACATCAGGTGACTGAGCGGTTCGCTATAACCGATATAGGTATTGATATAACCTGCAAAGCGGCTATTCATATCGCTTAACTCTCCTTCCACTGCCGGCTCGCCCGAACCTAATATAAGAAAACAACAATTGCCATGATGCTGGTAAATAGATGAACTGATGGCATCGGGCAAAAGATCTGCCGCCTTCTCTCCCACCAATCTTCCTATAAAAACAATCAATGGCTTTTCTATATCCAAACCAAAGCGATCGCATAATTCTTTTTTGTTTGCCTGCTTGCCAAGATCGGCAGTGAGTTTGGAATAGGTTTGATTAAGCATCACATCTTTCGACGGGTCCCAAACTTCATTATCAATACCATTTAAAATACCAACGCATTTTCCTTTCTCGTATTCAAACAGGTTTTCCAGTCCCGCAGACATATATTTCAACTCATCCAGGTAACTCGAACTGACTGTAGTTACCTTCCAGGCGCATTTTACCGCGGAAGCTAACGGGTTCAGAGAATTGTTCCAGTCCAGTGCTCCCCATTTCCATCGGTCCCAGGAAGGCAGGTAGTAACTTTTGTCCCATCCCATTTGCCCCTGGTATTGCGCATTGTGTATAGTTAAAACAGAAGGGATATCCGCAAGATGGTTAAAGACGAAACAATGTTTCATCATAAAAGGAATAAGACCGGCCTGGTGATCGTGTACATGGATGATATCAGGTTTATGCGACCATTTGCTTAACCAGTCAACAACTGCTATCTGGAAAGAAGTAAACCGTTCCGGATCGTCGTTATAACCATATATTTTTTCACGATCCAGTAAACCATTTATGTCAACAAGAAAGAGATCGAAACCGAGTTTATTTGTTTTCTCTTTTATAATGCTGTAATGAAACCAATGTGACCCGAGGTTTTGCCCCCCTTCATGAACCAGTTCCCATTCATTATCGTATAAGAATTTAGTACGGTACATCGGCATGATCACTTTCGCAACATGCCCCAGTTTCACCTGGTATTTGGGTAAAGCACCCACCACATCTCCCAGTCCTCCGGCCTTGGCTACAGGATAACACTCTGCTGATACATGAATTATTTCCATCTGGTAAGCCCGTTTTCTTTAACAAGAATATATTTCAAATTAAGCGGTTTTTTCCGAATGCAAATAACCTTGCTGAAAATTATTTCATTAAATCTATCCTGTCCAAACGGATTGATGCAATACATGTCCTGATTTTTTTATCCCTTCTTTACGTAATTATTATATTATGATGCAATAATAAAAGCGAAAACTGAAAACCTTAGACGGAAAACGGTAAGGTTTTTCTTTTGAATTAAAATTTGTCTTACTTTCAGTCGTCTTTAAACTAACTAATAATTGATTGCTATGAACCAACAAGCAAAACAGCCAACTAATTACGGGGCGTTAAGTACTTTAGTAATGGTCTTTTTCTTCTGGGGTTTTATTGCCGCCAGTAATAGTATTTTTATTCCTTTCTGCCGTACTCATTTTAACCTTTCACAATTCCAGTCACAATTGATTGGTTCGGCATTTTACGGAGCTTACTTTATAGGCTCTTTAATATTATATCTTGTTTCGAGCATGCTTGGTTATGATATATTGAATAAGATCGGTTACAAGAAAGGAATTATTTATGGCTTATTCATTTCAGTGATCGGGGCTTTGGCAATTATTCCTTCTGCGAATGCCAATTCATTTGCATTAATCCTGGTATCCTTTTTTATCGTTGCCCTTGGATTTTCATTGCAGCAAACCGCTGCTCAGCCTTTTGCTATTGCATTAGGCGATCCTGCAACAGGTTCACACCGTTTGAATCTTGCCGGTGGTGTTAATTCTTTGGGAACTACGTTAGGACCCATCATTGTGAGTTTCTTTTTATTTGGCAGCGTGGGTGGAGAGCATAAAGAAGTAACCGTTACGAATATCAACAATCTTTACCTGATTGTTGCGGGTGTCTTCGCCGCGGTGGCTTTATTTTTTGCATTTTCAAAATTACCTTCCGGTAAAGACGATGCCAAGTTCGAGGGCTCGATGAAGGCCGCGTTTTCGTTAATTGCAATGACTGTTGTAATTGGTATATTAATTACAATCGGACAGATGACAGATATTGGAAAATCTCCATTGCTTATCATCGCTTTGCTCGCCGTAATCATCATTCTTTTTTATTCAAACAACAGCGCTATAAAGAATAATGCAGGATGGGGCGCCATGAAATATCCCCAATTGATATTCGGTATGCTCGGCATATTTATGTATGTAGGTGTGGAAGTAACGATCGATAATAATTTTGGCGCCTTATTGAAAACACCGGGATATATCACCGAAAGCGGAATGCTTGACAACGAAATTTCAAAATATATTTCGCTATACTGGGGCAGCCTGATGATTGGAAGATGGACCGGGGCGATCGGCGTATTTAATCTTTCAAAAACGGGAAGAATGATAGCGACTATTGTTGTTCCATTTATAGCATTTGGAATTATACTTTTTGTCAACCATTTATATGGAAATGATATTACCGATTTGCTTCCTTATTCAATCGTTATCCTGATTGCGATAGGTGCATTTTTCTTTGGACAGCAAAAACCCGTTAAAACATTGCTGACACTGTCCCTTCTGGCAGCTTTTGCAATGTTATTCGGTGTATTTACAAAAGGGATCATCTCCGTATATGCGTTTATGGCAGGTGGGCTTTGCTGCTCCATTATGTGGCCTTGTATCTTTTCGTTGGGCGTAGCCGGCCTTGGTAAATACACAAGCCAGGGTTCAGCTTTTTTAATTATGATGATATTGGGAGGAGCTATTATACCTCCATTCCAGGGAGCGATTGGGGATACTCCTTCAATTGGTATGCATAATTCGTACCTGGTTGCTGCGGCATGTTTTGCATTTCTTGCCTTCCTTGCTTTAAAATTAAAGAGTGTATTAAAATCACAGGGATTGGATTTCGATCAGCAGATCGGCGGAGGACATTAGCCCATAAAACATAGTATGTCTTTGCAAGAATAAACGGATAGTATTCATAAATACAGTGAGCGAATAAAACAAAAAAAATGGCAACTTCTTCATCTTCCTCTTTATTGGATCATTTGGTAATAGGAATAGACATTGGTGGTACAGGAACAAAATTCGGCATCGTTGACAGGGATGGAAATGTTCTTTTTTCGAGTGAGATATCAACCAAAAAACACAAGGCAGTCGAGCCATTTATTGATGAGTTATATTCCGCATTAGGTGAGTTGATTGAAAAAGCAGGCGGTACCGGCCGTATAAAAGGAATCGGTCTTGGCGCCCCTAATGGTAATTTTTATACCGGTACTATTGAATATGCCCCTAACCTGCCCTGGAAAGGAATTATTCCATTGGCAAAAATGGTAGAAGATAAATTCAAACTGCCGGCTACATTAACCAATGATGCAAACGCGGCAGCAATTGGCGAAATGATGTACGGCGCTGCAAAAGGGATGAAAGATTTTATCATGATTACGTTAGGAACCGGTGTTGGAAGCGGCATCGTTGCCAATGGCCATCTTATTTATGGTCATGACGGGTTTGCAGGCGAATTGGGGCATACGATTATTATCCCCGATGGCCGGATGCACCCGGGCACGGGTAAAAAAGGTTCATTGGAAAGTTATGCTTCGGCTACAGGTGTACGATATACAACCATCGAACTATTGGAAAAAAGTAAAGAAAAAAGTTTGTTACGTTCTGTTCCAAAAGATGAGATCGACTCCAAGAAAGTATATGAAGCGGCCGTGAAAGGCGATAAGCTGGCTAAGGAAGTATTTGAGTATACGGGAAAAATTCTGGGCATCGCATTGGCCAATGCCGTTATGTTCTCCAGCCCGGAAGCCATAATATTATTTGGCGGGTTAACTAAATCGGGAGAATATATTTTAAAACCAACGCGTGAACACATGGAGGCAAACCTGATCCAGGTATTCCAGAATAAAGTAAAAATATTGATCAGTCACCTCAAAGAATCAGATGCGGCTATATTAGGCGCCAGCGCTTTGGCCTGGGGATAAGAAATTATCAATAACATAAAAAACGGAAATGGGGCCGGGTTAATAGCCGCCCCTTTTTATTGAAATCATTTTCCCGGCAATGTTTCTTCTATGCCTGCATTGCAAATATTAGTCCTGTGATAAGAACAGTTCAATATCTATACATAATGCATATCCGAAAATCTCTTTGCTGAATGCAATATGTTTATATGACAGACGACTTTTCCCTCATAATTAATAGAGGCCTATTTCCGTAAAGACATTGTTCGTATTTATACCAGAGAATATTCTCTATAGATACGAATGATTGAATCGCATTTACACTTCGTTATACTACGTTAAGTAAAATCTTAATAAAATGACAGGTTATGCATAATTAAAGGAGTCAGGATTTTGGTTGTATCATATTAGCTAATTATGTAATTATCAAGGTGCAATTGCCCCCATTATTTGACAATTGTCAACCCAATACTACAGGCCTGCTAAAAAAAAATCAGACTTTATAGTAAAAAGTAAATACTATTTATATTTTTGTATAAGAATATACACTTATATTAAAGTAATAAATAACTTGTATTATAAACTAAGGTTCTTTTTTAGCTCATAGAGGCCCGGACAGTTTTAAATACGGGTTATGACTCAATAAAAGTCATACCAATACCTGATGAAATCCTTTTTAATCTTACCCTGTTCCCCACAGGCTTCTCACCTGCAGGCACCACCCCTCCGAAAGGTTATCCTTAGATCGCTTTGTGACAGCCGGCTTTTCAGCTGCTGGATTGTTATGTTATTATGCATTTGCCAGGCACAGGCTACAACAAAAACTTCAACCGGCAGCGGAAACTGGAGCTCCTCCACCAGTTGGAGCCCGAGTGGCGCACCGGCAAATGGAGATGCTGTCGTCATTCAGTCAGGCCATACAATTACAGTTAATACAAATACAAATGATTTACTCAGCCTTACTGTTAACGGCACGCTTACAATTGGCAATAATAATACAGACAGAACAGTAACAGTAACCGGCGATGTAACGGTGAGCAGTACGGGCATCTTTAATACAGCGGGTAACGGGGGCAATGAATTATATATTGGGGGTAATCTTGTTAACAACGGCGTTTTTGATATGAATATCAGCGGAGCAGCAGCCGATGTAACCTTTAACGGCGCGGCTAATCAAACTATATCCGGTACAGGAGCTACTACAGACTTTGACGCGATGATTATTGACAACAGCGGCGCGGCCAATAGTAATATCGTTGAAGTAATGCCTTCCAATTTTACAGCCGCTTCCGGTTTTCTTACATTGACAGACGGAATACTGAAAATGTCAGGCAGCTATACGCTTTCAAATACTTTTTTTAATTCCGCTAACCCCACTATCAATTCTGGTGAGGGGCTATGGCTGAACAATTCTAACGTTACCGTAACAGCGCATAATGGATCACTGACTCTTTCAGGGCTATTCAGGGTTACGGGCGGAACATTCAATATTGGTAATGCATCCGATAATTCCCTGATATATACAAATGGCGCTGTTATTACTATTGATGGAGGATTCGTAAACATAGCCGGTGCTTTGCGGTGCAGTTCTTCCTCCAGTGCTGTTACATATACTCAAAGTTCAGGAATTGTTACGCTTAATACAGTAAATAATACTTCCAGCTCATACGGTTCATTTGATATACACGCAACAAGTTCATCTTTTATTTTAAGCGGCGGCTATATTATCTTACAAAAAGCAGTAACGGCCTTAATTGCTGATTTTCTTAACAACTCCGCAACCTCTGTTGTTACCGGCGGAACTATACAATTCGGAAATTCTTCCACGCCATCTTCATCTGTCTATTGGATGTCCAGTGCATCTAATTTTTATAGCCTTATCGTAAATGCAACAAACTCGCCTGTAGTAAGGTTGAGATCCAATATCAATGTGTTAAACGACATAACTATTGGCGGCACCCTTGACGCCGGGACTTACGGCTATGATATAAATATTGGCCACGACTGGACCAACAACGGAAGCTTTACGCAGGGCTCTGCAACTGTTACATTTGATGGCACATCAAGCCAGCAAATAGGAGGCTCCGTTGCAACCACATTTAACAACTTTACAATTAATAAAGCTTCCGGTGGACTTACATTAAACAAACCCGCAACCATACAAGGGGCCGGCGCTTTTACCGCCGGTATTGTAACTTCTTCTGCAACCAATCTTTTAATATTTAATGATAATGCAACTACAACAGGCGCCAATAATAATGCAACGCCATCCTATGTAAATGGCCCGGTGAAAAAGATAGGTAACGATGTATTTACTTTCCCGGTTGGAAAAACCGGCGCTGGTTACAGGCTTTGTGGTATATCTGCCCCCTCATCTACCACTGATGCCTTTACCGCAGAGTTTATGAGAGCAAGTGCTACGGCGCTTGGTTCCATTACCGCATCCGGATTGTATGTTGTAAGTAACTGCGAATACTGGAAAATTGACCGTACAACCGGATCATCATCTGTAAACGTTACTCTTTCCTGGAGTGGCTTAAGCCAATGTAATGCATCCGCTTACGTAACAAACCTTTCTTATCTTACTATAGCCCATTTTAATGGCACATCCTGGGATACGCATGGCGTAAATTCCTATACAGGCAATGCTTCCGCCGGAACGATTACGCGAAACAGTGTTTCTGTTTTCAGCCCGTTTTCAATCGGCAGCACCAGCGCTTCAACAAATCCTTTACCTATAAAATTCAGCGCGGTAAAAGCATATAGTGTAAGCAATGGCAACAGGATTGAATGGGCAAATATGACTGAAACAAATCTTGTTCGGTATGAAGTAGAAAAGTCTTCCAACAGAACATCGTTTACTTCAATTATTTCAGTTGCAGCAAAAACGAATAACGGGCAGGAGAACAAGTATGCAGAGACAGATGAAAATATTGCAAACGGAATAAATTATTATCGTATAAAAGCGATTCAAACCGATGGGTCCTATGAATACAGTGCAATTGTAAAAATCATTCCTTCAGCATCAGCTGAAAGCAATATCTCAGTTTATCCAAACCCTGTTACAGCAAAACAATTTACCCTGCAGTTGAATAATTATAAACGCGGAGACTATTTGGTAAAACTGATCAGCAGTAATGGCCAGCAGGTATTGGCAAAGACGATTCAGCATACCGGAGGCTCAGTTTCGGTTTCTGTTGAAAAACCGGTAACAGCACAGCCCGGTTTATATATTCTGCAGATACGGGGAGAAGCTACCGCGGTAAATATGAAAGTGATAATTAAATAAATCAGGCATTGAATAATTCTTCTTTGCTCTTTGCCCATTCTATTTTTCCGAGGCCGGGGAATACATGGCGTTCGCTATGATAAGATGAACGTACAAGGGGACCGCTTTCAACATAGTCAAGCCCCATGTTATATCCTATTTCCCGGTATTCTGCAAACTCATCAGGATGCACAAAGCGATGAACCGGCAAATGTTTTTTGGTAGGCTGTAAATACTGACCGATTGTTATAACATCGCACCCGTTATTATACAGGTCAGTCATTGTTTGTATAACTTCTTCTTTTGTTTCTCCAAGACCAAGCATTATACCACTCTTTGTGCGCATACTGCCGGCTTTTAATGTTTTAATTACTTCCATACTGCGCCAGTATTTGGCTTGAATGCGTACCTGCCTGGTTAACCGTTCAACAGTTTCAATATTGTGAGATACAACTTCGGGTGCAGCCTCTATTATACGCTGTATATTTTCCTTATCGCCCTTAAAGTCCGGGATCAGCGTTTCTAATGTAGTATCGGGATTGAGTGCCTTTACAGCTTTGATTGTGTTGTACCAGATTATAGACCCGCCATCCTTTATTTCATCGCGGTCTACAGAAGTAATTACAGCATGCTTTACTTTCATTAAATGAATTGCTTCGGCTACGCGTTGTGGTTCATCCCAATCAACAGGATCCGGGCGGCCGGTAGCAACTGCACAAAAGCCACAACTGCGTGTGCAGGTATTGCCGAGAATCATAAATGTGGCGGTACCGGCACCCCAGCATTCACCCATATTCGGACAATTACCGCTTTCGCATATTGTATGAAGTTTGTGACTGTCAACCAGGTTACGGACATGCTTATAACTTTCCCCGATCGGTAGTTTCACACGAAGCCAATCCGGTTTTTTTACCCGCGTATTATCTATGTTATTTGGTACTACAGGAAGTTCAGTCATGATTTCAGGTATTCAGCACCCGCTATTCAACAATCAAAGCTCAATAAAGTTCTGAATGCTGCAGAGGCGATCCCGAATCGCTTAGCTCCCGGGACAGGCGCAACAGTAGCCTTATAGCATTGCTGCCGCCTGGTGCATAATAATTCTCAAAAATACAAAATGAAAACTGAAAGTTACTTTCGCTTGCCAAACTCAAGGGCTATATAGCCCTGGAAGAAGAGCCGTTTATCTGATTGATAAAGCATGATGGGAACTTCCTTGAAATAGGCATCGAGGCTAACCCCCACTTCTATTGCAGATACAACTTCATTGAAGCGGGCATAGTCGAATCTCAGGCCTGCTTTTGCATAAGCACCGGGACGCAGTTCCAGCTCTCCCCAGCCTTTGCCTAATCCACCTCCGCCTAATATCAACCCATGAACAAACAAAGCAGTGTCCTGTTCGTATTTAATAGTTTGAACATTGCCGGCCTGGTCCTGCACTTCTATATAATATGGGCGTAAAAAACCCAACGCTAAACCGCCACCATACACAGCGGAAATAGAAACGCCGTTCTTATTTCCCTTATCTCCTAAAAGATACTGCTGACCTATTCCCAGTTTGAACTGGTAAAAATTATTGACTTTGCCATAGATATACGGATTGCCGAAAGTAAATGTTCCTTTAGGCAACTTATCTTCTTTGGAATGTTTAATCTCCGAAAGCTCCAGGCCGTAAGTGGTTGTTTTACGCGTGGTCTTCATCCGGCCCATTTCGTATAAAAGGCCATAGCCTGAGGAGCGCAACTGAAGGCCGAATATGCTATGCTTGTGATAATTTAAAACGCCTTCTTCATCCTGGCGGATCATGGAGTTTATTTTCTCCCGCTTTTCACGGCGCTTTTCCTGTTTTGACGATCTTTTTATAGTCGTTGAATCCTGGGATATAGCAGCAATTGTAATCGTTAGAATTGCAGTAAGAAAAAGGAGTTTCTTCACGGGACCTGTTTGTTTTTAGTAACGTAAATTTAGGGCAAAAATATATATGACATCGAGTGTAGTTTATAATGGCAATCTTCGTACTACCCTTACCCACCTGAAAAGCGGAAACAGTTTTGAGACAGACGCGCCAACGGATAATAACGGTAAGGGAGAACGTTTTTCCCCTACGGATTTACTTGCAACCTCGCTGGGCACCTGCATGCTAACGGTAATGGGCATTAAAGCCAGAACTATGGGTTTTGACCTGGACGATGTAAAAATTGACGTTTTAAAAATTATGAAGGCCGATCCGCGTCGTGTGGGCGGAATAAATTTAACATTTTATATTCCTGAAAAGCTGGTTACAACTGATGAAAAAACGAGAGCTATTCTGAAAAATACCGCCGAAACATGCCCCGTTATGAAAAGTATACATCCCGATATTGAGGTGAATATTGACTGGGGAGGATGGAAATAAGAGTTTTGAGCTTTTTTATTTCCCTCCCTGTATCTGATAGCCAATCTTTGGTCTCTGCTCTTGTGGAGGATTAAGCAATTCCTTTAATGCTTCAAAAATCATTTGTATATCCGCTTCGTTCTTTTTCATTTTAGTATCCTGCTTTATCATCTTCTTTTCCAATTGCTCAAGCTTCAGTAAAATATCTTTATTGGTTAGCAGCAGTTCCCGCATTTTGCTAAACACACGAATAATCTGAATATTCACTTCTATAGCTGTCTGGCTGTTTAATACACTGGATAACATAGCTACGCCTTGCTCGGTAAAAGCCATTGGCGAATATCGTATACCACCCCAGGTTGAGGTGCCAATCTGGCTCCTCAAGTTTTCAAACTCTGTTTTCGTCAACAAAAACATAAAGTCATCGGGAAATCGCTCTGTATTACGCCTCACCTGTCTTTTTAATTGCTTTGTTTCCACAGCATACATTTCTGCCAGATCGAAATCCAGCATTACTTTTTTCCCTCTTATGAAGTATATCTTACTGATTATTTTTTCTTCGACAAGTAAAGAAGCTGGGGTTGCCTTTTTCATAGTTTCTAACTTTCCGGTTTTTTTAATAAATAATTACCGACCGCACAATCCAGGCATTTCCGGTTATCGCAATACTCATTCTTTAATTCAATTAATGCCTGCGAATCATACGCTGTTTTATTTTCAATGCCTATCAGTTCAAATCCCTTTGTTATCGTATTTTTTTCGGCATCAGTTTCTTCCAGCCAGGCCAATGCCTTCAATTTGTACCTGGTGTCGTTATTATAATTACCATAAGCGAATAAGACCGGTACTATTGTATTAATAATAATATTGTCAATCATTCTGTTGCCGATATTCTTTTTCTTAAAAGGTGATTCTTCATCAAAGCGGTAATGATAATGCCAGTAATCATTGGCAGGCAGGCCAAACCGGCTCCTGATTTCTTTCACAGAACCTGCTTCTTTTATTCTTGAAAATAAATGCGATGACTGGTTGATCAGTGCGGCTAATTGGGCCAAACGTATTGTAGGAAAGTTTCCCGGCCGCATACGCAGGAAATATACCGGCTCATGTACAGGCTTTAATTTATACTTTGTCTGAAGAAACCGGTATTCTCTTTGCAAAAGCTTTGGATAGTCTTCTATAAA
>Ga0207689_10002022_pt1 | contig 19169 bp, 21 predicted proteins | sample KBSMisM52_FD_184312 | JGI IMG/M metagenome (GOLD analysis project Ga0207689, IMG submission 184312) | Miscanthus rhizosphere microbial communities from Kellogg Biological Station, Michigan, USA - KBS Miscanthus M5-2 (SPAdes) (version 2) | ecosystem: Host-associated > Plants > Roots >... | reverse complement strand
AACTCCGCGCTCGCGGTGAACTTCAACACGATCAACGCCGTGCGCAAGGGCAAGACGGTGTCCTCCGCCGAGCCGCAGACCCCGATCACGCCGCTCGCGATCAGCCTGTTCCGGGCGCGTGGCCCTCAGGGTCGCGGTCGCATCAGCCTGACCCAGGACCCCGCGGTGGGGCTGCAATATGCCGGGGAGCTGATCGCCGCATTCATCGAGCGGGCCGGCGGCAGCGTCAAAGGCAAGATCTCGACCGGAGCGGTGCCAAAGGGCCTGGAGCCGGTCTACGTTCATCGCCAGTCGCGCACCCTTTCCAGGATCCTTCTCGAGTTGCTCGTCGGCTCGAACAACTACATCGCCAACCAGGTCTTCCTGGAGATCGGCGGGCATCGTCTGGGCGGGCCGGTCAGCCTCAAGAAGTCGCTCCAGGTCGCGAACGAAATGCTCGCCAAGCAGGGCCTCGCCGAGTCCATCCATCTCGAGGAAGGCTCGGGCATCAGCCGCGGCAACCGCTTCACAGCCCGCGGCCTTGCCCAGTTGCTGCATCTCTTCGAGCCCAATGCCAGCCTGCTACGGCGCGGCGAGGGTGCCCGCTTCAAGACCGGCACCTTTTCCGGCGTCCGCACCCTGGCGGGCTATGCCGACACCTCCAAGCATGGGCGCGTGCGCTTCGTGATCGCGCTCACAAGCAACGACAGCACGATGCGCTTCCAGCTGCTCAAAGCCATCCAGTCAGAGCTGTAGATCGAAGGCGCGCGGGGCGCTCACGAAAAGAAAACCCCGGCTCTGCGCCGGGGCTTGGACACATCGTCTGGAATTTTCCTAGAAGCGATAGCTCAACCCTGCGCGCGCCACGTTAAAGTTGGTGCGGCCGAAATTGGCATTAAAGAACGTGGGCGTGAAGCCGCCCCCGTTCAACGCAGTTTCCGTGACTGATCGGCTTTCCAAACTGACATACAAGTACTCGGCCCTCACCGTCCACCGTTGCCAGATTGCATATTCAAGTCCGCCGCCTGCCGTCCAACCCGTTGCGACCCCACTCGAAGATCCGGCAAAGCAAACCGTAGGTCCTGAGTTGCAACTAAAACCGAAGCCCCCGATCGGAAAACTAATAAGGCCAACGCCGGGATTGTTATTGATGTAATTTCCCGTGTGCTCGACCTTGCCGTAGGCGAAGCCACCCGTCACGTAAACCAGGAGACTGTCAACGGGCAGGTAACCAAAGCGGGCTCTGACCGTGCCGAACCATTTGGTGTGTTCATCGACGTTTGTTGTGATTCCGGATCCGAGGTTGTTTATGGTCGTGGCCGAGCCCCTCATGCCCGACCAGTCAAAATCGGTTTCGAGTCCGAAGAGCCAGTTCCGGTTAAACTGCCAATTGTAGCCGACGTGGAGTCCGCCGATTAATCCGCTTGTGTCGAAAGATGCCGGCAGTGGCACAAAGCCAGGGTCAAAGGTAGGGTCGGTGAGAATCGCCCTAGATAATGGATCATTCCCGCTGTAGCTGATGTCGCGGCTGCCCCAACCACCTCCGATATTTCCGCCGACGTAAAAGCCGGTCCAACTATAGACGGGAGGCGGCGGCGCGGGAGGCGCCTTGCGCGGCAGATCAGCCGCCGCTGCCAGGTGCGTGAGTGCGATCGTGGAAACGGCGGCGAGAGCTGCAATCGGCAAGCAACGCATAGGAGCGCCCCCAGATTCTGCAATTGAAGGTAGAATAGCCGAGACGGGCCGAGCGCACATGAGGTCCGACAGAAACTCCCATAAATTTCGAGGCTTGTGGCAAACCCGCAACTACCCGCCGGTCAGGTTGGCGGTATTATTTTCCGGCAAAACTAGCTCAGCGAGTCGAGCCGAGGTCGCAATCAATTCGAGAAGTCGTCCATGTGCGCAGCGGCGGGCCGGTATAACCGGCCCGCCGCCATTCGTCGTCTGCCGTCCGATAAGGCCTCACTGACCCGGACGGTTCTTGATCATCTCCTCGACCTTGGCCTTTACAGCTTCAAGGTTGAACGAAGCCGGAGCCTGCATCGGCGGATAGTTGATCGCGGTCTCCGCCAGCTTTCCGACGTACTGCTGCACCTGGACGAAGCGCCAGAACTCCCTGCCAAAGAAGTCATTGCCGTAGCCGAAGGCGCCGGTGTTAGTCGACTCGCCGCGAATAGACGGCGTGCGCTCGAACGGATCCTGGCGGATGTTGACTATCGAGGGCATGTCGGTCGTGGTCTTTTCACCCGGCCAGCCATAGGGCTGCTGGTAGAACACGAACTTGAAGTCATCGACACGCAGCGCGCCCAAATTTGCGCCGCCGAAGTAGAAGATCTCGCGACGCTTGGTTGGGCCTTTCCCGGTGAGTAGATCCATCTGATTGTAGCCGTCCAGATGGTTCTTGTAAGTGCGGTCGCCGAGCTGGACGCCCTTGAGCAGCTGATCAGTAATGTTCGGGTTTCCAGCGGCGGCGGCGAGTGTCGGCAGCCAATCAAGGCCAGAGAAGATGCCGTTCTCAACGGTGCCCGGCTTCACCTGGCCCGGCCAGCGGATGATGGCCGGCACGCGGAAGCCGCCTTCACCAACTGTGCCCTTGGTGTTCTTGAACGGCGTCATGCCGCCGTCCGGCCATGTGAATACCTCGGCCCCGTTGTCGGTCGTGAAGATCACGATGGTGTTGTTGGTCTCGCCGATGTCATCCATTTTCTTGAGCAATGCGCCGACGCTGTCGTCGAGCTGCGCCATGCCGGCTTCCTCCAGGCCATAGTTCGTCTGGCTGTTCTGCATCGCCTTGTATTTTTGCGACAGGAACGTCCAGACGTGCATGCGGGTGGTGTTATGCCAGACGAAGAACGGCTTGTTGTCTCGCTTCGCCTTGTCCATGAAGTCGCCCGACGCCTTGACCAGCACCTCGTCGAAGGTCGTCATGTCGTACTTTGCCTTCAGGAAAGGCAGGTCGTGCATGTTCTGCACGTTGGACATGTCCGGGAACGGCGGCAGCGGGCCTTCATCCACGATCCTCTGCTTGCCGATCTTGCCCCAGCGCGGCATCTCGGTCGGATCGTCCCGGTCGGTCGCAAAGCTGCGCACAAGGCTGCGCGGGCCGTAAGTTTCGTAGTACTTCTGGTCTATCGGGAAGGAGTACCAGTACGGATCCGACATCGCGTCGAGGTGGTACAGGTATCCGAAGAACTCATCGAACCCGTGCAACGTCGGGAGAAACTTGTTCAAGTCACCGAGGTGGTTCTTGCCGAACTGCCCGGTGGCATAACCTTGTGCCTTCAGAACGGTAGCAAGCGTCACGGCTTGCGCCGGGATGCCAACGTCCGCGCCAGCCTGCCCCACCGTCGTCAAGCCCGTGCGGATCGGCAACTCGCCGGTGATGAAATTGGCCCGACCGGCCGTGCAGCTTGCTTCGGCATAGTAATCGGTGAATCGCATACCTTCGGCGGCGAGCCTGTCTAGGTTCGGCGTCTTTCCGGACATCATCCCTTGGTGATACGCGCCGATGTTGAACCAGCCGACATCGTCGCCCATGATGACAAGGATGTTGGGTCTGCGCTGCTGCTGTTGCTGGGCGGCGGCTGGCGCGCTCGCTACCAAAATCGCGAGGAACGATCCGATCACACTGACCCACAGCTTTCTGCTGACAGTCATGATGCACTCCAATACTTGTGACGAAAATTGCTGTGTGTGTCCGCGTCTCGTGCGCGGTTGTGCGCTGGCCGTTAGCCTATGGGGCAGAGGGGCGGCGGGAGAATTGGCCTTAGGGCCAACAATCGCAGAAGCTGCGAGCGTAACCGTGGCGTAAAATGCGTTTGATGTCCGCTCTAGCCCCGAAAGCGGACATATACAGTTACAGCACAAAACGAAATGTCCGCGAAGGGCCTGAAGCGGATATGGAACGGCACTATGCCAAGCGCAGCCTCAGCTCGGTGCCGCTGCAAGTTCAGGGGATTGCCGCTTGCCGGACAGGCGATGAAGCCCGAGTAAGTTCGCCGGCGTATTTGTCAGCGTGTAGGCGACACAGTCCATGATGTGCGTCGTGAGGATGGCCTGCGCGGCCTTCGCGTCGCGCCGCAAGGCGCATTCAAGCAGCTTCTGATGCTCCGGTGGCGCCGCTTCGCGGAAGATCACGGCAATCATCAGATAGCGGACGTATTTATCGAAAACCGCGGCGTGCGCATCGAGCAGCACGCGGGAGCCGCACGCGGACAATAACGCCTGATGAAACTCGGAGTCATATCGTTTCAGCACCTCAAGTCCGCGCTTGTCGCCGGCCAGCGTCCGTTTCTCCAACGTCGACAGCTTGTGGTGCGCCGCGACCACGCGCCCTTCCCAATCCATGTCGCCGAGCGCAAATGAGCGCTGCAAGGCGTGGCATTCGAGCAGAAGCCGCAGGTTCGCGAGCTCCTTAAAGTTGTCGACCGATACCGGCGCGACTTCGAACCCGCGCGCGCTCTCGGCGATGACGAGGCCTTCCGATGTCAGGCGATTCAACAGCTCTCGCAGCGTGCTGACGCTGATGCCGTACGCATCCTTGAGCGCTTCGAGCCGGAGCTTCTGCGAAGGGGCCAGGCGGCCGAAGATGATGTCGTTGCGCAGGCGGCGGTAGGCCTTTTCACCCGCCGTCTCGACATGAGCGTTTACGCCACCCAACGCACCACTCCTCAGACGATCCTTCAATCATATGATGATCGCAGTTTTGCCTATTGAGAGGGACCAGGCAAGGGCCAATAACCAAAGCAACCACAACACCCTGGAGGAAACCCATGACCAGCCTTACGCGCCGTTCCGTGGTCGCCGGTGGCGCCACCATTCTTGCGCTCGCCGCCGCCGGGAGCGCCGGCGCTCAGACCAGGCAAAAGCTCCGCTTCAGCGCTGCCTTCACCGAGACCGATCTGCGCGCCGATGCCTACAAGTCGTTCGCCGCTGCGATCAAGGACGATTTCGACTTCGAACCCTACTGGGGCAACACCTTGTTCAAGCAGGGCACCGAGCTGGTCGCTCTCCAGCGCGACAATCTCGACCTCTGCAACCTCGCGCCGGCCGACATCTCCAAGCAGATTCCGGCTTGGTCGCTACTGACGTCGGCCTTCCTGTTCCGCGACGCCGATCACATGGTCAAGACGTTCAAGAGCGACGTCGGCAAAGAGTTCATCAAGACGGCCAAGGATCAGCTTGGCATCCAGATCATCACGCCGGTTTACTTCGGCTCGCGCAGTATCAACCTCAAGCCCGACAAGCAAATCAAGACGCCGGCCGACATGGCCGGCATCAAGCTGCGCATGCCGCCGGGCGAGTTCTGGCAATTCCTCGGTGAATCGCTCGGCGCCAATCCGACGCCGGTCGCCTATGCCGAACTCTACACCGCGCTGCAGAGTGGCACGGTCGACGGCCAGGACAATCCGGTCGTCGCCAGCAAGCTGATGAAATTCGACGAGGTGACGACGCAGTTCGTGCTCACCAAGCACGTCATCGCCTACGACGTGATGGCGATCCGCTCGAAGATCTGGGACGGTTTGAAGCCCGCACAACAGGCTAAATTCCAGGCCGAAGCCGACAAGATGGCGGCGGCGAACATCAAGCGGTTCGACGCGCAGGAGGTTGAAACCCTCGAGTACTTCAAGAAGGAAGGCAAGAAGGTCTATCAGCCGGACGTCGCCGCGTTCCGCAGCTTTGCGCAGAAGAAGTACGTCGACAAATACGGCAAGGACTGGCCGAAGGGCGCTATCGAGAAAATCAACGCCATCAAGTAACCAAAAGGCGGCGGTGCATTTCTCCGAAATACGTGGTCGGTTGCGGCTGACGCAACCGGCCACGGTTAACGTGCTCGACGGTTTCCTACGATGACAAAAAAAACGAACCTGAGCGAAGCTGTGCGTTTGCTGCGGCACGCGGCCGAGGGCTTCTGCGGGCTGCTGCTGGTTCTGATGTTTCTGTGCTTCATGGTGCAGATCATCTCTCGCTACGTTTTCAACTATCCATTTGGCTGGACCGATGAAGCGAGCGTCTTCTTTTGGGTTTGGGGGACGTTGTGGGGGGCGGCGTTCGTCATTCGCGAAAGAAACGAGATCCGCTTTGACATTTTCTACAGTTCGTTGAGCGAAAAAACACGCGCGCGAGCGGCGGTCATTACAGGCATTTGTTGCATCGTTCTGTTCGCGGTTTCGCTGCCGGCCACCTACTCGTATGTCAGATTTCTGAAAGTCGAAAGAGCAGCCTATCTCCCTATCCGGCTCGACTATCTGTATTCCATCTACGTCATCTTCGTCGTTGCCGCGATCGTGCGCTACTCGCTGGTCGTTTACAAAGCGCTCCGCGGTGCACCTCCCGACATCCAGATCGGCGGCGGATCGACGCTGTGAATTTCCTCAGTCCGTTTTCCCTTTCGATCTACGCCATCGTTGCATTGGCGCTGTTCGGGCTGCCGATCGGCTACTCAATGATCGTGGCCACGATCCTGTACCTCCTGTTGATGGGAGTGGATTTGGCCACTGCCGCCGAGCAGATCATGAACGGCATGCTGAACAGCTACGTGCTGCTCGCGGTGCCCTTGTTCCTGTTCTCGGCCGAGCTGATGAACCTGAGCAGGATGACGGACCATTTGCTCGACTTCTGCAACATGCTGGTCGGCCGATTGAGAGGAGGCCTCGGTCACATCAACGTCGTGCAGAGCATCATCTTCTCGGGCATGTCGGGCTCGGCGATCGCTGACCTTGCCGGGACCGGTAAGGTCCAGATCGAAATGATGACGAAGAACGACCGTTATCCGGTGAGCTACGCCGCCGCGATTACCGCTGCGTCGGCAGTGATCGGTCCGATTATTCCGCCTTCGATCCCGATGGTTGTCTTTGCGCTGATCTCCGACACGTCCGTCGGGTATCTCTTCCTGGGCGGTGTCATCCCGGGACTGATCATGGCCGCCGGGCAAATGGTCGTGAACACGTACATGGCGCACAAACACGACTTCCCGGTGGAAAAACCCATCCCGGTCCGCGAGTGGCCCGCCATCACCGGGCGCGCTTTCCCCGCGCTGATGATGCCGGTCGTGCTGCTGTGGGGCATCTACGGCGGCGTGATGACGCCGACCGAGGCGGCTGCGGTCGCGGCGGCTTACGCCTACATCGTCGGAATTCTCTGGTATCGCAACTTCGGTTTTCGCCAGACGTACGGCGCCGTGATCAACAGCGCCCGAGCGACCGCATCGATCGGCATGCTGATCGCCAGCGCGCTGGCCTTCAACTATGTGGTGACCGTCGAGCAGATTCCGGAAGTCGTGAAATCGCTGATGGCAGGCTACGATTTGTCAGCCAACTGGTTTCTATTTTGGGTCAACATCATTCTGTTGGTGCTTGGCTGCGTGCTTGAAGGCACGACGATCATTCTGGTGATCCTGCCGATTTTCATCCCGACCGCCAAAGCGTTGGGTATCGATCTCGTGCACTTCGGCGTTGTCACGATATTCAACATTATGATCGGGCTCGTCCTGCCGCCTCACGGGCTCCTGCTGTTCATCGCCCAGGCGATCTCGGGCGCGTCTCTGCGTCACATTATTCGCGACATGATGCCTTTCGTTTATTCGATGATCGTCGCGCTGTTCATCATCACATACTTCCCTGAGACGGTGCTCTGGCTGCCGCGGCTGATGGGATACAAGGGCTGATCTGACGACATGAAACCGATCTATATTCTCAACGGACCCAACCTGAACCGCCTCGGCAAGCGCGAGCCGGAGATCTACGGCAAGGCGACCCTGGCCGATGTCGAGCGCTATTGCCGCGAGGCGGCGGGCGCCCACCCGGTCGAATTCCGGCAATCGAACAGCGAGGCCGAGATCATCGGCTGGATCCATGAGGCGATCGACAGCGCGGCCGGCATCGTCATCAATCCGGCCGCCTTCACCTTCACGTCGCTGGCGATCCTCGACGCCCTGAAGATGTTCGACGGCCCGATCATCGAGCTGCACATTACGAACATTCACAAGCGCGAGCCGTACTACCATCACTCATATATTTCGAAGGTCGCGACGGCGGTGATCGCGGGCCTTGGTGCGGAGGGCTACCGCGCGGCAACCGTGTCGCTGCTCAAACTCATTAAATAACAAGCGATGTCCGCTTCGGGTTACGCGCCGCCAGTCCGGTCAGCACGACGACCTATAGCCAGGGTCAGGATTGGGAGGACACGGAAGGCCTTTCAGATCAGGGTGCCTCTTCAGCACCTCCTGCACGTTTACTTGGGGACGGTCCTTAAGAGCCTGGACGCAATCGACGACGAATTGCCGTCGCGACAGCAATTTGATCTTTTTCGCCCGAGCCTCCGACTTGCAGGAATGGATCGCTGCCCTGAGCAAACGCTGGTCCGCTTTTGACAATTTCGTTGCTTGAGCAAAGGCAGGCGTCGTTGCAACGCCCGCGAGGAACGCTGTCGCGACGATGCCTACGAACGACGGCCTGACGAAACGAGACGTGGCACGAAACATGGCTACCCCCAGTGGCAGTGAGGTTTCTTCTGTCTGCCAGCATGAGCAAGAGCTTAGAAAGAGGATCGTACCAATTTACTAGGGCTCTCCGGAAGGAGCATGTGTCCGCTTTGGGTCACAAGCGGGTGCTGCTTTACCCCCGGAGGGCCCTTACGATTCAAGGAGCGGGGATTGATCGGTTGCCGAGCGCGTACAGCACAAGCGGACTTAGCGGTCCAACGATTGCAGCGATCCACACCCAAACCTTTGCGGAACGCCCGCGGGCGCGAGCCATGCTCTCGGCCATCACCATCGACGCGACGGTTGCAAAAATTATCAACGTCCAAATCGCCATTGGCCGGTTCCCTGCCATTATCCGCCTAGCATGGCATTGTGGCCAAATTTGTTGGTCCTAGCGTGGCCGGTCTCCCGCCAACGTTATGCGGTGCATCACGCGGCGGAAGCCGTGATAGTCGTTGACGGGATTGTGCAACGTGCAGCGATTGTCCCAGAACGCCAGCGAACCGACGCGCCAATTGAAGCGGCAGGTGAATTCCGGCCTGGTCTGGTGCTCAAACAGGAATTTCAGCAGCGGCGCGCTCTCGGCTTCGGTCATATCCTTGAAACGCACCGTGTGGCCGAAATTGACGTAAAGCGCCTTTCGTCCGGTTTCCGGATGCGTACGGACGACTGGATGCTCGCTGATATATTCTTTCTTCGCTTCGGCCTTGCCACCGTCGCGCAAGCGGTCCTCGCGCGTGCGAGTCACGTCCGCCTTGGCCGAGTAATTGACCGCGATCAGCCCATCGAGCATGCGCTTGAGGCCTTCGGACAACGTCTCATATGCGAGATAGGTGTTGGCGAATAACGTGTCGCCGCCGCACGGCGGCACCTCACGCGCAATCAGCATGGTGCCCATCGGCGGTATTTCGAGATAGGCTGTGTCAGTGTGCCAGATACCGCCGAAATTCTTTGTCTCATGCTCAAGCTTGATGACTGGGATGATCTCCGGAAAACCTTCAATACCTTTGACGAAGGGATATTCGACGACTTCGCCGAAGCGTTTGGCGAATGCCAGAAACCTGGCGGGCGGCAGGTCCTGATCGCGGAAGAAAATCACGTTGTGCTCGAGCCACGCTTGACGGATCTGACCGATGACATTGTCGCCCGGCTCGGACGCAAGATCGATCCCCAGGATTTCGGCGCCGATCGAACCCGACAGACGCCGCACTTCAAAACCGTTTCCTGCCATGACCATTTGACTACCTGAGCGTCACGGTCTCGAAATCCGCCGGCAACACGATTTCGAGAAGCTCGCAATCGTCGGAATAGCCGAGCACGGTGTGCTTGATCTTGGGCGGCTGAATCCAGCATGAGCCGGCGTGAAACGTGTGCGCGCCCTGGCCTTCGAATTCGCTTCGGAACCACCCCTTCAGCACGTAGACCATCTGGAAGTCGACGTCGTGGTAGTGCGGGATCGCCACTTCCTCCGCTGTGAAAGGTTTGGTCATCCGGATCACATGCGCCTGCACCATGCCGCTCGTCGCCGGTGCGATTCCGAGATCGCGATAGGCGGAATAGGGGCGCAGGCCCTGATCGAAATCTTGCTCGCGATGATGACTGAAGACAAAGCGCTGCGGCTTGCGTGCCTTCGTGCGTGCCGCGGATTTGGCGGCGGTTTTCTTTTTGGTTTTCCTTGATCTTGCTCCGGTTGCCTTGGTCTTGCGTTTTGTTTTCGCCATGACAGGCCTCCCACGCGTGAACTCTACTCCGCCGCTTCGTCGGCGCCGCCGTGCGCTTTTGACCAGCCGGCCGGGTCACCGATGAACTTCTCCACCTCGGCCAGCATCTTTGGCTCGAACTGCCCGCTGGTGCGGGCGACTGCGAGGACGTCCTTCCAGGTCGTGAGCGCATGCAGGGTCACGCCGAGATCGCCCATGATTTTTTTGCTCTGCGGATAGATGTCATAGAAGAAGATCACGAAGCAGTGTTCGCAAATCCCGCCGGCTTCGCGCAGCGCGTTGATGAAATTGACCTTGCTCTTGCCGTCGGTGGCGAGATCTTCCACCAGCAGCACGCGCTGACCCGGTACCAACAGGCCCTCGATTTGCGCGCCGCGTCCGAACCCTTTTGCTTTCTTGCGTACATATTGCATTGGCAGATGCATGCGGTCGGCCACCCAGGCCGCAAACGGTATGCCGGCGGTTTCGCCGCCCGCCACTGCGTTGATCTTATCGCGGCCGATGTCGCGTTCGATAGTGTGAACCGCGAAATCCATCAGGGCCGAACGCACATCAGGGAATGACATCAGCCAGCGCGAGTCGTTGTAGACCGGGCTGGCCCAGCCGCTTGTGAAAATGAACGGCTTGTCGGTCATAAAGCGCACCGCCCCGGTGTCGAGATACATCCGGGCGGTCAGTTCGGCGATCGTTTTGTTGTCGAGAAACTGGCTGGCCGACATTTGCAAGCAGTCCGGGAACGCGTTGCGTCCCCCTGTTCAAAGCACAAAATGTTTCATGCCGCCATGCCGCAGTGGCGCGACAATTCACAGGCAAGGTTGAGCAGGGCCTCGTCGCCGCCCGCCCAGCCAATGAAAGAAAGCCCTATGGGGCAGCCATTGATCGTCGCAGCCGGGATGCTCATTTGCGGCAGGCCCGAAATGCCCGAGGTGCAGGTGAGGCGCATGACCCGCGTGCGGAATTCCTCGAGCTCCGGGCCGGTTGTCTCAATCTTTGGCGCAATGCTGGGCGCGGTCGGTAGCGCCAGGACCGTACCTGGCACGACGATTTGGCGGATATGATCGCGAGCCTTGTTGACGACTTCGCGGGATGCATCGGCCTGCGCCCGGGTGACGGTGGAGGCAAATTGCATGCGCTCCTTAACCCCGGGGCCGATATCCGGCTTGTGCTTGGTGACGAACGCTCCGAACGTCTGCCAAGTCTCGTAGGCTTGCACGATTCGGAACGCTTCGCGCCAGGGGTCGAATCCCTCCGGCGCGATCCTGCCGTGCGCCATCCCGGGCAGGTCGTCGCTCATGAACTCGAGCAGCGTGCGGAGCAGGTCGGCGACCGGCTCCTCGGCCTGCGCGAAGGCATCCTCGAGCACGACCACGCGATCGATGTTCCCGGCGACGCGCTGGTTGTCGAGCAGCACCGAGCCGACCTTGCGGAAGACGCCGGGCGTGGCCGCGAACCAGCCCGGGACGTCGAAGCTCGGGGCCATGTCGGCGACGCCGCTGTGCTCGATGCGTTCATGCGTCGGCCGCAGGCCATAAATTCCATTGAAGGACGCCGGCACGCGAACCGATCCGCCGGTGTCGCTGCCCAGTGCAAAATCGCAGAGATTTGCGCCGCAGGCCGCGGCCGAGCCTGCCGATGACCCGCCCGGCAGGCGGCCCGGCGCACGTACATTCACCGGAGTGCCATAATGCGCGTTGGCACCGCTCACGCTGTAGAAGTATTCATCGCAGACGGTTTTACCGGTGATGGTCGCACCGGCATCGAGGATCTTCTGGACCGGCGGACAATTCCGCGCGGCGGGCGGATGGGTGGCAAGCCACTCCGGACTGCCGCAGCCGGTGCGCTCGCCGGCGATGTCGTACATGTCCTTGACGACCGCGCTCAATCCGGCGAGCGGCCCCGACGCCGCTCCCTTGAGCGCCGCCGCAAGATCATGGGGGACAAAGCAACTGCGATAGGCCTGTGGCGGCATTTATGCGGCGTCCCGCATTCTGCCCTCGGTCAGGTACCAATCCAGGATCTTGCTGCCGTCCCAGGCCACCACGCCGTCATGTGACAGGATCTCGGCGAAGGTGCGCTCGACATGGGCGATGCGATGCGGCACGCCCGAAAGATACGGGTGGCATGCGACGGCCATGAATTTCGGGCGCTCGGCCGACTCGGCGTACAGGACGTCGAAATGATCCATCGCCCGTCCGTGCCACTCGTCTGACGGATGGTGCTGCAGCGCCATCATGACAATGTCGTGGATCTCGAAATTGTAGGGCAGCGCCACGATCGGCTTGTGACGCGTTTCGATTGTTACGGGCTCGTCGTCGAGCACCCAGTCGCCGATATATTCGACGCCCGCTTCCGACAGGTAGTCGAGCGTGTCGAAGGTCTGCGTCAGGCCGGGGCCGAACCAGCCGCGCGGCCGCCTGCCGGAGAATTTCTCGATGATGTCCATCGACTTGTCGATCACCGCCCGCTCGTCGTCGAGCTTGTGCATCGGCACCTGATCGTAGCTGTGGGCATTGAGCTCCCAGCCACTGTCAATGCACGCCTTCACCACCGACGGATAGGTCTCGCACACGCGTGCATTGAGCGTGACCGTCGGATTGATATTGAGCTTCTGCATCACCTTGCGCAGTCGCCAGAAGCCGACGCGCATGCCGTATTCGTGCCAGCTCCAGTTCGGGTGGTCGGGAAGCATCGGCTGGCCTTGCGGCGGCGATATCACCATGCGCGCCATCGGGCGGCCCATGTCCCATTCCTCGAGCGCCAGCACCGGCCAGACCACCAGCCGCACGCCCTTCGGCAACCTGAGGGGCGCGCGCCCCTCGATCGGTGAATAGGGCAGTCGTTCGCGTGGATGCATGATCAAAACTCCCCGTCCCCAGTTACGCTACACCTGCCGTCATTATTGCGGCTTCGGTCCGACCTTCATGTACCAGTCCGCGATCTGCGAGCCGGTCCAGAACAGGACGTCGCGCTTCTTGCGGATCTTCTCGAAGATCTTGCGGAAATATTTGGCGCGGTGCGGCGCACCCATGATGTAGGGGTGCACCGAGATCGCCATCACGCGCGCCGAGCCTTTGGCGTCCTTGTAGATCTGCTCGAACTGGTCCATGGCGCGCTCGTAGAACTCGCTCGCCTTGTGGTGCTGGATCAGCATCATTGCGACGTCGTTGCATTCCTGCGTGTAGGGAATGTTGAGGATCGGCTTGCCGCGTGTCTTCATCCACACCGGCTGGTCGTCGAGCACCCAGTCGGCGACGTAATCGTAGCCTTCCTCGGCAAGAATATCCGGCGTTTCCCACGTTTCGGTGAGGCCCGGTCCGAGCCAGCCGCGCGGGCGTTGCCCGGTTGCTTTCTCCAGCACCTCGGCACTTTTGCGAATGTCGGCGCGCTCGTTTTCAACCTTCTGCATGTTGCGCTGGGTGAAGCCATGGCCGACGAATTCCCATTTGCGATCGACACAGGCCTGCACGATGTCGGGGAAGGCATTCACCGCGGAACCATTAACGTTCATCACGCCGGGAATCTTGAAGTCGTCGTAGACCTGCAAAAGCCGCCAGAAGCCGACGCGGTTGCCGTATTCGTGCCAGCACCAGTTGGGGATGTCGGGCATCGGAGAGCCGCCGGCGGGTGGCGTGAGCACCGTGCGCGGCATGGTCTGGGTCGGGTCCCATTCCTCGACATTGGTGATCGTCCATACCACCATGCGCGCGCCCTTCGGCAGCTTCAGCGGCTTGCGCTTTGTGATGGCGGAGTAGTCGAGACGGTCGTTCGGCAGCATGCCGACGCTGGGCTTCGGGAAATTCATACGCGACGTCCTCACTTCACTGATAGTGACTGGCAGTTTTGCAGCTACCCCGGATATTGTACAGGGCATGAAGCTTGTCCGTTACCGATCCGCGTCCAGCGAGAAGCCCGGCCTCATTCTGGATGGTGAAATCTTCGACCTGTCGGGCAGTTTTGCCGCGCTCAATCCGCGCGCGCCGACCCTGGACGACATCGAAGCCATTGCCGCCGTGCCGGCAAAGGCTCTCGTCAAAGTAGAGAAGAGCGCGGTACTCGGTCCGCCGCTGCGCGGCATCGGTAAAATCATCGGCGTTGGCTTGAACTACCGCGATCACGCGGAAGAAACCGGCCTGGCGCTGCCGAAGGAGCCGACTTTGTTCCTGAAAGCGACCAGCGCACTGTGCGGCCCGGCCGACGATCTCGTCATGCCGCGCGAGGCCAAGAGCGTCGACTGGGAAGTCGAACTGGGAGTCGTCATCGGCAGGCCGGGCGTCTACATCGCGGAGCGCGAGGCGCTCGACTACGTGCTCGGCTACTGCGTCGGCATCGATTTCTCCGAGCGTGACTTTCAGTTCAATCGCGGCGGGCAGGGCTTCAAGGGCAAGAGCGCGGACACTTTCGCGCCGCTCGGTCCGTTCGTCGCGACGCGGGACGAGATTGCCGATCCGCAGAAACTGTCGATGCGGCTGACCGTCAACGGTGAAACCAGGCAGAGCGGTTCGACGCGCGACATGATTTTTTCGGTTGCCGAGCTTGTCGCCTATATCAGCCGCTTCATGAGCCTGCAGCCGGGCGACGTGATCCTCACCGGCACGCCGGCCGGCGTGGGTCTGGGCCAGAAGCCGCCGGTCTATCTCAAGGCCGGCGATGTCGTGACGGCTTCAATCGAATGTCTCGGCGAGCAGACGCACAAGGTCGTGCAGCTGGAAGGCTAGGGCGTGTACTCATAATAGGGGTTCGAATCCCTCCGGGGCCGCGGCTGACCTGAACTCACTCTTGCTACGGAATTACTATGATTATTTTCCGAGTGGCCGAAACTAAACACGATCATGGGTGGTGTGTTGCAATTCGCACATTAGTGTTTGAAGTCGAACAACACGTTGATATTGGTCTCGAAGTCGATCAGCACGAGGATGCTTGCCGCCATATACTAGGTATTGATGATCGCATCCCGTTCGCCGCTGCTCGCTGGCGCATTTACAAGCCCGGCGTTGCAAAAATCGAGCGAGTGGCCGTCCTCAAAGCATGGCGAGGCCAGAATCTTGGCACCGCTCTTATGGACGCGGTCATATCCGACATCAAAAGCGCCGACCCCAACTTCAAAACCTTGCGGATCGAGGCGCAGGACTACACAATTCCGTTCTACGAGAAAATGGGATTCACTGTTGTTGGAGATGGTTTTCTAGAGGCGAACACTCCCCATCACGCAATGGAAAAGTGCGTCTAAGGCTTGTCAGCAGCACTTGCTGCGCGATCCTAGGTCAGGACTTGCTAAAATTAGCGGTGCCACCGGTCACCGCGCCTGATCAGCAGTTCGGGCACCGCGTGTATCCGTAAAGCGTGTAGTTCGGACATACCGCCACATCAAAACCAGTTGGTGTTCCTCCAGGCGTGTAGCCCATCTCGGGATGACAGCCGCGTGGAACCGGTATGCAGCCGACGACGGTGCAAGCAATCTGTGGCTGTGCAGCAGTCTGACGCTTCTGGTGCTTAGGCGCCGCGCTGGCCGGTATCGACGCGAGTGCAAGCACAACGGCCGTAACAACGGGTACGATTGTTTTCATCGCGATCCTCTAAGCCATTTTCACTTAGCAACGGCAATGTCTTCCAGCTTCCACGTCTTGTCGAAGTCTCCTTGAAATCGGCACCCTTACTCTAGCAAGGCGTATGTTGTGATCGATTGGACCATGGTCCCCAATGTCCGCTTTGGGTCATCAGCGGACACTTGCAGCGCAACTTGATAGAAAAAAGCCCGAGACGCTACAGCCCGGGCTTTTTATCTATTCCAATTTGGCTGAGCGTTAGTTACAGACCTGCACGCGCCGCACGCGCCAGTTCCAGCCGTCCCAAAACCGCTCTCGAGTCCAGTAGCAGCCGCCGCCATAGACTGGCGCGGGACCGTAATAGTAGCCAGGCGCATAATAGGGGCCGCTGGCGGCGGCTGAGCCGATAATTGCGCCAGCCGCAAGGCCCCCGATCACACCGGCGGCGACAGCGCCACCATAGTTTCCAGCTTCCGCGGGTTGCGGGGCAGCGGTGGCTGCGATGACAATGGTCACGGCGGCAGCCAGAGCGGTCAATGTCTTGGTCTTCGTCATGGCGCACCTTCTTTCGATTGGGCTTGCCAAAAGCTCGTGATCATTGATAGGCGCACTGGTCCAGCCTCGCTGTGTTGCTAGTCACAAAAAGGCGAATTTTTCGGCTCTTCGCTTCGCTTTGAGAACTGGCGTGGGCCACTGCTGATGTCCGCTAAGGGCCAAAAGCGAACATTGGGCGCGGCGCACGGCACGTCCGCTGGGTGCTACAAACGACGTTCAGCGGCCAATGAACTTGTCAGCTAACGGCGAGTAACAGACAGTCTTTCAATTCAGACTATAGGCCCGCATCTATCTGCTGAAGCAGCGATGTTGTGGTGGTGCTTGAGGCCTTTCCGACAAGATTAATTTCCGCAATAGCATGACCGCCGCGATCCCTGAAGCGGGCCGAATTGACGGTCATGTTAAATTTCTGAAGCTCCTTTGGAAGGACGTCCTTTAACTTCGTCAAGTCAATTGCGCTTCGAAGCGTTTTGGACACCTTGTCGTTCATATCCGTTTTTGCAAGGCTCAAATTCGCATTCGTCGCAAAAGTTGGTTCACCATCAAGCCTTAGGTTGGGTTCGGTATTTCTCAGCGCTACATTTGCGCCGTCTTTTTCCGCTAAAGACACCAATAGTGTTCCATGAAACGGTTGAGTGCCATCCATGTTTCTCTTCACGTTTCTCCAGGTGCGTCGCACTGGAAGCTTCAAAGTAAGAAATGAAACCTTTGTCTTCTCCCATCGGATCGCGGATTGCGGAGGCCCGACACTGCACGACCAAATATCAATATCGCCGCGGACAAACATTATAAGCTGATCGTTACGGGGCCAGAGCGAGCCGCTCTTGAAAGATACAACGGGATTTTGACCATCAGCGCTGCGGTTGCAATTGCGTGCACTACGCTTGAAGCTGTCCACGACATCGGAAAACTTTTTCTGCAGATCTATCAGGTCGGCGAAGATTCTCGCGTCCACGGTCGTTTCATCGCCGACCGAGTTGACCGTAATCCACGACGTCACGCTCACGGTGATCGGAATGCCGTTTATGCTGCTCATTATTGGGACCGGCCCGACGGCCAATTGAGCTGTCGCTCCCGGTATGAGACCGATTGCGAGCAAGGTACCAAGCAAAAGCGCCCGCATGCCCCGTCCCTCCTCATCCCTAATTACCAATAGAGCATCTGCAAGGTCGTTTAGTGACTAAATTGCAGTTGCCCCCGTTGTGCACTGGATATTGAGGACGGCAAACTAATAGATGATTCTCTTTGTTGAATCTGCCCTGCGACCGATCTGGCCAGTGCCGTGCGGTGTTATCGCACCGCTTACCACTTACTCCTTCCTGTCATGGCACTCGCGGGTTGGGTGCCGGTCGGGGATGTCTGCTTTGGGTCAAAAGGGATATTTGCGTCTGAAGCGATTGTTGCTTCGTCGCTATTTCGGTCGCTCTCCTGAGGATGTACGCGCCACTGTACGTTTTCCGCGTTGAAAAAATTATTTTCCAACACTTGTGAAAAACGCGTCGGGACGCGATCGCTACCACATGGTTTCGCCGTCCACTCACGACTTCCCGTTGAACGCGCCAGCGACCGCCTAATCGAGCCGCTGCTATGTGGGAAACCTGACGATCGCGACGAGCTATCGACAACCTCGACCTGATGGGCGGCTCGCCTGGTCCTAAATGTCCGCTTTCGCGGTCGCTATTGGGTGTAAAGCGGACATCGATTGTTGCGGCGCAAATGTCCGCTTCTGACCCAAAGCGGACACGGCTATTGCATTTGCAGGATGTCTGCTTCCGTACTTCAAAAGATCATCTCAGGTTAGCGCGGAATAAATGCCATTCGTTTGGCACTCCTTTAAGAGCATGCATTCCACCATCTTCAAAAACCAGTCCTGAGCCCGCTACAAGATCGCGCACCGTCTGTGAGACCAGGACTTCGCCCGGTCCGGCAAGCCCACCTACACGAGCGCCGATATGCACCGCGATTCCCGCGAGATCGTTACCGACGATCTCGCACTCCCCAGTGTGCACGCCACAACGGACCTCGAGCCCGAGCGGGTGCACGGCGTCCCGAATTGCGCCGGCACAGCGAACCGCGCGGGCGGGGCCGTCGAAGGCCGCGAGGAAACCATCGCCGGTGGTGTTGATCTCGCGTCCGCGATGCTGCTGCAGTACCTCTCAGACTTTGCGATGGAACGTCCCGAGCAATTCGCGCCACAGACCATCGCCAAGTTTCGCAACGCGCTCGGTCGAGCCCACGATATCGGCAAACAGCACGGTCGCGAGCATCCGCTCCGGTTCACGCGCGTGGAGCCCGCCGGTCAGGAACTGTTCGATGTGATCGAGGATCACTTTGCCGCCGTCAATCCAATAGGCATGGTCTATGCCGGGAAGCTCAACCAGCTTCGCGCCTGCGATTTGCTGCGCCATGTAGCGCGCATGGCCGACCTCGCTGACGCGATCGCCGGTGCGGTGGATGATCATTGTGGGCGCGTGAACCGCAGGCAGGACATTGCGGACGTCAATTTCGCGGTTCATCTTCATGATTGCGGCGGTGCTTCGTTTATATGATCTCGCGCTGGTGCCGTTGCATCACGACGAAGGCGTAAACGGAAATTTTCTGGTCAAGCTCGTTCGCGAAGGCGCGTACCAGTACGACCCGGAAAACTACCATGGATTTCAGGAATTTTAAGGTCATAAACCTATCCGACAATGGTAAGAATGCTGAGAACATAAGACAGATTGCTGAAGCTATAAAACAAGCAGCGTAAGCGCTCTAGATTTCCTCACGAATCTATGCCACCAACTGAGCTATTCCTCGTCGCGCGAAGTATTACGCCGAGATTGAGTTGATCACTGCAGAACGAACTGTAGGGGCGGCCCTCCGTGGCCGCCCTCGGTTTATACACGG
>Ga0207689_10002021_pt1 | contig 19172 bp, 13 predicted proteins | sample KBSMisM52_FD_184312 | JGI IMG/M metagenome (GOLD analysis project Ga0207689, IMG submission 184312) | Miscanthus rhizosphere microbial communities from Kellogg Biological Station, Michigan, USA - KBS Miscanthus M5-2 (SPAdes) (version 2) | ecosystem: Host-associated > Plants > Roots >... | reverse complement strand
CACCTGCAGCGCCACAGCCTTGACCGGAAGATACGTGACGCGAGCCGACACCGAGTCGAGCGCGCCGAAGTCGAAGCCGGTGCGATGTTCGTCCGGTTCCCGTCCGTTGAACACCGACGCCTCCGCCTTCCACGTGGCGCCGTAGACGCCGCCGGTCACCACGCCAAACGAGACGTGCGTCGCATCGAGCCAGTGGTGCGCGATCGGCGCCAGCGGATTCGGCATCGCCGACAGGCGATGCGGAAACGCGACCGGACCGAGTGCCGGCTCCGCCGCCGGACCGCCATACAGCTCCCAGCGGAGCCCGCGCCCGAGCGGGGCGTCGTAGCGCGCCGACAGCTCCATGAACAGATCGTGCGGGTGCTGACGATCGTGAATCGCCTCGCCGTCGCACTGCTCGCCCGACGCCAGCAGATCGGGGTAGCCGCAGCCGGGGATGGTAAACGGCTCCAGGCTCACCATGCCGTTCAGCTGCAGGCGGCCCCGTCCCAGCGGCCGCTGCGCCATCCCCATGAACCAGTTGATGCTGCCGCCCTGATCGGCGCCGCGATCGCCCGACTCGTGCAGATACTGCACGAACAGGTTCTCGTGCCCCATCAGCTGCCAACCGTCGCGCGAGGCGTGAAAGGCGTACATCGGCGTCGCGTCTGGTTGCCAGCTCGTGCCTGAGCCGTCGCGTGGCACCGCGGCCATCTCGTGCCCCTCGTGACCCTCGTGGCCGGCGTGCGGCATCTGATGGCCCGCATGCGGGTCGGCGGGCGCCTCCTGCGCGGCAGCGCGAGCCAGGCTCACGCACACCAGCAGCGCCGCGCCCATTGCGTGCGCGGCAACGTCTCGAACGTGCATAGTCGTCTCCTGTGTTTTCGTGGCCGCGGGTCTTCAGACCCGCCTCATCGAAAGCGCAAGAAACGGCTAGACGCGAAGTTGGGAAACGAGCTGGAACGAACCGGGCGGACTGTACTGGATGTCGAGGGCGGCGATCCGGGCGACGGCGGACGACGGCGGCGCCCACAGCGCGAGCGGTACGACCGCGACCGGCGCAGTGACGGCCTGCTGCGCGAGCTCGAAACCGGCGAGCGCTTCGTCCGCGTGTCCGCAAGCGTGCGGCACGGCGGTCATCGCCACCGCGGCAGGCGCGCTCGACTCGTGACACGAGTGGTGGGCCGGCTGATCGCGCCTGGCGGTGGCGTCCGCGCATTCCACGCGGCACAACGCCAGCGAGAGCGGCGCCGACATCATGGCGGCGGTCAGCGCGAGCGCGAATATCCGGCGCAGCATGGCGAGTTCAGTATAGCAACCGCTGTTCAGAGCGCGGCCCGCCGCAGTCTGAGCGCGTTGCCGATCACCGAGACCGAGCTCAAGCTCATCGCCGCGGCGGCAATCATCGGGCTGAGCAGCAGTCCGAACGCCGGATACAGCACGCCGGCCGCCAGCGGCACGCCGAGCGCGTTGTAGACGAACGCGAAGAACAGGTTCTGGCGGATGTTGCTCATGGTGGCGCGGCTCAGGCGCCGCGCGCGGACGATGCCGCGCAGATCGCCCTTCACGAGCGTCACGCCGGCGCTCTCCATCGCCACGTCGGTGCCAGTGCCCATCGCAATGCCCACCTGCGCCTGCGCCAGCGCCGGCGCGTCGTTGATGCCGTCTCCGGCCATGGCCACCACGCGGCCTTCGCGCTGCAACCGTTCGATCACCGCGGCCTTCTGATCCGGAAGCACGTCCGGAATCACCTCGTCGATCGACAGTCGGCGCGCGACAGCCTCCGCGGTGGTCCGGCTGTCTCCCGTCAGCATCACGATGCGCACCCCTTCGGCGTGCAGCTGCGCGATGGCGTCCGGCGTCGTGTCCTTGATCGGATCGGCGACGCCGACCAGGCCCGCGACCGCGCCGTCGACGACCACGAACATCACGGTCTGCCCTTCGCGCCGCATCTCCTCGGCGCGAGCGGCCGCGTCGCCGGCCAACACGCCGAGTTCCTCGAGCAGGCGCAGGTTGCCGAGCGCCGCGGCCCGTCCGCCCACGCGCCCCACCACGCCTTTTCCCGTGCGCGACTCGAACGCGTCCGCCGATTCGATTGGCACGCCTCGCGCGCCGGCGCCCTCGAGGATGGCGGCCGCCAGCGGATGCTCACTGCCCCGCTCGAGCGCCGCGGCAACGCGCAGCACCTCCGATTCACCGGAAGCGCCTATCGGCACCACCGCGGCCAGCGCCGGCTTGCCCCGCGTGAGCGTCCCGGTCTTGTCCACCACCAGCGTGTCCACGCGGCGCAGCACCTCGATCGCCTCTGCGTTCTTGAAGAGCACGCCGGCGGTGGCGCCGCGTCCCGTCGCCACCATGATCGACATCGGCGTGGCCAGCCCTAGCGCGCAGGGGCAGGCGATGATCAGCACCGCGACGGCGTTGACGATGGCGTGCGCTGTGCGCGGCTCTGGTCCAACGAGCGCCCACACGACGGCGGTCACGGCCGCGACCGCCACGACGGCCGGAACGAAGTAGCTCGACACCACGTCGGCGAGCTTCTGAATCGGCGCGCGGCTGCGCTGCGCCTGCGCCACCATCGCGACGATACGCGCCAGCAGCGTGCCTGCACCCACCTTCTCGGCACGCATGACGAACGATCCGGTGGCATTGACCGTCGCGCCGATCACGGCGTCGCCAGCGTGCTTTTCCACCGGCATCGGTTCGCCGGTGACCATCGACTCGTCCACCGCGCTCGCCCCCTCGAGCACCACACCGTCCACCGGCACCTTCTCGCCGGGGCGCACGCGCAGGCGATCGCCGGGGTGAATGTGTTCGAGAGGCACATCTTCGTCGCTGCCGTCTGGACGCAGCCGGCGCGCCGTCTTCGGCGCCAGCCCCAGCAGCGCGCGAATCGCCGCACCCGTCTTGCTGCGCGCCCGCAACTCCAGCACCTGACCGAGCTGCACGAGAACCACGATCACCGCCGCCGCCTCGAAGTAGACGGCCACGCTGCCGTCGTGCATGCGGAACGACGGCGGGAAGACCCCGGGGGCGAGCGTCGCCACGACGCTGTAGACCCACGCCACGCCCACGCCGAGCGCGATGAGCGTGAACATGTTGGCGCTTCGGTTGACAATCGACTGCCAGCCGCGCGCGAAGAACGGCGCGCCGCCCCACAGCACAACCGGCGTGGCGAGAACGAGCTGGACCCACGGCAGCCGCTCGAGCATCGACAGCGCGAGGACCGGCACGGCCAACGCCACGCTCACGCGGAAACGGCGGGTCATGTCGGTGAGCTCTTCGTTCTCGGGCTCCTCCGCCGTCATCTCCACCGGCTCGAGCGCCATGCCGCAGAGGGGGCACGAACCCGGCCCCATCTGCCGCACCTCGGGGTGCATCGGGCAGGTGTATTCCACGTCGTGCTTTTGTAGAGGGCGGTCTTCAGACCGCCCTGCAGGCGGACCTGAAGGTCCGCCTCTACGTACGGAGTCCAGGTACTTCCCCGGATCCGCCTGGAACTTCGCCAGGCAACCACCGCAGCAGAAGTAGTAGCGCTGGCCGTCGTGGTCGGTGGAGAACTTCGCGGTGGCCGGGTCCACCGTCATCCCGCACACGGGATCGACGGCACCCGGCGCCTGCACCATGGGCAGCAGCTTGGCAGTCATCACTCTTATGACGCAGCGGGGCGCGGCGTATTACACCGCCGCCTGACAGGTGCAGTTCAGGCAGCCGTGCTCGGCGCAGGTGCCACAGGACTCGACCACCCGCTGCTTGAGCGCTTGCCGGGCCCGGAACACGCGCACCGCGGCATTTCCCGCGGTCAGCCCTTTTCGCTCGGCATAAGCCTTCACCGCCTGCCCGTCCACCTCGACGGCCAGGAGGGCATCGGCATACTCGGGCTTCAGCGTGGTGGCCAGACGGCCGATGCACTGGCACACCTCGCGCCGGGTCTCGTCCGGCACCGTCTCCACCGTGTTGAGCTCGCGCGCAAAGGCCTCCAGCCCGCGCTCGGCCGCGCCCTGCCGCCGGAAACGGTCGATGGCAGCGTTGCGAAGGGTCCGGTAGAACCACGGCACCAGCGCTTCGTCGTCGGGAAGCATCTCGGGGCGCGCCAACGCCTTCGCGAAGGCGTCCTGGAGCAGGTCCTCCGCCAGCGCGGGATCCCCGACTCGTCGTGTCAAGTAGGCCAGGAACGCGCGCCGGTTCTCAACCAGCGTGTCGAGCACGTCGCTCCCGGTTTCGCGATCGGCCATCGATTCAGTATAGATAGATCAGAACCATGACTGACACTACGACCAAAGAGACCCTCGGCTTCCAGGCCGAGGTGACGCAACTCCTCCATCTGATGATCCACTCCTTGTACGGCAACAAGGAGATTTTCCTGCGCGAGCTGGTCTCGAATGCCTCCGACGCCGTGGACAAGCTGCGCTTCGAGGCGCTGGCCGACGGCGCGTTGTTCGAGAACGACCCCGACCCGAAGATCCGCATCGCCTGCGACGCGGCGGCCCGGACCATCACCGTGTCGGACAACGGCATCGGCATGTCGCGGCAAGAGGTGATCGAGCACATCGGCACCATCGCCAAGTCGGGCACGCGCGAGTTCTTCCAGCAGCTCACCGCCGATCGCGCCAAGGACGCGCACCTGATCGGCCAGTTCGGCGTCGGCTTCTACTCGGCGTTCATCGTCGCCGACCGGGTGACGCTGGTCACGCGCCGCGCCGGTCTCGGCGCCGAGCACGGCGTCCGCTGGGAGAGCAGCGGCGAAGGCGGGTTCACCGTCGAGACCGTGGACCGGCCGTCGCGCGGCACCGAGATCACGCTCCACCTGCGTCCGGAAGAGGACGAACTCCTGTCAAGCTACCGGCTGCGAGAGATCCTGAAGAAGTACTCGGACCACATCGCCGTCCCCATCCTGATGAAGAAGGAGCAGTGGGACGCCGAAGCGAAGAAGCAGGTGGTCACCGGCGAGGACGAGCAGGTCAACCGTGCGTCGGCGCTGTGGACCCGACCGAAGAGCGAGATCACCGAGGAGCAGTACCACGAGCTGTACAAGCACGTGGGGCACGACCCCGAACCGCCGCTCACGTTCGTGCACGCCAAGGTGGAGGGGCGCCAGGAGTACACGCTGCTGCTCTACGTGCCGGAGCGGGCGCCATTCGACCTGTGGGATCGCGATCATCGCCGCGGCATCAAGCTCTACGTCCGCCGCGTGTTCATCATGGACGACGCCGAGCAGCTGATGCCGGCCTACTTGCGCTTCGTGCGCGGCGTCATCGACTCGAACGACCTGCCGCTCAACGTCTCGCGCGAAATCCTGCAGCAGTCACGCGACGTGCAGGCGATCCGGGCGGAGGCCGTGAAGCGCGTCCTGCGGATGCTCGAGGAACTCGGCGAGAAGCAGCCGGAGAAATACGCTACGTTCTGGACGGCGTTCGGCCGCGTGCTGAAGGAGGGCTTGCCCGAGGATCGGTCGAACACCGATCGGATCGCGAAGCTGCTGCGCTTCTCATCCACCCGCGAGGACTCCGACGCGCAGACCGTGTCGCTGGCCACCTACATTGGCCGGATGAAGGAAGGGCAGGACGCGATCTACTACATCACCGCCGACAGCTACGCGGCGGCGAAGAACAGCCCGCACCTCGAGATCTTCCGCAAATTGGGCGTCGAGGTGCTGCTGCTCCACGATCGCATCGACGAGTGGGTGGTGTCGTCGCTCACCGAGTTCGAGGGCAAGGCGCTGCAGTCGGTGGCGAAGGCGGGGCTGGACCTGAGCAAGATCGGCGGCGAGGCGCCGACGCCGGAAGATGCGAAGCCGTCTGGCGAGCAGGGTGCCTTGGTCGAGCGGATGCAGAAGGCGCTCGAAGACCGCGCCAGCGGCGTGCGCATCACCCACAGGCTGACGGATTCGCCGGCGTGCCTGGTGAGCGAGGACTTCGAAATGAGCACGCACCTGGAGCGGATGCTGAAGGCCGCGGGCCAGCAGGTGCCGGCGTCGAAACCAATTCTGGAGATCAACCCGTCGCACCCGATCGTCGAGCGGCTGAAGCAGGAGGCCGACGACGCGCGGTTCGCCGACTGGAGCCACATCCTGTTCGACCAGGCGACGCTGGCCGAGGGCGGCCACCTCGAGGACCCGGCGAGCTTTGTGAAGCGCCTCAACGAACTGATGCTGACGCTGGCGGGCGCCGGCCCGTCGCGCATCTGGACGCCGGGGAACTGAAGAGTACGTAGCCCCTGTTCCGTTCTGCACAGACCGACGACGCGCGACTGGGTACGATTCCGAACTTCACACGCAATGAAGCCGGAGTCGCTCATTCGTTGCATTCACACGGAGCCACCAATGCATGCCTCGCTCACAGCTTTTGGCATTGTCGGTGTCGCGCTGTTCGTTGGCTGTAGTCAGTCCACCATCCCAACCAGTCCGACATCTCCCTCGTCCGCCGACCTGTCCATCGTGTCGTCGGAAGCGACCGCCGGCGTAGGCGTGCTCTCCAACGACCGGGAAGTGCCGTTCAAGGGCAGGTTGGAAGGAACCGCGACCATTACGCCGGGTACACCTCCGTTTCTGTCTGTCGTAATTGAGGGCACGGGCAACGCTACGCACCTGGGTCGCTTCACCGTGAAAATCCCGCACGTCGTGAACGCCTCGAACAGGACCTCGACCGGCACCTACGAGTTCACTGCGGCCAACGGCGACACGCTGATCGCGGGCTTTACCGGACAAGCCACCCTGACGGCTCCAGGTCTTCTCTCCATTGTAGAAACCGGGTCGATCACAGGGGGGACAGGTCGGTTCGCCGATGCCACTGGGAGCTTTATCGTCGAGCGCATGTTCAACCAGGTAACCGGCCTGACCACCGGTTCCTTCGGGGGGACTCTTTCTTCGCCCGGTGCCGGCAAGCCTTGACACTCGAACGCCACCGGCACATGTCCGGCAACCGACGCTGATCACCCTAAGGAGCGCTGGCGCTTCGAAACGAGAACACGTACCAGCCAGCGGGCCGCCCCGGACGCTCGCTCACCGTGAACGCGCCGCCCGTGTATGACTGAACGGTGTGGCGCCAGAACGGAAGCGCCGCGCTGTTCGCCTGGGAGACTCGAACGACCCAGTGCCCGGGAAGTCGATCCCAGAGAAGAAACGCAGCCCGGCAGCCAACTTGGCCCGAACGGATAGAGAAGGCGAACCGCCGGTCGGGCTCGGTCCAGTAGAGCGGCAGCTTGTCATAGCGAAACCGGCCGTCAGCATCGGCCTGGATCGCGAAGAGAGGGCTCAGCTCGGCAACATAGTGCGCGAGGAGATCAGACAGCCCCTCGGCGTCGGCCAGGCCGGCGGTTTCCAAGCTGACGACGTTCGCATCAATCACGTGCTCAGCCCCCGGGAGGCACTAGCGTCTCTCCAGGACCCCTCTGCCCTGGATATCGAGCAGAAGTCTGGGGACCCTAAGCCTTCGCGAGCAGCGGCGATACTCGCGCGAGCTCCGCCTTGCGCGCCTCCTGATACGCGAACGCCAGTTGCAGGCAGTCCATTTCGCGATGCACCGGCGCGGTGATCTGGATGCCCATCGGCAGCCCGCTGGCGCCGAACCCCGCGGGCACCGCGAGCGCCGGGCATCCCGACAGGGTGACGAGGCACACCGCCTTCATCCATTCGTGATAGGTGCGCATCGGCGTGCCCGCGATGCTGGCCGGCCAGCGGTCCTCCACCGCAAACGGGAAGAGCTGCGCGGTCGGCATGATCCAATAGTCGTAGCGTTCGAGGAACGTCTGGACGGCCTGGCTCCATTCGCTACGGATCGCCGAGAGTGCGCTGAGCTCATACGCCGACAGGCGTGCGCCCAGCTCGATCTCGTAGAGCGCTTCCGGCTTGAGCTGCGCCCGGGTGACCGGATCGGCTGCGAGGCTGGCGATGTTGACGCCCTGCATCCAACCGCGCAGCTTCACGAAGGTGTCCCAGGCCTTCTCGACCGGATAGTCGGGGCAGGCCTCCTCCACCGTGCAGCCGAGCGCCTCGAAGGCCTTGAGCGCCCGCCGGCAGGTGTCGAGCACGCCCGCCTCATACGGCACGGCGCCCTTGAAATCACCGGCCCAGGCAATGCGCTTGCCCTTGACGCTCGCGGTCAGCTTGCCGGCGAACAGCTCGCCGCCGCTGTCCATGGAGAGCGGCGCGCGCGCGTCATAGCCGGCCTGCACGGAGAGCAGCAGCGCCAGGTCGGGGACGTTGCGGGCCATGGGGCCGCTGACGCCCATGCCCGGCAGCCAGACGTCGCGTGTGGGCGCGGGCACGCGGCCGATGCTGGTGCGGAACCCATAGACCTGGTTCCAGCCGGCGGGATTTCTGAGACTGCCGGCGAAGTCGCTGCCGTCGGCCAGCGGCACCATGCCCAGCGCCAGCGCCACGGCCGCGCCGCCGCTGCTGCCTCCGGCGGATTTCGTCGGGTCCCAGGCATTCCGGGTCGCGCCGTACACAGTGTTGAACGTGTGCGAACCGAGGCCGAATTCGGGCGTGTTGGTCTTGCCGATGAAGATGACGCCGGCGCGGCGCAGGCGCTCGGCCTGCAAGGCGTCAGCCGGCGCCACCCTGTCGCGGTAGATCGGTGAGCCTTGAGTGAAGACGATGTCTTTGACCGCGGTCAGGTCCTTGACCGCATGCGGAAATCCGTGGAGCGGCCCCACCGCTTCGCGTCTCGCCAGCTGTGCGTCGCAGTTCTGGGCCTGGCGGAGAAGACCGGCGCGATCCTGCAGCGCGACGATGGCATTCACCTTGGGATTCAGCGCCTCGATGCGATCGAGGTGCGCGTTCATCACCTCCACGCACGAGACCTTGCGGGTGCGGATCAGGCCGCGCAGCGTGACGGCATCGAGCCCGGCGATCCCGCCGTCGGCTGGCTTGCCCGCGGCGAATGCTGGTACGGCCGCGCCGCCCAGCGCGAATGCCGCAAGCGACAGCAACGTGCGGCGATCGAATCCCGGGGCTTCGGCCTGCGTGTGCTCATCCATGTTGGAAGAGCATAGCCCTTTGACATCGGGGGCGGGTCTAAAGACCCGCAGCTACGTACGTGGGGCCGGTCTAGAGACCGGCGGCCACGTTGGCCTTGGCTGCCGTGAGGTAGTTGTTCCAGCCACCGAACTGCGTGATCTCGGTGGCGTCTGCCAGGGCGGCGGGCTCGCAGATGAATCCCTTCACCCACTCGCCGGTATCGAGCTGCACGCTGCCGATGCCGAGCGGCGGGGGCACGCCGGCCACGAAGGTGCCGAAGTGGTGTGACGGCACGGCCCAGATCTCCAGGGCAATCCCCGGTCCCTCGAAGCCCGGCTCGCGAACCAGGCCAGGCTTGGGCGGTGTGGTGTTCGCAAGAGCGTAGAAGCGGTACTCGGGCGAGGTGCGGCACGACTGCACGAGCCGCGCGCCGCGTTCAATCAGCTGGCGATTGAGCGGCTGGCCCGCGAGATGCGCGCCGACGACGGCCACGTGAATGCAGCCCGGGGCGTCGCCGCTCGTCTGAACCGGCGTACCCGCAAAACGTGACGACAGGGTGAGCAGCGCGGCGTCCGAGAATGCCGGACCGACGAGCGAGACACCAAACGGCAGCCCGTCGCGGCGGAAACCCCCTGGCACGGCGACCGCCGCGAGATCCATCAGGTTCACGAAGTTCGTGTAGTAGCCGAGATTGGTGTTCAGCTGAATCGGATCGGCTTCGACGGCGTCCTTCGTGTAGATTGTCCCGGCCGTCGGCAGCAGCATCACGTCGATGCCGGCCCACTGCGCGGCAGCGGCCCGCTTCAATTCCTCGAGGCGATACAGGCCGCGATAGGCATCGGCCGCCGACTTCGACGCCGCCAGGCGGATGATCGACCCCACCACAGGATGCACGTCGTCCACGTGCGACGCCACGAAGGCGCCGACCGCCGCGTAACGCTCGGCCACCCAGGGTCCCGAGTACAACAGCGCCGCCGCCTCGCGAAAGGGCGCGAAGTCGATCATCACGCGCGTGCCGCCGACGGCCTCCATCCGCGCGATGGCGGTGCGGTACAGCCTCGCGCTATCGTCGTCGCCGAAGAACGCCAGCTCCTCGTCGCGCGGCACGCCGAAACGGAACGGCCCCCGCACCCACGGCGCCGCATCCTCCCCGGGATCAGGCGTGCGCGAGAACGGATCGGCCGAATCGAACCCTTGCGCCACCCGCCACACGCGCTCGGCGCCGGCGGCGCTGCCCGCGAAGATCGAGACACAGTCGAGCGAGCGGCAGGCCGGCACCACGCCGGCGGTGCTGAGCAGCCCTCGCGTGGGCTTCAGGCCAACGATGTCGTTGAACGCCGCCGGAATGCGCCCCGATCCGGCCGTGTCGGTGCCGAGCGCGAACGCGACCAGCCCCTTCGCGACGGCGACCGCGGAGCCGGAACTGGAGCCGCCGGAGATGTAGCGCTGGTCGAACACGCTCGAGCAGGCGCCATACGGCGAGCGCACGCCAACAAGTCCAGTGGCGAACTGATCGAGGTTGGTCTTGCCGATGAGAATTGCGCCGGCGTCGAGCAGCCGCTGCACCACGGTGGCGCTGCGCTCCGGCATGTATGAGTACGCCGGGCACCCCGCCGTGGTCGGCAGGCCGGCGACGTCGATGTTGTCCTTCACCGCGAAGGGCACGCCCGCCAGCGGCAGCGCGGGATCGACGTCGCGGGCCAGGCGAATCGCCGCGTCCCGATCGGCGAGGGCGATCCAGATCGGGGCGAGCCCTTCGGCGTCGATGGCGTCGAAGATGCGCTCGATGGCCGCGGCAGCGTGTTCAGGCATCGGCTCAGCCATCCACGCGCACAGTCGCCAGGTTTTGCCCGGCGGTCACCATCGCTCCCTTGGCGCAGTGCACCAGCTCCACCACGCCTTCCGTGTGCGCGGTGATTTCCACTTCCATCTTCATCGCCTCGAGCACCAGAATCCGCTGCCCCGCTTCCACGCGCTGCCCGGGCTCCACGGCGACGTGCCAGACGCTGGCGGTCATCGGCGAGCGCACGGCCTCGCACCCTTCGGGCACGTCGGCAGCCGGCGGCGGCGGCAGATCGTCGGCCGGTTCCACGAACGCGGGCTGCCCGGCGGCCGCCCAGCGCTCACGTTCGGCCTCGAACGCCGCCTGCTGCCGCTGCTTGGCGGCACGCGCCGCGGGCGCGATCGAGGCGAGGAACGCGCGATACGCGCGCATGCTGAAGGTCAGCGGCTCGATCGCGACGTTGTACTTCCCGTGCGGGAACGCGTCGCGCATCTCCAGCAGCTCCGCCGCCGACACCGGGAAGAACCGGATCTGGTCGAAGAAGCGCAGCAGCCACGGCGTGCCGGGCTCGAACGCGGCGGTGGCGCGGTGCGTGTTCCACATCTGCACCGTGCGCCCCACGAACTGGTAGCCGCCAGGGCCTTCCATCCCATACACGCACAGGTACGCGCCGCCGATGCCGACGGAGTTCTCCGCGGTCCAGGTGCGCGCCGGGTTGTACTTCGTGGTGACGAGGCGGTGCCGCGGGTCCACGGGGGTTGCCACCGGCGCGCCCAGATAGACATCGCCGAGCCCGAGCACCAGGTAGTTGGCGCCGTAGACGATCTGCCGCACGTCCTCGATCGAGTCGAGGCCGTTGATGCGGCGGATGAACTCGGTGTTGCTAGGGCACCACGGCGCGTCGGCGCGCACCGACTGCATGTACTTCTCGATCGCGAGCAGCGTCTGCGGGTCCTCCCACGACAGCGGCAGATGCACGACGCGGCTTGGGATGGTGATGTCGTCGAGGCCGGGCAGTGCCTGCTCGCACTCCTCGAGCGCGGCCATCAGCGATTCGCGCGGCAGCACGCGGCTGTCGTAGTGGACCTGCAGCGACCGGATGCCGGGCGTCACGTCCACGATGCCCTTCAGCCGCTGGGCGCGCAGCTGCTGTTCGAGCGCGTGGATGCGCACCCGCAGATCCAGGGACAGTTCGTTGGGCCCGGTCTCCACCAGCAGGTAGCGATCCCCCGCCGCACGGTAGACGGTCGCGCCGCTCGTGCGCAGCACCGCGGGATCCGGCCGTTCCGGCACGGGGCGAGGCAGGCTGCCCTCGAGCGACGCAATCGCCGCGTCGAGCTCGCGCTCCATGCGCGTCGCCTGCGCGTTGGTGATCAGGCGGAACCGCACGGTGTCGCCGGCGCGCACCTGCCCCATCTTCCAGAGCTCGGCCTGCGCCACCACGGCCGGGCACACGAAGCCGCCCAGGCTTGGCCCGTCGGGCCCGAGCAGGATCGGCATGTCGCCCGTGAAGTCCATCGCGCCGATGGCGTAGGCGTTGTCGTGCAGGTTCGACGGGTGCAGCCCGGCTTCCCCGCCGTCGCGGCGGGCCCAGGTGGGACGCGGACCGATCAGCCGCACGCCGGTGCGATCGGAGTTGTAGTGCACCTTCCACGACGCCGCGAAGAGCGTCGAGATGTCGCCGGCGGTGAAGAAGTCGGGCGCGCCGTGCGGCCCGTAGAGGACGCCGATCTCCCACTCGTGCGAGTACGAAGGCGTCAACGCTTCGGGCAGGACGTCGGCGCGGCTCAAGCCGCGCCCTACATCTATCGTAGGGCGGGGCTTCAGCCCCGCCGATGGTGTCTCGTCGTGCCAGCGCAGCATGTCGCCCATGCGCAGCACGCGCCCGGCGTGGCCGCCGAACTTGCCCAGGATGAACGTGGCGCGGCTCCCGAGATACTCGGGCACATCCAGACCGCCACGCACGGCGATATAGGCGCGGGCACCCGGGCCTGCCGCTGCGCCGAGCCGTAGTTCGGAGCCGGCTTTGACTTCGATCGCACGCCACCGCTCCACCGGCACGCCATCGACCTTGGCGCGCATGTCGGCGCCGCCGAGCGCGATCACCGCGTTGCGGAAGAAGCGCAGCCGCGGGCCGGTCATCGTGCACTCGAGCGCCGCCGCGGTGTCGTCGTTGCCGACCAGGCGGTTCACCAGGCGGAACGCCACGGGGTCCATCGGCCCCGACGGCGGCACACCGACGTGCCAGAACCCGCTGCGCCCGGGGTAGTCCTGCACCGTCGTCTGCATGCCGGGATCGAGCACTTCGAACGCGCGCGGCTGATACCGGACGCGGCTCAGGAAGCTGGTGGGAAACCCGCCGGCACGGAATTCCGGTTCGGTGACGATCTGGCGCAGATAGTCGAGGTTGGTCTCGAGCCCGGCAAAGGACGCCTCCGCCAGCGCCGTTTCGAGACGCGCCATCGCCTCGGCGCGCGTGGCGCCCTTGACGATGATCTTGGCCAGCATCGGGTCGTAGTACGGCGTCACGTCGGTGCCGCGCTCCACCCACGTGTCGCAACGCACACCCGGCGGCAGCCGCACGTCGGTAAGGAGGCCGGTGCTCGGGCGGAAGTCGTGCGCCGCGTCCTCCGCGTACACGCGCACCTGGATCGACGCCCCCGACGGCGCGACGCGCAGCGTGTCGAGCGGCGGCAGCGTGCCGGCGCCGAGGCGCACCATCCACTCCACGATGTCGACCCCGGTCACTTCTTCGGTGACGCCGTGCTCCACCTGCAGCCGCGTGTTCACTTCCAGAAAGAAGAAGTCCTCACGGTCCGAGTCATAGAGAAACTCCACCGTGCCGGCCGAGCGGTAGCTCACGGCACGCGCCAGCATCTCGGCCGTGTCCCAGAGCCGCCGGCGCACGTCGTCGCTCAGCCCCGGCGCCGGCGTCTCCTCCACCACCTTCTGGTTGCGGCGCTGCGCCGAACAGTCCCGCTCGCCGAGCGCGACGACGTTGCCGGCACCGTCGCCGAAGATCTGCACCTCGATGTGGCGGGCCCGCTCGACGAAGCGCTCGAGATACACGCCGCCCTGCCCGAAGTTGGCGGCGCCCAGCCGCGCCACCGCGCCGAAGTGCTGCGTGAGCTCCGCGGCAGTGCGGCACACCCGCATGCCGATGCCGCCTCCTCCGGCGGTGCTCTTGAGAATGACCGGGTAACCGCAGCGCCCGGCTTCGGCAAGCGCGTGCTCTTCGTCGATCAGCAGGCCGGTGCCGGTCAGCAGGGGCGCGCCCTCGCGCTCGGCAATCTCACGCGCGGTGTGCTTGAGGCCAAGCGCACGCATCTGCGCCGGCGTCGGCCCAAGGAACACCAGGCCGGCCCGCTCGCACGCCTCCACGAACCCCGCGTTCTCGCTCAGGAACCCGTAGCCGGGGTGGATGGCCTGCGCGCCGGTGCGAACCGCGGCGGCAATGATGGCGTCCTGCTGCAGGTAGCTCTCGACCGCGGCCGGCGGGCCGAGCCGCACCGCCGCATCGGCCTGCGCCACATGGGCTGCGTGCCGATCGGCGTCGGAGTAGACGGCGATCGGCGACACGCCCATCCGGCGCAGCGTCCTGATGATCCGGCAGGCGATGGCGCCGCGGTTGGCGATGAGGACCCTGGAGATCATCAATCCCAGATCAGCACGCGAACCGGCGTCGGGTTGTAGGCGTTGCAGGGGTTGTTCAACTGCGGGCAGTTGCTGACGAGCGCCAGCACGTCCATCTCGGCGCGCATCTCCACATACTTCCCGGGCGCGGAGACGCCGTCCTCGAACGTCAGCCGCCCTTCGGGCGTCACCGGGACGTTCATGAAGAAGTTGATGTTGTGGCCGATGTCGCGCTTGTCGAGGCCGCGGCCCCACCCGGCGATCGCCTTGACGAAGCTTTGCCGGCACGCGTGCATGTGCCGCGTCTCGAGGGCGTAGCGCACCATGTTGCTCTCGGTGGCGCAGGCGCCGCCGAGCGTGTCGTGGCGGCCGCACGTGTCGGCCGTGATCGTCAGGAGCGTGTGCCCCTTGAGCGACTGCAGCCGGCTCCCGGTCGTGAGGTAGATGTTCCCCTGGTCGCGGATGGTGTCCTGCGCCGAGTAGCGATCCTCGTAATCGTGCGCGTTGTAGAACAGCGTGTCGGCCGCCTGGTTGCCCTCGAGATCGAGGATGCGCAAGGTCTGCCCGGCGCGGATCTCGTGGATCCACGGCTCCCCAGCCAGCACGGTGGCGTCGTAAACGGCGGTTGCAGGGTCGAGCGTGCTCTCAGTCAGCATCAGAGGAAATACCGTTCCGTCAACGTGAAGCCGCGCTCGTTCTCGGGCCGCGACGTGCGGCACGGATCGTCTGGCCCCGGCGGCGGCACACGCCGCACCGACAGCGCCACCGGCTTCGGCTCGTAGCGCGGATTCGGATCGAGCGGATGCTGGCAGGTGTTCAGGATGACCAGCACGTTCATCTCGGCCCGCAGCTCCACGGCGTCGCCCGCCTGCGAATGGCCGGACACGAACCGCATCCCGCCGGCCTCGTTCACCACCACACGGCTGAAGAAGTTCACCGGCGCCGGCAGGTCGCGCGCCGTCATGCCGTACTTCGCCAGCTCGATGACGAACCCGTCGTAGGCGTTCTTGACGTACTCGTTTCGGGCGTCCTGGTAGGCCGCGAGGCCGTACTTCGCGCGGGCCATCGTGGCGTTGGCGCAGCCGCTGAGCGGGTCGTGCCAGCCGACGGTGTCGTCGGTGATCGAACAGAGCACGCGCCCCATGTCCGAGTAGAGGACGAAGCCGCGCGTCAGGCGCGCGATGTGCTGCGCCTTCAGCGTGTCGGGCATGTTGTAGCGCTCGGCGGTGTTCTCCCAGTTGTAGAACAGCGCGCCCACGTTGGCGCCGCCGAGCGTGTCGGTGATGCGCAGCGCGGTGCCTCGCTTCAGGACGTGCGACCAGGTGGCGCCCTCGCGGACCACGTCCTCGAACAGCAGATCCGCCGCCGGTGCCTTCCCGGCCGCGGACACCGGCACCGCCGCCACGGCCGGCGTCACGGCTGCCTCGGGTCCAGACGCCAGACGTTCTCCTGGCGGATGTTCGACAGCCACACCGAGCCGTGGCCGACGCGCACCGAGTCGCCGCCGGCGCCGACCCACTGCTTGACCACCTTGTTGTTGTCGGGATCGATCTGCGACAGCGGGATGTCGAACACCGTCACCCACACGAACCCCTCGCCGTAGGCGATCTCGCCGCCGCCGCCGGGCACACCGACCTCGATGTTCGTGACCAGCTTGCGCGTCTTGACGTCGATGCGCGATACGGTGCCGTCGCCTTGATTGAGCGTCCAGACCGCGCCGCCGCCCACCGCCGTGAAGCGCGGGTTGGGGCCCACCGTGATGCGATCGGTGATCAGGTTCGTGTTGGGATCGACGCGGACCACCTTGCTCTCCTGCGTGCTCACCACCCAGATCGCCTTGTCCTCCCCCAGCACGACCACCGAAGATCCGGTCGGCACCTGAATCTCGGCCACCATCCGGTTGGTGTCCGGATCGATCCGCGCCAGCCGCCCCTTCATGTCGGTGAGCATCCAGATGCTGTCGCCGTTGGCGGTCAGGCCGCCTTCGCTCAGCGCCGGTCCGATCGCCAGCGTGGCCGTCACCTTGTTGGTCTTGGGGTCGATGCGCTGCAGCCCCTTGGTGTCGGGCTTGTCCTTCTCGCCGCAGATCGGCACCCAGATGCTGCCAAACGCCTCCACCAGACCCGAGCACGGGCGCGGACCGGTCTCGACCAGCGTCACGACGGTGTTCGTCTTCGGGTCGAGGCGGCCGACGAGGTTCTTCCCGCTGCTCGTCACCCACACGGCATCCTTGGTGACCACCTGCCAGTCGGGATTCCCCGGCACCGCAAACACCCCGACCGGTTTGATGGCGGCGATGTCGCGCTTGACACCCGGCGTCGCAATGCCCGGCCGCGGCGGTCGCGCGGCAGGCGCCTGCGCCTCGATCGACGTGGCGCCCAGCAACAGACAGATCCCTGGAATGATGATTTCCCGTTTCACGCTCAGATACCCTCCTGCACGGCCTCGCTCAGCACGTAATGGCGGCTCTCCTGGGTCCTCTGCGTCAGCAGGCAGGTCACGACGAACGTCGTCGCGCTCAGCAGCGGCGGCAGCAGCGTGTCGAGGCCGCCCCACGCCGCCGGGGTCACGAAGTGGGCGATGAGCCGCGCGCTCGTGCCGACGGCGATGGCGGCCATCGCGCCCGCCGCGTTCGCCTTCTTCCAATAGACCCCCGCGAACAGCGGTACCACGCAGCCGGCAAACACGATGTCGAACGCGATGATCAGCAGGATGCCCGGCTCGGGCCGCAGATACGCGACCAGTCCGGCGGCCGCCGCCGTGGGCAGCGCCATGAGGCGCGAGAGATTGAGCATCTGGCCGTCGTCGAACGACGTCGAACGCCATCGCTGCACCACGTTGCGCGCCAGCACGACCGAGATGACGAGGATGGCGCCGTTGGCGGTGGACATCGACGCGCCGAGCACGCCGATGAACACCAGCACGCCGATCCAGTACGGCAGCACGTTCACTGCCATCGACGGCAGCACCATGCGCGCGTCGGCGACGTCCTTGATGGACGCCACCGCGGCCAGACCCACGATCGCCACGCAGGCGCCGACGAAAATGGTCATCGTGCCGCTGTAGTAGCAGCCGCGCTTGGCGGTCTGCCCGTCCTTGGCCGCGAACACGCGCTCCATGAAATCGAGCGCCATGGTGTTGCCCAGGCCGAGCGCGATCATGCCGGCCCAGTTCACCAGGGCGCCGTTGTCCCGGCTCAGTACGGTGCTGAAGTCCACCGTGGCGGCCGGGACCGCGGCGACCATCGCGTCGAACCCCCGGGTGGCGATCAGCCACACCGCCGCGGCGGCAAAGCCAACGAGCGCGGCGTAGACCTGGAGGAAGTCGGTCCACACCGCCGAATACAGCCCGCCGGCAATCGTGTAGGTGACGATGACCAGCGTCGTCACCACCAGCGCCGGCAGGTAGCTGGTGCCGCTGACCACCGAGAGCACCCACGCCACGGCGCTCAGGTTGCCGGCGATGAGCACCGTGAACGACACGATGGTGAGCATCGAGACCAGCAGTTCGGTGCGCTTGCCGTAGCGCCGGTAGAAGAACTCCGGCAGCGTCAACAGGTTCATGCGGTTGAGCGGCGCGGCGAGGAAGCGGCCGACCACGAACAGGCTGATGCCGAGACCGAGCGAGATCATCAGCCCGGCCCAGACGCTGGAGCCGTAAGTGATCGAGACGGCGCCCAGAGTGGAGTTGCCGTCCACCGCCTGCGCCATCAGCGTGGTGCCGACCACGATCAGCGGCAGCGACTTGTCGCACACGGCGAAGCGCGCGCCCGAGCCGCGCACTTTCGTGTAGGTGTAGAGGCCGATGGCCAGCGAGATCGCCATGAAGACGACGACGGGCCAGAACATGATGGTCACGAAGGCCTCCGTTCGCGCGGCGACAGGATCACGTCGCGCAGCACCACGCGATCGAGCTTGCCGTTCAACTTCTTGATCGCGTCGTTCAGCTCGAGCAGCACGCCGTGCGTCAGCTCGAGCACGTGCTCCTCGGGCTGATAGGTGGTGCCGCGCGGGTAGTCCACGAACGGCGTGTTCGTCTGCTCGATGTGGGTGCCGAAGATGTGCGCCACCGGCTTGTCGGCGGTGAAGTCCACGAGGCGCTGGTGGCTGGCCGCGAACGTCGCGAACTCGGCGTCGCCCACGTAGAGACGGCCCGGGTAGAAGCTGTCGCCGGTCATCAGGGTGCCGGTCTGACGGTCGTAGAGCGCGATGCCCGCCACGTCGTGCCCGGGGATCGGGATCAGATCGACGACGCGGTTGCCGAGATCGATCTGGACGATGTCGGTCGGCCAGGTCTTGATGCCGAACGCCTTCTGCAGCTCGTCCACCTTGGCGAGCACGAGCTGCACGTTGGGCAGCGTCGCGAACCCCTTGTCGCCGGCCGTGTGGTCGCCGTGGGAGTGCGAATGCGTGACGATCAGCTGCGGAGGCGTCGGCCGGTTGTTGCGCTTCTGCCACTTGGCGATCAGATCCATCACCACCGACGCGGTATCGATGGTGCCGGCGCCGGTGTCTTCGAGCAGCACCTTGTCGCGGCCGAAGATCAGGTAGAGAAACGGCTTCTCGTAGTGGACGCAGCCGGACTCGCGCAGGATGAAGAAGTTCGGGTTGTACTCGTGCACCTGGAACGACGGCTGCTCCATGCACTTGGGGCCGCCGGTCATCCAGCTTTTCGGCAGCACGCCCGGCTCGACGAACGCGCTCGCCGGCTGCGGCGGAATGGCTGGCGCCGGTGCCTGCGCGCCGAGCGAGGCCACGGCCAACAGCGCCACTGAGGCGGGTCTAAAGACCCGCAACCACGTACTTCCAGAAGCCGGGA
>Ga0207689_10002020_pt1 | contig 19176 bp, 21 predicted proteins | sample KBSMisM52_FD_184312 | JGI IMG/M metagenome (GOLD analysis project Ga0207689, IMG submission 184312) | Miscanthus rhizosphere microbial communities from Kellogg Biological Station, Michigan, USA - KBS Miscanthus M5-2 (SPAdes) (version 2) | ecosystem: Host-associated > Plants > Roots >... | reverse complement strand
CCTGTGAAGGTATAGAAGTCCTGCCAGTTGCGATCCGAGTAGGGCAGGATGCAGGCATACCCATCCTTGGTTCGATACGGCTTGCGGCCTTTGCTCAGCACTCGCTTGAAGCCCGGCTTGCTCAGTGGTGGCACGAACGCAGAGCCGTATATATGTTCGGCGAGGTTGAACTCGATGGTGGTTTCGAGCATCGGGACCTCGATCGCCTGGCCGCCGCCACCCCGTGCGCGCTGGAACAGTGCGGCCAGGATCGCGTAGGCAATGGCTTGGCCAGTCAGCTTGTCGCAGATCACCGTGGGGACGTAGGCGGGCTCTCCATGCACCTCGCCGTATAGCGCCGCTATCCCGGAACCTGCCTGGATCAAATCATCGTAGGCTGGCTTGTCGCTATATGGCCCTTGGGCACCGAAGCCGTATGCGCCGCAGTAGACGATATCCGGTTTGATGGAACGCACGCGGTCGTACCCGTAACCGAGCCGCTCCATTGGCTTGGGCCGAAGATTGTGCACGAATACGTCGGCCGTCGCGATCAAGCTGTCCAATGCGGTACGGCACTGTGCACGCTTGAGGTCGAGCACGATGCTGCGCTTGTTCCGGTGCAGATTGAGAATATTCCCGGCCATGCCCGAGTTGCGCAGAGGCTCGTAGTGGCGCAAGGAGTCGCCCTCCGGGCTTTCGACTTTGATCACGTCCGCGCCAAGATCCGCCAGGATATGCGTGGCAAACGGCCCCATGATGACGCTGGTCAGGTCGAGCACGCGTATGCCGGTGAGTGGCCCATCCTTGAACCCTGGGTCTGCCGACTCGGCGTTCACCGGCATCCTATTTCCCGACCAGCATGGGCCAAAGGGCCTCTCCGCCCGCGCTGCATACCATTCGACCGATGCGTTCCTGCCAGAAAGTCTCGTGGCCGAACTCATCGCGCCAAGACCATAAACGGCGGGTTGCGAAGTGCAATGGGTGTTCCTGCGTGAAGCCCATCGCGCCGTGCACCTGATGGCAAACCTCGGCGACCTTGCCTGTGGCTTCACCCACTCGCGCTTTGGCCACGGCGGTGGCGAAAGCGAAATCGTCGGTGCCATACGCCTCGCCCGCAACCTCGGCGGATGCTGCTGCTGCGGCGTATTGCCCGGCAGCGTCCGCGAGCATGTGCTGAACCGCCTGGAATCTTCCGATCGGACGGCCGAACTGCTCGCGCTCCATGGCATATGCCAATGCGTAGTCGAGGCAACGTTCCATTGCCCCCACCATCTGCTGGGCCCTGATCGCCGCGCCGAACAGCAGAAACCCTCCAGCGCAGCTGGCCGGTGCGGCGCGTACCGCGGCCTCCCGAACGATGACGCCATCCAAAGTGATCGTCTCGCGCGGCTCGTTCGCGAGATTGGTTCGGCGCTTTGCTTCTGGCAAGCCTGCGCGAGGTAGCAGCGCGAGCCACGCGGATCCTTCGGTATCACGGGCGCAGATCAGCAGATTGTCCACTTGAGTGGCCCACGGAACTCGATGTGCGGTACCACGCAGCGTGTAGCTGCCAGAACCGCGCTCGATCGAGATGACTTCGGTCGCACCCACCGGAGCGAGAGACAGCGTTCCCGCCACCGCTTCGCCGGACGCCTCTGCCCACAGTGCGGCTGCGATCATGCTTTCCGCGAGCGGGACGGGGAGTGTGTGATAACCGGCGCGGCGGATCAGATGCAGCGCATCCGCCGGCGGCAACCCGACGCCACCATGCTGCTCGGCAGTGAGCGCGAGAGGCAAGCCTGCCTGTTGAACTGCCATCCAGATCCCCGATGGCCAAATCCCGCGGTCGGCCTCGGCCATACGCTCCTTGGTGACCTCGCCACGGAATAGGCGATCGGCCTGTTCGAGGACAATTGCCGATAACTCGGCTTCGGTATGTGCGGGCATCGCGTTGGCGCTCTTTACCGCAGTCCGAGCCCGCGCGCGATGATCCCGCGCAGGATCTCGCGCGTTCCACCGCGCAGCGTGAAGGATGGCGCGTGTAAGCTCACATGTCCCAGCGTCTCGGCAAACACGTCTTCCGGATCGTTCAGACTCGCCTCGACCGGGACAAGCTTGCGCGCCATCTCCGGTAGTTCCCGCTCGAAGGCGGTACCGACGTCTTTAACCAACGCCGCCTCCGTGTTCGGACTCTTGCCCTGGTCCAGTAGAACCGCGATCGACGCCGACATGCGTTGAAGCGCGGCGAGATGGCCCACCAATCGGCCAATCTCCACTGCCTGCTGCTGATTGGGTGTGGGACCAACGCGATTGATCAACTCGACCATCAGCCGGTAGTCGGAAAGAAAGCGGTCTGGTCCCGAGCGCTCGAACGCGAGTTCCCCGGTCACCATCGACCAGCCCTGGCCTTCGGCGCCGACCATCATGTCATCCGCTACCAAGTAATCTTGGAAGACGACTTCGTTGAATTCGTGACCGCCTGCGAGATTGTGTATGGGGCGCACGCTCACGCCTGGCTGGGACATGTCGATGATGAATTGCGTCAAACCGCCATGACGGTCGGCTCCAGCATCGCCCGTACGCACGAGTGCGATCAGGTAGTGGACGCGATGGGCGTTGGATGTCCAGACCTTGGATCCATTGATGACCCAACCGGCATCTTGCTTGACTGCGCGCGTGCGCACGGCGGCCAGATCCGAACCGGAGTCCGGTTCGCTCATGCCGATGCCGAAGTAGCACTCGCCGCGGCAGATGCGCGGCAGCAGCAGGCGTTTGGCGCGTTCGCTTCCGTGTAGCAGGATCTGCGGACCGGATTGGCGATCCGCGATCCAGTGTGCAAAACATGGCGCACCGGCACCCAGCATCTCCTGTGTGATGACAAATCGCACCAGGCTCGACTGCGCTTGACCGCCGAATTCCTTTGGCCAGGTGACGCCGATGAAACCTGCAGCACCAGCGCGGCGGCTGAACCCCTCGTCGAATACGCTCCAGGAACTGCGGTGCGGCGAGAAAGCTTTGGCGTCACGCTCGGCAGCCAGAAAAGCGCGCACGCGGTGACGCGCCGCCAGCGCCTCCGGGGGCAGACGGGGTGCATCGAACTGAAAAGCGTGCATGGTCTTTGAGATGCCGAGGTTCAGAGGCGCACGAGCTGCAGGAATTCCTTGCGCAGCTCGGGATTGGTCAGGAACGCGCCGCGCATGACACTATTGGTCATATGCGATTCATCCTTGACGCCGCGCCAGTGGGTGCAGAAATGATCGGCTTCCAATATGAGCCCGAGCGCATGCGGTCGGATGCGCGTCTCCAGCAGATCGGCCAATTGGATTACAGCCTCCTCCTGGATCTGCGGACGGCTCATGATCCACTCTGCAATGCGGGAAAACTTCGACAACCCGATCAGATTCGATTGCTCACTGGGTAGCAATCCGATCCACAACTTGCCGAGGATCGGCACCAGATGATGCGAACAGGCGCTGCGCACGGTGATGGGCCCGATGATCATGAGCTCGTTGAGGTGCTCCGCGTTCGGGAACTCCGTCACATCGGGCATGCGATGGTAGCGGCCGCTGAAAACTTCGTACAGAAACATGCGCGCCACGCGGCGGGCGGTACCGCGCGTGTTGTGATCGCTCTGCGTATCGATCACCAGCGTTTCCAGCAAGTCCTGCATTCGCGCCGTCACTTCATCTTCGATCGCCTTTAGCTCGGCTGCACCGTCGATGAACTCGGCGATATTGTCGTTGGCGTGGAAGCGGCGTCCGGCTCGTTGGAGTCGTGCGCGAATCTGCTGGGACACTGGTGTTTCGCTATCGCTGGATTTGGCCGGGAAATTCTTGGAATCGTTCATTGCCTGCTTACCTCAAAGTTCTGGCAGTGTGCCAGGCAGATCAAACCGCTGACGGGTCGTGCAATAGCGAGTCCCATAGAGACGCCCGACCGGTTGATAGCGTTGTTCCGAGACGCGTTTAGTTTGCGGATCCACCAGTCCGTCGCGCACGTGGACATGGATGACTTCGCCGAGGATGAGATCGCGCAGCGTACCCACTTCGATCCGCTGGAATACGCGGCACTCGAAGCTGATGGGCGCCTCGAGGATGCGCGGATGGCGCACCACTGCGCACGCGGCAGGCGTAAAACCCGCCTGTTCGAATTCACTCACCTCTTCGGGAACTTCGGCGCTCGAGATGTGCATGCCGTTTGCAATCTGCTCATCCACCAGATTCACTACGAACTCGCCGGTACGCAACAAATTCGCTAGCGAATGTTTGGGTTTTCCATCCGAGCGCTCGGCAAAGCTTAGCACGACCAGCATCGGATCCTCGCACATCGCGTTGAAGTACGAATAAGGGGCGCAGTTGGCAACGCCATTGGCGCTCCAGGTCGATACGAGTGCTATGGGGCGTGGAAACACCAATCCCGTTAGGAGCTTGTAGCGCTCGGTAGTGGCGAGATCGCCGACGGAAAAGTCCATGGCTCAAGGCGCCACGCTTTTGTATTGGGTCCGGACTCGCGACGTCAGGTATTGCAGCGCGGTATCGACGTATTGCTTGAAATGCGCCGTTTGCTGGTGCGCCTGGAATGCCGCTTCACTGTCGTACACTTCGTAGAAGACTACTTTGGTCGTATCTTTCGAATCGACTACCACGTCGAATTGCCTGCAGCCCGGCTCAGTCTCGCGCGTCATCTTTGCATTTGCCAGCGCCAGCGGCATGAATTGCTCCACAGCGTCGGACTTGATTTCCAGGTGTACCACTAGCACGAACTTGCTCATCCCCTCTCCCTGTTGGTCTTTTGAGATCCGGTCGCGGCGCAGCGCGCCCCATCGGAAGTGCGCTCGGTAGAGTACCGTGTCGGCAACGGACTGAGAAGGTGTCGTCGACGTCTTCCTGCTACCGATGCTCGCATGCAGAAGCGGGCAGGCCAGTGATTCCTCGGCGCCCCGCCTGTAGCAGGCGTATCATTTACCCCTTGACCTGCGCTCGGAGGAGCGAGAAATGACCGAAATCGCAAGAAAGTTGAAGTCCGTCGACGCCCCTTCCGTGCGGGAGCGTGTCAGCAAGGAAGAGTGGGAGATGCGCTGCGATCTGGCGGCGGCCTATCAATTGGCTGCGATCTTCAAGTGGACCGACTTGATCTACACGCACTTCTCCGCACGTGTGCCGGGAAGCGAACACCTCCTGATCAATCCGTACGGACTGATGTTCGACGAGATCACTGCATCCACGCTCGTGAAGATCGACAAGGATGGTGAGGTCGTGGACGACCCCACCGGGCTCGGCATCAACTACGCCGGGTTTGTCATCCATGGTTGCGTACACGAAGCGCGGCCCGAAACCAATTGCGTGATTCATACCCACACCCGTGCCGGTGTGGCCGTGTCGGCGCAAAAATCCGGACTGCTGCCGCTCAGCCAGCATTCGCTGCGCGTGTACGGCATGCTGTCCTATCATGATTACGAAGGCATTGCGCTGGACTTGGACGAGCGTACGCGCATGTCCGCCAATCTGGGCCCGACTTCCAAAGCGATGATCATGCGGAACCACGGCTTGCTGAGCCTAGGCGACACGGTTGGCGAGGCCTTCCAGTTAATGTATTACCTGGATTGCTCCTGCCAGATCCAGATAGACGCACTGGCCGGTGGCCGGGCCGAGCCTCTCATCATCTCCGAGCAGACTGCACAAAAAGGGTATAACCAGTTCTTGCGTCCCGGCGGAGCCGAACTCGAGAAGGAATGGCCTGCGCTGCTGCGCCTGCTGGATCGAAAGGGCATTGCATATCGGAATTGATTTCGCCCTCAATGGAGAATGGATAAGTCATGTTCAAGTGGATTGCTTTAGCGCTGTTGGTCCTTCCGGTATTTGCCCACGCCGGGATGGAGGAGGGAGTTGCGGCTTACGCATCCGGCGACTACGCCACTGCGATGAAGGAGTTCAAGGAACTCGCTGACAAGGGGGATGTGCCGGCCACGTACTATGTGGGGTTTCTGTACCGGCAGGGTTACGGTGTCGCGATCGATCAGGCAGAGGCGGCAAAGTGGTTTCTAAAAGCTGCCGCTCATGGGGATTCTCAATCCCAGTACTACCTTGGAAAGATGTCTGAAAAAGGCGAGGGTATGGAGCGCAATCTCGCGGCCGCGCATATGTGGCTCACCCTGTCGGCAAAGAACGCTCCCAATCCACGCGATGCGGCCTATACCAGGGAAGATATCAAGAGGCTCGAGAAAAAGATGACGCCGGAGCAGCTTGCGAAGGCCAAGGAACTGGCGAGCGCCTGGAAACCAGCCGGCTGATTCGGGTCAGTCGTCAATCTTGAAAATGATGTCTTGATCGGCCTGGTAGGTGGTACCGTCCCGCTTGAACTGATATTGCCGCACGGCGGTCAGCACAGATTCTTCGAACACCCCAGGGGGTTCCGCGACCAGCACTTGGGCGTCGGTTACCTTGCCATCAAAGTTCACCGAAAGACGCACCTTGACGTGTCCCTCGATGTGCTGCGCCTCCGCCTCGGGGGGATAGACCGGGTGCACTCTTTTTACCGGCTTCACATCCCGGAACACTGAAGGCAGCTGCGGAACCTCGGGCTCGGGTTCGGGCTCAGGTTTCTTCTCTTCCTTCGGTTTAGGCTTTGGCTCGGGCTCCGGTTTCGGGAGCGTGATTTTCGAGGGCGCTTCGTCCGGCAGTGGCTTGGGCAGCTCGATGTCGACCTGCTTCACCTTCTCCAGCTTCTTCGGTGGTTGCTTCGGTTCCTTGCGCTTGATCTCCGGTCGCGGCGGCTCGGGAGGGGGCGGTTGCTCGAGGCGCACCGACACCACCGGAGTTGGAGGAGGTTCGCTGAAGTTCGGCAAAAAGGACCAGTCGACCCCGTAAAGGAGTACGGGAACAAGCAGTTCCAGGGCTAAAGCAATCAGCACCGCCTTCCATAGCGGCAGCGCCGAATCGTCCTCGTCCTGCACGTTGGCCCAAAGCGCGCCGCTGGACGCGGGAGCTGCCATAGTCATCGCGTCCGAACTCTCCGCGACGTTGCGGGTGATTCACCAGCGATCATCGCTTCTCGGCTTTGGCGGCGATGCCTACGGTCGTAATCCCGGCGCCGCGCACTGTATCCATGACTTTCATCAGCGTTTGCAGCGAGACGTCCTTATCTCCAGCCAGCACCACGTCCACCGGCTTATCCTTCTTGAGCGTGCCGAGCTTCGCCTTCAGTTCCTCGGGCGCCAATGTCTTGCCATCGATCACCGTGTCGCCAGTTTTGGTGACGCCGATCGTGACGGTAGAAGCTTTTAACTCCTGCGTGCTCTTCGATCCCGGCAGATCCAGCGGAATTCCGGTGCCGGCGATCATTCGGACCGCGATGAGCACAAAGAACACGAGCAGGAACATCATGATGTCGATCATCGGAATGACTTCCACCCGAGGCCGAGCGACCTCGAAGTAGCTCGAGCGTGCGCGCGGCATCATTTGCCTTTCCCCGCATTAATCGGCGTGACTTTGCCAGAGTGGGCCTCCTTGACTGGCACGCCGTGATGCGACGAACCGCCGCCGTGCAGGCGGTTGATCATCATCACTTTGAGCAGCTCCATCTGATGGAGTGCCAGCCGAGTCCGTTTGTTGAAGTAGTTGAGGAAGGAAACGGCGATGATGGCGATGAGCAGACCCACACCCGTAGCCACCAACGCCTCGGCGATTCCTCCGGTCACCATCTGCGCGGCCCCCCCGGCCGGTCCCGAGCCACCCAGAATGCCGAACGCGTGGACCATACCGATGATGGTGCCGAGCAAGCCCATGAGCGGAGCAAGCGTCACCGAGGTGTCGAGCACCCACACATGTTTGTCGATCTTGGGAAGCTGCCACATGATGGCTTCTTCGATGTGCCGATCCATCGTGTCGGCATCTTCACCACGCGAGGCCAAGGCCGACGAGAGGATCGAGCGCTGCAGGGATCCTTCGTAGTGGGACGCCAGTTTCTCGAGCTTCTCGATGTTCTGGTATTCGACCAGCTGAAGGTCGTGCTCCATGGCCAAGCCCGACTTCAGCACGCGGTGAAAGAAGTACCAGCGCTCGACGATCACCGCCAGGGTCGCGAGCAAGAGCAATCCCATCAGCGGGAGCAGCCCGCCGGATTGAGTGCTCAGTTGGATGAGTTTATCGATCATTACCTGCTTCCTCCGGTTGCTCGAACGGGGGATAGAACGGCATCCCATACCGCTCGACGATGCGTTTGATCTCGCCGCTCTTGAGCATCTCTGCAAATGCCTCGTCGATGAACTGCTTCAACTCCTTCTCCTTCGCCTTGACCACCCAGGCGCTGTTCCAGCGCATTTCCGGGACCGGAACGTAGCCTTTGGCCATCTCGAATTCGGCTTCGGGGTGCTCCAGCTTCGCCTGCGAAACGGCTCCCGACCAGATCATCGCAGCGTCCACTTCGCCCCGCACCAATGCGTTGATCACCTGGTAATTCTGAAAGAAGCTCTCGTACTCGAAGCCGTGCGCCTGCACGTACTCGTGCATCGGGGAATAGGCGGGCACGCCGATCTTGAGGCCTCGGGCTTTGATGTCGTCCATGCTCTTTGCGCCTTTCGCCGGACCCTGCGTCACCAGCACGAATCCAGTGCTCATGAACGGTGCGGTAAAGGCGAGGCGGTGGGTTGGCATATGGTGATCGTCCCCGGTTACTGTGAGGCCGAGGACGATATCGCAGACGCCTTTGTCTATCGAGCGCGAATATGCACCGCCCGGTGCACCGGGACCAAAACGAGTGGACATGTTGACCCACGAGATGTCGATCTCCCAACCATGCTTCTTGGCGATCGACTGGAGGATCTCGATCTCGACGCCGGGCGGGTCTTTCTTGTGGGTTGTGCGCGAGAAAGGCCAGAACCAGCCGTCCGCGCAGGCCAGTATGCGCCCCATCTTCTGCACCCGAGTCATCGCATCGACATCCTTCAGCTCGTCCGGAATGGCGGTAGGTGGAAAGTCGCGATAGCCGGACTGATAGAGGCGGTCGCTTAGCGGGTCGAATACCTCGGGCTTGTGGTATCCCAGCCGTGGTTTTCGATTCTTACCATAGACGTAGTCCGGTTCCAGTTCGAATACTTCGGCCGCAAGGGTTACGGAGACGGTTGCGGAAAGCGTCCACGCGCTTACCAACGCGACGATGCTCGCGATGAACCCGGCGGTAGCACAGCGGAGAAGCATACGCATGAACAGGCGTCGAGAAAGTCGTCTGACGGCGGCAAAACGCCCCGCTTCACGGGTCAGCGCTTCGACCCATGCAGGCAACTGGGATACAGAAGGCAGGACGAACTCGACTTGCGAGGAAGCTTCTAGCGGGCGCCGCCCAACGATCGCATTGAGCGGAAGGCAGGACGTAATGCTATCGCAAATCGGGTCGCGGCGCTAAGCGTCGATGCTGGCCGGTGTAGTCGCGGGCTGATCTTGGCTGGTGGCTTGAAGCGAGTTGCGTTGAGCGCTCGGACGCGTCGGCGCCCGGTAAGTGAAGCCGTGCTCGATGGTGGGCTTGACGACCTCGAAGTAGGGCGAGATGTCGAAGTCACGCGGCGTGTAAAGACTGTAGTGCCGAATGGTAAGAATTTCGAGGTTGTGGCCCTCGGCGCCAGGATCGCTATTGCGGCGTACGAGGTCTGGCAGGATCGGGTAGCCCACCGATTGAAATGCTTGCGCGATAAGCGTCGAGCAGATCGACTTGGTCGGGTCGCCACTGCCCAGCGCGAGCATGCGTCGGCGCCAGCGACTGGGAAGGGGCGGCATGGGCATGAGATAGCGCGCCAGGTCCACCATGTTTTTCATATCGTAGGTCTGACCTAGTCGCGATACGGCATAGGCAACCACCTTTGCAGCGTCTTCAGGGCTCAGGCGCGCAGGGCGGCAGATGCGGGTGTGGAACGCTGCGTACCTGCTCAGCGGTATGGCGCATACACCTTGCACCATGTCGACTTCCAGCAACACCGGCACTTCGTCGCTCGGTGTCTCCAGTGGCAGGGCGTTACCGATGTACAGCGCCGCATGCGACCAGGTCGATTGGGTCAGGTATTTTATTGCGGTGCTGACCCGCGTGTTGCCCTCGACCAACAGTACATCCCCCGGCCTCAGGGTGTGGGCCAGAATATTGGGTGCGCAAGTGGTAAGCGGGCGATAGTTGGGTATCGGCTGATTTAGGTAGTGTCCAAGCCGAGTTCCCATCCAACTAAATGCGCGGCGCATCATGATTGTTTCACTCCAGCCATCCAACCGATACTAAGCCCTAGCTGTCCCATGCATGGAATGTGCCGCGCCGCGTTGCATCGCTTCCGAGGGTGAGTTCGGCGCAGGGCGAAAGCGGCACACGCGCCCTCTAACGCAGCATGGCGGCCATCGGTGTACCCGAGAATGGCACTCCTCAAGGTCGGCTAATTCTTCGTTCCGAACAGGCGGTCGCCCGCGTCTCCCAGTCCGGGAACGATGTAGGCGTGATCGTTCAGATGGTCATCCAACGCTCCTACGAATAGCGGCACATCCGGGTGTTGATCCTGGTAGACCTGTATACCTTCCGGCGCGGCGACCAAGGCGAGGAACAGGACATCCCTCGCCGGGACGCCGCGATTCTTCAGAACCTGCACCGCATGCGCAGCCGAATACCCCGTTCCGATCATCGGGTCACACACGATAAAAATTCGCCCCTCCAGCTCGGGCAGGCGTACGACGTACTCCACCGGGCGGTGGCTTTCGTCCCGATACAGACCGATGTGTCCGACCCGTGCCGAGGGGATGAGTTCCAGCAAGCCCTCCGCCATCACGATGCCCGCGCGCAGCACCGGAACGATGGCGAGTTTCTTTCCCGCTATCACGGGTGCCTGCATGGTGGTGAGTGGTGTCTCGATGGTGCGAGTGGTGAGGGGCAAATTGCGCGTCACCTCGTACCCCATCAGCAGCGTAATCTCGCGCAGTAATTCGCGGAACGTGCGGGTCGAAGTGGTCTTATCCCGCATGTGTGTGAGCTTGTGCTGAATCAGCGGGTGGTCGAGGATGAACAAATTGGGAAAGCGGGGATCCTGCTTCATGGGAGCCTTGCGGGTCGTGGTTCGAGAGTGCGCAGGCGCTGGTCTGGCCGCGCCTGCACCTTGCCCGCCAGTGTAACCTCGGATGTCGCGATGCTGCGAGCATGGCAGAGCAATGCCGTCTCGCTTGCTGCGCCCGAGCTTCGTAAGGCGCGGTGGGCGCGGCATTGTGCCGCGGGCAGGATGGACGAAAAAAGGGCCAGCATCAGCTGACCCTTTTTGTATCCCGGATGGGGATCGCGCTTAACGGCTCCAGTCGCGTCTTGGCTGGTCGCTTGCCGGACGCGGGGCATCTCGGTAGCGGCCTTCACTGCGTCCGCGCGAGTCGCCGGGACGTCCTTGCGACGGTCTCCCGGAGCCACGCGACGGGGAGCTGCTGCGCTGCTTCGGCTCGAACCCTGGGACCACATGCGGTGCGATGCGTTGGCCGGTAAAGCGCTCGATGCGCACGAGCAGCCCACGATCGGCGTGATGCGCGAAGGACAGGGCGAGCCCCTTGGCGCCGGCTCGACCGGTGCGGCCGATGCGGTGGACGTAGTCGGCCGGAACTTTCGGCAGGTCGTAGTTGATCACATGGCTGATACCGGCCACGTCGAGCCCGCGTGCGGCCACATCAGTCGCTACGAGGACGCGGATGCGGCCCTGCTTCAGCCCCGACAGTGTGCGTGTGCGGAAGACCTGCTTCATGTCTCCATGCAACGCGGCGGCGGCGTGTCCCTGAGCATGCAGGGATTCGGCCAACAGGTCGGCATCGCGCTTGGTCGAGGTGAAGACGATGGCCTGGTTCATAGCCGCGTCGCGCAGGACATGGTTGAGCAGGCGGTCTTTGTGGGAGCGGTCATCGACAAAATGCAGGCGCTGTTCGATGCTCGCGTGACGCTCGCCCGCTGTGGCAAGGCTGATGAGCTTCGGTTCGCGCAGGATACGCTTGGCTAGCCGGGCGATCTCGCCGTCCAACGTTGCGGAGAACAGCAGTGTCTGACGCGAGGCCGGCGTAGCCATCGCAATGCGCTCGACGTCTTCCACGAAGCCCATGTCCAACATGCGGTCCGCTTCGTCGAGCACGAGCAGTTCGACGCGCGAGAAATCCACGCGCCCTTGGTTCATTTGGTCGAGGAGTCGCCCCGGGGTTGCAACCAATACGTCGAGTGGCTGGGACAGGGCGCGGTTCTGTTGAAAATACGAAACGCCCCCTACGATGCTGGCGATACGCATGCGTCGCCCGAACTTGCCGTAAGTGGTTGCGGCGTCCGTGACCTGCTGTGCCAACTCACGCGTCGGTGTGAGCACCAGGACGCGAGGTCCACGGCCCGGCTTGGATTGGCCTTCGGCATCCAGACGATGCAGCGCGGGCAGCATGAACGCCGCGGTCTTGCCGGTGCCGGTCTGGGCGCACACCATGAGATCATGGCCGGCCAGCACTTCGGGAATGGTCTTCGCCTGAACGGGTGTCGGCGTCTTGTAGCCGGAAGCTGCTACGGCTTTCAGGAAAGGGGCGCTCAATCCGAGCGTGTCGAAAGTATCCGTTGCGGGCTTGTCCAAAATACCCGTTGTAGGCTTGTCCAAAATAATAGGTTGCATCTGATTCCTTCTATGCAGCCGGCGTGGTTGCTACGCCGGCCTGGGCAACGCGAAGGCGATCAGCGAGAACCCTTCAGGGAATCGCAATGACGGCCGTCAGCGCACGAGTGTCGCTAACCTGTCGAAGTCACTGCGCGGGAGGCGATGAAACGGGGTGGTCAGGGACATGTTCCGCTACGCTGCGGCCAATCGATCTGTGGTGAATCGAAATCGATACCGCATCGCAGCAGGCGCGCATTATACCGAGATTGATGCGCAGAGGAAGGATTCTTTTTGCGCATCGCCGCAGCGTCGTCAGGCCTGAGCGACGGCTGAGGCAACTTGCAAGATGTCGAAAGTGTATCCTTGTGAAATGCACGACCGCCCCATATCTACTTCGGAGCGGTTTTTCGCTGCAGAATTTTTTCGTCACGAAGAGGGTTTGCACAACCAATGAAAAGTCCCTATACGGTCACGCACGGGTGGATGCAGCGCACGGCAACAGCGGCATTTGCGTTGTTGATTGGCCTCGCGCTGGTGGCGCAAGACGCCGATGCGAGACGGCTTGGTGGAGGCGGGAGCTTTGGACGTCAATCTCCCAATGTAACCAGGCAAGCCGCGCCTCCTACTAACGCTGCACCAGCAAAGCCGGCACCGGCTCCCCAGGCAGCTCCGCAGTCCGCGCAGCCGCCTGTCGCGCCACAGCCTGGCAATCGCTGGCTCGGCCCGTTGGCAGGTCTGGCGGCCGGGGTGGGAATCGCCGCGCTGCTGTCCCACTTTGGTATGGGCGCCGCACTTGCTGAAGGACTCGGGAGCGTGCTGTTGATTGCGCTGCTGGTATTTGCGGGAGTGTTCATCTGGCGCATGCTGCGTGGTGGCGCGCCTGCCCGGCACCCAGCCTATGCAGACGGTAATGCTGAGGAACCAATGCAGTCCTCAACGCTGGGATCCAGCGGCACGGCACAGCCTGGGAGCGTTGCCGCTACCGCAGGCACCTCAGTGAGCGGCATCCCGCTGGTGCAATCTGATCCGGCATCATCCAGCTCGTGGGAAGTGCCGGCGGATTTCGACGCGACGGGTTTCCTGCGCAATGCCAAGGTCTATTTCGTACGGCTGCAGGCAGCATGGGATGCTCGCAACCTTGTCGATATCCGTGAGTTCACCACACCCGAGGCTTTTGCTGAGATCAGGATCCAGGTCGACGAGCAAAAGGCGGCCAACGATAAGACCGAGGTGGTCGCGCTCGATGCGCAACTGCTGGGCGTCGAGACTGGCGCTCACGACTATCTCGCCAGCGTGCGTTTCTCCGGAGCCATCCGTGAAAACGACATGCCGGCAGCCGAACCCTTCGTCGAAGTATGGAATCTGACCAAGCCGAAGAGTGGCCGTACCGGCTGGCTGCTGGCAGGTATCCAGCAGATCCATTGATGCGTCGGGGCAGGGCTTTGCTCTGCCCCGATTCGCTCTCGTCGCAGGCTCCGAAATAGGCTAAATCGGGGTCTTTTTTTTGGTCTGCTTCACGGCATGTCAAGAATCGCAATATATTGATTTGCAATCGTTAAATAGCAGCCCGAAGGGGCGTTTCGCGGTTGGAATGTCAATATTTGCTAAAGCCCGTCGGGGTTCTTCCGAAATTAGTCACATCAAGGGCTTCTGATGCCTTTATGAGAAATCCGATGAAAAGACTTTATGAGAATTCCGATGAAAAGAGATGTGACTACAGAACTGTTGCGACAAGCGGTGGCCGCGTCCAATGACGGGCTGGTGATCGCTGACGTCCGGCTGACGGACATGCCGCTGATCTACGTGAATCCAGCCTTTGAACGGCTGACGGGCTATCACGCTTCCGAGGCACTGGGCAAGAACAGCCGATTCCTCCAACGTAACGACACTCGCCAGCCCGGGCTGGAGGTGGTACGCGCGTCGATTCGAGATGGCAAGAGCTGCGTCGTGACGCTGCGTAACTATCGTAAAGACGGCTCGATGTTCTGGAACGAGTTGCGGCTAACACCCATGGCGGATCGTACTGGCCGTGCCGCGCACGTGCTCGGCATGCTTTCCGACGTCACTGCACGCATGGAGGCGGAGCAGGAGCTGCTGGAGAAGCACCGCCAGCTCGAGAAGACCAAGCGTATGCTCGAAGGACTCGCCCTCAAGGACGGGCTTACAGGGCTATACAACCGACGCCACTTCAGCGAGCAGTTGGATCGAGAGTGGAATCGAGCGCGCCGCGAGCAGTCTCCCTTGTCGCTGATGATGATCGACATCGATCACTTCAAGCGCTTCAACGATACCTACGGACATATCGCGGGAGACCACTGCATTCGCGCAGTAGCGGATGCCACTCGCAGTTGTTTTGTGCGCGGCTCCGACTTGGTCGCGCGCTACGGTGGTGAAGAGTTTGTCGTACTGATCGCCGGGGTGGATCGCCGGCAAGCGCGAGAGCGTGCCGAGTTGCTACGCCAGGCGATCAAGCAGATTCCGCTGGAGCACGCCGGTCGTGCCGCGGCGCCGGTGGTGACCGTCAGCGTCGGGGTCGCTACGGCGGTCCCGGGGGATCGTATTGTCCCGGACGATCTCTTGGTGGCCGCGGATCGTGCGCTCTATCAAGCGAAACGTCAGGGCCGCGATCGCGTCGTTCAGGCGGCAGCGCTACGCGCTTTAGCCACAGCTGCCTGACTGACCCCCTAAGGTCTGCTGCCAGGGAAGCCGGAGCCCCCTAGTTCGGCAGCAGACTTAGCTGGCTTAGTGGGGGTTCCTCTTGGGACCGGTACCGGAACCTCGGAGCATAGTTGAGCACGGTGCGTTCCAGCCCCGGATGCTCGATGGCGCCCGGCCGCGCAGCTCTGACCCGGTTAATGGCGTCCTGCGGTGGGCAGCCCGCTTCGATAAGCAGGCGGGCAGTCACCATTCCCGCTCTGGTCTTACCATCCTGGCAATGAATCGCGACTTTGCCGCCATCGCGCAGGATGTCCATCAAGCGACGCCCCAAACTGGTCCAAGTGTCCTCGAAACCAAGATCGGGTAAGCGTTTTGGATTCAGTGGCGCATGGTGCCAGACGATTCTTGCGGCCGATAGCAACTTCGGCAACTCCTGCAGATGAAGCCCGGCCAATTCGCTGTCGTCGAGTAAAGTCACCAGCACCTGCGCGCCCCAACGCTCGATCGCGCCGATGTCCCGCTGAAGGGACCGTGGGTCGTGGCCGAGCAGGGGTAACGCCCCGGAGCGGCCTGGGCAGCCGGCCATCGCGACCTTTCCGCGAGTGCGGCCGAGGCCCACGACAGCGAGCGCAAAACCCGAATCTTGAATGTTCATCGACAGGTTCCTCCCCGAAATTTGTCGATACGACAAAAATAGCAGGGACGGTACCCAATGAGCAATGGGAAAACGATCAGAATGCTCGAAAGTTATTGCGAGGATGTACAGGAAGGCGGGAAAGTCTGACGTAGAGGTCCCTCGGCGACCAACAGATCGCTGCGACCCTCCTCCGAGGTTGACATCCTCAGGGGCCTAAATGCCGTCGCAGGCAGAAGTGCGGAAGGCGGCGAGGCTTGGCGCTCGCTCGCGTAACCGGGCTCAGGCTTTGTAACGCACCGAGAAGCGGTAGCGCAGCTCCAACACGCAGCCATGCTTCGAGTTTGGATCGCGGTCGCGCCAGCCCTGGCAGTTCAGCTTGCCCTGAGCTTTGCGCTTTCCACCCGACACCATGTCGTCAATGGCCGAGCCCAAGTCGAAATCTCCGCCGATACACAGCGAAGATGGGCAAGGGACTGAGAAATAAGCCTTGGCGCCAGGAGAGAGCGTCTGCATCTGCGGCGAGTGCTTCCCGATCCCGGTAGGATCGGCGAAGGTCATCTCCAGCACGAGTTCTTCCACTTCGGGATAGGTGTCCCGCAGGGTACGCGCAGTCATGTACGCCTGGCGGCGCGTTTCGCGCTGCTTTCTGTATACGTCGGGACGTTTCTCTGACATTTGTAGGGTCCGTAAGTGCGAGCCGGGGGACTAGGAGCTATGGGCGGATCAGCGTCGCCGAATCGGCCGAGATCCAGGTGGCCCAGAGGACGAAAGTGCGTCTTCTTTGTGCCGGAACGTGATGCGCGCTTTGGTCAAGTCATACGGAGTCATCTCCAGCGTGACTTTATCGCCCGCCAGTATCCGAATCCGATGCCGTCGCATGTTGCCCGAGACGTACGCCATGACGCCGGCGCCATTATCCAGCGTGACACGGAACCTGGCATCGGGTAGCACCTCACTCACTACTCCGCCCATCTCGATTACATCTTCTTTCGCCACATTGATCCTTGAGAGATACCGGGGGCCGAGCCGGATTGAGAGCCGGCGAGAAACAAACCGCGAGCACAAATGTGAAGGCGGCATCAGCCGCCCTGCCACTGCCGGACTCAGAGCGCTTTCAGATCGACCGCCGAGGACTTGCCATCGCGGCCCCGCTCGACCTCATAGGAAACTTTCTGGTTTTCTGCAAGCGTCGCAAGACCAGCGCGCTCGACGGCCGAGATATGCACGAAGACATCCTTCGAACCATCATCTGGCGCGATGAAGCCGAAACCCTTGACGGAGTTGAACCACTTGACGGTGCCGGCAGGCATATGCGTGCTCCAAAAAATATTTGCCCCGCCCGGAATGGAGGGGGGCATCGAATCACCCGTGGGAGACGGCAGAAATGGCACCCGGGAAAGAGGGGAACTGCGGACGGACCCAAAGCGAGGTGGACGTACGGTAGGAGTATAGAGCTGAGCATGCCTTCTGTTCAAGCCATCAGCGCAAATAAACCTGTCAGCGCCCGCTTGTCAAATATGCAGAATGGCATCGGCTGTACCCGTGCTGCCGTGAGTCTGCGCGTTCGTCCGTGATATCTTGTCCCTTGGGAGCGGCGATGGACAATGCCGCGGTTGCGGAGGCGGTTTATGGGGGCATTGGATCGGCTCGAGCCCATCGAGAAGGCCAGCCTGGACGAGTTGCGTTCGCTGCAACTCGAGCGGCTGCGCTGGACCTTGCGTCACGCCTACGAACGCGTGCCGCACTATCGGCAGACATTCGATGCCGCCGACGTGCGTCCAAGCGATTTGCGCGATCTCGCCGATCTGATCAAATTTCCATTCACGACCAAAGAAGATCTACGTGCCAATTATCCGTTTGGCATGTTCGCGGTACCAATGGACGACATCGTACGGGTGCATGCCTCCAGCGGCACTACCGGCAAGCCCACCGTGGTCGGATACACAAAGCAGGACATCGATACGTGGGCTGGCGTGATGGCGAGATCGATTCGTGCGGCAGGGGGACGCTCGAGTGACAAGATCCATGTTGCCTACGGCTACGGTCTGTTCACCGGTGGCCTAGGCGCACACTACGGCGGCGAGACCCTGGGGGCTACGGTGATTCCGGTTAGCGGTGGCATGACCGAGCGGCAGGTGCAGCTCATTCAAGATTTCAAGCCGGACATCATCATGTGCACGCCGTCCTACATGCTTGCGATCGCCGACGAATTCCAGCGGCAAGGACTCGACCCTGCGCAATGCTCCCTGCGCGTGGGCATCTTCGGTGCGGAGCCGTGGACGCAAAGCATGCGCGCCGAAATCGAGAAACGCCTTGGGTTGACCGCATTGGATATTTACGGCCTCTCCGAAGTGATCGGCCCGGGGGTCGGGCAAGAGTGTATCGAGACCAAGGACGGACTGACGATATGGGAGGATCATTTCCTGCCTGAGATTGTCGATCCGAATACGGGTGCACAATTGCCCGACGGCGAGCAGGGGGAACTGGTTTTCACCTCGCTTACCAAGGTGGGGATGCCTGTGATTCGCTATCGAACGCGTGATCTAACGCGCCTGTTGCCGGGTACCGCGCGCACGATGCGACGTATTGCGCGCATCGCCGGGCGCAGCGACGACATGCTCATCATCCGCGGAGTGAATGTGTTTCCTACCCAGATCGAGGAGATCATCGTTCGGGAACAGAAACTCTCGCCGCACTACGTTCTAGAAGTGCGTCGCGAGGGCCGGCTGGACGAACTCGATGTGCTGGTGGAACGGCGCGCTGAGATCCCGGGTCCATTGTCGGAGGCAGCGCGCACCTCCGTCGAGCAGGATGTGGAGCGCCTCATCAAAGGGCTAATCGGCGTGAGCGCCAAGGTACGCGTCCTGGAACCCGGCGTGATAGAGCGATCACAAGGCAAGGCCAAGCGTGTCATCGACAAGCGGCCCAAAGGATGACTTCGAGATGACGACAGCGCTGACTGGACCCGGTGCACGCATGGACGTGTTGCGGCAAGCCGGGTTGGGCGCGGACGTGACACAGGCGTGGCATGCGTCGATGCCCCACGACACCAGCGACTACGCTTCCGATTACACGCGGTTCTCGAGATTCTGGCAAGCGAGCGAAGCGCTGCTCGGCCGGTTGCCTGTCAAGCGCCTGCGAAGTGCGCAGGAAGCCGCGGCCGCGGAAGAAATCAAACGGGTGACACGCGAGTCGCGCAGTCGATTCTTGAAGGCACACGCCGAAGCGGTCTACGATCGTTTGACTAGCGGTCAATCGCGGTTCGTGCGGCTTGAGAAACTAGTCTATGACGCTGCTGCGCTCGTGC
>Ga0207689_10002018_pt1 | contig 19185 bp, 11 predicted proteins | sample KBSMisM52_FD_184312 | JGI IMG/M metagenome (GOLD analysis project Ga0207689, IMG submission 184312) | Miscanthus rhizosphere microbial communities from Kellogg Biological Station, Michigan, USA - KBS Miscanthus M5-2 (SPAdes) (version 2) | ecosystem: Host-associated > Plants > Roots >... | reverse complement strand
AAAACTTCGCAAACCGACAGCCAGCGAAGTGAGCATCGCAGCGATCGAATACCAAATGACGGTCACGGTCAGCCCTTTGCGTGTTCCAACTCGATCAATGACGCGGCCCGAGACGGTCTGGCCGATCGAATAGGCAACACGAAAAGCGATGATGATCAAGGCAAACTGTTCGTTGTTCCAGTGGTACTGAATCTTCAGGTAAGGACCCAGCACGGACAAGGTTTGGCGGTCGATGTAGTTTATGACGGTCGAAGCAAACAGAAGTCCACCGATCCACCAGCGCAAGTGTTTGATCGGTCGCCGGCCAGTGCGAATCTTTTGCTCGGCTGTTGCCATTGTTGCTCCCTTATTCAGATAACTTTCTGGTTGTTTAGTCGTTGAGCCTTCGGTCGGGTAAACCTTGCTCAGTTAATTCGGAGATGAACCGCTCGCAGTGGGCCACGTCAGCCAGTGTTTTTATGCCCTGCTCCTCGCGACTGTCAGCAATTGGACAGGCTAAAATGCCGGGCGTGCGCGCGGCGAAATAGTTGATTAGCCCGCTTGGAAAACCCAGTTCTCCGCCCGGGCGTTCGTACCGCTGGTCCGTTTCGTTCCAGTGTTGTTTCTTCAGGTCAATGAGGGCACGGAACATCGCCTCGCTATTAAGTAAGAACATCCCGACGTTGGTTTCACCGAAGTCCAGTTGTTCGGCTTTCTCCTGATAGGTCTCGCGGGCGGTTTGCACTCTGCCACCTTGGTCGCGCATCAAAGGTGCATATGGCCGGGGCTTGTACGTTGTGGGAACCACCATCTCAAAACCTGGAAAGAGTGCTGCGAGCTTTCGTGAGCGTCGCATGGTGTCTGGTTGAATAACAGGTTGCGTACCCCAGACAACCAGGGCCTGGCCTTGAAACTCCTGCATCAGTTTTTGCGCGCATAAGACGGCGTCGGCCGTCCCCAAAGCCTGCGGTTGGACGATGAACGTAACATCTTCTTTGATCACGGATCGAATCTGAGACTCCGTTTCAGGTGAGACGATCACGATCGGCTTTCGGGTTTGTCCGAATGCGATGCGAACGTTGCGCAGTACATGAACAATTGCCGGAAGACCCAGAATGGGCGCGAGTGGCTTGGGTATCGTCAGCCCCGAGGCGAGCGAGCGGGTGCCTTTGCCGGCTGCCACAATGATAGGCCACACGGGCTCGGCGCTTTCGTGGGAGTTAATACTATCGAGTAGAGCAGTTACGTCTTGGCGATATTTTGCACCGGCCGCGCCCGCCGCGTTGAATTCTTCAAGAGCTTCGCGCCACACAGTTTCAACGTCGATGGGAGCCAGCCCTTCTCCGGGAGTCGAGACCATCACTGACCCCTCAGCGACACCCTGGCGGTTTTGCGGAGCGTAGTACTCCGCCTGCACGCGTTCAATCAGAGACTGAACCTTCTCGTTAGTTACCAGAGCCAGCACATTTCCGCCAAAACCACCGCCCATTAGATGGGCTCCATAAACTCCAGGACTTGCACGGATGATTCCGATTAACCGCTCAACCTCGGGCGTGCTTACTTGATAAAGGTCACGCAGGCTCGCGTGTGATTGGTCGAGCAGAGCGCCAAGTAGGCGCATCGCTGCATCCACTTCCTGCGCAGCATCGCTAGCGCTTGACGGGTCGGCCAAATTCTCAAGAATCTTCTCGCTCGTTTTGACCCGGCGCACCTCGCCAATATGGTGCAGCGCGCGAGCCTGCAGCTGCAGTGGACGTTCGGCGCGTTCGGCAACCAGCAATGGAAACGATCGAGCGCAAGCGTCGAAGGCATCTGGATACTCAAGTCGAAGCTCATTGAGCGTTAGCGTCAGCCGGAGTTCTTGCAATAGCGCTTCAATCTCGTCGAGTGCTCCCGATACTCCCGTTTGGAGTGATCGAATTGCTGACAGCCATTTCGTGTAGCGTTCCGGATGTCTCGTCCGCCAACCTTCGATTAACGCCGGAATGACGATCCGCGAGACGGCGGCGCGCTCGTTGTATTCAATCATCACCTCGCGTCCCTTGTCCGCGGCTTGGGAAAAGAAAGTTATCCAGCGAAACTGCTGTCCCGGCAACGCGACGGGGCGCGCTTGTTGGCTGTGATAAGAGATGAGGACGCCGTGATCTCGCTTGGCGTGGCAGATGGTGATGTGATCCATCGCGCCGCCGCGCGTCCCCACGTACCATTCGCCCTTTGAGCAATCGACTGCCAGTTCCATGGGAGCGTACGGGAGCTTATTGACTTCTCGCACCGCCGCGCTGGCCAGCACCACCAGCGCCGAAGAGGAGGACGCGCCCCCACCGGCGGGTATGCTTGAGTCAATTACAAAATCAAATCCATGCGCTACCGGTTCGCCGCAATTAACACGAGTAAAGAAAACGGCGCCCTTCACATAATTGCTCCAGTGGGGAGTGGTGGCAGGGTGCTCGTATAAGTACGTCAGCCAGTTGGTTTCGGCATTTCCAGCAGCGCTTGGAGGAGGTCCCTCAGCGAGGGAAAAGGAAAACGCCGGATAAGCATCCAGAGTTGACGCCCCGCGCACCCGGTCCGATGCGGATCCGCGGTAAAGGATAAGCATGTCGTGCTCGCGGCTACCGAAGGGAAGGGACGCAGTCGGCAGATAGGACACGTAATCAATATGCTCACCGAGAATGTTAATCCGGGCTGGCGCACGTAACAGGCTGACTGGTCCGTCGCCGTAGAGTTTCACAAAAAGAGCGCACATCGAAGATAGCCTGCGCATTTGCTGCCTAAGGCTTTCAACGTCGCCACCATACATCCGGTTTAGCAGGAAGAGCAGGCTGCGCGGGACTAAGTTAGAAGTGGAACTACCTCCGGCTAGAAGGTATTGAAGTGGCGTAAGCTCTGCACCGGCCTCGTTGAGTTTTGGCACGTCGTCGCCGGAGTTTTTAAGGTAGGGCAGCTGGATTAGATCGTAAGTATTCAATTTGTTTTCTCAGACAGAAATGCAGCTACCATTCGCCGGGTAAATATGTGCGGTAAGCCAGTTAGTTGGCGCTTGAAACTAACTCCAGCCCAAGCTAGTCGCCCTCGATTGCAGACCGTGCCTAATGAACTGAAAGGAATTAGCGCGCGCTCTTATAACATTCCTCAGGAAGCGGTAACAAGATAGTTAATCGTCCCAGGAGGCTTTGTTTTGCAGTCCTGAGTGATTATTGTCCACCGTCACTTAGCAGTTTTGCTCGTTGTGGCCACAATTAAATTATCTTGCTGCCCTCCGTTTATTGGTGCTATAAAGCCGAAGCTAACGCGACTATTGAAATAGAACGGGAGCCCGGCAAAGTTGTTAGGCCTGGCTGGACTAGAACGGGTTTGTAAATATCGGCAACTTACTGAGCGCCAGATTCAATGGCACATTTCGGGGGTCGCATTCGCGCCAAAATAGAAAGGGGTGCGTGATGAGTGGATGGAGTAGGAGAAAGTTGCTTGCTAGCCTTGCGCTGGCAGCCGCAGGACAAGGTGCAATCGTCAACGGCTGGCAGGCGCGACCAAAAAGGAGGCGGCTCGCCAGGGAAGTGACGCCTATCAAAGGAAAGCTGGCGCTGGAAGATTACGAACCAAAAAGCATGCTGCATGTGACAGAAACACAGGTGCCTCGTGCTCGCTTTCCCGTGATTGACTTCCACACCCACCTCTCCTGGTCTGCTCGTCGGCGGCAAGTAACCGAAGCACATAACAACGCCACGCCGGAAGAAGTTATTCCGATCATGGATCGGAAGAATCTGCGAATGATGGTTAACCTTACCGGCGGCTACGGCAAGGTGCTCGAGCAAACCATAAACTACTGGCAGAAGCCTCATCCGGACAGATTCGTCGTATTTACAGAACCCTGGTTCGAAAAGATTACCGAACCGGGCTACGCGCAGTTTCAGGCCGATCAGATTGTCCGCGCACAGGCACTCGGCGCCCGCGGCTTGAAGTTATTAAAGACGCTTGGCCTTTATTTGCGCGAGCAGGTTACCAGTGGACGGCTGGTGAAGATTGATGACCGGCGCTTTGATCCGATGTGGGAAGCGGCCGGCGCTCAGCGTATGCCGGTTGCCATTCACACCTCTGATCCCGAAGCATTCTTTCTCCCCACCGATCGCTTCAATGAACGGTATGAGGAATTGAGTGCGCATCCCGACTGGTCATTTCACGGTAAGGACTTTCCCAGTAACCTGGAATTGCAAGAAGCAAGAAATCGAGTGATGGCCCGACATCCAGGGACACAGTTTGTGGTCCTGCACGTCGGGGATTCTGAAAACCTTCCTTACGTTTCTGAACTCCTGGATCGTTATCCAAATATGCACGTTGAGACTGGGGCCAGGATCGGTGAACTTGGCCGGCAGCCTCGTGCTTCGCGGAAGTTCTTCGATAAATATCAGGATCGTATTCTGTTCGGCACCGATGCTGTACCTGGCGGCAATGACACACCGCAACAGATTTTTGGCGAACAGTTGTACGAGATCTATTACCGGTTCCTGGAAACCGAAGACGAGTATTTCGATTACGCTCCGGCACCCAAGCCACCTCAGGGAAGGTGGCGAATTTACGGCATCGGTCTACCGGAAAAGATTCTTCGCAAAGTCTACTACGAAAATGCAGAACGCTTGTTAGGCCTGAAGAGGTAAAAAGGGAACTAACAACCTAGTAGCTCGCTGAAACAAATCAACACTTGCCGGATCGGGCAAAGTTCTATCAAACATGCCAGAGTCAAACATCACGCGCCGATCTTTCGTTCAGACCGGTCTCCTGTTTTTGTCCGCCTGGCGTGCGACGTTGGTTTCCGGTGCTGATCGAAAGACCTCTGCGGGCGTCGAGATTCGGCTCGACGGACGGGCAGATAGTTTAGGTCGCGAGGTTGTTAACTTCGGACTGCCACTGCCGCCAGGTTTTCTCTCAAACCCTGGGAATGTTCGAGTAATAAACGCTACAGGCCAGGAATTGAAGGCAGCGGTGCGCGCGCTTGAGCCATGGCGCATTGGGGGCAGGGAGGGAAGTATTCGGTCGTTGCAAATTCAGTTACCTCTGGATTTTAGCCAACAACGAAACCAACGGATCAGAATCCTCTTCAAACCGCGACGAGAAAACGAGAGCAACTTTGTACCAGTTGAAGATACTTTAATTAGCAGGGACGGCCTGAGCGGACCAAGAGTCATGGCTGTGCTGCCCGCCGATTGGCTATGCGACTCACTGGTGGTTGGCCCACAAACACCTGCGTCGATGTCAGCGCCATACGCTGCTTACGATTCCTTTGTTGAAAAGAACTTTCCCGGATCGCTCGCTTACCTCGACAGCCAGGTTTACTCAGAGTGGCTTTTCGATCGGACCAATGCCTACAACAAAATGTATGTCCGAACGGGCGAAAGGAAATTCTTCGAGGCTGCATACCATGCGGCGCACTTCGTGAGACTACACACTAGAATGGATGGTCCCGATGCAGGCATCTTTACGTTGAAAGGTCCTGACCTCAAGTATGTTTACCCCCGTGCGATGCACCAACACTATTTATTGACTGGCGATGAACGCGCGTTGGTGACCGGCAAAGTCATGGCCGAATACTGTTTAAGGAACCAGGACCCGGTCTATCAACCCGCGCGCATAGCACCCGTTCCGCTGCGCGTTGATCCCGAGCGTGGTCGAAAATTCTGGACGCTCAGGCATCAGGGCTATGGACTGCTTGGGATTCTTCATGGATGGGAGCTGACCGGCGACCGGCGCTACTGGCAAAAGGCCCGCGAGTGTGTTGACGCTTATTACCAACACCAACGTCAACCACCTGATGGACGACCAGCTGACGGCTCTTTGAGGCAGGACTGGGAACTCTACGATCCGAATGAAGCCACTTTCAAAGGCGCCACGTCTGCATGGATGATGGCTCTGCTGTTGGATCCACTTTTCCACTATTGGACGCTGACGGGAGATCAGCGCGTCGCCGAGATAGTAATCAAGTGGTGCGATTTCCTTGACCGTCAGGGGATGCTGCCCGACGGCTCTAAGGCCTACTACGTAATCAACTGTTTCGCCCGCTTCAATCCGAAGGAATCGCCCGGGGAACCTGGCCCTGACATGGAGATGCATAACCCGGAGATGGCTTACACCTTCGCTCTGGGCAGTTTCTTCACCGACGATCAGAAGCGTCTGAGAACTTACCGAAAGCGCTTTGACAGAGTCTTTCCATTGGCCATCGCGCTTGACGTTAACCGAACAGCACGCGCTTTTAATTGGGCCTTTCAGTTCTCCAGTCAACTTATCTACTTCATGCAACACGTGGGCAAAGGAGAGCGGAAGTAGACAAGCTCAGCCCGTAAGCAATAGTTTTGGCCGGAGGTCAAAAGATCATGATGCTTCGCCGAATATTTCTGCTGCCGGCTCTCGCCGTCGCGATTTCTATCTCCGCCTTCGCACAAAACGAAACCATTGTGATCAGGCCGGAACCGAGTGACGAAGTACTCGTCAATCCGGGAATGGGTATTACGACCTTTCAACGATTCAACGGTCAACCTTTGAACCAGGGTCTGCGTTGGTCAGAAGAAGGTCCGACGACTAAACACGCAGAGCCTGCCGCGAAATCGGTTTTTCCCGATACATCCATTGCTTATTGCCGTTGGTTCTGGAGTGAACTTCAGCCGGCTGCCAATCGCATCCGCTGGGAGATCCTGGACACCGCTCTCGCGGAAGCGCGTGAGCATCATCAAACTCTGGCCATTCGTCTCATGCCCTACGATGAGGAGCATCCATTGCCGGAATGGTTTCGCAACTCTGGAGCGCGCCGGGCCAACAAAGCGACAGACAAAGATGGCGCTATTTGGCAGCCTGACTTCAGCGATCCTCTCTATATGAAATATTGGAGCGCCTTCATTGCTGAGGCCGGCGCTCGCTACGATGGGCATCCCTTTCTCGACAGTGTAGACATTTCCTCTGTTGGTTATTGGGGTGAAGGCTGGAGCGACTACATGCCGGCTTTTCAGTTTCAAAAGACGCTCATCGACATTTACTTTGACGCCTTCAAACGCACACCCCTGCTGATGAATTTCGACGAGCCACAAGCGCTCGCCTACGGCACAGGACGCGGGGCGGGTTGGCGACTCGACTGTCTCGGCGACATGGGCCGGCAGTGGAAAGACCGGCCAACCTTCTCTCACATGCTCGACTTTTACCCGCAACAGATCGCGCGCATGGGCATTCAAGATGTTTGGCAGCGAAGCCCCGTCTCGCTGGAGACCTGCTGGGTTCCGGGGTTCTGGAAGGAGAAGGGATGGGACGTAGATTACATTCTCGATCAGGCACTTCGCTGGCACGTTAGCAGCTTGAATGTAAAGTCATCACCTATTCCTACCGAGTGGCAGCAGAAGTTTGATGCATTTCAGAAACGGATGGGCTACCGGTTTGTGCTGCGGCGGATCGAATATCAACGAACTGTTAAAGCGGGACAGATGATGCCCGTTCACATGTGGTGGCTGAACGCCGGGGTTGCGCCCCCCTATCGTCAATACAAGTTGACGATGCAATTTCAATCGGGCGTGGAAGGCCAGAACGTTCCCTTCCAGGTGGACGTAACGAAGTGGCTGCCGGGTGATGCTGTTGTGGACCAGCTTGTCTACGTGCCCGATTCGCTGCGGCCCGGCACCTATCGAACGCGCCTGGCGCTTTTGGATCCTCGCACTAATCAACCTGCAGTTCGTCTTGCTATCAAAGGCCGCGAACCGGACGGCTGGTACGGTCTGGGAACAATCAACATCACGTCGGGCACCGCGCCGGTGAAGTAATCAGGGTATACGGTCTCCACCGATCTGTTTTCGAGGGGGAAAGATATGAGCGGCAGGTCATCACATTGGGTGCGCGGGTTCTTATTGGTGGTTGCATTGCTGTTCACGCTGGGACGCGTGCCGGGCGGTCAACGTTCAGCCGCTGCCCAGTCGGAAACCATATATCAGGTTGCGGTTGAAAACGGAGTCCACGTCAAAATGCGCGACGGTGTGTCGCTGACAGCCGACGTATATCGGCCCAGGGCCGACGGCAAGTTTCCCGTACTGCTTGAACGCACACCTTATGACCGCAACGGTGAGTCGAGCATGGCCTACGAGTTAGCCAGCCACGGATACGTCGTTGTTCTTCAAGACACTCGCGGCCGCTACGAATCGGGCGGCATGTTCTATCCCTTCCGTCATGAAAGTCAGGACGGCTTCGACACAGTCGAGTGGGCGGCAAAGTTGGACTACGCCAACGGTAAGGTCGGAATGTTTGGTGGTTCATATGTCGGAGCCACGCAGATGCTCGCTGCGATGGCCAAACCGCCGCACCTGGTGGCGATCTTTCCTTTTCTGACAAGTTCAGATTACTACGAAGGCTGGACTTACCAGAGCGGCGTGCTGATGCAGTGGTTCACGAGTTCCTGGACCTCGATCTTAGCGGTAGACACGTTGCGCAGAGAGGCCGAGGAGAAAATAAAAGCGAAAGAGTGGGTGGCAACAATGCCTGTCGAAAATTATCCACTCTTAACTCTGCCGGCTCCGGCCAGCCTCGCTCCCTATTTTCACGACTGGATTGAACACGAGCGCAGCGATGCTTACTGGCAGCGCTGGCGAGTCTCTGATCACTACCGGGAAATGGACGTCAAGGGTTTGCATGCGGCTGGCTGGCACGATCTGTTTCTCAAGGGCTCGATCCGAAACTATACAGGGCTGCATACCGAGGCGAATAACCCCGAGGTGCGCGCCGGCCAGCGATTACTCATCGGACCCTGGGCGCACACACCAACCTCAGCAGAAGGGAAGGTGGGTGACGTTGTGTTCGGGAAAGGCGCGGTGTTAGACATGACGGGCACGGCGCTTAAATGGTTTGACTACACGCTGAAAGGACGTCGGAACGATTTCGCCGATGCGGCTCCGGTACGCCTCTTTATCATGGGGGAGAACGTCTGGCGGGATGAACATGAATTCCCGCTAGCGCGGACACGCTACACGAAATACTACTTGCACTCGAGCAGAGCTGCGAACGGGCCGAGCAGCAATGGGGAGTTGGGATTAGCTCCACCAGGCGGAGATCGGCCGGATCAGTTCGAGTACGATCCCAAGAACCCTGTGCCTACAATTGGCGGGCGACTCTGCTGCGGTCTGGCAGTGCCTCCCGGCCCATTCGATCAACGTGCCAATGAGGCACGCCCGGATGTGCTCACCTTTTCTACTCCACCGCTCGAGAATGATCTGGAGGTTACCGGGTTCATTAGTCTGGATCTTTATGCGGCCACCTCGGCGGTCGATACAGATTTTACGGCGCTGCTTGCCGATGTGTCCGAGACCGGGTATGCGCGCTTTCTTACGGACGGCGTCGTGCGCGCGCGATATCGTGACGGCACGGAGCGACCGGAGGGGGTTGTACCAGGGAAAGTTTATAAGTACACCATCGACCTGTGGGCAACCAGCAATTTGTTCAAGAAGGGTCACCGGTTGAGGCTTTATATTTCAAGCAGCAATTTCCCCCGGTTCAATCGCAACCCGAACACTGGAGAAGCAATGCTCGGTGGGTCGCGCACGGTAAGCGCAAGGCAGGTTATCTATCACGATGGCAAATACAGTTCATCGCTGACTCTTCCTGTCATTCCGAGAAATTAGTGAAGGCGGCTGACGAATCCTGGAAACTAGTTCTTCGGGGGCAGCGCGAGGGAGGAAAAAGAATTTTCGGCGGAAGTTCTTGCCTTCTGTTTGGATCTAATGGTATAAATCGCGCGTCCTGATAGCGAAACTTCCCGATCTAGTTCAAAACCGACCAGAAAGAGCCAAGACCAACCTTCCTGGTCAAGTTTAGTGGGGTTAGTAAGAGGCAACAACTAACCCAGGCCGAATTAAGGACTTTAGCGACCCAGACATTCTTCCCGAGCGACAGCTTTTCGCTTTTTCCTTAGATTAGGTTTGTTGCGTCTTCGAACTAACGTCCAGCCCCTCAAGATGAGTAGGTGCGATACGGACTTTCGTATTTGGAACGAGCAAGGGAGGAAGTTCCCTTGATGAACTCCCCGCATCGGTCAACAATTCTTTGGAAGACAAAGGAGCAGTTATGAACGGTACCCATAAGACCCTTTCCATTATCCTCGTAGCCCTGTGCTTTCTCTGCGGAGCCGTGTCGGTGTTTGCGCAGGGAACTAACTCCGGAACGATTCGAGGAAGAGTGACCGATCCCAATGGTGCATCGGTGGCCGGTGCAGCAGTGAAGGTGACCGATCTCGGCACCGGCATCGACACCGACCTAACCACCAACGGTGATGGCGAATACGAGGCTTCCACTCTCAAATCTGGAAGCTATCGCGTTACGATTACCGCCGCGAATTTTAAGTCGAGCGTTACCGACGTCGCCTTGAGCGGCAGTGATGTCGTACGTGCGGACGTCAAACTCGAAATAGGGAATCCGGAAGCGACCGTGAATGTTACCCAGGAAGCGGGGGTCATTCAGACGGAGTCTCCGGTGATTAGCGGTAACCTGACCACTCGCCAACTTTTGGAATTGCCAAGGGACAGCCGCGACATTTATCAGTTCCTCTACTTGAATCCAAATATTACCTCGTCGGCGGGAGGAGAGGGCTTTAAGTTCATCGGGGCGCAAAGCTACGGCGCCTCGTTTTCGCTCGATGGCCAACGCTCAAACGGCGGTATCTTCGGTGAAGCCACCGCGAGTCAACCATCGCTTGAAGTGATTGATGAACTGACGGTTCTTTCGAATAACTTCTCGGCAGAATACGCGGGCATCGCTAACATCCGAGTGGTGACCAAGCGGGGCCAGAACAAGTACCACGGCTCACTGTTTGCCAACAACAAGAACTCGGCGCTCTCAGCGTGGAGTTCCGGTGATTTGAACGATCTCCATAATTTTACCCCCAACCTCGCGAACCCCGATTTTCCCAAGCCTTACTATAATTTGAACGAAGTCGGTGGATCGTTTAGTGGGCCTGTTCCGGGCAGCAAGCGAACGTTCTTCCTCGGGTCGTACGAACGTCGTTGGAACTTAACACCTTTAAGGTTTTCCTCTTCGAACCGATTGCCAGGTCAGCGGCTGCTTGATGCTGATTTCAGCCAGCTAGCCGATAATAGGAAACCGTTAGTCCCCGCTGGGGTAGTCCTCACTGCGGCCGAGATTGCGGCCAATACCGTCGGCGGCCTCGGTCAGCGTTTTATTACCATCCCACAGCGCTTGCTCAATCCGACTACTGCGAAATTGATCGACCTTTATTTTCCGACGTCGAGTGTGAACGCTCCGGTTGATTCGCTCGGTAGGTTGGTAAGCTTCGCGCAAAACGTGAATCAGCGATCTACGCGCGATTTGGTCACGGCCAGGATCGACCATGATTTCTCTGCCAACGATAGGTTCTACGCGGTTTACAATTTCCAGAACAGCCCCGGTAGGTCAGGTGCTGTCGCGGGCGGGGCATTCCCAGCCTTCGGCCTCAGGGAGAACCAACAGACCAACCACACCCTCTCGCTTACCTACTCCCGGATTTTTTCCCAGTCTGTGGTGAATGAATTACGCGGAGGGTTTAATAGACAAAAGCTCTACCGACACGCACCGCAAAAGCTCCGTGAAGTTTTGCAGTCAATAGGTTTCAGCGAGGCGGAAATCGCCGCATACGGCGCAGTCGTGGGCCCAGCGGCACTTGATACCTTCGGGCAGCCAGGCCTTGCGTTTACAAACCCGTCTTTTGCCTCAATCACGAATGGCGGCCGAAGCGTCGACCGCCGGCTCGATCAGAATCTGATGACGTTTGGGGACACGCTGACCTGGATAACCGGAGGCCATACGATAAAGGGAGGCGCCGACACCGTTCGCAATGGCGCCACCGATGGTTTCACCGCCAATCGAGGCAATCCTCGCGGGCTTATTACGTACACCGGAGCTAACAGTACCGATCTAGGTGGCTACGCCCGGTTCCTCCTCGGCATGTTTCCGAATACCGTTAATTACGTTCAGAAGCTTCGGGGCCCCCTGGATGCTTCAAATTGGGAGCATGGGTTTTTCGTGATGGACGATTGGAAGATTCGTCCCAACGTCACGCTTAATCTCGGGCTGCGTTACGAACTGATCACGCCCTTCGTGGAGAAAAACGACCTGCTGGTCAATTTCGACCCTGATTTTGTCCAAGCTAATGGTAGACACGGGCGCTTCGTGGTGCCCTCGGCCGATGTTCTTCCTTCAATCGATCCGGCAATGATTGCGTACGGCGTGGTGACCGCGGAAGAAGCTGGTGTTTCACGCGGACTACTCAACGCTGATAAGAACAACTTCGCGCCCCGCCTCGGTGTGGCCTGGCGCTTGAATGATGACACAGTCTTGCGCGGCGGCTATGGCCTTTTCTTTCCAACCTCCGCGGCTCAAGGCATACGCGACGCCATGGGCTCAGTTCCTTTCAACCAGGGGCGCAGAAGACGAACTCGCAATGGCCTCTTCCTGGGTGGTTGGCCGGGCGGCACCACGCCGGCGGGACAAGTTCCAGTCAGTGGCGGTTTATTAGATGCGGCCAGCACTGTGCCGTCAGCTAACATGATTCCATTCAACCTGCAAGCGCCAAGGATTGAGCAATACAACATAACCTTCGAGCGCGAACTGGGTTGGAAAACGGCCCTTCGTGTTTCCTATCTTGGTAGCCGCCTGCACGGCTTGATCGGGGGCGTCGATCTTAACCTGCTCCCGCCGAGTGATATCCCCTTCGCAACTCGCAACGGGGATGGAGATCCCTGCACAGCAGGCGATGACTGTGAGATCTCAGACGCTGATAGGGCACGGCTTCCGTTCCCCGAACTCGGGACGTTCCTGCTGAGCTACGGTAACTTCGGCACCGGTCGCTCGCACGCGATGCAAGTTGAGCTCAACCGTCGTTTCGCCGGCGGCTTCACTTTCAACGCGAGTTACACGCTGTTGGACCAGAAAGGCAGCGGCTTCGACACCGCGAATTCGAGCCTGGGTGGGACGGCCTATAACCAGTTCCATCCGGAGAACGACTTCGCCCGCGACGCATTCGTTTCGCGCCACCGGTTCGTCAGTTATGGCGCCATCGAGCTGCCGTTCGGAAAGGGGCGCAAGTATGGTAAAGACTCATCGTCGGTGCTTGATGCCACCCTTGGCGGTTGGGAACTTTCCTGGAACATGTTCGCCAAGAGCGGCACAGGCTTCACTCCGTTCTGGGAGTGCGGCAATTGCGACCCCATTTTCCCGGGCAACATCGCCAGCGATTCCCTCGACGCGGTCGGCGGGTTTGGAAACTACCTTTCCTATCGTCCACTTCAGGTCGGTAGCGCCAGTCCTTATGGAGGACCGGGAGGCGCCTTCTTCAACCCTGCGGCTTTCGGAGTGCCCACAGTTGGCGCAGACCTGCTCGATAATCCCAACGTCATCCGACGCAACTCTCTGACAGGTCCCAGCACCTGGGGCGCTAACCTCGGTTTGCGGAAGAGATTCCACTTCAACGAACGCACCAGCCTGGAAATCGGCGCCGACTTCAACAACGTCTTCAACCATCCACTTCGTTCTCCTACCGACGGGGACGCAGCATTTAACTTCACTCACCTCGGAGTGTTCTTCCTGGACGTGGATCCTGTGACCGGGAAATTGCTGCCGATTACGAACATCGAACCCGACCCCGAGTTCGGGCAGCTCAAACAGAGTTACACGGACGAGGGTATTGACAATCGCCGGACCATCCGTCTGCGGGTGCGCTTCAGCTTTTAGCGACAGGGGAAAACCTGGAGGCAAAAGGTAGAAATTCTCTTTGCAGTATTTCTCCTTTTGCCTCTCTTCACCTGTTCCGCACATCTCCCGACGAATCCCTGTGGAGAAAGATGTGACGGTAGACTTGGGCAATAACCATGGCCACTCCTTCGCGCCATCACTTTACGCGTAAACCAAACCTGGCCGATGTCAAAGCTGCAGGCCATGACATGCTTCGGCTCGTCAACCGTCGTATCCTGCTCAGCATACTCTCCGATCGGCAACCTATTTCGCGCGCCGAAATTGCCAAAATCAGCGGCCTTAACAAGGCCACTATCTCAACTATCACCAGCGAACTACTTAAAGATCGCTGCATCATCGAAGAGGGTTCCGGAAGAACCACTCCCATTGGCGGTAAGCCGCCAACCCCGTTACGTCTTAATGGTTTGCGCTTCGGTATGTTTGGAGTCGACATTCGAGCGGAAGAAACCATTGTGGCATTGAGCGATTTCAACAATCGTCTCATTGCTCGGCTAAGCTTTGAGACCGCCAACGATGCAGGCACTTTTATCTCGAGAATCGGCAAGGAGATAACGAAGCTGCGTGCCAAGCACAACGACTTCATTGAGTTTGCGGGTATTGGCGTTAGTCTCCCTGGCCTGGTCGACAGCCATCGCGGAAAGTTCTTGATCTCCGTAGTGCTGCCCTGGCGGGATGTGCCGGTGGTCCACTTATTAGAAAAAGCAACGCGACTGCCGGTCGTTATAGATAACTCCGCACGATGTGCTGCGCTGGCGGAAATCTGGCACGGCAAAGCGCAATATGCTCATCTCCGCAACTTACTTTACGTCGGCGTTAGCACCGGCCTGGCGTGCGGAATAGTTATTGACGGTGGACTCTATCGCGGGGGGAATAATAGCGCCGGCCAGTTCGGTCATATTTCGATCGATAAGACCGGACCCGAGTGTCGCTGCGGGCAGCGTGGCTGCTGGGACCTCTACGCTTCCGACAAGGCCACGATAGCGCGTTACCAGTCGCTTCGCGGTGCATCAGGAAAACGCGTGTCGACAATGCGTAAGGTCGTCGAGTTAGTGGAGTCTGGGGATCGAGCTGCCACTGAAGCCGTGCGCGAAACTGCACGCTATCTGGGTGTCGGAATTACCGGTTTGATTAACGGCCTGGACCCGGAAGTAGTTGTGATCGGTGGAGAGATCACCAAAGCGTGGGGACTCATCGAGCCGATCATTGCTGAAGAGACTAAACGTAGCTTGCTGGCGCCCGGGGCGTACGGGGTCGCGATTCGACGTTCGGCTTTTGAGGTGCGCCCAAGCTTGAAAGGTGCGCTCACGCTGATCCAGAAGGACCTGCTATCGGTGCCGCACGTTGGTTGATTGAAGGCGGACAAGAGTTTCCGCTCAGGCGAAATGCCAACCATGAACAGTTTCCAGTCTGTTAGCAAAGCCCAGAGTGTCTGCGAGCGATTGGCAAATGGCTTGATCGCTGCTACCCCCGTCCCTTTCGACCACGAGGGAAAACTTCACGAAGCTGGGCACGAATCCTACCTGCGTCACATGGCTGGCCAACCTATTGCCGGTGTCGCCGTCTGGGCGCATACCGGACGTGGGCTGATGCTTGACGGCGAAACATCGCTACGGGTCCTGCGCGATTGGCGCGAAGCTTTGCCGGAGAAAGTGATCGTAGCGGGAGTCGGCTCGCGGGAGGAAGACCTCAAAGCCGCGACCGCAGCTACAGTCAGGATGGCGGAGACAGCCGCTGGTCTCGATGCAGACGCCTTACTCGTTTATCCACCGACCTGGTTGCGGGGGCACTCGAACTCAGAGCAGCTAATTGTAGAACATCACGCGCGCGTCGCTGAGGTCGGGTTACCGCTCATTCTTTTTTATCTTTACGAGGCGGCCGGTGGTATTGGCTACAGTCAAACAGTGCTGGATGAATTGCTGGGTATGCCGAGCGTGGTAGGAATCAAGATGGCGACGCTTGACAGCGTAATGACTTACCAGGATGTCTCGCGGCAATTGCAGGATCGTCATTCGGAAAAACTGTTTATTACCGGGGAGGATCGGTTTCTCGGTTATAGCCTGCAGCGTGGCGCCCGGGCGGCTTTAATAGGTATGGGCTCAATTTGTTGTGATCTCCAGGCAGAGTTGATAAAGGCGCATGCCGCTGGAGATTCCCGTGGCTTCCTGGCTCTGTCCGATGCCGTTGATCGGTTAGCCGAAGCCATCTTCGTAAAACCGATGGAAGGCTACATCAGACGACTGTTGTGGGCGCTGGTCCATCTTGGCGTGATTCCGATGGAGGCCGCCCACGATCCCTGGGGGCCGCAATTGGAACCCGAGGAGTTTGTAACCGTAGGTCGTACGCTTAATGCCCTGGCGCTTATGACGCAGGAATGTTGAGGTCGCGCGCGTGTTTTCCTCCGTACACTTAAAAGAGCTACAGATCGAGTCGTCCGTCGGCTCCGCCCTGGCGGAAGACTACGAGCGTTTTGGAAACGGACTGCCAGACCAGCTTGAGGAATACGTGCGCGATCGGTACGCGATCGATTTGAGCAGTGAATACGGTGGATTGCCTATCAAGAACCCTTTCGGTAAGGCATCCGGCCAGTTATCTCTCAATGTCTCTCAAGTGAGTAACGACGCCGAGGCGGGTCTCGGGTTCGTAGTGCTCAAAACGATCATCGCCGAAGATGATCATGGTGCTCAGTCGATGAGCGAGTGGGCCATCCACGAAACCCGGATGATGGTTGAGCGGATCAAGGGCGGGGACGGTACCGAAGGCTGGACCGTAACGTGGAAGGGGAGGGGCTGGTACGACACGTTTGAAGAGTATCTGGAGTTTTTCGGCGAAGCGTTGAGAGTTGCTCAGAGCAGTGGCATGCCCGTGGTACCTTCCTGCAAATATCACCTGCCGCGCAGCGATGAGGCGGAATGGAAGCTGGGCGAATACGAGTACACCACCCGCCGTCTAGTCGAAGTCTGGCAACGTCACGGCCCGGCAGGACTCGACATGCCGATCGAGAAAGACTTTAGTCCCACCCTGGCGGGGTCTGATCGCGCCGCTCAAAAGCACATCATTCTCCAGTGGCTGATGCGCGTCACCCGCCTTATGCGCCAGGCTGCCAGTCCGGCGGGGATCAAAGTTGGGCTCAAGCTTTTCAACGCCGTCTTCGACGACGACTTTCAGTTGGAGATGTTACGCGCGATTAATAAGGCCTGCGAGACTGAAGACGTGCCGGACTTCCTGGTTTATTGCAACCGACTATTCGACCCTGACCGGGAATTCGCTGGTGTCAGCGGCGTCGCCTACGGCGGCCCGGATTTGAGTGCGCGCAACTTAGCTGTGCTGGGAAGTATGCGTGCTCTCGAGCAAAGCGGGCAGATCCCAATCTGCCCCTGCCCGATCAGTGCCACCGGAAATATTGTGTCCGGGCGGATCGCAGCTGAGTATCTCTTGCGCGGGGCCAGCAGTTTTCAAATGCATACATATTTTCAGTTGCCGAGCAGTGAATACAAGATGAGGACCGGCAGCAAGACTGCGCGTGCGCTTCACGAACTTTACTTCCATCCGCAGGAGGGATTGCTCGTGTGGTTATTGCACTTGCGGCGAGCGCTGGATTGGCCGGCAGACTGGAATATCAAGCAGATGGCTGAGTTTTGCGTAGACCCAGTGAATCGCGTGTGGGCCCCGGCAACTGAACCGGTGCTTCGCTGAAGAGATGCAGATTGAAGTTCGCTTGCTCCAGGAGTCGGATATCCCGGCGGCGCTGCGGCTAAAGGAGTTGGCCCAGTGGAACCAAACTGAGAATGATTGGCTGCGACTGCTTCGTCTGGAACCCCGTGGCTGCTTTTGCGCGACTTTCGATGGCGAAGTAGTAGCCACCACGACCACGACGACTTACCGGACTGAGCTCGCGTGGATCGGAATGGTTCTGGTTGACCCGAAGCGCCGCCAACTTGGAATCGCGACCAGGTTGATGCATGCGGCACTTGAATACCTGGCGAAGGCCGGTGTTGCGACAGTCAAGCTGGACGCCACGCCTGCTGGTTGTTCCCTATATCGGAAGCTGGGCTTCAAAGACGAGTCGTTGATCGAGCGTTGGGTTGGAATTGCCGAACCGCGGAAAGTCTCTTGTTCCAGTCTGGACACGGCGGCGCGCGGCGCAGCTTTAAGCTTCGATCGCCATGCTTTTGGTGCGGAGAGATCGAAGTTGCTTGAGATGCTAATCGACGACTGTTGTGTCACCCCCCTCGTCACAACTACGGCAGACGGAAATCTGACAGGGTATGGTCTCGCTCGTGAAGGGAGCGCGGCTGTTTACACCGGTCCTTTGGTGGCAACGAGTACGGACGCTGCTACGAACCTTTTGGACGGCCTGCTCAGTCAAATGACGGGTCAGCGTGTCTACGTCGATCTGAACACGAATTTTGTGGGAGGCCGGAAGCTTCTGACGGAGCGTGGCTTTGTAAAGCAGCGCGATCTGGTACGCATGTTTTATGGGCAGTCGAGCGATGCTGGATCATCGCCAGTCATCTTCGCGATCGCCGGCCCGGAACTTGGCTGAGGGTTGGCTGAAAATAGGAGTGGGCAATGGAATCATCGGCTGGGATAGCAATCAAAACAGACGGGCTTATCGACAGTTTTCGCGCCGATCAGCTCAACGTATACGTGTATGACACAAGGCCGAATATGGGGGATGCTGCTGCCGGCGTCGTAGCAGAGGAGATTCGCGGACTGATTGAATCACGCGGCAGGGCGGTCGGCATATTCGCTTCGGCGCCCTCGCAGAATGAATTTTTGGCAGCACTCGCTGAAACTCCCGGCCTCGATTGGTCGCGAGTTGTCGGTTTTCATCTCGACGAGTATCTCGGGATGGACGAGCGGGCGCCCCAGTCCTTCCGGCGCTTTCTGATCGATCGTCTGGTTAGCAAGGTCCCGTTCGGTGAATTCAACGGCTTGCGAGGCGACGCCGAAGACGGCGCAGCTGAAACTGAACGATACAGCAAACTGCTTGAGGCTAACCCTCCGGACTTTGCGGTATTGGGAATCGGCGAGAATGGTCACCTGGCATTCATCGATCCACCCTTCTGCAATTTCGCAGATCCCGAGGGCGTGAAGGTGGTCGAGCTTGACGACGTATGCCGCACCCAGCAGGTCAACGATGGCGCTTTCGCGACAATTGACGACGTCCCGCATCGGGCTTTGTCTCTGACGATTCCGACCATCATGGCTCGTCCGAGGCTGTTTGCAATTGTACCTGGGCCAGCCAAACGTCAGGCGATTAAGAGCACCATTGAGGGACCGGTTGCAACCACGTGTCCGGCTTCAATATTACGCCGCCATCCTGACGCGCATCTCTTTATCGATCGTGAGTCGGCGGCGCTACTGTCACGGAAGAATTGATCTTAGGTCTTGGGTCTTTGGTCTTTGGTCTTTGGTCTTAGGTCTTTGAGTTTGAGCTTTGTGCTT
>Ga0207689_10002017_pt1 | contig 19197 bp, 17 predicted proteins | sample KBSMisM52_FD_184312 | JGI IMG/M metagenome (GOLD analysis project Ga0207689, IMG submission 184312) | Miscanthus rhizosphere microbial communities from Kellogg Biological Station, Michigan, USA - KBS Miscanthus M5-2 (SPAdes) (version 2) | ecosystem: Host-associated > Plants > Roots >... | reverse complement strand
CGGGCCGCGCAGACGCGCCGGCCGTGGAGGATGAGCAGGTGGCTGGCCTGCGTCCAGCGCGGGCGCGGCAGGACCAGACAGAGCTGGTCGTGGATCTTCTCCGCGTCGTCGCCCCGGGCCAACCCCAGGCGCTGGGACACCCGGAACACGTGGGTGTCCACCGCCAGGGCCGGGATGCCGAAGGCGTTGCCCAGCACCACGTTGGCGGTCTTCCGGCCGACCCCGGGGAGATCGACGAGCTCCTCCAGGGTGCGTGGGACTTCACCTCCGTGGCGCTCCACCAGGGCCCGCGCCATTCCGTTGAGCGACCTGGCCTTGGCTCGAAAGAAGCCGGTGGAATGAATCTCTCTCTCGAGCACCGGCAGGGGCACCCCCGCCCAGTCGGCCGCCTGCCGGTAGCGCGGGAAGAGCCCGGCGGTGACCGCGTTGACCCGCTCGTCGGTGCACTGCGCGGACAGGATCGTCGCGACCAGCAGCTCGAGCGGCGTGGTGAAGTCGAGCGCGGTGCGCGCATCCGGGTAGGCCTTGGCGAGCCGGGCCAGGATCTTGCCCGCCCGCGCCTTCTTCTCCGCGAGACTCTCGGCCATCAGCGTGACTCCTTGTTCGTGGCGGCGGCGGGCTTCGTCGCGGCGGTCGGCGCCCCATCCTCGCCCACCTCGAGCCGCTCCCGCTGGATCCGCATCGGAGCCATCGAGACCGGCATGGGCAGCCGGCGCAGGCGCGGGGTCGGATCGAAGTTTCTCACGATCCAGTCCACCAGGAATCCTGGGAGTCGCACCCCGCCGTAGCGGACATCGGAGGCACGCAGGGCGAACGGGACGGGCGGCGACCCGGCCGTCAAGGCCAGTCGCGCCGAGAGCCCCGGCCCCGGCAGCGCCCAGTTCGCGCGGACCCATCCGTCCTCCATGGTCGCGCGCAGCCCGGAGAGGCCCCGCTGCTGAGCGATGAACTCGGCCAGGTCCCGCTCGGCGATCCCCAGGCGCTCCACGTGGAGGGAGCCGACGTCGAGGAGCTCCACATCACCGGTGGCGGCCAGCCGGCCCGGATTCACCACCGCGTCGCGGATACGGAGTCGCACCGGGCCGATGCGCATCGGCGGCTTCCGCCGGACGAACTCGCCGACCAGCGCCGACTCCGCCTCCACCGTCACCGTCTCCACCGACCCGGCCGCCAGCGCGTCGTCCCGGTAGCCGACGGTCACGCGGAGGCCCTGCGCGTCGCGCACCACGTCGGCCAGGAGCCCGACCACTCCCCGCCGCAGTCGCTCGGCGAGCTCGGCCGACGCCATCCCACGCACCGGCTCGAGGCGGCGCATCCGCACCATCCCCTCGCTCCCGTCGGGCAGCGGGACCCGCGCGATCACCGGATAGGCCGCGGCCAGCCACGGGTCGCCGCCCCCGAGGGCGGCCATGATCCGGTCCGGCTTGGCGGACGCCGCGTCGGGTCCCTGGTCGCCCGTCTTGACGATGGCGAAATCCACCCCGAGCGGCGCCTGCTCCCACGCCCGGCTCAGGCGAAGCGGCAGCCCATCGCGTGTCACCTCGTAGCGGAAGTTGGAGATCGAGAAGTAGTTGTCGTTGGGCACCACCGCCACCCGCGCGCCGCCGGGACCCGCCGCCCGGACGATGGTGTCGAGGAGCTCCCGATGATGCCAGTCGCGCCCGTCGGGGGGCCAGGAGAACGCCACCGAGGCGACGACGGGCGCCAGCAGCGTGGGCGGCGGGAGCGCGAAGGCGGCCGAGCCCACCTGCGCCGCGCCCGCGATCACGCAGGCCCAGCCGATCCCCCACCGCGCGCGCGCCGGGAGTGCGCTCACGCCGGCCGCCGCCGCCAGCGCCGCGGCGGGCAGGAATGGCAGCGTGTAGCGCAGGTTCTTGTTCTGGATCAGGACGAAGATCACGAACGGCGCCAGCGCCGCCCACACGAGCCCTCGGGCCCGCGGCCGCCGCGCGACCGCGACGATCCCCCAGAGGAGGAGCGCGGTGGCCAGGAGACCCCACTGGGGGATGATCCACTGGGGATAGAACACCAGCGACGAGCCGCTCAACGCCGGCGCGTGCCCCGATTCGGCCGCCTGCTTGAACGAGCGATTGATGATCTGCGCCGGCAGCCCGACCAGGCGCGGCCCGTACCACGGCAGCGCGATCGCCGCGGCCACGGACAGCGCGGCGAGCAGGTGCAGCAGGCGTGCGCGGCGCTCCGGCGCCCGGAGCACGCGCCACGCGGCCCAGAGGAGCGGCCCGGACAGATACGCGGCGAAGGGCGGCTTGGTGAGCATGCCCAGGCCGAGCACCAGGCCCAGCCCGAGCGCCCACCGACGGGAGGACAGATCCTCCGTCCGCACGAGCGTGTAGAGAGCGAGCGCCACCATCGCGGCCAGCGGCAGGTCGAGCTGGAAGTTCAGCAGCATGAACACGACGAACGGCGCGGTGGCGAAGAGGAACGCGGCGAGCAGCCCCGCGCCCGGATCGAGCAGCCGCCACCCCATGCCGAACACGGCGAGCGTGCCGACGACGAGAAACATCCAGATCACCGCCTGGGCGGTCAGCGGCACGACGGGAAACACGAAGTAGAGCAGCCCGGCCGCGCACGTCACGATCGGTGGGTAGAAGCTCGACTCGGCGATGATTTCCTGGAGCCAGTCGCTCCCCGGGGTACGGAGACTCTGGTGACAGGCCACGGCCCGCTCGAGATGGTTGGCGTGATCCCACTCGGGCGGGCGGCGATCGATCTCGAGCCAGACCGCCATGACCGCGGCCAGCCCGACCAGCAGACCGGCCAGGGCGAGCCGGTGGCGGCCGGTCATGAATCGGGGAGGCGGGCCGCCAGCAGGATCTAGATGCCGAAGGGCGGCGACACCCATCGCAGCAGCCGTGCCTCGGCCGAGAAGCAGGCCGCGAGCGCGCGGTTCACGAGTGGCGCCGGACGGTCGAGATCGTGCCCGGGCCGCCGCAGCGCCGCGCGGGCGAGGCGAACCGCCATGATCGGCGGCGCCAGCAGCGTGTTGAAGTAGGTCAACCGCTCCACCGTGTAGCCGCCCCCCTCCGCGGCCCGTCGCAGGGCCCGCGCGGTGTAGCGGCGGCGGTGGCCCAGCAGTTCGTCGTGACGGCTCCAGAGCCACGCATAGGCCGGCACCGTCACGAACAGGCGGCCGCCCGGCGCGAGGAGCCGCCGGCATGCGACGAGGGCGCCGGCCTCGTCGTCCACGTGCTCGAGCACGTCGAAGAGGCAGACCGCGTCCCAGCGCCCGGGCTCGAGCGGGATCGCCTCCGGCAAGGCGCCGGCCCGCACGTCGAGGCCGCGCTCGCGGGCGCGGGCGCGGAGCGCGGGATCCATCTCCACGCCGACCGCGGTTCCGAAGCGGCCGAGCGCCTCCAGCATGCCGCCGCTGCCGCACCCCAGCTCGGCCAGCCGCACGCCGCTCGCGGGCAGACGGCGGGCCATCTCGGCGAGGATGACCGCGCGGCGCCCGAGAAACCACCAGTGGGCGCGGTCTTCCTCCGCGTGCACCGCCGCGTAGGCGGGGTCCATCGGGTCAGGCGAGAGCCCGGCGGATCGACTCGATCCGCTCGCGCGCGGTGGCGGGCGGCGGGGCGACCGCCTGGTGCTCGACCATCCAGATGGGCGAGCGGAGCGCGGGGTCGGTGGCCAGGCGCGGCACCAGGTGCCAGTGGATGTGCGGCACCAGGTTACCGAGCAGCTCGTAGTTCATCTTCACCGGGCGGAAGACCTGGGCGACCGCCTGGGCCACGCGGCTCACCTCCTCCATGAGCGTCGCGCGCTCCGGCGCGGGCAGGTCGTAGAGCTCGGTGACGTGCCGGCGCAGGACCAGGAGCACGTAGCCGGGGAAGAACTGGTCCTCGTGCAGGAACACGCGCGACAGCGCCAGGTCGGCGATGTGCAGGGCGTCGCCGCTCCGGCCGTACTTGTCGCACATCACGCACGGGGTGTCGGTCATCGGCGGTCGGCCAGGAAGCGGCCGATGCGGCCCATCGCCTCCTGGATCCGCTCGAGCGACTGGGCGTACGAGAAGCGCAGGTAGCCTTCCGCGTTGCGGCCGAAATCCACTCCGGGAGTCACGCCCACGTGGGCCCGCTCGAGGACCTCGAACGCGAAGGCGAGCGAGTCGCTCGTGAAGCGGCGGGCGTTGGCCAGCACGTAGAAGGCGCCGGTGGGTGGCGCGCCCACCCCGAGCCCGATGCTCCGGAGGCCCGCCACCATCGCCCGGCGTCGCTCGTCGAAGATGCGCCGGAAGCGGGCGCTCTCGTCCGCCGCCTCGCGGAGGGCGGCGAGCGCGGCCCACTGCACGAACTCGTTGGTCGAGATGAAGAAGTTGCCGTGCATGGCGGTCAGGGCGGGCATGAACGCCCGCGGGGCGATCACGTAGCCGACCCGCCAGCCGGTCATCGCGTAGGCCTTGGAGAAACCGTTCAGCACGAACGCGTGATCGGTGAACTCGAGTACGGTGTGCTCCGGCCCCTCGTAGGTGAGGCCGTGGTAGATCTCGTCCGATATCACCCAGGGCCCGAGGCCGCAGAGCGCGGCCAGCCGTTCCCGGCTGAGCACGGTCCCGGTCGGGTTGGCGGGCGAGTTCACGAGCAGGCCCTTGGTTCGCGGGGTGACGCGGGCCGCGACCGCTTCGGGCCGGTACTGGAAGGCGTCCGACTCCTCGACCGGCACGTGGACCGGCACCCCGCCCGAGAACTTCACGAACTTCGGGTAGCACGCGTAGTAGGGATCGGAGAGGATCACCTCGTCGCCCGGGTCGAGCAGCGCGCTGAAGAGCAGCAGCATCGCGGGCGAGGTGCCCGCGGTGACCAGGATCTGATCGGGCGACACCGTCACGCCGTAGCGGGCGTGGTAGTGCTCGGCGATCGCCTCGCGCAGCGGAAGGATTCCGAGGGGGTGGGCGTAGCGGGTACGCCCGTCCTTGAGCGCCTTCTCGGCCGCCTCGCGGATGACCGCCGGCGTGTCGAAGTCCGGCTCCCCGAACTCCAGGTGGATGACGTCGATCCCCTGGCGCTCGAGGGCCTGGGCGCGCTGGAAGACCTCGACGGCGAGGAACGGCTCGATCTCCTGGGTGCGGCGGGCGATCATGCGCCGCGCTTCCCGGTCGGGCGCCCGGCGAGACGGCGTCGCGCGGCGAGCACCTCGTAGATCATGCGCGGCCCCTCTCGCAGCACCGCGACCTTGGACCCCGGCTGATCGGCCCAGTTGACCGCCACCTCCACCACGCGATAGCCGTGGCGCTCGGCCAGCATCAGCAGCTCGACGTCGAAGCCGAAGCCGTCGGTGGTGACCTCGGGGAACAGCGCGGCCGCGACCGCCCCGCGGAAGAGCTTGAAACCGCACTGGGTATCCACCACCGAGGCGACCCCGAGCCGGCGTACCAGGAAGTTGAACACGTGGCCCGAGAGCTTGCGATGCGCGCGGACCTGGCGGATCACCGAGGGGTCCCGGAGCACGCGCGAGCCCACCGCGAGGTCGGCGCCCGCGCTCACCGCCGCTTCCAGCCGCGCCGCCTCCCGGATGGGCGTGGCCCCGTCGGCGTCCGCCATGAGCCGGAGCCCGCCGACCGCCCGCGCCATCCCCGCGCGGACCGCGTGGCCCTTGCCGCGATTCCGATCGAGCGCGTGCACCGTCACCCCGGCCCGCCCGGCCGCCACCTCGCGTACCCGGTCGGCGGTCCCGTCACGGCTGCCGTCGTCCACCACGATCACCTCGTAGGACTCGTCCCGCCCCTCGAGGTAGGCCACGACCTCCTTGAGATAGGCGGGCAGCCGGGCCGCCTCGTTGTACGCGGGAATGACCACCGACCAGCGCGGGTTCGCCACCCCGCCTCCCGCCGCCCTAGACCCAGTCGGGCGCGTCGGCGCGTCGGCGGCGCCGGGCCACGCCCGTCTTCTGGGCGGCCTTCGCCACCTCGCGAGCCACCGCCGGCGCCACCTGCTTGTTGAAGACGCTGGGGATGATGTACTCGGGGCCCAGCTCCCGCCGGCCCACGCACGAAGCGATGGCGTGGGCGGCCGCGATCTTCATCTCGTCGTTGACCAGCCGCGCCCGGGAATCGAGCAGTCCCCGGAAGAATCCGGGGAAGCAGAGGACGTTGTTGATCTGGTTCGGGTAGTCCGAGCGGCCGGTGGCCATCACCCGCACGTGCCGCTCCGCCTCCTCCGGCTGGATCTCGGGCACCGGGTTCGCCATCGCGAAGACGATACGGTCGCGGGCCATGCTCTTGACGTCCCGGACCGTGAGCACGCGCGGCACCGACAGGCCGATGAACACGTCGGCGCCCCGGATGGCGTCGGACATCCGACCCTTCACGTTGGCCGGGTTGGTCGCCGACGCGACCCACGTCTTCATGAAGTCCATCCCGACGGGCCGGCCCCGGTGGATCGTCCCGTGCTCGTCCACCCCGATGATGTTCCGGGCCCCCACGGCGAGCAGGATCTTGATCGTGGCGGTTCCGGCCGCGCCCACCCCCGAGACGACCACCTTGATGCGCCGGATGTCCTTCCTGACGATCTTGAGCGCGTTGAGCAGCGCGGCCAGCACCACCACCGCGGTGCCGTGCTGATCGTCGTGGAAGACCGGGATGTCCAGCTCCTTCCGCAGGCGCTCCTCGATCTCGAAGCAGCGGGGGGCCGAGATGTCCTCCAGGTTGATCCCGCCGAACGCGGGGGCGAGCATCTTCACGGTCTCCACGATCTTGCCCGGATCCTTGGTGTCGAGCGGGATCGGGAAGGCGTCCACCCCGGCGAGCTCCTTGAAGAGCATGGCCTTGCCTTCCATGACCGGCATGGCCGCCTCCGGTCCGATGTCCCCCAGCCCCAGGACCGCGGTGCCGTCGGTGATCACCGCGACCGCGTTCTGCTTGATGGTCAGGGTGAAGGCCCGGCTCGGGTCGTCCTTGATGGCCAGGCAGACGCGCGCCACGCCCGGGGTGTACGCCATGCTGAGGTCGTCGCGGGTGCGGATCGGCACCTTGCTGTGGATCTCGATCTTCCCGCCGAGATGCATGAGGAAGGTGCGGTCGGAGATGTTGGCGATCCGCACCCCGGTCACGGTCTTGATCCGATCGATGATGTCGTGGGCGTGCCGGCTGTCCCGGGCCTTGATCGTGATGTCACGGAGCACGCGCTCGCCGCTCATCTCGACCAGGTCCACCGCGCCGATGTCCCCGCCGGCCTTGCCGATGACCGAGGTGACGCGGCCCAGCATGCCGGGCTTGTTCCGGATCGCGAGTCGAACCGTGAAGCTGTAGGAGGCGCTGGGGGCTACGGCCATCAATCGCTCGTCATGGCGGGCATTTAGACGGTAAGACCGGGCCTCCGGCGGTGTCAACAATTTTCCCGCCCAAGTTGACCGGCTCGTGGCCCCATGGTATCCCACCCTGTGCCCGCACGACTCGTCGCCGTCCTCCTTGCCCTCGCGCTCTTCGAGATTTCCCTCCCGGGCTCGGCGATCGCCGAGGCCGAACGGTGGGTCGTGGACAGCGGCAAGAGTCGCGTGGGGTTCGACGCCTTTCACCCGTTCGGCAACTTCAGCGGAGCGAGCGAGACGCCCAGCGGCGCGGTCGAGCTGGACATCGAGGATCTCAAGAAGCCGATCAAGGGCACGTTGACCGCACCGGTGGCGAGCCTGCGCACCGGGAAGGCCGGGCGGGACAAGGACGTGCGCCGAGCGCTCGACGGAGAGCGCCAGCCGGAGATCCGCTTCCGGATCGACAAGGTGGAAAGCTCGTTCCCGTCGCTGACCGAGAATACGGACGTGCTCTTGACGCTGCACGGGGTGCTGTCCATGCGGGGCATCGAGCGGCCCGCGAGCTTCATGGGACGGGTTCGCCTGCGTCCGGGCGGTATCCTCTGGGTCCGGGGCGAGAGCCGGCTCCGGCCCGGCGACTTCGGGATCCCCCTGTTGCGGCCCTGGCTGGTGAGCATGAAAGAGCACGTGCTGGCCACGTTCGACCTCACCCTGAACAAAGAGAAGTAAACCACCCGTTTCCGGCCCTCTCCGGCCGGCCCACCCTCCACGGCCCGAGAACGGGCTGAATACTCCGTTGGTGACGTTCGTCTCTGGGGGCAACGCCAAGTCCCGAGGAACACGGCCGGCCACTCGCGGGTTCCTCGAATGAGCCGAGAAATCGGCGATGTTCTGTGAAACCGCAGCGCCCGAATCCGCGTCTAAACCGCGAGGGCGTAGACCACGAGGAATCGAGACGGAAAGAAATACCGACACATCTCGACGAACACGAGAGGCCGTAATGACTTTTAGAGAGACCGACAGCGTGGTGACAGCGGAGACGAGCCAATTCAGGGTGATCGCCACCGAGCCAAAGCGTCGCGGGCGCCCTGCCCAGATCGCGGGCAAAGTGGCGGCGCCGCCGGTGGACGACGAGCTGGACCGGGTCGTGGATAGCGCGATCGAGACGGAGACCACGCCGGCCCTGTCCGACGAGGCGCTGCGGCCGTCGGCCTCGCCCGCCGAGGACCCGGTTCGTCTCTACCTCAAGGAGATCGGCAAGGTCTCCCTGCTCAAGGCCTCGGAAGAAGTTTCTCTCGGCCAGCGCATCGAGATCGGCCAGATCGCGCTCCGGCGGGCACTGGGCCGTGTGCCGTTCGCCTCGAGCCAGCTCCTGGCCCTGGTGGATCGCGTCCGCCGCGAGGAGGTCCCGCTCGAGGACGTGATCCTGCTGCCCGAGGGGGGTGAGCCCTCGCCGAGCGAGGTCCGCTCGAGCCTGGCCGCCTTCGCGCGCATCCGCCGGCTGGAGCGGGAGATCGAGCGCCTGCAGAGCGCGCTCGGCGACAAGCGGCGGAGCAAGACCACGCGCGCCAACTACAACAAGTGGATCGCCAAGAACCGCGCGTCCATCCAGAGCGTGCTCGAGAAGCTGCCGCTCAAGCCGGCGCTCGCCGACCAGCTCGTCATCGAGATTCGCCTGCTCGCCAAGGGCATGCGCGGGGCGTCCACGAGCCGGTCCGAGCTGCGCCAGCTCGAGCAGAAGGCCGGGGTGACCCGCAAGGCCCTGCTCGCGTCGCTCAGCGAGATCGAGGAGCACGACCGCGTGGTGCGGCAGGCCAAGAAGGAGCTGATGGAGGCCAACCTGCGGCTGGTGGTCTCGGTGGCCAAGCGCTACCTGGGGAGCGAGCTGTCGCTGCTCGATCTCGTCCAGGAGGGCAACATCGGCCTCATGAAGGCGGTGGACCGCTTCCAGTACCGGCGCGGGTTCAAGTTCTCGACCTACGCGACGTGGTGGATCCGGCAGGCGATCACGCGCGCCATCGCCGACCACTCGCGCACGATCCGCATCCCGGTCCACATGGTGGAGACCCTCAACCGGATCTCGCGGGTGAACCGCTCGCTGGTCAATGAGATGGGGCGCGAGCCCACTCCCGAGGAGCTGGCCCAGCGCACCGGGGTGCCCGCGCGCAAGGTCCGGCTGATCCTGGAGTCCTCGCGCAAACCGCTCTCGCTCGAGACGCCCATCGGGGACGACTCGGAGCTCGGCGACTTCCTGGAGGACAAGGGGGCGGAGTCGCCGAACGACAACCTCATCACCCAGGATCTGACCCTGCAGGTGGAGCGGGCGCTGAGCACGCTGTCGCCCAAGGAGAAGGAGATCCTGAGATTGCGCTTCGGCATCGGCGAGGCCGGCGAGCACACGCTCGAGGAGGTGGGCCGCCGCTTCTCGGTGACCCGGGAGCGCATCCGACAGATCGAGACCAAGGCGCTGCGCAAGCTGCGCCACCCGCTGCGGGGGCGCGCGCTCCGCGCCTTCGTCGAAAACTAGCCCCAACCGGCACGACATCGGGGCCCGGCGGCCGGAGCATCGGCCGCCGGGCCCTTCCCGTCTCGCCGGTCAGTGGATCAGCTTCGCGTACTGGTCGAGCAGGGGCAGGATCACGTCGCGCCCGTCGGACGGCAGGCGCAGGATCGCCCGGGTGATGCCGGCGCCCGCGTAGGTCTCGAGCGTCGCCTCGTCCGGCCGGGCCCCGAAGACCGACACCGAGATCGTCTTCATGTCGCGCCCGGCGCGCGCGGCTCGGGCCTGGAGGTCCTTGAGCCCGGCCAGGATCACCTCGCCCGCCCGGCCGCGCGGGAACCAGCCCTCGCAGTAGTCCACCACCCGCTGCAGCGTGTGCCCGCTCTCTCCGCCCAGCAGTACGGGCGGATGCGGCTTCTGGGCGGGCTTGGGCCAGGACCAGATCGGATCGAAGTTCACGTGCTGGCCGTGGAACTGCGCCTCGTCCTTGGTCCAGATCTCCTTCATGGCCAGCACCTGCTCGCGCATCCGCTTGAAGCGGCTCTTGTACTCGGTGCCGTGATTCTCCATCTCGTCCTGGTTCCACCCGGCCCCGATCCCGAAGAGGAAGCGGCCCCCCGACAGCAGGTCCAGGCTCGCGACCTCCTTGGCGGTGGTGATGGTGTCGCGCTCGATGATGAGGCAGATACCGGTGCCGATCTTGAGCCGCGTGGTGACCGCGGCCGCCGCCATCAGGGACACGAAGGGATCGAAGGTGTGGGAGTACTCCTTGGGGAGCGGCTCGCCGCCCGGGAACGGGGTGCGCCGGCTGGTGGGGATGTGGGTGTGCTCCGGCACGAACAGCGACTCGAAGCCGCGCTCCTCGGCGGCACGGGCCAGCTCGTCGATGCGGATGGCATAGTCGGTGGCGAACATACAGAGACCGATGTGCATGGCATTTCTCCTTTTCAGACCGGCATCACGCCGTGCTTCTTCCAGGGTCGTTCGACCTTCTTGGTGCGGGCCATCTCGAGCGCGCGGATGACCACCGGGCGCGTCTCCCTCGGGTCGATGACGTCGTCGATGAGGGCGCCCCCGGCCGCGATGTACGGGTCGATCAGCCGGCGGAACTCCTCGACCCGCCGCGCCCGCTCCTCGTCGGGATTCATCGCGGCCGCGATCTCCTTCCTGAAGATGATGTTGGTGCCGCCCTCCGGCCCCATCACCGAGATCTCGGCGGTGGGCCAGGCCACGATCAGGTCGGGCTCGTAGGCGCGCCCGCACATCACGAAGTACCCCGCGCCGTAGGCCTTGCGCACCACCACCGTGACCTTCGGCACGGTGGCCTCGCTGACCGCGTAGAGCATCTTGGCCCCGTGGCGGATGATACCCTGCCGCTCCACCTTGGAGCCGACCAGGAACCCGGGCACGTCCTGCAGGAACAGCAGCGGGACGTGGAAGGCGTCGCACAGCATGATGAAGCGCGCCGCCTTGTCGGCCGCATCCACGTCGAGCGCCCCGCCCAGCACCATCGGCTGGTTCGCGACGATCCCCACCGGCCGGCCGCCCATCCGGGCGAGCCCGGTGATCAGATTGCGGGCCCAGGCGGGCTTGATCTCGAAGAACCGGCCATGGTCGGCCAGGTGCCCGATCACCTTCTTCATGTCGTAGGCGCGGCGCGCGCTGTCCGGCACGAGGCTCACCAGCGCTTCGTCCATCCGGTCGGCGGGATCGTCGCAGGGCAACACCGGGGGCTGCTCCAGGTTCGACGTCGGGAAGAACGAGAGATACGCTTTCACCGCCGCGATGCAGGCCCGGTCGTCCGCCACCTCGAGGTCGGCCACCCCCGAGATCTCGGTGTGCACCCTGGAGCCGCCCAGCTCCTCCGCGCTGACGTCTTCGCCCACCACCGCCTTGACGAGCGGCGGCCCGCCGAGCGCCATGTGGCTCGTCCCCTTCACCATCGGCACGAAGTCGGCGAGCGCCGGAATGTAGGCGGTGCCCGCCGCCCCCGGTCCCATCATGGCCGCCACCATCGGGACGACGCCCGACATGATGGACTCCTCCCGGAAGAGCAGGCCCGAGCCCGCGAACGTTGAGCCGATCGCCTCCTGGATCCGGGCGCCCGCCGAGTCGATCAGCCAGATCATCGGCATGCGCTTGGTGAGCGCGATCTCCCGGGCCCGGTTGCACTTCACCTCGGCGGTGCGCCCCATCGAGCCGGCCATGACCGTGAAGTCGTAGGCGATGACCGCGGCGGGCCGGCCGTCGACCTTGCCGAAGCCGGCGACCACGCCGTCGGCGGGTGTGGTGCGGCCCTTCATGGACGGGGCGATGTTGGCGTGGGTCGCGAGCACGCCGATCTCCTGGAAGGAGCCGGGATCGAAGAGCAGGTCCAGGCGCTCGCGGACGGTCAGCTTGCCTTCCGCGTGCTGCTTGGCGATGGCCTCCGGCCCCCCCATCGCGAGCGCGCGCTGGCGGCGCCCCCGGAGATCGTCCACCAGGTCCTTCATGCCCACGGAACTACCCCTTGACGACGGAGGTGTGATAGAGCGCGATCCCGGTGTCGGGAGGCGAGCCGCTGATCAGCGTGATCATGGTCGCGGCCTCGCTCCGATGGTGGGTGGCGTGATTGACGACGTGCTGGACCAGCGGGCCCAGCGCCACGCGGAACTCCTGGCCCGAGGTGTTCTTGTAGGAGACCGCCCGCGCGAGATCGGCCTCTCCGAGGCCGTCGACGAACGCGCGCTGCTCGGTCTCGAAGCCGTCCCAGCGGGCTCTCAGGTCCGTCATCGAGCCGAAATCCGCGTCGCCGGGTATCCGGGGCGGCGAGACGCCCTTCCAGCGCGAGAGCCAGATGTAGTCGGCGCCGTAGACGTGGGCGAACATGCCCTTGAGCGTGGGGAAGCTCCAGTGCTTGCCCAGGTCGCGGGTGGCCGCGTCGCCCAGGCCCACCGCCACATCGAAGAGCCGCCGGTTCGCCCAGCGGTGATAGTCGTACAGCTCCCGGATCAGCGCGATGGACATGGCGTCTCCTTCGCGAGGGGGCTCAATCGAGGACCGCGACGGTGTCACCCTCCTGCACCGTCTGTCCCTCGGCGACCTTGATCTCGCGCACCTTGCCGGCGCGCGGGGCCTCGACCGGAATCTCCATCTTCATGGATTCGAGCACGATGACCGCGTCACCCGCGGCCACCGCGTCGCCCGGCTGGGTGGTGATCTGGAACACCACGCCGGTGATGTGGGCTTTGACGTCCTCAGGCATTGAGCGCTCCTTGTCGGATTCTCGCGGATTCGTTCGAGGCCGCCGCATTCTCTCACATCCGGCCGCCGGCCGGCGGCGCGGCTAGTAGGGCAGGCTCTCGCGTCCCATCAGCTCGCGGGCCACCACCATCTTCATCACCTCGGAGGCCCCGTCGCCGATCTCGAGCCCGATCACGTCGCGCATGCGCTGCTCGAACGGCAGCTCGTCGGTGTAGCCGTAGTGGCCGTGGAGCAGCAGGCACTGGTGGATCGTGTCCACCGCGAGCCGCGGGCCCCACCACTTGGTCATCGCCGATTCCTTGGTGTGGGGCCGCCCGTGGTCGGCCAGCCAGAGCGCCCGGTAGCAGAGCCAGCGGCAGGCCTCGAGATGCGTCGCGGCCTCCGCGATCGGGAAGGACACCCCCTGGAAGCGGACGAGGGCGTGACCGAACGCCTTCCGCTCCTTCACGTAGCCCATCGTCTCCTCGACCGACTGCTGGGCCACCCCGAGGCAGGCGAGCGCGATGCCGATGCGGTTGTAGTCGAAGCCCTGCATGACCTGGTAGAAGCCGGTGCCTTCCTCGCCCAGCCGGTGCGACGCGGGGAGGCGCACGTGGTCGAAGGCGAGGACGGCCCGCCCGATGGCGCGGGTGCCCATGTCGCGCAGCGGGCTGCGCGAGACGCCCGGCAGATCGAGCGGCACCAGGAAGGCGGTCACCCCGCGCGCGCGGCCCGCGGGATCGGTGCGCGCGAAGACGATCGCGGCGTGCGCCGCCATGCCCAGGCTGATCCCGGACTTCTCGCCGGTGATGACGTAGCCGTCGCCGTCACGCTCGGCCCGGCAGGCCAGATTGGCCGCGTCGGAGCCGGCGCCGGGCTCGGTGAGGGCGAGCGCGACCACCGCCTCGCCGCTCGCGGTCGGGGGCAGCCACCGCGTCTTGATCGCCTCGCTTCCGCTGCGCCCCAGGATCTCCCCGGCCAGGCCCGCGAGCTGGATCCCATAGGTACAGCTGAAGTCGCCGCGGCCGATCTCCTCCATCGCGATGCCGAACGTGAGGAAGTCGGCGTCCTGACCGCCGTAGGCTTCGGGTACACGCAGGCCCAGCAGCCCCAGCTCGCCCATGCGCCGCCACGCCTCCCAGGGAAACTCGCCGGTCCGGTCCCAGTGCGCCGAGCGCGGGGCGAGCTCCCGCCGGGCGAACTGCCGCAGGGTGCGCACCAGCTCGTCCTGCTCGGGCGAGAACGCGAGATCCACGCGGCCTCCTAGAACCTGGGCTTGCGCTTCTCGGCGAACGCGCGCAGGCCCTCGGCGGCGTCGGCCGAGCGCATGTGCTCGGCCACCAGCCGGCGCTCGAGCGCGAGGCCCTCTGCCAGCTCGGTGTCCAACGCGCGCGCCACCAGCGCCTTCACGGTGCGATTGGCCGATCCGCTGCCCTGGGCGAGCGCGGCCGCCATCTCCTCCACCGCGGGGCCCACCGCTCCAGCCGGGACCACGCGGTTGACGAGGCCCCAGGCGAGCGCCTCGGGCGCGGACAGCCAGCCCCCGAGCAGCATGAGCTCCTTGGCCCGCCGCGCGCCGATCAGCCGCGGCAGCCGCTGGCTCCCGCCGCCGCCCGCCACCAGCCCGAAGTTCGCGTGCTGATCCCCGAGGCGCGCGCCCTCGTCGGCCACCACGAGGTCGGCCACCAGCACCAGCTCGAGCCCGCCCGCGAGGACGAGGCCGTGCACGCCCGCGATGACCGGCACCGGCAGGGCCTCGATCCGGTCGAAGACGCGATGCCAGAGGCCCATGAAGGCGCCCCACCGCTCCGGATCGGGCGAGAGCTCGCGCACCGCGCGCAGGTCCGCACCCGCGCAGAAGGCGCGGCCCGCCGCAGTCAGGGTCACCACCCGCGCGCCGGGGTCGTCCTCCACCGCCCCGCAGGCGCGATCGAGGTCGCGGAGCAGCTCGGGGCTGATCGCGTTCAGCCGGTCGGGCCGGTTGAGCGTGATGCGCGCGATGCCGCCGCTCGCCGCATACGTGATCGTCTCGGGGTCCATGGCGGTCTCTCGGCTCACATCATGGTGTAGCCGCCGCTCACCGAGAGGGTCTGCCCGGTGACGAAGGCCGCGGCGTCGGAGGCGAGGAACAGCACCGCGGGCGCCACGTCCTCGGGTTTGCCGATGCGCCGGAGCGGGTAGGCCTTGGCGATACGCGCCTGCATGTCCGGCGCGCTCCAGGCCCGGTTGGCCTCCGCGGCCCACATGCTGAGGCCGCCGAAGTCCTCCTCCGAGTCCGGGATCGTCATGCCGGGGCACACCACGTTGAGCCGGATGCCGTGGCGGCCGACCTCGCGCGCGAGGCTCTTGGAGAGCGCGATGACGCCGGCCTTGCACGCGCCGTACACGCCCTCGCGGAACTCGCCCATGCGGCCGGCGTCCGAGCCCATGCTCACGATGGCGCCCGCCTTGCGCGCGATCATGCCGTCGAGCACCGCGCGGGTGCAGTTGATCATGCCCCAGAGATTGAGCTGGATCTCCCGCTCCCACTCGGTCCGCTCCTTCTCGACGAAGAGCCGGTCGTAGGTCCAGCCCACGTTGTTCACCAGGACGTCCACCCGGCCCGCGCGGCCCTCGACCTCGCGGACCATGGCCTGGACCGACTCCCAGCGGGTCACGTCGGTCGGCACCAGGGTGGCCGAGGCGGCGCCGAGCCCCTGGGCCTCGGCGACGACCTTTTGCCCCTGCCCCTCGTCGATCTCGGCCACCGTCAGGTGCACGCCCTCCTTCGCGAAGGCCAGGCTGATGGCCCGCCCGATGTTGGAGCCGCCGCCGGTGACGATGACGCTCTTGCCGCCCAGGTTCAAGTTCATGTCGGTCTCGCTCGCTCGGCGATCAGGTCGCGGAGCTTGAATTTTTGGACCTTGCCGCTGGGGGTCATCGGAAACTCGGAGACGAGCTCGAGACGCTCCGGAAACTTCTGACGCGCCAGCTGATGCGCTTCCAGGTACGCGGTGATGTCCTCCAGCGTGATCCGCTCGTGCTCGCGGGGGATGACCACCGCGCAGGCCCGCTCCCCCAGGCGCGGGTCGGGAATGGCCACGATGGCCACCCCGGCGATCTTCGGATGAGTGTAGAGCAGGTTCTCGACCTCCACGACCGGGATGTTCTCGCCGCCGCGGATGATGAGATCCTTCGACCGGCCGGTGATGGCCAGGTAGCCCTCGGGGTCGAGCGTCCCACGGTCGCCGGTCCGGAACCAGCCTTCCGCGGTGTGGGCGTCCGCGGTGAACTGCGGGCGCTTGACGTAGCCCACGAACAGGGACGGCCCGCGCACCAGCAGGTCCCCTTCGACCCCGGGGGCGACGGGGGCGCCCTGGTCGTCGACGACCAGCAGCTCCATGCCGGTCAGCGGCGCCCCGTCGCTGCCGAAGATCTTCTCCTCCGCGTCGCGCAGCCCGTTGCAGGTGACCATGCCGTTCTCGGTCATGCCCCAGCCCGCCGAGATCGCGCAGCCGAGTCGGCCGCGGGCATCCCGGACCAGCGGTCGGGGAATCGGCGCCCCCGCCGCGATGAACAGGCGGAGCGAGCGCAGGCTCGCGTCGGTCTCCAGGTAGGTCAGGTCCCGCAGGAACGGGGTCGCCCCCATGCTCACGGTGACCCGCTCCGCCTCGATCAGCCGCGCCGCCTCGCCCGGATTCCAGATGTCCATCCACACCGTGGTGGCCCCGAGCAGCAGGTTGAGGCAGTGGCCGAAGAGAAACCCGGTCTGATGGCCGAGGGTCGAGGCCATCAGGACCACGTCACGGTCCGACAGCTCGAGCCGCTCGATCGCGCGGTACATGATGGAGAGCGTGGTGTTCTCGGTATGCATCACGCCCTTGGGCTCCCCCGTCGTGCCGGAGGTGAAGACCACTTCGTGGACCGCGTTGACCGCGGTACCCGCCGGGGCGCCGCCGCGGCCGGGGGGCGACCCGGCGAGCGCCGCGAACGGGATGGTCCCCGCCGGCCCGTCGCCCCGCACCACGAAGACGTGCTCGAGGCGCGGGAGCTCCGGGCGCAGAGCGGCCAGCATGCCGGCGTGCTCGAAGCCGCGAAAGGCCGCGGGCACCACCGCGACCTGGGTCTCCAGCAACCCAAGCATGAACCGGAGCTCTCTGGCCCGGTAGGTAGGCGGGATCGGATTGATCACCGCCCCCAGGCGCAGGGCGGCCAGAAAGACCACGATCGCCTCGGTCCAGTTGGGGAGCTGGCAGGCGATGATACCGCCCCGCCCGACCCCGCGCGCGGCGAGGCCGTGGGCCACGCGATCCACCGCGCGGGCGAGCTCCTCCCACGTCGTGCGTCCCCAGCGATCCACGAGCGCGGTCCTCGCCGGGCGCTCCCTCGCCCATCGATCCAGGTAATCCGCGAGGCTCTCGTTGCGCCAGTAGCCGGCCGCGGTCATCGCCCGGATCCTCGCGTCGGTGAGGGTCGTCTCCATGGCGGGAGGGGGCTGCCTGCGCCTACGCGAAGGCGCCCTGCTCGACCATCTGCGTGTGCACGGTACCGGCCTGGAAGGCGGCGCTCCGCATCACGCGCTGCTGGAATGGGATGGCTGTCCTCACCCCCTCGACCACGAAGCCCTCGAGCGCCGCGCTCATGCGCGCGATGGCCTCGTCGCGGGTGGAGCCGGCGGTGACGAGCTTGGCCAGGAGCGGATCGTAGTGTACGGTGACCTCCACGCCTTCGGCGACCCCGCACTCGAGACGCACCCCGGGCCCTTCCGGCAGCACCAGGCGCGTGATCCGCCCCGGCGAGGGCATGAAGCCCTTGGCCGGATCCTCCGCGTAGATCCGGCACTCGATGCTGGCCCCGCGCTGGGGCACCTGCTCCTGCGTCCAGGGCAGCGCGCCGCCGCCCGCGACGTGGAGCTGGGCCTTCACCAGGTCGAGCCCGGTCACCTCCTCGGTCACCGGGTGCTCCACCTGCAGCCGCGTGTTCATCTCGAGGAAGTAGAACTCGTCTCCCTGGACGATGAACTCCATGGTTCCCGCGTTGACGTAGCCCACCGCGCGGGCCCCCGCCACCGCGGCCTCGGTGAGCCGGGCCTTGAGCGCGGCGGACAGGTTGGGCGCGGGGCTCTCCTCGACCAGCTTCTGGTGCCGGCGCTGGATGGAGCACTCGCGCTCGTGGAGATGCACCACGCGGCCGCCCGCGTCGCCGAAGACCTGGACCTCCACGTGCCGTGGCGCCTCGAGGAAGCGCTCCACGAACAGGGCGCCCGAGCCGAAGGCCGACTGGGCGCGCCGCTGGGCCGAGGCGAACGCGGCGGCCAGGCCCGCCTCGTCCTTGGCCCGCATCATGCCGATGCCGCCGCCGCCCGCCGCCGCCTTGATCATCACCGGATAACCGATGCGGCCCGCGACCTCCCGCGCGGCGTCGGCCGAGTCCACCGGCCCGTCGCTGCCCGGCACCACCGGTACGCCCGCGCCCGCCATGAGCCGGCGCGCGCCGACCTTGTCGCCCATCTGCTCGATCACCTGCCACGAGGGCCCGACGAAGATCAGGCCGGCCGCCTTGCAGGCCTGGGCGAAGCGCCAGTTCTCGGAGAGGAAGCCGTAGCCGGGATGGACGGCCTGAACGTTCGTGCGACGGGCCGCGTCGAGGATCCGCGCCACGTCGAGATAGCTCTCGCGCGCGGGCGCGGGGCCGATGAGGACGGCCTCGTCGGCGTCGGCAACGTGCGGCCAGCCCGCGTCGGCCTCGGAGTAGACCGCGACCGATCGGATGCCCAGCGCCCGGCAGCCGCGGATGATCCGGCGGGCGATCTCCCCCCGGTTGGCGATCAAGACGCTCTGCAGCACGGAGGTCAGGCGGCGGGCGGCGCGGCGGAAGCGGAGACGGCCTCGAGCGCGGCGATTCGCCAGTCGGAGCCGTCGGGCGCCCAGCGGATAAGGAGCGTGACGCCGTCGTGGCCGCCGTCGAGGCGGAGCTTCACCAGGCGCTGCTCGCCCACGCGCGCGAACGCGACGACCGCATGCCGGGTACTCTGCGCCGCGCGGAGCCGTGTGTCGAGGGCCGGGCCCAGCTCCACGTCGGGCGCGAGCCAGCGCCGGGCTCCCGAGGTGTCGCCCGCGATCAGCGCGTCACCGAAGGCGGTCAGCGCCTGGGCGAGCGCGGGAGTGATCGACCAGGTGCCGGTCGACTGCTCGAGCCGGATGAACTCGGCCGCGTCGTCGCTCGAGGGCGCG
>Ga0207689_10002016_pt1 | contig 19197 bp, 17 predicted proteins | sample KBSMisM52_FD_184312 | JGI IMG/M metagenome (GOLD analysis project Ga0207689, IMG submission 184312) | Miscanthus rhizosphere microbial communities from Kellogg Biological Station, Michigan, USA - KBS Miscanthus M5-2 (SPAdes) (version 2) | ecosystem: Host-associated > Plants > Roots >... | reverse complement strand
GGGCTCGAGAACACCGTCACCGGGTTCGTGCACTGCGGGCTCGTCGACAGCATGACCGCGTAGACCTGGAGCTTGAGCGAGCTTGCGTCGAGCGCCAGCGCCGGCGTCGAGACGAACGCGGCGGCGAACAGCGCGAGCCGCAGCGTCTGCACGATCGTCGTGGCCATCGCTCAGCTCCCGGCGCCGACGACCGTCAGCTTGTCGGGGATGACCGTGTAGTCGTAGTTGACGCCACCGCCGCACGATGCGATCGCGGCGGCAGCGGCACACGTGCAGACGACGAGGGCGAGCAGGTGTTTCATCGCGACTCCGGATGAAGAGGTGTCGCGATATCGGCGGCGCGCCGCGCGGCTTGAGCCCGGCGCGGGGCAGCCGACGCCGGGCGTGACTTGCGACCGGTCAGCGTTGTTGCCGTTCGCCTGGTTGTCGCCGAACGTCTCGACGCGGGTGGCCGTGCGAGCCGGCGAGCACGTGACGCCCGCGCCGGCGCCTTATGCTGCAAGCACCATGCGCATCGTCGCCGACGACCTCTCCGGTCCCGAGATCCGCGCTCTCCTCGAAGAGCACCTGCGCAGCATGCATTCGCTCTCGCCGCCCGAGAGCGTGCACGCGCTCGACCTCGCCAGGCTCCGTCAGCCGGGCATCTCGTTCTGGACCGCTTGGGACGACGACGTCCTCGTCGGCTGCGCCGCGCTCAAGGAGCTCGACCCGAAACACGGCGAGATCAAGTCGATGCGCACCCCCCAGATGCTGCGCCGCCGCGGCGCCGGCCGCGCGATGCTCACGCACATCCTCGAGGTCGCCCGCTCGCGCAAGTACGAGCGGCTGAGCCTCGAGACCGGATCGGGCGAGGCGTTCGCGCCCGCGCAGCGGCTCTACGAGAGCTTCGGCTTCACGCGCTGCGGACCGTTCGGCGACTACGTGCTCGACCCGCACAGCGTGTTCATGACGCTGCGGCTGCGGGAGCTGCCGGAGTCGCCTGACGGGAGGTCGCAACCACCAGGTGCTGGCGCTCCTGCGGTTCGGTGATCCCCGGCAGGACGCGGCTCGCCGTCAGCCACGACACTCCGAACGAGACGAGACCGACGGTCTCGCTCCACAGCACGAAGATCTCCTGCTTCGTGACGAGGTGGGCGACGAAGAGCAGGAGCGCGACGCCGAAGCCGGCAGTGCTCAGCATGTAGATGCCCGCGCGCCAGCGCGCCTCGCGATGCCCCTTTGCCCTGGCTCTGCGCAGGAAGATGACGCAGAACCATCCGAGCACCACGAACAGGAGCGCTGCCGAGAGCAGGTGCACTCCGGGAACGATCTCCTTGCCGACGCCGTCGCATCCGCACGGAAACATCGCGACGCCGAGGGCACACAGGCTCGCCACCTTCGCAAGCCACATCTCGGTTTCCGAGAGGCCGTTGTAGGCGAGCAGGAACGCAGCCACCGCGAAGAGACAGCCGACGAAGATGTTGCGCGGCCAGAGGCCGGTCGCCCAGAACGACGCACTGATCGACGTGATCGGATCGCCGGTCAGTCCGGTCAGCAGGCTTTCCACGATCGGCAGCCCGAGCGCGATGGCCCCGACGAGAAACTTGATCGTGTATTGATCGATCTCAGGTTGCCTCGGCGCTCCGATGAACCGCATGGTGGCTCCCGCAGGTGGCGCGACGCGCGCATCGTCGGCCGCGTTCTACGCGCGGTCATCCTCAGTTGCAAGGAAAGACAAGCGCGGTGCTCGGCGCCGCTCAGGCGTGGCGCCCGAACCAGGCGAACGACAGCGACGACGCCGCCAGCACCAGCACCGCCGCGACGATCGAGAGCAACGGCGCGAGCTCGGTCTCGCGCGCCTGCGTCTGCCGGCGCGCGCCGAGGTTCTCGTAGACGGTGCGCAGCGTCTCGGAGTCGCCGGCGTGGTGGTACTCGCCGCCGGTCATGCGCGCGACCTCCTGCAGCGTCGGCTCGTCGAGCCGCATGTAGATCGGCAGGCCGTCGGCGCCGGAGACCGCACCCTCGACGACGCCGAGGCCGATGACGTCGATGCGCACGCCGCGGTCGGCCGCCATCTTCGCGCCGTCGAGCGTGTCGAAGCCCTGCGTGCGCCGGCCGTCGCTCAGCAGGATGATCGCCGCCGACTCGTACGAGCCCGGCTTCACCGGCTTGAGCTCCTTCGGCGGCGGCTTCTCCTTGATCGCAGGCTTGCGCGAGCGCGGCTGGCCGGGGCCGAACGTGATCTCCGAGAGATCGATGCCGTCGTCCGGGAACAGCTCCGCGACGCTCAGCACGATCGCGTCGCCGATCGCCGTGCCGTATTGCATCTGGATCGCGTCGATGGCGCCGACCAGCGCAGCGCGATCGCTCGTCGCGCGCTGCACGACCTGCGCGTTGCCCGCGAACGTGACGAGCGCGACGTCGATGTTGCGCGGCAGCTCGCGCAGGAACCGCTTCGCCGCCTCCTGCGCCGCCACCATGCGCGTCGGCTTGACGTCGCTCACGCGCATGCTGAGCGAGACGTCGATCGCGAGAATGACGGTCGTCCGCGACCACGGCAGCGTCACCATCGCCGTCGGGCGCGCGGCGGCGAAGAGCAGCAGCGAAAGGGCGATCAGAAGCAGCGCGGGCGGGACGTGGCGGCGCCACAGGCGCCGGTCGGCGGCGGCGCGGACGACGTCGAGGCTGCTGTAGCGCAGCGCGCGCTTGCGGCGGAGGTGCAGCAGCCAGAGATACAGGAGGGGCAGCAGCGGCACCGCCAGCATCAACCAGAGCAGCTGAGGCCAGAGGAAGCTCATGGCGAAGGGGGCTCGCGAGCGACCGATCGTACGCCGATCGGCGACCGCGAGCCGCCGCCCCTCGCGGCTGTGCCCCCGTTTCGCCGCCCTTATTTGTAGGCTTTCTGCGGCCCGATGTTGCGCGGGTCGTGGGCGCCGTGATGGACGACGCACTGGAAGTTCGATGCGTCGTTCGGATCGCCCGATCCCACGTACTCGGCACGCTCGGGATAGGGGCAGAGCGGCCGCTGGAACGCGACTCCCTGCGAGGCGACGTTGTTCACGTAGTGCGTCGCGATGATCCGTTGCGGCGCGATGCCCTGCCCGACCCAGCTCTCGAGCGCCTTCACCAGATCGTGGTCCGCATCGATCACCGTCTGCTGATACTTGCCGTTCCAGTTGGCTTCGGTCGGGATCCAGACCTCGAAATGGATGTTCGACTGCGGCCCGGGCTTGATCGTCCCTGCCACCCGGCAGAGATCGACCGGCGCCTTCGTCGAGCCCGAGACCGTGCTGCCGGCCGTGTACGACTGGGCCAGGGTGATCGTGGTATCCGCCAGCATGAAGCCGGTCAGGTCGGCGCAGCTCGCCGCCGCCACCGCATCGCTGTCTCCTGGTTCGGCGATTGGAGGAGCATCCGCCGGCGGCGCCGTCGCATGACAGGCCGCCGGCAGATCGATGACGAAGAGCTACCGGTTCGGCAGCTCCAGCGTGCGCTGCGTCAGCGCGTTGCGGACGTTCACGAGATCGCTCTCAGTGACGACGCGGTCCTTCAGCCGCGGCGTGCGGCACGAGAAGTTCGCGGCGTCGTTGATGTCGCCGCTGCCGTTGTAGACGGCTTCGTCCGGATAGGCGCACACCGGACGCGAGCGCGTCAGGGTGCCTGCCGAGTCGAACTTCGTCGCGATGATCTTCTCCGGCGCCACGCCCTGCTCGACCCACTTGATCACGGCGCTGACCACGTGGTGGTCGGCGTCGCGGTAGGCCTTCGGCGGCTCGGGCATGCCGCCGCCGATCGAGTTCGGACCGGTGCTGCCGCCGCAGTGGCCGGTCGCCGGCAGCATGAACAGGCGGTGGTACTGCCGCACCTGGTTGCCGAACGCGTTGGCATGTGCGGCGACGTCCTGCGGCGTCAGGTTGGCGATCTGCCGATCGACCACCCTGCTCGGCAGGTTCTGCATCCGCTCCCACATCGCCAGCGCGAAGAAGTAGTCGACCGATCCGTCGGGCGGCACGACCGAGTCGTTCCAGCCGGCCATCTGGATGAGCTTGCCGCCGCGCGCCGTGAAGCGCCGGATGTCCGGGCTCGGCGCGGCGGTGACCGGTGTCAGCACCGCCTTCACGTGGTCGTAGACGTCGTCCCAGTTGACGTCGCGGCGCCAGTCGAAAGGAGGCGACAGCAGCGAGTAGACGTAGTGGCCGATGAACGGGCCGTAGCCGCCGTTGTCGGCGAACAGCGGCGACCAGTCGGCCTCGGATCCGTACTTCGCTCCTGTGTAGCGCTGCTCGGAATTCAGATCGTCCCAGTTGCGGTGCGTGCCGCCGTACATCCGCTTGGCGATCGTCACCTCGTCCGCGGTGAGCGTGCCGTCGCCGGACGGGCCCATCGTGTCGATGTCGAAATTGCAGGTGCGCGGGTTGGTGATCTGCCCGTCGACGAGGCCGTCGTTGGCATCGCAGACCTGCAGCGCGCGCTGCGTGATCGCCGCGCGCTTGTCGGTCGAGATCGACGGCGGGCCGAACGCCACCGTCGGCGTCAGCGTCTTGCCGGTCCACAGCAGCCACATCAGCAGGTCCGGGTACCACTGCGAGGGCGCGCCCGCGACGATGCCGTCGAAGAGCTCGGGGTAGTTCTGCGCCATCATCATCGCCTGGCGGCCGCCGTTGGAGCAGCCCTCGAAGTACGAGTGCGCGACGGGCTTGCCGAAGTAGACGGTGGCGAGCGTCTTCGCCGCGGTGGCCACCGAATAGTGCGCGCGCAGGCCCCAGTCCTTGACCTTCTCGGGATGGCCGAGCGTCCACGTCGCCGACTCGCCGCCGTCGTGGCCCATGTTGCTGCCGGCCGAGACGAAGCCGTCGCCGACGTCCTGGGCGAGCCGCGGGTACGGCGTCGCGCCGGCGTAGCCGCCGGTGCCGTTGACCTTCATGCGGCCGGTCCATGCCGCCGCCGTGTCGGGCAGCCAGACTTCCCATTTGATTTCCGAATCGCTGGAAGGGCGCGCCACACCCTGGACGCGGCACATCGCAACCGGAACGACGCTGCCGTTGACGTTGGTGCCGGCCGCGACCGACGCCGCCGATGTCACGGTCGAGTCCGCGGTCGTGACCGCGGCGAGATCGGCACACGTGTAGGCAGCGTGCGCCGACCCGCATGCGCCAACCAGGCCGAGCGCCAGCGCCGGGCCGATGCCGGCGATCTGCCGCCGGTTGCGGGCCCTCGGCCCGCCATGGGTGTTGTTCATCTCTTCGTGTCTCCTGTTTGTCGCGAAGCCGCCCACGCGAACGGCCGAGCGCGTGGCAATCGGCGTGCTGGCAGCGATCCCGATTAGCCCTGATCAGGCTCACTCGGCGAGCGGACAACCTGTGACGGCCCGGATCTCGCCGCAAGGCCTCGACGCGTGCGTCGGGAGCCCGCACCACGAGCCGTTCCCGGGACGCGAGCGGTCAGCTTCGCGTCAGGCGCGACCGCCGCCGCTCAAGTCGATCGCAACGTCCGTCGCAGCGCCTCGAAGAACAGCTCCGACTGCATGCGCTCGCCGAGCGTCTGATCGCGCACGCGCTCGACGATCGCCGGGTCGACGGGCGCCAGCGGTCGACCGGTCGATTGCGCGATCACCTGCGCCATGCAGGCGCGCTCGAGGTAGTAGAGGTCGTCGTACGCGTGCGCCATCCGCGCGCCGCAGACGACGACGCCGTGGTTGCCGAGAAAGACCACGTCCGCGCCGCCCATCGCCTTGGCGATCCGCTCCCCTTCCGACGCATCGAGCGCGAGCCCGTTGTAGTGCGCATCGACGGCGACGCGCCCATGAAAGCGCATCGCGTTTTGCGACAGCGCGGTGTCGAGGCAACGGTCGGCCGTGAGCGTCAGCGCGGTCGCGTACGGCATGTGGGTGTGCAGGACGCACGCGGTCGCGCACAAGCGATGGATCGCGGCGTGGATGAACATCGCCGTCGGCTCGACGGCATGGTCGCCCGCGAGCCGCTCGCCGGCACCGTCGACCATCACGATGTCGCCGGCGCCGACCTCGCTCCAGAGCAAGCCGCGCGGGTTGAGCAGGAAGCGACCCGAACCGTCCGGAAGCTCGACGCTGAAGTGGTTGCAGACGCCTTCGGCGAGGCCGTGGTGCGCTGCGGCGCGCAGCGCGAGGGCGAGGTCCTCGCGAAGCTGGAGCACGGCTTCGGACGCGAAGTCCCGGGCGTGCGTCGTCATGAAGGGCTCCGGGTGAGAGTCGGAAGCGTGCCGCGCATCTGTTTGCCCGCCACCGATCAGCGCAGCGGCCGCGTCAGGTAGACGCCTTCGCGGCCGACGATCGGCTGGCGCGTCGGCATGAAGATCGTGCAGTCGTCGAGCGGCGCGCGAATCTCCTCGTCGCCGTCGGTGGCGATCAGCTCGCCCTTCGCGAACGTCTCGAAGCCGATCACCGGCCGCACGAAGCGGAAGTCGGCGTGCCTGACGACGTGCGTGCGCAGCAGCTCGAAGCGCCGCGGCGGTCGCGCCGGCGGCGGCAGCTCGCGATCGATCAGGCCGAAGTGGCCGAGGACGTCGAGCGCAACCTCGGTCGCCAGTTCGGCACTCGATTGCTTGAAGTGCTGGCCGCATTCGACGACGAGGGCGCTGCCCTTGCCGTCCGCGCGGCCGTGCGCTCCGTACTGGGTGATCGGGGTTCCCGAGCCGAGGCCGGTCGGCATCACCAGGTGCACGTCGGGCCGGGGCACGGCGTTCGCCACCGCGGCGTTGCGCGCGAACGCCGGGTAGACCCAGAACGGCACGACGTCGTGGCTCGTCGAGTGGATGTCGAGGATGTGGTCGGCCGCCGCGATCGCCGGGCGCATCTCCCGGGCCCGGCGCAGCTCGACGCTGTCTTCGCTGCCGTCGAGCTGCGCCGCCGACCAGATGCGGTTCAGGTTGTGCGTGATCTGCCTGCTGTCGAACGGGCGCTCCGGGTCGAAGCTCTCGTAGGCGGCAACGTTGCCGAAGCTGAGCGTCAAGGTCCCGAGCTTCGGCCGCACACCGCTCTCGAGCAGATGGCAGACGGCGACCATGCCGCAGAACTCGTTGCCGTGCGTGATGCCGTTGATCAGCACGTGCGGGCCAGGCTTGCCGGACTCGAAGCGATGCACGTAGTCGATGCCGGTGTTGCCGGCGCGGTAGGACGTGAGATCGCGGGGCAGGACCTCGAAGGCGGGAGAGCTCATGCAACGATTGTGTGTCGCACCGTCAGTAGCCGATCGCCGCCCCGTCGCTGCGCGGGTCCGAGCCGCCGTGGCGCACGCCGTTGACGGGATCGATGAGGATCCCGTGTGCATGGCCGGCGAGCTCGTTCCACTCGCCCCATCGGTCGAGCAGGTGGCCGCGTCGGCCGAGCTCGTCGATCGTCGCGGCCGGAAACCGTGCCTCGATGTGCAGGGTGTCGCGCGGCTCGCCGAGAGCGAAGCGTCCCGACAGCCACCGCGGTGACTCGAGCGCCTGCTGGATGTCGAGGCCGTGGTCGATCAGGTTCACCCATGTCTGGAGATGGATCTGCGGCTGGCCGTCGGCGCCCATGCAGCCGACCACGCCCCAGAGGCGGTCGTCGCGAAACGCCATCGACGCGATCAGCGTGTGAAGCGGCGTCTTGCCCGGCTCGAGTCGATTCGGATGGCCAGGGTCGAGCGAGAAATAGGCGCCGCGGTTCTGCAGCACGACGCCGCTGTCGCCGGCGACGACGGCCGAGCCGAAGACTCCGTAGAGGCTGTGGATCAGCGCGACCGCGTTGCCGTCGGCGTCGACGCTGGCGATGAAGACGGTGTCGCCATTGAGGCTTCCGTACGAGGGCACCTGGTCCCACGGCAGCGCCCGTCGCGGGTCCATCAGCGGACGGCGCGAGTCGGCATGGGCCTTCGAGATCAGCCGCTCGATCGGCACGTCGACGAAGCGCGGGTCGGCCAGGTGGTGGTCGCGATCGTGATACGCGAGCTGCTTGGCCTGGATCATGAGGTGCACCGAGTCGACGGCGAGGAAGGGCTTCTTGTGCAGCTCGAACGGCTGCAGCAGGTTGAGCATCTCGAGAACCGTGAAGCCTTGCGTCGGCGCCGGCGTCTCGACCAGCGTGACGCCGCGGTAGCTGCCGACGAGCGGCTCGCTCCAGCGCGCGTCCTGCGCCATCAGATCGGTCGCGGTGAAGAAGCCGCCTTCAGCGGCGGCGAAGCGGGCCAGCGTGGCGCCGACCTCGCCGGCATAGAAGCCCGCCGCTCCTTCGCTGGCGACGGCCTCCAGCGTTCTCGCCAGGTCGCGATTGCGCAGCAGCGTGCCCGTGCGCGGCAACTCTCCGCCCGGAAGGAACAGCGCAGCAGACGCGGCATGCGGCGCCAGCTCGGGCGCGCAGACGGCGATCCAGCGGGCCAGACGCGCCGTGACGGGATAGCCCTCGCGGGCGTAGCCGATCGCGCTCTCGAGGCAGCGCGCCAACGGCAGGCGGCCATACGCCGCGTGCGCCTCGCCCCAGCTGGCGACCGACCCCGGGGTCGTCACGGTGGCGGGCACGATGCCGCGATAGGGAATCTCTTGCAACCCGAGCGACGCGAACGCGGCGAGATCGGCGCTCGCCGCTGCGCGGCCGCCGCCGTCGAGATGACGGACGCGACGGCTCTTTGCGTCGTAGATCAGCCAGAAGGCGTCGCCGCCGAGGCCGGTCATGTGCGGATAGAGCACGGCAAGCGCGGCGCTGGTGGCGATCGCCGCATCGACCGCCGAGCCCCCGGCCCGCAGCACGTCGACTCCCGCCTGCGAGGCCAGTGCGTGCGGACTGGTCACGATGCCGCGCGGTGCGAGGGTGACGGAACGACCTGTCGTGATCTCCAAACGCTGCTCCGGCGCTTCGGTTCGGGCCGAGCTTAAATGGAAGCGACGGGCGCCATGGCGGGATCCAGGCAATCGGTCTATGCTGGAGCGACCCACACTCGGCGGCGCGAGCAGAGACATGTCGACCCGCGGTCTTTGGCTGGAAGGCGGCACCACCTTTCCCGACACCTTCACGCGCGCACTCGGGGTGCTGTTGACGATCGCCTGGGTGCTCTTGATCGCCGCCAAGAACCCGCAGCCTGCCTTCAGCAGCCGGTTCGAGTGCAGCAGCGATCCCTGGGAGTTCCTTCGTCTCGGCGAGCTCCTGGAGCCGAGCTCCCTGGTCTTCATCGTCAACGCGCACTGCTCGAATGCGAGGTACGTGCCGGGCTGGATCGAGCTTCGCTATGGCGGCGGCAGGATGGACGTGGAAGTGAGCCCGGTCCCGATCGCCGGCACGACCTACTACCGGATCGTCTCGATCGGCGGCGTGTCGACGCCCTAGCCCGACGTCAGCGAAGCAGGGCCAGGATGAAGTCCCGGTCGGCCGAGCCCGGCGCGACCGACGCGAACGACGGGCACGACGCGCGCGCGCCCGCGTCCATCGCTCGCGGCGAGAACGTGTAGCCGGTCCGCCGGCCGATCAGCTGCCCACTTTTCAGGTCGAGCACGTCGAGCGCGCTGCCCGCGATACCCAAGGAGCGATCGTCGATCGTCGACGTGTCGGTCCAACGGATCCCGTAATGCGCGCTGTAGCCCTCGATGGCATCGCGCTGCAGGATGAAGTCGTAGACCGCCGGTCCCGGCTCCTCGCCGCCGGCGCGCCGCAGCTCCTCGATCTCGTGCGCGTCGCGCCAGCGGGCGACGCCGATGCCGGCGGAATAGCGATAGAGCTCGAGGTCGCGCGGGTCGAGCGCCTCGACGAAGGCGAACCCCTTGGCATGGCGCGCCGCCTCCTTCGGGTTCGACGCCGCACCGAAACTGACGCGCAGCAAGCGCGCGATGCAATCCTCGAACGCGCAGCCGCGGTCGTAGGCGTCGGCCTGGCGATAGCGATCCGAGAGTCCGGCGCCGGCCAATCGCAACGGCGGCGTCAGCCAGGCGAGCCCTTCGCCCGCGTCAACGGCGACGGCGACATTGCGCCGCTCGTCGCCAGCACCGCGGCACAGCTCCTCGAAGCGCTCGCGCGCATGGGTGGCGGCCGCCGCGCTCCGCTCGTTGCCGGAGCGCACGGCCCACAGCCACCAGGAGATTGCCAGCGCCGACACGACGGCTGCTGCAGCTGCGAGCCAAAGCCGCGAGCCTCGTAGCGGGACAAGCCAAGCGAGCATCGGCGCACCCTCGTGTTCCTCATTCTGCGCCGCTCGCCGCCTTGGCGGCACGCTTCAAGCTCGATGCCGCAGTGGTGTATCCGCCCGAGCCGCCATCGACGAAGTGAACGTGGAGGCTGTTCGACGCCGAGGTCACGAGGCAGGTCATCAGAGCGGTCGGCGACACGTGGATGCCATAGCGGATTCCGCGTGCCGGCGCAGCCTCTTCGAGATAGTTCTTGATGGCTGCGATGGCGGCGTGCGAGCAATCGATGACGAGGCACACCGTTTCGTCGAACTTGCAGAAGTCCGTGTTCGTGATCAGCTCGGCCCGGTAGCGTTGCGGATCGAACTTGCCGGTGGGCTTGCCGCGCGCGAAGAGCAGCCATGCCACCAGCGTCTGGATCAGGACGCGGCACGCCCACAGCACGAGCGACCCGCCGCGACGCCGGGCTCGCACCTCGAGCATGAAGTCGGCCGGAGGCCAACGCAGCTTCAGCGTCTCCTGGCGGACCGGTCGCGTCTGCGCATCCGGGCCGGCCAGCGCTGCGACACGAGCATGGACGTCGCCCAGGTCGGCGGCGCCTCCCTGAAGAATCAGGGTGAGCATGGCCCCGTTGACCGACTGCAGCGTGTCCCAGCGACACGAGAGCCCCTCGAGATCGACGGGAGCGCCGTCGTCGAGCGCGACGGGCACGTCGGCAAGCGCCGCCAGCTCGTTGCTGCCCCGGCCACGGATGGCGTCTTCCAGCAGGCCGACTCCGCCGCCGAGAAAGACGCCGAAGCTGTTGCCCGGTGTCGGCTCGTAGCGGCCGACCAGGACGTCCCTGCCCAGGCGTCTCAACTCGCTGACCGCGACCAGGCCGACTCGGATCTGCAGTTCGAAGTCGCGCGCGGCCAGGCCCCGGACGCGGGCGAGCCCGGTGCGGGCCCGCGTTGCGAACTCCGCTGGCACCATGACGACGGCGCCGTCGCCGCCGAACAGGAATGGAATCCGGTTCGGTGCGCAAAGGTTGCGAAGCGCTGCGATGCCCATCGCCGCGACGAAGTTGACGGTCTTGTGTCGCCCCTTGGCGATGGCGCCGGTGGAGTCGACGATGTCGGTGACCGCCAGCGCCCAGTCGTCGGGTGCCTTTCGATACCGACCCGTCTCGAACGCATCGCGACTCGTCGCAAGCAACGGCAGGCGCGCGAAGAACTCGGACCCGTCGGTTGCGTGCGCGCCATCCGGAGTCCTCTGGGAACGAGACGCACCATCCTCCCTCGCAGGCATGTGCATGGTGTCCACTCCGGCGTGCGGTGTTCAGGGCAGCGCGCTACGAGGATACCGGCCCGCTCACGGTCCACGGTTTGCGCTACTTGATCACCTCATCGGCCCGGTACAGGATCGATTCGGGAACAGCGATTCCGAGCGCCTTGGCGGTCTGGAGGTTGACCACGAGGTCGTAGACGGTTGGCTGCTGCACCGGAAGGTTCTCGGGTTTTTCTCCCTTGAGAATGCGGTCGACGAATGAAGCTGCGCGCCGGAAGAAATCAAGATAGCGGGCTCCGTAGCAAATCAAACCACCCGACTTGCAAAAGAGCGACTTGTTGTAGAGCGCAGGCAGGCGTTCTCTGGTGGCGAGTGCGGCGGTCCGTCTCTGTTGAGCATCCAAGTTCGTGCTGGGCAACATGAGGACCGCACCCGGGCGATTCGATCCCAATCTGCGGAACACCGTGTCCAGCTCGTCCAGGTTCCGCGCTTGCATCATGACTACCTTTATCCCCAAGGCGCGAGCCCCGGACTCGACATGTGGAATCGCACGCGCATGAAAGGATTCGTTGGGGTTCCACACAAACACGACGTTCGTGAGAGAGGGCATCAGTTCCTTGAGAAGCTGCAGTTGCTTTGCCGTCAGATCGAACGCAAGGGACGTAGATCCGGTGACGTTTCCTCCCGGATTTGACAGGCTCGCGACAAGCCCGCTGCCGACAGGATCGCCCACGATCGTCATCACGATCGGAACCGAGTTGCTCGCCTTCTTCGCCGCAGCGGTGGCAAGACCGCCCTCGGCGACGACGACGTCCACCCGCTTTTGAATCAGCTCTACTGCGAGATCCGAGAACCGCGAAGAGTCTCCCAAGGAGTACCGGCTCTCGATGGCGATGTTGGTCCCTTCGACGTAACCGAGATCGCGCAGCGCGTCGCGGAACGCCTCCCACTGGGGCCCGGGAGTGTCGCCGAGTATTCCGATCCTTCGGACCGTTTCCGCGCCTGCAGATCGTCGGGCGGCCAGCGCCACCGCCAGGCCCAGAACGGCTCGGCGACTGACGCATCTCACGCGGTCGAAACACAGCGGGGGTCCGTGGGAAGTCAATCTCCCTCCACCTTCGTTGCGGCCGATTCAACTAGTGTGCCAAACATCACCCGCCCTCCCTACACTGCCGGCATGCTGAAGCAGGTCGACCACCTTCCCGAGGCCGAGAGCCGCTCGCAGGTCACGGTGCGGCACCTGCGCCAGGTGCTGCTCTGGCCGCTGCGCCTGATTGCCGGCGGCTTGAGCGAGGACGACCCGCGCCGCCGCGCGCCGTGGCAGGCGCTGCGCGCGCTGGGCGACGCGTCGCCCTGGCGCGAGCACTTCGACGAATACGCCGGCGACGCCGGCAGCTTCCACGAGCGCCACTACAACGAATTCGTGAGCTTCCTGCCGTACGTGCAGCGCTTTCTCTACGGCGAGGGCCGCGCGCAGCGCGGCGAAGGCGACGCGACGACGGGCTCGCCGATGCGGGTCTTCCGGCGCCGCGACCTCGCCGCGGTGCGCGTCGTGCCGCGCCCGGGCGACCCGCCGGTCACGCTGCAGGTCCAGCACGTCGACCTGTACTTCTTCTATGGCGTCGACCTCGTGCTGCTCAACGTCGAGGTCGCCGCCGACGACCTCGCGCTGCCGGTGGCGCAGGAGCTGATGTACCGCTTCGGCCGCGCCTACCCGCCGGGCTGGGACCCGCAGGGCAATGCCGTGCACTGCCTGGCGTCGGTCGAATGGCTCGACGCCGAAGGCCGCGTCGTCGCGAGCAGCGACGTGCAGGACCGCGAGGCGTTTTTGTCGCACCTCGCCGAGCACCGCGCGCCGCGCATCTCCGAGCACTGGGAGCACGTGCTCGCGCCGCTCGTCAACCACCACTCGGGCAAGGACGGAGCGCTGCGCTTCCGCCAGATCGAGTACTACCGCATGCCGATGATGGCGTACCTCGCCGTCGACGAGCCGCGGCTGCTGACGCGCAGCGACTTCATCCGCCTCGGCCTCGTCACCGGCGGCGGCGAGGCGCTGCCGGGCAGCGAGGTCGCGCTGCCGTACGCCGAGACGCACGTCGCCGACTTCGAGTCGCAGTTCTGCTACGACCGCTTCTGGGCCGAGTCGGGCGCGGCGCCGAACACGCGCTACCTGTGCTCTGGGCTCGCGCTGATCGCGGTCGGCGATGCGAAGAGCGACTTCTATCGCTGCGGCGAGCGCGGCGTGCTCGCGCAGTTCCGCCACCAGCACTTCCTGCTCTTCCTGATCGCGCATTTCCAGAAGGCGACGCTCCTGATGGTCTCCGATCAGCTCGCCGAGGCGCTCAACGCGCTCGACATCACGCGCCCGGAGAGCGTCAAGCGCTTCAAGCGGCAGATCCGCCTCAGCTACGTGAGCTTCCTCGGCTTCACCCACCGCTACTGGTTCCACGAGGTCAGCGAGCAGGCGCAGGTGAAGGCACTGTTCCATCTCTGCACGCGGCACTTGGCGATCGACACGCTCTACGATGAAGTCAAGGAGCGCATCCACGACATGAACGCGTACCTCGACGCCGACGCGCTCAGGCGGCAGGCGAACACGGTCGTGCGACTGACGGTGGTGACGGTGTTCGGGCTGATCGGCACGATCACGACCGGCTTTCTCGGCATGAACCTGATCGCCGCTGCCGATGCGCCGCTGGCGTCGCGGACGATGTTCTTCCTCGTCGTCCTCGCGCTCACGGTCGCGCTGACCGTCTACACGATCGTCAAGTCGAAACGGCTGTCGGACTTTCTCGACGCGGTGTCGGACGAGCGGTTGACGGCCGGCGTGAAGCTGCGCGCGTTTCTCGAGGTCTGGCGCGGGCGTTGACGGCGCACCGCGGCGCGCCGCGCGTCACTCCGCGCCCTTCGGCTCGGCGCGCGGCGTCGGCGCCGTCGGCGCGGCGTGCTCGACAGGCCCGTGCTCGTGGTGCGGGCGGGGCTTCCGCGCAAGCAGCGTGAAGAAGAGCGGCACGAAGATCGGAGCGATGAAGGTCGCGACGATCATGCCGCCGAAGACGCCGGTGCCCATCGACTGCCGCGCCGCCGCGCCGGCGCCGGTCGCGGTGACCAGCGGCACGACGCCGAACACGAACGCGAGCGAGGTCATCACGATCGGGCGGAAGCGCAGGCGCGCCGCGTCGCGCGCCGCCTCGGCCGCGGCCTTGCCGGCTTCCATGCCCTGCATCGCGAACTCGGCGATCAGGATCGCGTTCTTCGCCGCGAGGCCGATCAGCACGATCAGGCCGATCTGGAAGTAGATGTCGTTCTCCATGTTGCGCAGCCACACGAAGAGGAGCGCTCCGGTCAGCGCGAACGGCACCGCGAGCACGACCGCGAACGGCACGCCCCAGCGCTCGTACAGCGCCGACAGGATCAGGTAGACCATCACGATCGCGAAGCCGAACGCGAACAGCGACGCGTTGCCGGTGCGCTTTTCCTGGTATGCCTGGCCGGTCCACGCCATGTCGTAGCCGGGCGGCAGCGCGGTCTTCGCCGTCTCCTCGACCGCGCGGATCGCCTGGCCCGAGCTGTAGCCTTCCTTCGCGCCGCCGAGGATGCGCGCGCCGACGAAGCCGTTGTAGCGCTGCAGCTGCTCGGGCCCGATCACGTTCTCGACGCGGATCAGCGCCTTCAGCGGGATCATCTGGTTGGTCGTGTTCGAGCGCACGTAGATCGCGCCGAGGTCGTCGGGCTTCGATCGGAACTGCGCGTCGGCCTGCATCGTCACGCGGTACGTGCGGCCCGACTTGTTGAAGTCGTTGACGTAGAGCGACCCCATCTGCGCCTGCAGCGCGGTGTAGACGTCGTCGGTGCTGACGCCGAGGGTCAGCGCCTTCTCGCGGTCGACGTCGACCTGGAGCTGCGGCACGGTCGGGCGGAAGAACGTGTTGACCATGCCGATCTCGGGCCGCTGCTGCAGCGCCTGCATGAACTGGCCGGTGACCTGCGCGAGGCGCTGCGGATCGGGGTCGTTGCGCGCCTGCACGAAGACCTCGAAGCCGCCGGCCTGGCTGAGGCCCTGGATGGCAGGCGGGTTGAACGCGAACGCGATGCCGTCGTTGAGCGCGAAGCCCTTGCCGCTGAGCTCGGCGGTGAGCTGCTCGGAGGTCTGGTGGCGCTTCTCCCAAGGCACCATCGGCAGGAACATCGTCGCCGAGTTGGCCTTGCTGCCGCCGCCGATGAAGTCGAAGCCGTTGACGCTGAAGAAGTTCTCGACCGCCTTGTTGCCGTCCATCATCCGGCGCAGCTGCTCGGTCGTGCGCGTCGTCCGCTCGAGCGTGGCGCCGTCGGGAAGCACGGCGATCGCGACGATGTAGCCCTGGTCCTCCGGCGGCACGAAGCTGCTCGGCACGCGCAGCAGCAGCGCCGTCGCGATCGCGAGGATCGCGACGAAGCCGAGCAGCGCGAGCAGCCGATGGTGCAGCACCAGGCTCACGCCCTTGACGAAGTGCTCGGTGATCCAGGCGAAGGTGCGGTTGAACGGCCTGAACATGCGCTCCTGCCAACCGCTGCGGTGGTCCTCTTCAGGCTTGAGCAGCAACGCGCACAGCGCCGGCGTCAGCGTCAACGCGACCAGGCCCGAGAGCAGCACCGCGACCGTCACCGTCACCGCGAACTGCCGGTAGAGCTGGCCAGCGATGCCGCCGAGGAAGGCGACCGGGACGAACACCGCGCAGAGCGCAAGCACGATGCCGATCACCGCGTTCTGCACCTCGCGCATCGCCTCGATGGCCGCGTCCATCGGCGTCATCTTCTCGGTGCGGATCAGCCGCTCGACGTTCTCGAGAACGACGATCGCATCGTCGACCACGATGCCGATCGCCAGCACCATCGCGAACAGCGTCAGCGTGTTGATCGAGAAGCCGAACAGCCAGAGCCCCGCGAACGTGCCGATTAGCGAGACCGGCACCGCCAGCATCGGGATCAGCGTCGCGCGCCAGGTCTGCAGGAACACGAACACGACGATCAGCACGATCACCGCCGCTTCGAGGATGGTGAACATCACCTCCTTGATCGACGCCGAGACGAATCGGGTCGTGTCGTACGGGATCGAGTAGTCGAGGTCGGGCGGGAAGCGATCGGACTTGAGCTCGGCCATGCGCGCCTTGACCGCGTCGCCGACCTGCAGCGCGTTCGCTCCGGAGGCGAGGAAGACCGCGATCGCGATCGCCGGCTGGCCGTTGATGGAGTTGGTCGCCTCGTAGCTCTGCGCGCCGAGCTCGACGCGCGCGACGTCCTTCACCCGCAGCACGCCGTTGGGGCCGCTGGCGCGCAGCACGATGTCGCCGAACTGCTCGGCCTGGAGCAGCCGGCCGCGCGTCGTCACCGTGTATTCGAGCTGCTGGCCCTTGGGCGCGGGCTCGGCGCCGATCTTGCCGGCCGCGAACTGCGCGTTCTGTGCGGCGACCGCCTGCTGGATGTCGCGCGTGGTGATGCCCAGGCGCGCCATCCGGTCGGGCTGCAGCCACAGCCGCATCGAGTAGTCGCGCGCACCGAAGATGAAGACGTCGGCGACGCCGGTGACCCGCTTGATGTCGTCGACGACGTTCTGCGTCGCGTAGTTGGAGATGTAGATCTGGTCGTAGGTGCTCTTCGGCGAGTTCAGCGCCATCACGAGCAGGAAGTTGTTCGAGCTCTTGCGCACCGTGACGCCCTGACGCCGCACCTCGTCGGGCAGGCGCGGCGTCGCGAGCTGGACGCGGTTGTTGACGTCGAAGGTCGCCTTGTCGACGTCGGTGCCGACCTCGAAGGTCACGGTGATGTCGGTCTGCCCGTTCGATGCCGAGGTCGAGCTGTAGTACAGGAGGTTCTCGATGCCCGAGAGCTGCTCCTCGATCGGCGCGGCGACGGTGGCCGCGAGCGTCTGCGCCGAGGCGCCGGGGTAGATCGCCGTCACGTTGACGGTGGGCGGCGCGATCTCCGGGTACTGCGCGATCGGCAGGATCTTCAGCGAGACCGCGCCGGCCAGCAGGATGATGATCGACAGCACTGCGGCGAAGACCGGCCGCTCGATGAAAAAGCGCGAGAACACTGCAGCGACCCTTCAGCGTGCGGGCGCGGAGGCGGCCGCCGCCGATGCCGGCGCGGACGCGGGATGCGGCGCGACCGGCGCGCCCGGGCGCAGCTTCAGCAGGTTGTCGACGATCACGGCGTCGCCTTCGTTCAGGCCCTTGCGCACGGCCCAGCCGTCGCCGACCCAGGCGCCGACGTCCACCGGTGCCGGCAGCGCCTTGCCGTCCTTCACGGTCCAGACCGCCTTGCCGCGCTCGCCGTTGAAGACCGCTGCCTGCGGCACGACGACGGCGCGCTCCTCGCCGGCGTGGACCTGCGCGCGCACGAATTGCCCCGGCAGCACGAGCAGATCGGGGTTCGCGAACTCGGCCCGCAACTGCACGGTGCCGAGTTGCGCGTCGACCGTCGAGCCGGCGAAGTTGAGCTTGCCGGCGCCGCCGAGCGGCGTGCCGTCGGCCGACAGCAACTTCACCGCGCCGGCGCTGCCGCCGCGCAGCTGTGCGAGCTCGCTCTCGGAGAACGAGAAGCGCACCCAGATCGGATCGGTCTGGGTGACGCGGGTGAGGAGGCCATCGCTCGGGCTGACGAGGCTGCCCTGCGATTTTTCGGCGCGCCCGGTGATGCCGGTGATGGGCGAGACCACGCGCGTGTACGAGAGGTTGAGCTCGGCCTGGCGCAACTGCGCCTGCGCCTGCGCCACGCTCGCCTCGGCGACGCGTTGCGCCGAGGCGGCGTCGTCGAAGTCTTTCTGGCTGACCGCGTGCTGCTCGATCAGCGGGCCGAGCCGCTTCGCCTCGCGCCGCGCCTGCTCGAGCCTGGCACTTTCCTGAAGCAGCGTCGCGCGCGCCTGCGCGAGCGCGATCTCGAACGGCGCCTGCTCGATCACGAACAGCGGCGCGTTGGCCTTGACGCGATCGCCTTCGTGGTAGCGCTGCTGCTCGATCAGGCCGGTGACGCGGGCGCGCACTTCGACCTCCTTCGAGCCCTCGGCGCGCCCGACCGACTCGATCACCACCGGCACGTTGCTGAAGCGGGCCGTGACCACCGCGACCGGCATCGCCGGCGGCGCGCCGCCGCCGGGACCGCCGGGACCGTGACCGCCTCCCTGCTGGGCATCGGCCTGGCGGCCGCAGCCCGCCAGCACCGCCAGCAGCCCGCAAAGAATGAGCAGCAACCTTGCGTGCCTCGTCTGCACCATGAATCGTTCTTTCCTGCCAGCGCGCCTGTCCCGACGCGACCCGCAGTTGTAGCCGGAAACGTCCTACATCGCCCGACGGCGTCTCCCGTCGCCACGCCGATCGGCCAGGGATCATCCTGCCGGATCCAGCGACAGGAGAAGCGTGATGGTCAACGAGTCCAGCCCTGTGCAAGCCATGAGCGCGCAACGCCAGACCGAGCGCGGCGACGAGGTCATCGAGAGGCTCTCGCGCGAGCTCGAGCGCGGCGGCCGGAGCGTCGCCGACGACAGCAGGATCGCCGACGCTGCGAGCTGGGCGCTGGAAAAGGCCACCGACGCGCTCCAGTCGGCGGCGCTCTACCTGCGCGACCAGGCGTCGGCGATGGTCGCGAAGCCGGTCCGCAAGGACCCGGTGCGCGCGGTGCTGATCGCCGCGGGCGTCGGCGCCCTCGGGATGATGCTGCTCTCGATGAAGGTGAGGTCGGGTGCGCGCGCGGTCGAGCGCCGCGTTCGCGGTTGACGGCTGACGGCTGACGGCTGACGGCTGGGCATAGCATTCGGGCGTCATGCCCGAAGCACTCCCGATCATCGACGTCGGCCCGCTGGTG
>Ga0207689_10002013_pt1 | contig 19206 bp, 8 predicted proteins | sample KBSMisM52_FD_184312 | JGI IMG/M metagenome (GOLD analysis project Ga0207689, IMG submission 184312) | Miscanthus rhizosphere microbial communities from Kellogg Biological Station, Michigan, USA - KBS Miscanthus M5-2 (SPAdes) (version 2) | ecosystem: Host-associated > Plants > Roots > Rhizosphere... | reverse complement strand
TTGGTGTTGCCGGCGTTTTGGTTGGGGCATATGCGCTGCTTGACGGAGAAGGCAGTAGTGCTGGTACCAATAATGGTCCGTGGGCCACATCTTCCAGTAACTGGGTATACGGTAGCGTTGCAGGCGGCGATGCTCATAAGGGATCAGATCCCGGGGACCAAAACCTCATTACACCCATTGAACAATGGAATGCGACGCCGGCCAATGGCTATCTGGATCAATTCTGGCAACAACGTTATGATGGTGCACAACGCGCAAATGATGTATTGCGCCTGATGCGTCTCGCAACAGACATGACACCTGCTGATACATTAGAAGCTGCCGCTGAAGCAAGATTTTTGCGTGCACATTATCATTTCGAATTAGCAAAGGCTTTCAATAAGGTTCCTTGGGTATCGGAAGATCAGATGTACACCGCCGGTAACTTCCTTACGCCGAATATTGATGTATTACCCGCAGTAGAAGCTGATCTCGCTTTTGCATATGCGAATTTGCCCGAAACACAAGCGCAGGGTGGTCGCGCGAATAAATGGGCAGCTGCCTGCTATCTTGCCAAAGTATATATGTTTGAAAAGAAGTTTAACGAAGCAAAAGATCTTTTTACAACGATCATTGCAAACGGTCAAACTGCGCGTGGTCAGAAATATGCGCTGACGGTGCAATTTGAGGACAACTTTAACCCTGCCATGAAAAACAGCCCCGAAAGCGTTTTCGCGGTACAGATGTCTGTAAACGATGGAACAGGTGGTGCCAATGCCAACCAGGGTGATGCGTTGAACTTTCCTTATGGAGGTGGTGCGCAAACAGACTGCTGCGGATTCTTTCAGCCTTCTTTCAGTCTTGCCAATTCATATAAGGTGGATGCCAGCGGCCTACCTTTCCTTGATGGCAGTTATAACAACACGGATCTGAAAAATGACATGGGTATCGCTTCTGCTACAGCTTACACGCCCGACAATACGACCCCCGTCGATCCACGTATCGACTGGACAATGGGCCGTCGCGGAATTCCTTTCCTTGACTGGGGTGTTATGCCGGGACAAAGCTGGATCCGTAACCAGGCAGCTGCCGGTCCTTATGTTTCAATAAAGCATACATTCTATAAGAGCCAGGTCGGCACATACACAGATGCATCCGCATGGTCAAACGGTTTTACAGCGAACAATTACAACCTCATCCGTTTTGCAGACATATTATTGATGGCTGCAGAAGCGGAGGCAGAAGTAGGATCTTTGGCTACAGCTATGACTTATGTTAACATGGTGCGCCAACGCATGGTAAATACGGCAACATGGGTACCGGGTTCTCCGGCCAATTACAAAATCGGTTTATACACAAGCTTCCCCGACCAGGCTTATGCAAGAACCGCTATCCGGTTTGAGCGCAAACTGGAACTGGCTACTGAAGGTCATCGCTTTTTTGATCTCACACGTTGGGGAATCGGCGCTGCTGAGTTAAATCCATATGCAGCTCACGAAGCGACCGCAGGTTATGGTTCAATGTCAGGTGTAACCTACACAACTGGAAAAAGCGAATATTTGCCTATTCCACAGAACCAGATTGATTTGAGCAACGTAGATGGCGCTTCTGTTTTGACACAGAATCCAGGGTATTGATACTAGTCTTTAGAAAAATAGCATAAGCACAGAAGCAGGGATTTTTATCTCTGCTTCTTTTGTTTTCCGGCACGATTGAGAACGCATCGCCGTTATAAAAAATGAATTAAATTACAGTACAACGATTTTATTGCCGCTTCATGCCTATTACCTTCAAAGCATTACTCTTATTCCTGGTTGTCAGTATAGCTGGCAATGTATCTGCTCAAAAAAAATTGGATAATCTTGATAGTCTTGCAGGTCGTTTTATCACTCAATTGCGAAGCGAAGCCAGTGAAAAAATATTTGTGCAAACTGACAAGTGGCTTTATACCGCCGGTGAAGATTTATGGATGAAAGCCTATATTGTTAATGCACTTTCGCATAAATATTTTTCCCGCAGTAAGACGTTGTATGTTCAGTTGGTAGATGAGAATGATACGATCGTCACCCAATTATTGCTCAATATAGCGCGGCAACAGACAGAAGGATTCGTTCGTTTGCCTCCTGCCTTACGCGAAGGTAATTACTGGTTACGGGTATACACCTCCGTTATGCTAAAGCATAGTCGGGACTCTATTTTTGTTTTACCGATTTATGTTGTCAATAGCCGTTATCCTTCGCAGTTAATAACAGAACCCGAGCCGGTAGTTGCAAAGGCATCGCCCGACGATCCGCCAACGGTTACTTTTTTTCCCGAAGGCGGTTCATTAATTGCCGGCACAAACACAATGGTGGGTTTCCGGATAACGGATAAAGCAGGAATGCCTCTCGAAATGGAAGGCCGTATTTCAGATATCTGGGATTCGATAGTAACAAAATTTAAGAGTGATGCAAGCGGACTTGGAAAATTTAACCTCGACGTTATCAAAAGCCGGAAATACACGGCGCATATAAAGTGGAAAAACCAGGAACTAAGCTGGCCCCTTCCACTTGTAGATCAGTTTGCCAGCCAGTTAGCTGTCAAAGAACAGAATGCAGACAATATAAAAATTGTTGTATCTCAGGGTGATTCGATTTATGGAAAACGATTACAATCGTATGTGCTGGGTTTTAGTCGCGATAGCCTTTGTTTTGCCGGGTTCGGTACTGACATGTACGAAATGAATATTCCCAAAAAGAACTTTCCCGGCGGAAGGGCGAACCTGTTGCTTTTTAATGAGCAACAGGAAGTGGTAAGTGAAAGGGCTGTGTTTATTGAGAAAGATGATGTGGAGATCAGAACAGATAAAGACAATTATAATGTGCGCGACAAGGTGGCTATAACAATCGCGCCGGCAGATTCATTGCGACACCCCGTCTATACCGCATTGTCTATAGCCGTTACAGACGATAGCCTGATACAGGCACTTCCATTACTACCGGGAAATCCCGGGTTTAAGCAGGAAGATACAGCCGATGTCATTTCCGATCTTGTCATGCTGACACAACCATTGCAGTTTAAAGGACGCAGCTATCAGAAAACAAATATTACTGATCCGTCACCGGCAAATAAAGACATAGATGATAGTGAAAGTTCAATAACAAATATTAAAGGCAAAATACTGAACAGAAACAATGAACCTGTACCGGACAGGATCGTAACGCTTTATGCCAATAAACCAATAACCTTGTTTGATGTAGATACCACGGATAATAACGGTCAATTCAGATTTCATTTACTGCCTTATCTAGACAGTGTACCACTGACATTGCAGGTAAGTAACAAAAAGGGAATGAAGGTGAGTGATAAAATCATTGTCGACGCTGTTTCTCCCTTTCCAAAATTTACAACACCCCGGGCATTGAAAAAGAAATTGTCCACGCAGCAGGCGAAGATCGTTAAGGATTTTCGCAGTAAGAATATAGATAGCCTGATACTTGGCAATAGTAAAGAGTGGCTGAAAGAAGTTATAGTGGTTTCATCAAAAAGGAGACCGACATACAATACAAGCAAACGCATCAGCAACTTCTCTTACGTCATTACCGGAGATAGGATTCAACAAATGAATCCTAACGATGCAGGTACTGCCATGCTGATGGCACCCGGACTTCATTTACGGGGAGGATTTTTAACACTTGGAGGTTTGACTTCCTTCGGTGCGAGCAGCAGGGATGAGCCGCTCCTGGTTGTAGATGGCATTCCGATAGAAGCAGGAGCCTCACCTAAATTATTAGCACCGGATCCAAACGCAACCGGCGCAACGATGGGACCGACGATGGAATTGTCGGGTACCGGCAGTCCTCTTTTGCACGAGCTTTCGAAAATATCTCCGGATGTTATTGATTTTGTCGAGGTGTTAAAGGGACCGCAGGCGGCTTATTATGGCGATCGCGGCAGCAATGGTGTTATACTCGTTAATACTAACCGTCGGTCAAATTTTTCGAGTCGCCTTGAAAGCTATGGGACCCTTCAATACTATCCCAAATCTTACTACTTATCGCCGCTATTCAGCATGCCGGATTACAATAACGCGAGTTTGAAAAATTCAACGTTCAAGGATTATCGCCCCACTTTATACTGGAACGGGCACGTGTATAGTGATACGACCGGAAAGGCACGGGTGGAATTTTTTACGTCTGATGCTTCAACTACATACACAATCACCGTCACAGGAATTACCTCCAATGGAGATATTATATTCAAAAAGGCAAAGTTCAGAAGGAACTAGAAAATAAAATTGGCTATAAATTTATTTGAATAGCGATTCATTCAGTTTTTCAAGGTCTGTCTCAACGCTTACATTTTTTCAAAGAGAGAAGATAATTTTTGATGAAAAAAAGTTTACCTGGTTCTCTTTAAAAATCCAGATCATTACTCAAAATTGTTGTTTAGTTTTAAAGGGGTAAATATTTTTGAATGGCTTTGCGCAAATACTTTTTCTCAAAACAGGGATTACTTTTTTTACTGGCCGGAGTAATCGCCTTTATTTCATCCTGCAATGATTTTAAAAAAAACAAGTCACATAAAAATGTCCCGGATTCTATAATTGCTAAGGGTAAAGAGCGGGCAACAATTTACTGCCAATCCTGCCACAAGTTGCCGGACCCATCCATGCTTGATTCGAAAAGCTGGGAAGAAGGAGTGATGCCCAATATGGGTCCCTATCTGGGAATTTTCAATGACGAGATCCGTCAATATCCTTCTTATCGGAATGACAGCCATCTTCCTAAAAATTTTTACCCGGCAAAACCGATGATGAGCCTCCTTGAATGGAAGTATATCAAAGATTACTATGCTGCAGCCTCACCCGACTCACTACCGGAACAGTCGCGTGACAAGGCTATTAATTTGGATCTTCCCGGGTTTGAAATTAAACAACCGCCTGAAAGATTTGAAAACCCTGCAGTTACTTTTATTAAAATAGATACAGTGTCTCGTCTGCACCGCCTGTTGCTCTATGACATCACGCAAAAAGCAATTTTATCGCTTGATACAAATCTGAATGCAATTGACTCTTTGCGTGTCAATACGCCTGTTGTTGCTGCTGATATCAATAAAGACAATATTGCCTTTTGCAATATAGGAGAAATGAACCCCAATAATGGAAGATTTGGTAAACTGCAGTCAGTTAATACAATGGCTGGTTTGGGACAATCAAACGCAGCAGTTTCGCTTGCAGACAGCCTCGCAAGACCTGTTAGTTTTCAAGCTGCCGATCTGAATGGTGATGGTAACCTTGATTACCTCGTTTGTGAATTCGGACATTTAACAGGTGAATTGACCTGGTTTGAAAACAACGGAAATAATTTATTTAAAAAACATGTGCTAAGAAATCTTCCGGGTGCGATTGCAACAGTAATAAATGACTATAATAATGATGGCCGTCCGGATATCTGGGTTTTATTTGCACAGGGAGATGAAGGTATTTTCGTTTTTACAAATAAAGGTAATGGAAGCTTTGAGTCAAAACGGATATTGACCTTCCCGCCGATGCAGGGATCAACTTATTTTGAATTGGACGATTTTAATAAAGATGGCCATCCCGATATATTATATACCTGCGGTGACAATGCGGATTTCTCTCCGGTATTGAAACCATATCATGGAGTGTATGTTTTTTTAAACAACGGTTCGAATGCATTTACACAAAAATATTTTTTCCCGATACATGGCTGCTTTAAAGCAATGGCCCGCGACTATGATAATGACGGGGACTTAGACATTGCTGCAATTTCTTTTTTTGCCGACTATAATAAACAGCCGGAAGAAGGATTTGTTTACCTTAAAAATGAAGGAGATTTTAATTTCGATCCATTTAGTTTTCCCGGGGCTAAATCAGGAAGATGGTTGACTATGGATGTAGCTGATTTTAATGGCGATGGTAAACCTGATATCGTTCTGGGCAATTTTTCAATTGGGCCGCTCCCCAAAATGACCTCAGACAGTTGGCGGCAAGGACCTTCCTTAATACTCCTGAAGAATATAAACAAGTGATATGCGGTATAGCAGGCGCACGTACGACAGCATTATACTTTCCTCTTGCGCAGCGAAACATTAACAGTAGAATGGTTAAACATTATAACTATTGTACAACTCTTTTTTCTCCTTTATTATTTACAATTTCAATTTTTTTCATCATCGAATTTGTAACGATAAATGGCGCTGATTGGGAAAGGAAGGAAGTTCCATTATATATTTCTTCTTTCCGGGTCTGTCCATTTGCCAGCGTAACTAAAACGTTTCTATCAGTTGATGATAAAGGCAATACTTTTTGGTCGCGACTGTTATGGGAAAATAGTTTGAGTGGACCCCTGTTTTGAGAGGATGCCAGTAAATAATTATTTCCGGCGCTTTTTAATTTTACCAATGCCTTTGCATCGCCGGGCACAAACAGTCCGCTATGTAATATGGTTTGTGCTGTAAAATTTCCTTTTCCATCTCCGGTCAATACCAGGCCATTCATCCCATCATAGCGACCGTTGGTAACCTCAGTTCCGAAATCATTACCACAGAGGGCAATATCCAGGTTTCCATCTTTATTGAAATCATCGGTCACCATGCCATAAACAGGAGCAAGCTGTGCCACAACAGGCAGCGGTAACATTTCAAATTTGCCTTTACCATTATTTTTCAGCAGGCAACTTTTAAAATTATTAGCACGTAACACCAACGTGTTCTTCATTTGCTCTTCTGAAAACAGCCGGCTGAAATTCGCATCTGCAAATGATTTATAGGTTAAGAATTTTTTCTTTAGTATCGGAAGCTGCTCAACAATATCATCACGGTTAGCAGCTGTAAACTCTTCTTTTACCCCCTTAGGATCTTTTAAGAAAAGAGTAGTTATCGCGTCAAAGCTTTTATTGTTGTCAAAATCTTTTGCATAAACGCTGACCGGGTAATCGCTGCTGGCCCTGTAAAATGAATTTTCTCCAAGATTGCCGATGACATAGTCTATATCACCATCATTATCAAAATCGCCGCCGGTTATACTGTTCCACCAACCAATTTCATGCAATACGCCGGATTGATTTGTTACATTTTGCAGTTTTCCATTTATGTTTTTTAAAAAAGTAACAGGCATCCATTCTCCGACAACGATCAGATCTGTCTGTCCATCATTATCAAAATCTGTCCATAAAGCATCACACACAAGACCGATGTTGTTTAATTCTTTTGCCGCTTCATTTGTAACATCTGTAAATTTTATCTTCCCTTCTTTCGAATCATTCCTGTATATAAAAGAACTGACCGGCGCCGGATAGCTCTGGGGTATCACTCTTCCCCCGATAAATAAATCGAGATCCCCATCATTGTCAATATCTGTGGCTTTTACACAGCTTTTACTGGTGTGGTTGATGGGCAGTGCTGTGCTGTCGGGAACAAAATTTCCTTTTCCATCATTGACAAATAATTTGTCCTGGTAATTTTTTGAATTGGGCAGGAACTCGTTGCTGCCATTGCATGTGTAAAGATCCATGTCTCCATCGCCATCGGCATCAAACAGCAGTAAACCCATATTTTCAGTTTGATTAATTCCACTGCCTGAAATCGTGTCCAGATTTTTTGTCAGGAATTTCTCATTGGCTTGTTGTAAGAAAATTTTTGCAGGTGATGTTTCATTTCCGCCCACGATAATATCGTCCAGCCCGTTCTTATCAACATCTCCCACCGCAAGGCCTGGTCCGTATTGTGAAAATTTATGTGGTAATAATCGTTCATTATTGAAATCAATGTAGTCTGTTTCCCGGTGTATGTAATTAATACCCGAAGATGAAGTTATATCCGTAAACCATGCGTTTGTAGCTGTCGTACTGTTGTTCCAGTTGTCAGGCTGTACTGCATTTTTTATATCGACTGTCAATACCTGGTTTGTGGAAACCTTTGCGATCAGTTGCCTTGTGTGATTAGGCCATCTGATAATAATTGAATCAATAGATTTTGTTTTACCAAGACCAAAATATGCCTTGTTATCAACAGTTGACAGGTAACCCCGATAGGGTGAATTCTCATATACCTGTAGTGTGCTATCGTAATATATTTCTGCTACAGTTCCTATTCCGTTAAGGTTTTGATTGTTCCCTTTAAATTTTATCGCGAGATAATTCGCATTTACCTTATCGGAACTATTCGTTGTATTTTCATAAAGCGTCGCTTCTTCGTTGATGTTGTTGATGACATAATCCAGGTCACCATCATTATCAAGATCTGCATAAACAGCACCGCATGAAAACGAAGGTTCATCCATACCCCAATTCTTTGTCACATTTTCAAATTTCAGATTGCCATCATTTCTAAAGGCGTAATTGGGAACTTTTATTTGTGGGATTTCGGCGATTAACTGTTGTTTGGTTGCAACGTTAGATACCCTGGATCTGAATGCAACAAAATCATGATCAGTAACATCTTTGGGGTAACCATTCGTAATCAGGATATCTCTGTTACCGTCATTATCAAAGTCTGCAATACTCGGTGTCCAGCTCCAGTCTGTTTCAGCAACTCCGCTATAGAAACTTATATCGGCAAAAACGGGTTCACCAATGGAGTCATTACCATTTACACGAGAGCCAAGGTTAAGCTGTAACGTATTGCGAACATATTGCAGCATCAGGCCTTCACGCATCATGTTCCGGTAAATGTTATAATTATTCCCATTCAGGTTTTTCTTCTTGCGGTAATTATCCTCAGGATTCATATCTACGGTTATAACATCTGCCAGGCCATCGTTATTGATATCGGCTATATCATTACCCATTGCATTTTGCGAGGCATGTTTAAAATATTCTTTAGCCTTTTCCGTAAATGTTCCGTTTTTATTATTTATATAAAGCAGATCGCTTCCATAGAAGTCATTGGTAACATAGACATCTTTCCAGCCATCCCTGTTAATGTCTGCGACAGCAACGCCCAAACCATAGCCGGGATGCGCAATACCGGCTTCTTTTGACACATTCTTAAATACTGGGTGTTGTACAGAATCATTCCATTCATTGCGATATAATTTGTCAAAATCCAGGTGGGTACTATCGGGTGTACCACCAAATCTTGACGCATCTCTTTTTGCCAGCCTGGTTGTAACCAGGTACATGTCAAGATCTCCGTCGTTATCATAATCAAAAAAAGCAGCATGGACAGAATAGGCAGTATCCGCCAACCCATATTCTGCGGCCATTTCTTTGAATACCGGAACCTTATTATTATCCAACCCCTGGTTTATGTAAAGAAGGTTTCTGCGTTGCGCCGGATTTTTTTTAATACTGGCACACAAATAAATATCCTGCAATCCGTCATTGTTTATATCTATTACCGAAACGGCATTAAACCATTCTCCTTCGCCGCTTACTTTCGCTTCATCAGTAACATCTGCGAATGTTAAACTGCCTTTGTTCAGGTAAAGTTTGTTTGAAACTGTGCTTGCTGTGAAATACAGATCCGGCAGTCCGTCATTGTTAAAATCACCCACACCTACACCACCGCCGTTATACAAAAATTCCATATCGATCGGGTTGATGGAGTCATTTTCTACAATTGTGTTATTAAAATGAATGCCCGATTTGTCTGGTGAAATTTTTTTAAATAAAACAGGCGACGATTGACACGAATACAGGAAAAATAGCAATACCGTACCGGACCATTTTACAGGTATCCGACCGGGTGATGGGCGAACAGCAGTCATCAGAGAATTTTAGTAGCTAAAATAGAACTTATCAGTCATTTTGAAACGTCAGGCCAGGCTTAATTATCAGCTTTCCAGGCAGCTTTTGCCATATAATAAACGTATCCGCATTCTCCCGACGCATTGAACGGCCTTAGGGGGATATAGATGCTAATATCCCTACTTTTGCCGCATGGTTCAGGTACTGCTCAAAAGAAAAATCTCTCCGCGTATTGCTAACGGTCATCCCTGGGTATTTTCCAATGAAGTAGATAAAGTTTCCGGCTCACCTTCAGGCGGTGAAATTGTAGAAGTGTTTACGCACGATAAAAAGTTTATCGGCAAAGGATATATAAACCCGAAATCACAGATACTTGTTCGTTTGCTCACGAGGGAAAAGCAGGATACAATCAATGAAGAATTTTTTATCAATCGCATAAGACAATGCTGGGAGTACAGAAAAAAAATAGGGTACACAGAAAATTGCCGCCTCGTGTTCGGAGAAGCAGATGCGATACCACAATTGATTATTGATAAGTTCAATGATTATTTTGTCATTCAAACAGTGGCGTTAGGAATTGATCTTTGGAAGCCGGCTATTGTCAAAGCGATCAATCAATTATTTAAGCCGAAGGGAATTTTTGAAAGAAATGATGTACCGGTTAGGGAACTGGAAGGAATGCAACAGCAAAAAGGATTTCTGTCCGGAGATTTTGATACCAAAATTATCATCAATGAAAACGGATTAAAGTTTTATGTAGATATTGAGAATGGGCAAAAGACGGGATATTTTCTCGATCAGCAGGATAACCGGCGTGCCATCAGCAACATTGTAAAGGACGCTGAAGTGCTTGGTGCATTCACCTATACAGGTACATTTGAAATTCATGCGGCGCACTATGGTGCAAAATCAGTGCTGGGACTTGACATTTCGGATAACGCTGTAAAACAGGCAACAGAAAATGCAGCATTGAATAATCTCCAGGATATTGTTCAATTCAAAACTGCCAATGCGTTTGACGTATTAAAGCAATGGTCGAAAGAAGGTAAAAAATATGATGTGGTAATGCTGGATCCGCCTGCTTTTACAAAGAGCAGGGAAACCATTCAAAAAGCGATTACAGGATATAAAGAAATTAATCTTCGCGGAATGAAGTTGGTACGGCCCGGTGGATTTTTAGTTACATCTTCCTGCACAAATCTTGTTTCGCCCGAAATGTTTTTACAAATAATAGATATGGCAGCAAAAGACGCAAGAAGAAAAATAAGGCAGGTTGTTTTCCAAACGCAATCAGCAGATCATCCTGTTGTTCCCGGAATAGAAACGACGCAATACTTAAAATTCCTGGTAATAGAAGTACAGTAATAAAAAGGGGAAGAAGTTTTATCGCGCTACCTGGAATTTTCCAGATTCAATTATCTTTCCGTTGTTGTCTTTTAACTGGTAAATGTAAATACCGCGGAAATAATCGGAAACGTTAAGTGTAGTTTTAGGAGAAACATTTTTTACTTCAGAAACCTGTTTGCCGATAAAATTATATACCTGGATGGAGTAACCTTTCTCATAATTTTTTTGGAAATCAAAATTGATAACAGAGGCAGCAGGGTTCGGATAGAATTTCATAATTCTTTCCGGGGTACCGGGAGTAGTGCCGGTTTGCGATTGCGCCTGCATTACTTCGGTTGACAATAAGATGATAAACAGTATAAGTAAAATTCGTATCAACGTAACAAATTTACATTTTATTATACCAATGATAGCTCCTTTTTTTTATTTGTGCAACGTAAAAACCCTATAGAGAAAAACATTCTATTAACCAGTAACTTATAAAGAAAATCGCTTGCTTTCAGGGCTTAATTACGCCCGTCGTCTCTATAATTCAGATTAAAACTGTTTTTAACCTGTTATCAAACTGCTAAACTTCTACGCCCACCTGTCGATTTTATATAATCGTTGATCCGGGTTTTGTCGTTGCTTTTACATTATGGATTTGAGAAATAAGATTTGGTTTAACGGGTAAAAGCAATAAAAAAAAATCTGATTGGATAATCAGAATCTTGGACAAAACATAGCATCCAGGCTGCTGCTTTTTTTTGAGACCCCGATATAACTGACTGATATTTCAAAACCTCCCCGGCCATAACTTGACAACTTCAATGGCGATACATTTACATCGTAGCTGAATGAAACGGAGAAGGGCTTATAATCCAAACGCAGTACCGGTATTATCGCATCGTTCCAGCGATAAAAAGTGCCCAGGTGAACAACATAATCCGGATCGTCATAATTCTCTCCAAGTTTTAATCCATACATTACCCCGCCTACCGCTTCTGTAAATGATCCTTGTGTTGAATAATCACCCATGATGGTCATATAAGCTGTTTCTGCAACGGCAAATCTCACGCCACCGGAATACACCCATTTGGGATTAAGTTCAACAGAAGGATTTCTGTAAAAAGAATTTTTCGGTCTGTTGAAATGATGATACGCTACTCCAAGGAAAAAATTATTCTCCGGGTTATCATTCATTGCACCATTATAACTCATGCCAACACTTCCATCGAGATAAGTATACTGTGGTTGCAGATTGGGTTCTCCATCACCAAGCCCGTCATAAGTGCTGTTTGTTGTCATTTTGGAACGGTCGATCCTGCTTTGTACAATTCCACCCATAAAGCCGAGTGATAAATAGCTGTTGCGTTGATTACTCAATGATTTATGATAGTTTAATGCCGGCATTGCCTGTATTGTTGTCCAGCCGACTGTACCGGCGCGATCGTACATCGCCTGCAATCCGATTGTTATAAAATCATCAGCTTTACCGATAGATTTTTTAAACTCTGCATCCAAAGACCCGGTTTTATAAGCATTGGTAACAGTATTCCATTGACCACGATAAATACCCTGTATGCGTACATCACCGGTAAAGAGGCCTGCAAGGGAAGGATTTCGTAATAACGGCGCATTAAAAAATTGAGAGAAATGTAAGTCCTGGCCGTTGCTCTTCAGTTGAAAACAGCACAATATTGCAACCAGCAGTAAGGAGGTTGTCCTCATTTTTTTCCGACTTTCACAAAGCAGTTTCATAACAAACGTTTTATAAGATCAATGCAACATTTCCTGTAAATTTTATGAGATCACCGTTGATACAATACAGTTCTACCTGGTACACATACACGCCGGGCTGAGGTTCTTTGCCTTTATAACTTCCATCCCAACCATAACCGGCATCATTAACCGGGAAATTTGATTTTTCAAAAACGATTTCTCCCCAACGGTTAAATATTCTTAATACCTGTATCCGGTCTATACCTTTTCCCCTGGGGTAAAATATATCATTGCTGCCATCCCTGTTTGGGGAGAAAGTATTTGGAATAAAAATATTTCCGTCCGTGCAAACAACTACCACATTGATTGTATCTGTATTTCTGCAACCATTACTGTCAACAAATGAAACGGTATACGTTGTATTGAACCTGGGCGTAACGACCGGCTGCGCACAGGCAGTACAACTCAAACCATTTGTTGGCGTCCAGTTCCATGTCGCCGTATTCGGTGAATAAGTAGCTGGGATTGTTAAGGAATTACCTGCCATTACTGTGATAGTTCCGGGCATATCCGATGCAGGCAGTGGATTGACAATAATATTTTTTATCGCCGTATCGCTGCAGCCGCTGCTGTTTGTTGCGATGGCGGTTATCGAAAAATTCCCTGGAGTCGTATAAATGTTCGCAGGAGGGTTTTGGGCGCTCGATGTATTTCCATTGGGGAAATTCCACGACCAGTTAATCGCAGAAGTATCGGCTCTCAAAATTACTCCCTGTTGCGTCATTGAACTAAATACACAGGCTATAGAATCACCGGTTATTGTTATATCGGGACTCAGTACAACTTTTATTAAATCCGGTAATGTAGCCGTGCTGCTGCAACCGGCCTGTGTAATTGTGTTTAAAGAAACGGTATAAAGTCCCGGTGATACATAATTGTGAACCGGGTTTTGTACAGTTGATGTAGTTCCGTCGCCAAAATTCCAGTTCCAGTTAGTAATCGGATCGTTGAATGTTGTGGAGTCAATAAAGTTAACATAACCGCTATCGCAAAGCAAATTGGTGTTGACGCCAAATTTCGATGTGCTGCCGGTTATATGAATTGTATCAATACCGGAAACCGGAATTAAACATCCACTGGGATCCTGCATGATCACTACCGGTACATAATCACCAAAGGAATTGTAAATATGATTCGCAGCCGGTGTAGTTGTTGTATCAGTATTACCATCACCAAAATCCCATAAATAATTCACCGGCCCGGGTGTAAAGGCTGTAAATGCGACAGGTTGCGGGCTACAGCCACCAAGCGGTGTATAATTAATAAATGAACCCACGGTATCATATACGGCAATAGTGTGATACGCTGTATCCGTGCAACCGCCGGGACTTGTAACAATCAAAGAAGATTGGAATGTACCTGCCTGGCCATAATAGTGAGTTGCTGAATCTGGCTCCAGCGATATTGAACCATCTCCGAATTTCCACAAAACAGAAGTAAAATAAGTCGATGAATTTTTAAATTTTACTTCAAAGGGTGTGCATGAGCTGATGGAATCATTTACGGTAAAGGCGGCAGCGGGTTGATCTACTTTTACAAATGAAGTTTTAATAATCGAATCGGGACAACCATATTGATCAGTGATATTTAATTTAACTGTATAAACCCCGGGAGCAGCGTAAGCATGTGCTGGAGAAGCGATGAGTGAAGTGGTTCCATCGCCAAAATCCCATACACTTGTAAAGTTTACAGCTGCAGATGTATTTGTAAAATTAACTGTTGCACCAGGGCACGTCAATGTATCTGTTGACGTAAAGCCCGGTACAGGATCAGTGGCCGTAACAAGATTGGGCAACGAAAGACTATCGGCACAACCGGAAGCATCCGTTATTTTCAATTTCACTGTGTAAGTACCTTCATTCACATATACATGTTGAAAAGGCCCTGCCGTATAATTCTGTACCGTGCCGTCGCCAAAATCCCATTGCCAGTTTGTAATAGCATTGATACCGTCGTTTGTTGAGAGATCATTGAAAACAACATTCAGACCCTTGCATCCCGTTGCATTTGTTGCTGAAAAATTTGCTTTCGGGCCATTGATGCGAACGAAGTTGTTTTTCAGTATGGTATCGGTGCAGCCATTAAGATCAGTTGTCACCAGGCGTATTGAAAAAGTTCCGGAGTTAGTATATACGTGGCTGGTAGACGGGCCATTGGATGTTAATGTAGTTCCATCACCAAAATCCCATGCATAAGATGTGACATTGGCAATGTTACCTGCCGTTGCGGCGAATGAGATGGGCGATCCTTTACAACCCGGATTCGGGCTTACGGAGAAATCCGGATTTTCATCTATTGCATGCACAGTTTTTGAAAGTGTATAGCTGCACTGGTCACCGGGACCAAATACGGTTGTAGTGGTTAGTGTTACTGTATAATCACCTAATGCCGGAAAATCGTGAACAGGATTTTGAACTGTAGCAGTAGTACCATCACCGAAGTCCCACAGCCATGATGTTACCGGCCCTAATGATTGATCATTGAACGTAAACTCCAGTCGCTGATTACAGTGCGGCACAATATCAAACTTCGTGATCGGTGGCCGCACTGTAATATAACCCGGTTTGGGAATTGTAGCAGGACAGCCATTATTCGTCACCGTTAGTGTTATATCAAATGCACCTGTCGTCAGGTAAGTATGCGTTGGATTTTGTGCTCCTGATGTAGTGCCATCTCCAAAATCCCAAAGCCACGCATCAGCCGTCGTTGACAGATCGGTGAATTGAACGGGGTCCGACGCACAAACAGGAATTGGTGCCGCGCTGAAATTGGCAGTCGGCAGGCTTCCTACGCGAACAGCATTGTTAATTAAAAGCGTATCGGTACAACCTGTACTTGTAGTAATAATCAAACGAACGGTATAGGTGCCTTGTGTTGGATACGTATGTGTTGGGTTTTGTAATGTAGATGTTGCACCATCGCCAAAATCCCACAAATAAGAAGTAACTGCATCAGCAGTTGTAATAGTCGGCACAGGGTTTATTGTAAATGGAATACAACCCGCTGCCGGCAAAGAAGGAATCGCGATCTGGGGATTTATGATTTTTACAAAGGCCGTTTTTATTATTGAATCAGCACACCCGAACCCGCTTGATACGATCAATTTTACATCATAAGTGCCATAGTCATTATACGTGTGTACCGGGTTTTGATCGGTAGATATAGTACCATCACCAAAACTCCATTGCCAGGTAGCTGCATTTGTCGACTGGTCCTGGAAATTTACTGTTAACGGAGCCTGACATGAAGCCACCGACGGAGCTGTGAATGCTGCCACAGGTTTATCCAATACAACGATGGTATTCGAAATGGAATCGGAACAACTGCCATAAGTCGTGTACAATTTCACGGGATACGTGCCTGCGGCAGTGTACGTTTTAACCGGGTTTACGGCGGTTGATGTTGTACCATCACCGAAATCCCATGTCTGTGCCGAAGGAACAGGAACAGATGTATTGGTAAATGTCACCGGTATATTGATACAGATACTATCTGGTTTTGTAAATGAAGGATTATATTGACCGACCGGGATCAAGTTATTTTTAACTACAGAGTCCGTACATCCGTTATCGTTAGTCACTGTAAGGGTCACATTATACAAGCCTGTTGCGGTATACGTATGCGCAGGACTTATCGCATTTGACGTGCTGCCATCACCAAAATCCCATAGATAGGAGAGAACGCCCGGACCGGTAGACGCGTTTGTAAACGTAACAGCTGCAGGTGGACGACATACCGCAGGCAACGTGTTGGTAAAATCAGCTGTAATACCGGGATTAGTAGTGATGGAATTTGGAAATGTTACCACCCGCCAACAACTTTTGTCATTGGTTACTTTTACTGTTATTGCAAACGAACCCGCCGTGGTATACGTATGCAGAGGATTCTGTTCAGTTGAAATTGTACCATCACCAAAATCCCAAAACCATCCGGCATTGGTGTTGCCTGCACCGGGATTGGAATTATCGGTAAACTGGACATTCAGGGGAAAACAGCCCGTTGTTTGTGAAGCGATAAAATTTATTGTCGGAGCTTCATACACGGTGATGTATTGTGTACGGGTTAATGTATTCGTTCCATTTGCATTCTTAACGGTTAATGTTACCGTGTAGCTTCCTGAGACGAGGTAAGTGGCGGCAGGATTTTGTTTCGCGGATGTATTACCGTTTCCAAAATCCCAGCTCCATGACGTGGGAGTTCCGGATGATAGATCCTGGAACTGAACAACGAGTGGTGCGCAACCTGCCAGCGGACTTGCAGTAAAGTTTGCAACAGGAAGTTGCGCATTTACTGTTGTAAAGGCAAGCAAAAGCGATAGAATAGCAGTGATTCTCCGCGGGCACAATTTCTCGTTCAAGGGCCTGGTTTTCTAGTTGTTTGAGTAAATGTAAATCAACCAATTTTCCAAAGGGTTAGGAAAAATACTATTGTTCAATAAAACATTCCATCAAAAGCTTAGAGAGGGAAAGGATTGGCTATGAAATTTTAGGACGGTTTCCGGTGCGCATAGTTTAACAACAGGTTCTATGATACTGAAAAAACCTTGCCGGAATAGTTGTTGTACTCGTTGATGAATTATTTTTTTTCAAGCCGGAATGATTTTGTTTGTGTCCCGATTGTTTGTGTGGCTACCACGTAAGTCCAGGTATTGTTGGTGATCTTCCAATTGCCATTTAGTAATGTAACGGGTAAAGAATTACCCGGAAAACTGGCCCATGTGGTTTTATCAAGCGCGTTACCATCCCAATCGCCTGTTATTTCAACGACGCCATTCTTTATAGCATCGACTGTTTTGTTGCTGTGATATTGAAATTTATAAGCGGAGAAATCAGTAGTGATGTCTGTGCCATTATTTTTAAAACTGGTAATAACCCACTGACCGTCAGTCATCGAATTTACGATAACATCGTTGAGCTGATTTTCAATTGCTTTCTTACAGGCGGGTAGTAAGACGATACTTGCAATGATGTACAAGAAGAAAGTTTTTTTCATCGGATGGATTTATGTATCACAAATTATAAATCCTCGTGTATTTATGCAAGAGATAGGCCATAAATTCCGCTATGTCCAGCGGTTTGCCGGTTATTTTACTGCATAATTCTTCGCTGGTGTATTTTCTGCCATACTGATGTATATTATCCCTTAACCAATGCAACAGGTTTTCAGTTTTGCCGTGTTCTAATTGATCATCGAGTCCGGCAATATTTTGTTTTGCAAAAGAATAAAACTGCGCCGCATAAAAACTACCCAGGCTATAGGTTGGAAAATAACCAAAACTGCCATGGCTCCAATGTATATCCTGCAAACAACCTTTTTTATCTGTTTCAGCGCTTATGCCAAGATATTTTTTATACTGTTCGTTCCAAAATGCAGGAATGTCTTTTGTTTTAATTGAACCTTCAATTAACCGCTTTTCAAGTTCATAACGAATATAAACGTGGAAATGATATGTCACTTCATCCGCTTCGGTGCGAATCAAAGACGGCTCTACTTTGTTGATGCCTTTATAAAATGTATGCAAGGATACATTGCCCAATTGTTTTGGAAAATATTGTTGCAGTTCGGGCAGGTAATATCGCCAGAAAGATAAGCCCCGCCCCACATTATTTTCCCACAAACGCGATTGTGATTCATGCATGCTGAGAGATGCGGCTTCGCCTAACGGTAAACCATATTGGTTTTCAGGTAAACCCTGTTCGTACAACGCATGACCTGTTTCATGAATACAACTCCATGTCATATTGCTGAAATTGTTTTCATCGACACGCGTCGTGATACGCACATCGGTACTTGAAAAATTAATAGTAAAAGGATGTTCGCTGATGTCCTGGCGGCCGGCGTTAAAATCAAAATTCAGTTTTTTGATCAAATGCATTCCCCAGCTCCATTGATCCTGTTTGGGAAAATGTTGTTTTAAAAAAGAATTGTCAACCTGTTCTTTTTTTGTGATCCTGTCTAATAGTTCTTTCAGTGAAGGCAATAACCCGGTGAAGGTTTTATCCAGCAGGTCAACGGTACATCCTTTTTCAAATTCATTTAATAATGCATTGTAAGGATGTTTTTCATAACCAAGAATATCGGTTTCCTGTTTTTTAAGATCAATAAGAATATCCAGTTCATTTTCAAAAACAGGAAATGAATCCTGTTTTCTTGCTTCTATCCATGCGTGAAATGTTTTGTTTACCTGCTCACTCATTTTTCGGACGAACTCCGAACTATACTTTTTGTTTTTCGTATAATCTTCAAAGGTCAGGTCAACATTTTTTTTATCGTTTTCAGCAAGATCCTTCCGCTGTTTCAATTCATTTAATACCGAACCGAGTTTTTCATCGGTAAATAACTGGTGCGCCAGTTCTGAAAGTGTTGCAATCTGCTGGCCGCGAATAGCAGCTGACTTTACCGGCAGGTAAGTTTCCTGGTCCCATTG
>Ga0207689_10002012_pt1 | contig 19207 bp, 13 predicted proteins | sample KBSMisM52_FD_184312 | JGI IMG/M metagenome (GOLD analysis project Ga0207689, IMG submission 184312) | Miscanthus rhizosphere microbial communities from Kellogg Biological Station, Michigan, USA - KBS Miscanthus M5-2 (SPAdes) (version 2) | ecosystem: Host-associated > Plants > Roots >... | reverse complement strand
AAATGTATTCCTCGAAGCTGTGTACGTTTTGGAAGTGCACACCACCAAAGTGCGAGAAGGACGACACACCTAAACCAATCATGTCGCCACCATGCCACAACGCATCGGTGTAGATGAAGCGGCAGGGCTTTTTCGTGGTAGCTAATGTGTAAGCGCTCGCGATTTGATAACCAGCAGCTTGAAATTCATCGAAGGCATAATTCAGCCAACGTTGCTTCGTTGGCCAATCTGCGATGGGCGATTCCTTGCCTTCCTTGAGAATCTCTTGCGAGATGATCGTGTTGTAAGGCAGTTCCATCTGGTAGATCGTCACGGAGTCAGGTTGCAACTCAAGCGCCTTACGAACCGCATCGCGCCACTTCGCTTCTGTCTCGCCTACCATTCCAGCGATCAAATCGAGGTTGATCTGCGGGAAGTCCACCTGGCGGGCTGTTTCGTAAACGTCATAGATTTCAGCTGACAAGTGTGCACGACCGTTAGCCGCCAGGAGCTCATCGTCGAAATGTTCGGCGCCGAGGCTCAAGCGTGTGACACCGATGTTCTTCAAGGTCTCCAACTTTGATCGACGCAGAGTTCCGGGTTCGCATTCAAACGTGACTTCTTCGGCGTTGTTCCAGGTGACGTGGCGATTCAATCCTTCGACTAAATGCTCGAGCTGCCGTTCACTAATGTAAGACGGCGTGCCCCCACCAAAATATGCAAATCTCAGTTCCCGACCCTGGAAGGCTCGTGTGCGCGCGTAACACTCTGCTTCCTTAATCAAAGCATTCAAGTAAACTTCGATCTCGTTGGCGTTCTTATCGGTGTAGACTTTGAAGTAACAAAACTTGCAGCGCTTGCGACAAAATGGAATATGCAAATAGAGGCCGAATGGCTCATCCGTGCGAGCTGGTTGGTCTAGTGCTTCGATTGCCTCGCCAACGAAGTCAGGCTTCCATTGTGAAAACGGCGGGTAGTTTGAAACAAAGTAGTTCCCAACTTGCGTAGTTGTCTGAGACGTATTCGTCATGAGCCCTTATGTTGACTGTGTGATTATTGCTAATGTTCCGAAATTCTGGAGACTTATCCTGAAACACCCGGGTCGAGTAGACGTAGACTTTGGCCGTCTAGGATTTCAAGTTTAGAAATTAGCATGCATGCGACCGCGGATCAATTAGAGCTATATTTTGATGTATTGATAATTTTTGCGCGAGAGACTAATACGTGGTCGGGTCTCAAGAGTTTCAAGGCAACCGCTTACCGGTTCGCGGGATGATGAAGTCAGTACCGCTACGCGGTAACGTGTGGCTTGAATTGTCGAGAATCGCTATACCCGGTCCAGAGCCACACGCTACCGCGCAGTGGTACTGACTTCAACGCCACTAGGTTGCGAGAGAAAGCGCCTTACTTTCGAATTCAGCTAGAAAACTACCCCAGTCGAGGCCCCTATTGTCATCCAAGCGCAGTCAGTCTACCAATTATTTCTATTACCTGGCTCTTCTGATCATCTTCGGAGTGGGCCTTTGGTTGATCATTGCCGCAGGTTCCAAGCTGAATAAGTCGGGGAGTGCCGGTAGTGCGTTAAGTACACAGTCTGCTCAACCAACCGCGAAATCTAGTGACAAAAGTCCAGTCAGTGTCCTGCTTCTGCAAGTCATTCTCATTATTGTTGTCGCCAAACTCTTCGGTGCGATATTTCGACGTATTCATCAGCCTCCGGTCATGGGTGAGATGGTGGCGGGGATCGCGCTCGGCCCATCGCTACTAGGGTGGTTGTGGCCCCAGGCCTCAGCTTTCCTTTTCCCGGCAACTTCTATGACGACGCTCGGTGTGTTTAGTCAAATCGGCGTCGTGCTTTTCATGTTTGTTGTTGGCGTGGAATTGGATCTCCAGCACCTGAAAGAAAAAGCCTCGTCGGCGATCATGGTCAGCCATGCGAGCATCGTGGTTCCGTTTCTGCTTGGCGCTGCGTTGTCTCTGTCTCTTTATACCTCGCTTGCACCTGACCAGACCTCGTTCACTGCATTTGCGCTCTTCATGGGCATCGCAATGAGCATTACTGCCTTCCCTGTGCTGGCGCGAATTTTGAAAGATCGAGGTTTGACTCAGTCGCCCCTGGGAACTACTGCATTAGCATGCGCTTCAATAGACGACGTGACAGCCTGGTGCATCCTCGCTGTGGTAATCGCGATTGTTAAGTCCACTGGATACTCGCAGGCGTTGTTGACCATCGGCCTAACATTTCTTTTTATCGCTGTAATGCTCTTGTTCATCAAGCCGCGCGTGGAATCGCTAATTGAGAAACGCATTCTGTCCTCGACACGTTCGCAACTCACCTTGTCCGGAATAGTAGCGTTTGCCTTAGCGTGCGCCTGGTTTACCGAAACGATTGGCATTCACGCGCTGTTTGGCGGTTTCTTAGCCGGAGTCGTCATGCCTTCAACCACCGGCGTACAAACCTTTCTCAAGGAACGGATCGAGGGATTCAGCGCGGCGGCGCTATTGCCACTCTTCTTTGTTTTCACGGGACTGCGCACTCAAATCACGCTATTGAACGACCTGAGTAGTTGGTTAACATGTCTCGCAATCATTATCGTGGCTGTATTTGGGAAACTAGTGGGAAGCATGTTGATGGCCCGATGGACACGGATGAGTTGGCACGACTCGTTTGCCATCGGCGTCCTCATGAACACGCGTGGTTTGATCGAATTGGTTGTACTAAATATTGGATACGATTTAGGAATTCTCTCGGGGCGCATCTTCGCTATGATGGTGATAATGGCGCTGGCAACAACGTTCATGACAGCGCCCCTACTTTCGATAGTCAAGGTTGGTAGAGTGTCCGATAGGCTTTAGAGCCTCTTGCAAAGGTCAACTTAGTGGCAATGAAGTCAGTACCGAAACGCGGTAGCGTCGGCTCTTTTACATGCGCAAGAACAATCAGACCCTACGTTACTAGCCGACGCTACCGCGTTACGGTACTGACTTCATCGCCACTAGATTCCGCGACTTTTGACCCTTTTGCTGCTGGTCATGACTTTCGCAAGAGGCTGTGAAGGAAGTCGGATATTCAAAACGAGAATGGAGTTACACAAATGACTCGTAAATTATCTCTCTGCTGCTCGCTTGTTCTGGTACTCAGCAATCTGGCATTCGCCGCAGCTAAGCCTGACTTCAATGGCGCATGGATAATGGATCGAGCGCGCAGTTTCGGCCTTCCTGGAAACATGCAGCAAACGATGTCGGTGAAGCAGACTGCCGATCAGTTCGAAGTCGAGACGAAGTTGATTCAGCCAGGTAACGAACGCACCGTAAACGACACGTACATTTTGGACGGTAAGGAGTACGACTTCGCGCCTCCCGTTCCACCTAACGCTCCGGCAGACGCGCCAAGACCTAAGGGCAAGCGCACCGCAAAGTGGCTGCCAAATGGCGACGGAATTTTGGTAACGGAAGTTACGACGACTGAAACACCTAAAGGAACAGCCCAGACTCAAGTCGTAAAGAAGTGGACCTTCACCGGAGAGGGTGAACTAACAATCGCGTCATTTGTTGATGGGCCAAACGGCTCGTATGAGGCGAAACGAATCTTTTCGCGCAAATCGAATTAGTCGGCGGCAATCTTGTAAACAGCCATCTCTTTCGAATTTCTGACAAACAAACGCCCACCTGCGATGGCCGGGTAATTCCACGTCTTCCCGTCGAGCGCTCCGAATCGAGCGACTTCTGTGTACTCATTGGGATTTGCCTTAACCAGCGCCAATTCCCCCGAATCGCTCATCACGATCAAGTGGCCACTTGCGGCGATGATTTGGCCGTAGCCATAACGCCCACCCTTCCACTTACGATTACCCGTGTTCACGTCAAGGCAAGTGAGAATGCCTTCATCCAGCCCGTACACGTATCCTTCGTGAAGAACCGAGCTATTAAACTTGTTCTTCATATTGATGTTTGTCCAAATCGTCTTCGCCTGAAAGCTGTTACCCGAACTCGCAATCTCCATCAGAGCCGCGCCCTTGCCATACCCTGACGAAATGAAGAAGCGATTCTTATCGACGATGATGGGTTGCGAGACATTGATGCCATTGTCTGTGTCCCATGATTGACTCCAAAGCAACGAACCATCTTCAGGAACCAGACCGAATACACGCGAAGAGCTAACAACCAAAACCTGCCGGCGTCCTGCCAACGTCACTAACATCGGAGACACGTACGCCTGTTGATCGTTCTGAACTTTCCACACCGGGGCTCCTGTCTGCTTGTTATAGGCCACGACTGATTTGCCAGATGAACCGCCAGGAAGAACGATTACCTTGTCGTCAACAATCAACGGCGATGCGGCCATCGCCCACTGCAAATTCTCCGCGCCATTGTCACTCAAAATATTCTTGCCCCACCGCACGGCGCCTGTCTTCGCATTCAAACAACGAAGTTCGCCGGTAGCACCCAGGGCATATAACCATCCATCATCGTATGTTGGCGTCGTTCGTGGACCGTCGCCGGTTTCATCCGTGTACCCGGCAGTCCATGATTGGATCCAGACTTCGCGTCCAGTATTCACATCGTACGCGGCAACAACTTCCTGTGAACGTCGCTGTTCAATCGTATATGCCCGGCCATCAGCAACAGAGACTGACGCATAGCCGATACCTACTGGCTCTTTCCACACGAGCGGTAATCCCTGCGCTGGCCAATTTGTTAGCACAGCCATTTCGTCGTAGCGCCCGTCGCGGTTTGGACCGCGAAAGTTTGTCCAGTAGTTTTTGGTTGGGGCGGGAGCACTTGAAGCGTTTGTCGGAGATGGTTGACCAGCTTGTTGACTTGGCTGGGCGTTTGCAACTGCGGGACTCGACGCAGTTGTGGCCTGTGCTTCCTGTTGCTGCTGAGCCCGATGTTGCTCGACCGCGGCGTATTGCTCTTCATTCTTGTTTTTGTTGCAGCCAGCGAAAAGCAAAAGCAAACCCAGGATCGCAATTAAGAAGTGTTTAGGCTGGGGTAACTTTGATTCGAACATTTCCGCACCCTCCAGAAACTCGGCAAAAACAATCATCCACAGACTTATTGAGATCCAGTGGCGATGAAGTCAGTACCACAGTGCGGTAGCGTGTGGCTCGATGATTTCCAAGAACATATACTCACTCAAGAGCCACACGCTACCGCGCAGTGGTACTGACTTCATAACCACAACGTTGCAGCTGTGCCTCGCTGTGTAATCCGCGCACTCTGCGGATGAAACTTAGACGCACCCAGCCTCAAAATGTTCCAGCCTCAACTCCCAATGCAGTAGAGATTTCTTTCGCCACGGATAAAGATGTTGCCATCGGCCACGGCCGGCGACGCGTACACGGGTTCGCTCACAGAGTTCGTGCCGAGTATCTCGTGTTTCGGACCGGCTTTGACTACGAAGGTGTCTCCATCTTCACTCGTCAAGAGTATCTTTCCATCGAAGGCCACAGGTGAAGCTGTGAAACTTGCGGGAATCGGCACGCGACCACCTTCGTACTTTACCTCTCCCGTCTTCGCATCGATACACGTCAACACACCCCGATCGGAAGTCAGATATAAATAGTCTCCGTAAAGAATGGGTGACGGCACGTAGGCGGTTCCCTTCGCATATTTCCAAACCACCGTATCCGACAGGTCACCGTTGCCGCCGAGTGTGATTGCCATAGCTATCTTGGCCGGAAAGCCGGCTGAGATGAAAACGAGATTGTCATTCGCGACCGGTGAAGGAATGGCGTTGCTATCGACACCCTTGTGACGCCACAACTCTTTGCCGGTTTTGGGATCGTACGAAATAACAAACTCGTTGCCACTCGTGATCAATTCAGCGCGCTTTGCAGTTTGAACCAATAGTGGCGTTGACCAACTCGCCTGTACTTTTCGCGGTGTTCGCCACACTTCTTTTCCGCTCTTCTTATCGATTCCAATCACAAACGACGCAGTACCGTTCTCTTCGTCACATTGGATTATCACTAGGTTTTGATAAAGAACCGGTGACGTCCCGGTTCCCATACCAAAGGTCGCTAACTTTCCAAGGTCGGCCTTCCACGCCAACTTACCATTCATGTCATACGCGTACAGTCCTTCAGATCCGAAGAACGCGTAGACATAGTTTCCGTCGGTAGTTGGTGTTGACGAAGCAAAAGAACTCTTTCGATGACGATCATCGAAGGGCGTTCCTTCAAAGGCTGTTTGTGACCAGACAATTTTGCCGGTTCCGCGATCAATGCAGACGACCTTGAACTGGTGTTTATGATCGGCACCCACGCTATCTGGATGGATAAACTCCTTATCGCCGTCCATGTGCTTCACGGCTTTGGCGCCTGGAACCACTTCGCCTTCAATGGCTGTTGTCAGAAAAATCCGATTACCCCAAACGATTGGAGAAGAATGACCGCGCCCGGGAATCGAGGCTTTCCATTTGATATTTACATTCGCCGACCACTGCTCCGGGAGATTTTTCTCATTGGAGGTTCCCTGTCCCGAAGGTCCACGCCACTGTGGCCAGGCTCCTTCGGTGGCGGCCCCTGCCCTCGACTGGACAAGAAAAGTTGCTAAGAACAGAAGTAGCGTCAGCGAAACAAGAAAACGCCCAAATGATTTCATGTTAGTTCCTCACCGTCGAAGTGGCAGCTTGGCCAAATGCGAAAACGTGTTTCAACCCTCGAACAATAACCAACCCATCCGAAATCGCCGGGCTTGCCATCATTACTTCACCGACCGGGTTCGTTGACAGCAACTCGTATTTAGGACCGGTCTTTACGACGAATACATCACCGTCTTCACTCATCAAGTACAACTTGCCGTCCGAAGCTATTGGCGATGCCGTGAAGGCCCCACCTTTACCACCCAGCCGTTCCTGATAAAGCCGATCTCCAGTGTCGGCGTTGTATGCCGTCACGACTCCTTGATTCGAACACGTGTAGAGCAAGTCTCCGTACACCAACGGCGTCGGCATGTAGGGGCCACCACGCTGTTTGCTCCAGGCGATGAAGGTGTTAGTGACCGCGCCGTCTTTCAGCGAGATGTCGCCCGTAGCTCCAGGTCGAATAGCATAGATTGGTTGGATCGGCGCATAACCGCTGGTGACGTAAATCAGATCACGCGCGACGAATGGGGTAGGTGTTGTTATTTCGGAGTTTGGACCAAGACGCCACAGTTCTTTACCCGTCAAAGGATCGTAACTGCGAATAGCTTTCGATCCATTTGCGATCAGTTCAGTTCGCGTCTTCCCTTCGTAGATGGTTGGCGTCCCCCAGGAGGAAACTTCTTCACGCGGAGTTTTCCAAACCAGCTTTCCGTTCTTCAGACTGTAAGCCGCAATAAAAGAGTCCTTCTGAACATCGGCTTGAATGATTACCAGGTCACGATAAATGATCGGCGAGCTGCCGTGTTCCCACTGATAATCAGGATCGTAGAACCAACCGGAGTCGAGCATTCCGATATCCTGTTTCCAGAGCAGCTTGCCGTCGAGGTCGTAGGCATAAAGACCATGCGACCCGAAAAGAGCGATGAGATATTTTCCGTCCGTTACGGGAGTCGAATCGGCATGGGTCGATTTCGGATGTCGCTTGACCTTTGGCAGACCTTCGTAGGCGACGCGCTCCCAAAGAATCTTGCCGGTTAGCTTATCAAGCGCGTAAACCTTCCATACATGCTTGGGATCATCCTTGACCGGGGCAACGTCGCCGAAGAGTCCGTACCTCGTCTCATCCTTTGCACCAGTAGTGACTGCTGTCGTAATAAAAATCTTGTTGCCCCAAATAACCGGACTCGAATGAGCCAGTCCGGGAATCTCGGTCTTCCATACCGTATTAACCGACTTCTCTGCGTCCCATTTCACAGGTGCAGGCCGTCCTTCAACTACTCCAGTCGCGCCTGGCCCACGAAACTGCGGCCAGTTCTGACCATTGGCAACGAAAGGGACGGTGCACAAAACCAGGAGCAAGAATGCGAAGCGTTTCATAAACGTCCTCCACTTTGGCTTGGAGTGCGATGGCCTGGCACCGCTTTGGTAAACCGCTCACTCGCGATTCGAATCTTGCCTTACCAAAGCGGTGCCGGGCCACCGCGCTCCAAGGTACTTTTGTACGATCTTAATTGACTCTTGTTAACTCAGTCGTGTTTTGTTGCCGCGTCAATGACAGTCCAGTGACTTTGCCGTCGGCTACTTTAAATCGAACTGACACTCCGTCGACGAACAGCGGCTTGAAAGTTGTTGCATCTATCGGCATCAACTGGAGTGGACGTTGACCCGGTATGACAGCTACGAGCGCACCTTCGGCCAAACTTACAGTCGCTTCAACGTTGTCGCCTTTGTACTTGCCTGCATATGACTGCAAGGTTGCAGCATCGACGTCTGGCGGAGGAACAGCCCCGGCTTTTTTCAGAAGATCTGCAGTCTGCGCTGAGTCTTTATCGCGGCCAGCCATATACAAGGCCGTGGTCAGCGTCTCTTTCGATAAGCCGCCTTTCGCCAAGGCTATCTTGACCAGGTCAGGCTTGTTCTCTCCAACGCCCGTGATCAAAACATCGTCAACACTCGAAGGCTGTTTCTCAAGCAGTTCGCGCACAATCTCGACGTGCCCGCCATCCATGGCCCACGTCATGGCAGTAGCGTTATAAAAAGTATCTTTCACGCTAACGTCGGCACCGCGAGCGAGTAGAATCTTTACGATCTCAAGGTGACCGCGTTCGGCTGCTTTGAACAAAGCAGTAGCGCCATAACGAAACTTCGCATTGACGTCTGCGCCTTTGTCGAGCAGCGCCGTGACCGCAGGCGCGTCACCCTTGCGCACAGCCTCGTAAAGCTGGTCGTTCAGCTCCTGCTTTGAGGCTTGCCCAAACGCAAAAACTGAAATCCCGAGGAGAATGCATAGAAGAACAATCAGGTGTCGAACACTCATTCATCGCCTCCGCGCTTTTAGGACTTAACCGTTGAATGGTAAATTGAACTACGTCGGTGTCAGAAAATCTTGAATCACTACAACTCGGTGCTACGTATTCTACATCTTTAGGGTTGCAGCGGTTCACGTCTTTGTATTCTTTTATCATTCGCTGATCACCTCCTTCATCCGAAGTGGGAGGAACTCCAAAATGACTAAACTCATCTCCATTTTCCTGAATGTCACTGCACTGCTCCTCTTAATCATCCCAACCCATGCCAGCGATTGGGCTGAATGGCGTGGCCCCGCTCGGGACGGTATTTCACTTGAAAAGGGGCTGCCGACATCGTGGTCGCCGGCGGGTCAAAACGTAGCATGGAAAGTTCCTTACGGCGGACGATCAGCTCCCATCGTGATGAACGGTCGCGTCTATCTTCAAAACACCGCTGGTAAGGGTGCTGCCGAGCAGGAACGACTGATGTGCTTCGACGCTGACACCGGCAAGCTGATTTGGGAACATCGCTTCAACGTTTACCTGAGCGACGTGCCACCTCATCGCGTTGGTTGGGCATCGCCCGTTGGTGATCCGGCAACTGGAAACGTCTACGCCTTCGGTGTCGGCGGAACGCTCCTGGGAATATCGCGTGATGGCAAAGTTCTTTGGGAGCGATCGCTTGGTGAAGACTTTGGTCTGTTGACAACTCACGGTGGTCGTACAGTTTCGCCACTTATCGACGGCGACCTGGTGATCATAAGTGGGGTTACTTTCCAGTGGGGTCTACACGCACGCGGCGCCCACCGCTTCATTGCATTCGACAAAAGAACTGGCCAGACGATCTGGGTTAGTGCGCCGGGCGGACGGCCGTACGACACAACGTACGCAGCACCAATCATCGCAAACGTAAATGGAACTCGTTTGCTCATCCAGGGTGCGAGCGACGGGGTCGTCCACGCTATCAAGCCGCAGACCGGCGAACCAGTATGGAAATACGAGATCAGTAAACGAGGTTTGAATACCGGGGCCGTTCTCTATGGTAACTACGCGATACTCACGCACAGTGAAGAGAACCTCGGATCAACCGACATGGGAATGATGACCGCCGTGGATGCCACCGCAAAGGGCGACATCAAGAAGGAACAGGTTAAGTGGACGACGTACGGTTGGCAGGGTGGCTTCTCTTCTCCAGTACTGGACGGTGAGCGACTTTATCAAGTAGACAACAGCGCCAACATTGGGGCGTTTGATGTCACAAACGGAAAACAGTTGTGGCTCCAGAACCTCGGCACAAGTCAAAAAGCTTCGCCAGTTCTGGCGGATGGAAAACTATATCTCGGAACCGAAAACGGAAAGTTTTTCATCCTGAAGCCGAGTGCTACGGGCTGCGAAATCCTCGATCAGGATCAACTCGGCACCGAGGCGCTGCCGGAAGCGATCGTTGCTTCTGTCGCGGTCTCCAACGGAAGGGTCTATTTAGTAAGCGATTCCAATCTCTATTGCATTGGCAAAAAGACCAAAGGCACAACGAATCAACCAGCGCCGGTTGAAGGACTACCAAATCCAAACAGACCAGCGACTAGTGTCCAGGTCTACCCAACCGAATTGATATTGAAACCGGGCGACAAGGTGAATTTTCACGTTCGCTTGTTTGATGAACAGGGTCGGTTAATACGCGAAGAGACAAGCGCCACCTGGTCGCTCGATCAGTTGAAGGGAACAATTTCGAACGGTGAATTAACAGTTCCAACTGACTCAACCTTCCAGGCTGGCATGGTCAAGGCTACCGTAGGAAATCTTAGCGGCGCGGCCAGCGTCAGAGTCTTCCCACCTTTGCCCTGGAGTGAAAACTTTGAAAGCATGGCGCCCAACAGCGTCCCCGCCACCTGGGTAAATGCTACTCTCAAATTTGCTGTCAGGGAGATGAATGGCGCCAAGGTGCTCGTGAAGACTACCGAGGGCTCTTCACTCTTGAGTCGCGCCCGCGCTTACTTCGGTCCATCAGACTGGTCTAACTACACGGTCGAAGCTGACATTAACGCGACGCAAAAGCGACGGCAGCAGGGCGACGGCGGAGTTATCGCTCAACGATATGCCCTGGTTCTCTATGGAAACAGTCAAACGCTGCACCTTGAACCGTGGCAACCTGAAATCGCTCGAACCGTCACAATTCCTTTCGCATGGAAACCCGATACGTGGTATCGAATGAAGCTCGAGGTGCAAAATCTTCCTGATGGCACAGTCCGAGCACGCGGCAAAGTCTGGCTGACGAGTGAGACTGAACCTTCCGCATGGATGATCGAGCGCATCGATCCAATACCCAACCGTCAGGGTGCACCAGGCATTTTTGGTAGCGCGTTGTCGGAACTCTATTTTGACAATCTCAAGGTCTATCGAAACAACTAGGCCGCTTTCATAGAAGACTGGACTAATAGCCATGAAAAGAATTTTGAGAACAAAACCGGTGAGTCGCAAAGCTCTACCAATTTTCTTTGGCGCGTTAACGTTAGTGGCACTGTCGACCGCCTTCTGCCTTTTGCCTGATTCAAGCAGCCTACTGCCGACTGCGACCGCCGCTGACCCAGGCACCGGCGACTGGCCGATGTGGGGCGGCACGCCGGATCGGAATATGGTTTCCAACATGAAAGGACTGCCAACTAGTTGGGACGTCAAAGAGAAGAAGAACGTTAAATGGATCGCACAACTCGGATCGCAGACCTACGGCAATGCTGTCGTCTCAGGTGGAATGGTGTTCGTTGGAACTAACAACGAAGGCTTGCGAGATCCAAAGATCACAGGCGACAAAGGCGTTCTGATGGCCTTTCGCGAATCGGACGGAGCCTTCATGTGGCAGATGGTCCACGACAAACTTGTCGCCGGTCGGGTCAATGATTGGCCGTATCAAGGTATTGCTTCATCGCCGCTCGTTGATGGTGATCGCATTTATTACGTCTCGAATCGCGCAGAATTGATGTGTCTCGACACCCAGGGTTTTCGCGACAAGGAAAATGATGGTCCGGTCACCGATGAAAAACTGACCGGTGAGTTCAACGCCGATATCGTCTGGCGTTTCGACATGATGGAGGAAGTGGGGTCGCTGCCACATAATCTTGCGAACTCGTCACCAGTTATTGATGGCGACCTGATCTTTGTCAGTACGTCAAACGGTCAGGACGAGAGTCACGTCAATATTCCTTCTCCAAAGGCACCCGCAATCATTGCTGTTAACAAGAAGACTGGAAAACTGGTTTGGGAAGACAACTCGGTCGAGAACCGCATTCTTCACGGACAGTGGAGCTCGCCGACGGTTGGGACGATCGATGGCGTCCGTCAATTGGTGCATGCACAGGGAGACGGTTGGATTCGCGGATACGAAGCGCAGACCGGCAAAAAGCTTTGGGAGTTTGACACGAATCCTAAAGACTCAGTCTGGCCAAAAACCAGGAACGAATTGATCAGCACACCAGTGGTCTACGAAAACCGGGTCTACATTGCCAATGGCCAAGATCCCGAACACGGAGAAGGCGTCGGTCACATGTACTGTATCGACGCAACCAAGCGCGGCGACATCACAACAACGGGATTGGTTTGGCACTACGACAAGATCCGTCGCTCGATCTCTACTCCCGCGATCAAGGATGGCATTGTTTACGAATCTGACTTCAGCGGCTTCCTACACGCACTGGACGCAAAGACAGGCCAGGTTTATTGGACACACGATTTGTTCGCAGCAGTTTGGGGTTCACCGATGCTCGTTGACGGAAAACTGTATCTTGGCGACGAAGATGGCGACGTTGTGATCATGCAGGAAGGCAAGACGAAGAAAGTGATTGCCGAGATCAATATGGGCAGCTCTGTTTACTCGAGCGCGGTTCCCGCTCATGGTGTGCTGTTCATTTCAAATCGGAACCAGCTAATAGCATTGGCTGAGACTCCCGCAGCCAAACCTACTCCCGCAACGCCATAGTCCTAATGTGAGCGATAGCGACCGCTCTCACTCCAATCATGATATCCAACTTCGACTTTCAACTTCGCACTCGCGCGATTTTCGGCGCGGGTGCGATCGAGCGTCTTGGCGACTTGAGCCGAGAGTTGGGATTCAAACGTACCTTACTCGTTGCGGATCTCGGCCTGGTTAGCTCTGGTCACGTTGCTGAGGCTTTGGCGCCGCTCCGAAACTCCGGTATCGAAGTAATTGAGTTTCACGACTTCGACATCAATCCAGACACGGCAATGGTTGAAGCAGGTGCGACCTTCGCAACACCTCTAAAGATCGATTCACTGATAGCACTTGGTGGAGGCAGTTCACTCGACTGCGCTAAAGGCATTAATTGTCTACTCACCAACGGCGGCCACATGCGCGACTATCACGGCTACGGCAAAGCGCATAAGCCGATGTTGCCCATGATTGGTATTCCAACAACAGCGGGCACCGGTAGCGAAGCTCAGTCGTATGCGCTGATTTCGGATGCCGAGACTCACGTCAAACTTGCCTGCGGTGATCCGCAACTTGCGTTTCGGATCGCGCTACTTGATCCAGCCTTGACGGTTTCACAACCTACCGGGGTAACCGCAACATCCGGATTCGACGCAATCGCGCATGCGGTAGAGACGTTTGTGACGACGAAACGAAATCCGTTGTCGGAATTGTTCTCGCGCGAGGCCTGGAGACTTTTGGAGCGAAGCTACGAACGCGTGCTAACTAATCCGGACGATATTGCGGCACGCGGCGACATGCAACTAGGTGCTTTCTTTGCGGGCATGGCAATTGAGAATTCGATGTTGGGCGCAACCCATGCTTGCGCGAACCCGCTCACAGCTCATTACGGAACAACGCACGGTGAAGCGATCGCCTTATTGCTGGCGTCAGTAGTGCGCTGGAACGCAAATGTTGTTGGAGAACGATATGCTGAACTGCTCCGACTATCAGGAATCGCGGGCAGCGATCCCGCAGAAACTCTGGCCTTAAGATTAGAGACGCTGTCTATCGCTGGGAGCTTACACCGAACTCTGCGTGATGCGGGAATAGGCGAGAATGAACTGCCGATGCTGGCGAACGAAGCAGCAGAACAATGGACAGGTCAATTTAATCCACGACCGTTTGATATCAAAGGTGCATTGGAGGTTTATCAGTGCGCGTTCTGAGCCATCTTTTACGTTTTCTCTGCGCCTTCCCTGCGTCCTCTGCGTCTCTGCGGTTAACTTGTCGATCGGAGATTTCAACGGCAGAGACGCAGAGAAAACAGAGGAGGCGCAGAGTTTTTATTCTCTGTTTTGTATTAGCCGCTTTCTGTCTTCCCAATACATTTCACGCACAGGACACACCTGCCGATAACTGGTCGCAGTTTCGCGGCAACCCAAGACTAACCGGCGTGTCTGATTCAAAAGTTCCGGCAGACTTAAAACTCTTATGGACTTATGAAGCCGGGGATTCGATCGAATCATCCGCGGCGATCGTGGGAAGCACGGTCTTTGTCGGTTCTCAAAAAGGCGAATTGGTTTCGCTCAATCTGGAAAATGGTGCGGTCTACTGGAAATACCAAATTGATGACCCGATCGGTGAATCATCACCGGCTTACAGTAATGGCGTGGTTTACATCGGTGACCTCGCCGGTTATCTGCACGCCGTCAACGCTTCCACGGGAAAGAAGATCTGGGCGTTCAAGACCGGCAGCGAAATCAAGTCATCACCAGTTGTCGTTGGTGATCGCGTTTTGATTGGATCATATGACGAGAATCTTTACTGCGTTTCAACGCGAGACGGTTCTTTAGTTTGGAAGTTCAAAACCAATGGCCCCGTACATTCGACTCCTGGAATCTTGAACGGCGTCGCATTCATCGCCGGTTGCGACGAACAGTTTCGCGGAATCAGGGTTTCCGACGGGAAGGAAATGTTCAGCGTTTCGTCTGACGCGTACACCGGAGCGTCGCCAGCGCTGAGAGGCGACTCAGCCTTTTATGGAACGTTCAATAACGAAGTCTTGATGGTTAACCTGACTGCGCATCGTGTCGCCTGGCGGTATGAACATCCGCAACGAAAGTTTCCGTTCTATTCCTCTGCGGCGGTCACAGAAAATCGAGTAGTGCTTGGTGGCCGCGACAAAATGGTGCATGGGATAAATCCGAATGGTAAAGGTGCGTGGACTTTTGTGACTAAAGCGCGCGTTGAGTCGTCACCAGCAATAGCAGACGGTCGTGTTTTCGTCGGATCAAACGACGGACGATTCTACGTTCTGAACTTAGACACGGGAGCAAAAGTTTGGGAGTTTACCGCCGGTGCCCCACTCTCAGCATCACCAGCAATTGCAAGGGGCCGGATTGTGATCGGTTCGCAAGATGGTCGGCTTTACTGCTTCGGGTAATGAATGTCCGATAAGCTTTAGCTTGTCGTTGACTCTCTAAGCATTCACCCGCAGATGAACTAGTTTCCAGTCAACGACAAGACAGACGCATATCGGACATTGACTTCACCAAACGCCGACAAACAAAATCCAAGGTCTAAGACACGATCGTCGGGCGTGCTCCGATCACATCAGATGGACGCAGGTTGGTCTATTTGACAACCGCAACCGCTTCGATCTCAATCTTCGCATCGCGCGGCAGACGAGCTACCTGGACCGCCGTTCGAGCGGGTGGATCGCCCTTGAACTTCGACTTATAAAGCTCATTCAATTTGTTGTAGTCGTTCATGTCAGCCAGGAACACTGTTGCCTTCAATATGTGTTCCGGGCTACTGCCTGCAGCATCAAGGACAGCCGTTAGGTTCTTGAAAACTTGCTCGAACTGAGCCTCGAAACCCTCCGGCATTTGACCCGTTTTGGCATCAATTCCAATTTGTCCAGAAGTGAAAACCAAATCCCCGGAAATTATCGCCGGAGTAAAAAGGCCATTTGGAGGACCAGTCTTAACAGCTCGACGTTTATTGCTGGAGTTGGCCGCTTGGCCCATTGCAACGGTTGCGAGAAACATTGTGGCAACCACAGTCGGGATCAGTTTCTTCTTCATGACTCTAAACTCCAAAGTATCTATTGATTGTGGTAGGTGCTGGTTTGCGAGTCAGCATCGAGACAATGATCATTAAAAGCGCAGAGATGATCACCATCGGCACAACGGGCATAAAACCCAGGACTGCAGTTCCACCCGGCGTTCGCGAAAGCACTTCAGTACTGCCAAGCGACCAAACCACCACCGAAGGACCAGGGGCTGGTGCCGGTACGAAATGTTGAAATAAGGCTACAGCCACAACTGATGCGGCAACCCAAATAGTCGAAGCGAGCGCGCCCCACTTTGTACTTCCCTTCCAAAAGATCGCAGCAATCAGCAAAGGCGAGAGCGCTGCAAAACCTGAAAATGCGTATTGAATCGCCAACTCAAAAATAGTTTCGGGCGCACGCAACGCCACTGCGTAAGCAAACAACGTGATCAGCACAATGAAAAGGCGGCCCGCCTTTACTTGAACTCCTTCACCGAAACGCTGCTTGTGCCCATAGAAGGCGAACACATCCTCCGTAAACATGGTTGAGAGAGCAAGGATCTGAGAATCACTGGCCATTACCGCCGCCATGATGCCTGCACCTAACAGCCCAGCGAGCCAGAGCGGTGCGTAACGTTGCAACAACAACATGATCACATCGTCGCCGGCTGACTGTTCACGCAACTCATCGCGTTGTTCCGGAGCCAGGTTCTTGCCTTGCGTTGCCAGTACCCTTCGCGCTTCCTGCTTTGCTTTGATCTGAGGAACATCGGTCACACGGTTTGCCATGACGCCAAGAAACACGCAGGGCAACCAGATCGCGAGAATGCACAGTGGATAGAAGATCACAGTTTTCTTGAAGTGCTTCATCTTCTCCGCTGTCAAACAGAAGATAAGAATGTGTGGAAACGCGATGGCTGAAAGCGGAATGAAGGTGTAACTAAAGAAGTAATAGGGTGAGATGCGTTCACGCGTCAGGAGCGGCGCGAGTGCAGGTGATGCCAGCATCGCATTCGCAGCGCTTCGAAATCCACCCATCCCCGCGCCAATCACTACAATGGCGATGATCCCAAACGTCAGAAACAGGATTGTCTGAAACGTATTGACCCACGCAGTACCGCGCATTCCGCCGAAGAAGACGTAGCCCATTACTACAAGTGCGACAATTGCGCCGCCAAACCAGTAAGGCACGAGGCCTCCGCTGATAACGTTCAGCGTTGTTCCACCACCCATGATTCCGATAATGATGTAAGGCACAAGCAGTACCGCCTGCACCACGAAGATTACGGTTCCTATGTGGCTGCATTCCCAGCGGTCGCGAAACATCTGTACCGGCGTCATAAAGCCGTGCTTCTTGCCAAGTGCCCAAACGCGTGTACCGACAAAGAAGATAGTCAACGGAATGACGAGGCCTGAAGAAGATGCCATCAGACCAAAGGTAACGATGCCGTTTGAAAAGGCATGACCCGAGGAGCCGAGGATCGCAAACGCAGTCATGTTGGTCCCAAACAGCGAAAAGAGAAACACAAAAGGACCAAGCGAACGACTGGCAAGAAAGTAATCCTCCGCTTCCTGTTTACCGCGCGCTTTGCGAAAGGCAAAGACGCCGATATAGAGGACTGCGGCTAAGTAGAGAAATACAAAGATTGCTGGAATCAATGGGGGCGCCCCTCCTCGGTGTCTGAGTGTTCGATCTCCTCCTCAAGATGAGCCGGCCAGGCGAACGCCACTAACAGCCACATGAGTAGACATGCCGCGATAGAAAAGCAGCCCTGGTAGAAAAGCCCAATGGGGACAAATCCAAAAACCAACGGATGGGCCGTGCGCCAAAACCAAATATCCTGGTGTAAGGCGTAGAGTGCGACTACTGCGATGACAAGGAGAATTCTCTTCATCCGATGCGTCTCAGCTTTTCGAAACCGGGTTTTAGAAAAATTACTAATTGAACGTTGGGAAACGGACTATAAGAACCCCGTTCAAGACTGTCAAGACTTCTAAGAATTTGGATCCAGACCTGTAGAACCACTTGTGGCTAACGGTCGTGTCCTAATCTGGATTCTCCTCTGCGTAGTCCTCTGCGTCCTCTGCGTCTCTGCGGTTAACGGTCACCGCAATCTGCACCGCAGAGACGCAGAGGACACAGAGATTGCGCAGAGACTTTCAAATGCGATCCTACTAGTCTGACACTGACAGATCTCACGCCCGTTACTCAGATATGGTAGTTAGCACAATACCCCAACTTACGAATCCGTCTATAACTTGTTAGTCTTGAAGCATAGAATCATCAGTGAAATGAGGGTGATGGTCACCCAGCCATCGGAATGAAAAGAGTTAACACCTCCAAAACTTCCATCCAGGTTTCCGCAGCGGCGGACGTTAGGCTGAACTCTGCAAGAGAGTGGATGGCGTCTTACCCGGCCGACACCGAACTATTGCTCCTTGCCAATTCAACCGAGGCGGGGAACGACCTTCATCTGAACAGCGTGGCGTCAAGAGGCGCTGCGTTTGGAGTCAAGCGTTTCTCCTTGAACGTGCTGGCTGCACGCATGGCCCAACGTCAGTTTGCCGAATCTGGGAGTGTACCCGCTACCAATCTATCGTTTACTGCGGTCGTTGCGCGAGCAATTCATTCTCTTCAATCGAAGTCGGGGCTCACTTACTTCGAACCCGTCGCAACAAAACCCGGGTTCACAATTGCCGTTGCTCGAACGCTCGCCGAGTTGCGCATGAACGAAGTTGACTCGAACGCTCTCAGGAAACTCACGCGGGGTGGCACCGACCTGGCAAAGATCAGCTCACTCGTCGACCAGGAATTAGTAAAGGCAAACCTTTCTGATCGGGCGATCCTCTTTCGCACTGCAATCAACTCCATCAAGTCGCCCGAAAACTCAGCCTACGTCGGCCTGCCTGTTTTGCTCCTGGATGTCGTCGTCCATTCAGCCTTGGAAAAGGAGTTCATCGAAGCGCTCGCGAAAAGTGCTGCCAACGTACTCGCAACCGTTCCTCGTGGAGACCACCGAACGATTCAAAATCTGCAGGTGGCTCTAAAAACAGACGCTCACGAAAACATATCAGCGGAAAGCCGCGCAACAGGAAGTCTGACCTGTGTTAAAGAGCATCTTTTTCAGGACACTGCTCCGCCCCGCGCAAAACTTGATTCGAGTGTCAAACTGAGCAACTGGCCCGGCGAGCCACGTGAGTGCATAGAAATTGTCAGAAGTATTCAAAGCGAAGCTGCACAAGGCGTCCCTTTGGATCAGATGGCCGTATTGCTCAACTCTCCTGGCGAGTATCGCGCACATCTAAACGAAGCCTTCGCGCGTTCCGACATTCCCGCGTACTTTGTTCAAGGCATCACGGCACCTGACCCGG
>Ga0207689_10002011_pt1 | contig 19208 bp, 25 predicted proteins | sample KBSMisM52_FD_184312 | JGI IMG/M metagenome (GOLD analysis project Ga0207689, IMG submission 184312) | Miscanthus rhizosphere microbial communities from Kellogg Biological Station, Michigan, USA - KBS Miscanthus M5-2 (SPAdes) (version 2) | ecosystem: Host-associated > Plants > Roots >... | reverse complement strand
TGAGGGGTGACAAGATCCTGCTCGACCGCCGCTTCGACCCTGGAGTAGCCGTGACCGTCCCTCAGGCCTCCGGCATGCGTGTGCTGCTGGTCGAAGACGACCCCGGGGACGTGGTCATGATCCAGGAAGTGTTCACCGAGGCGTTGCCCGGAAGGCTCGACGTGGTCGGTGATGGAGGCGCGGCGCTGGCCTTCCTGCGCCGAGAGCCACCCTACGCCGACGCCGCGCGCCCCGATCTCGTGCTGCTCGATCTCAACCTCCCCCGACGGGACGGACGCGAGGTCCTCGCGGCGATCAAGACCGATAGCGCGCTCGAGCACATCCCGGTCGTCGTGCTGACCACCTCAGGCTCCGAGGAAGACGTGCTGGAAAGCTACCGATTGCACGCCAACGGCTACATCACGAAACCGGTCACCGCCGACACCTTCATCGAGGTGGTCAGACAGATAGAGCATTTCTTCGGCAGCGTCGCTCGCCTGCCGCCAAGTTCCGAGTAACGACAGCGTGAGAACGCCGCAGACTGCGGGAGCAGTCTGTTGGGATCTACGGCTGGCGGCGCATTTCGCCGCTCTCGTCCGATACGTCCTGGCGATGCCGTCACACGACGACGCGTCCAAGTCCTTCCTGCAGTCCTGCACCGAGGCCCTGCAGAACGAGCTGCCGGACAACGGCATAACCATCACCTCGCCCATGCCGGGGCCGACTGCTAGGAACCAAGGTCGGAACCAATCCGACGACGACCCGGACATGATTGCGAAGCAGGGCTTCGAGGCGCTGATGAAGGGCAAGAACACGATCGTCGCAGGCGGAATGGCGACGAAGGCCCAGGGTGCAGCCGCCAAGGTGTTGCCCGGTTGCGTCAAGGCCGATATGCACCGCTCGATGGCCGATCCAGGATCGGCCGACGCGTATCGCCGTGACCGGCTCGTCCGACGCCGTACGGGCGTGTCGACCCAGGCGGCACATTCCAGGTTTCGATGCGAAGTGCCTGGCAAGGCGGCAGCGCCGCACGGCTAAGGGACCAACCGTCCTCAACGGCGCGCCACGGATTGCCGCTGGTGATCTCCGGGTACTCGTCCACTGTGAACGGGAGCGAGCAACGTTCCACGCTGCGGGACGTCCGAACCGCTGCGGCGGGTCCGCGGTCGACCCGATGGCGACGGATACTGGTCGGGCTGCTGGTACTGCTCGTGGGAACGGGTGCAACCGGACTGTTGGGTGTGCACAGCACGACGCGGTCCGGGTCCGGCGGTGGATACGAGGTGACGGTCGAGTACGCGGCAGTGGCGCGGGCCGGGCTCGATGTGCCGTGGCAGGTCAAGGTCCGCCGGGCCGGCGGCTTTGACGGGCCGGTGACCTTGGCCGTCACCGCCGACTACTTCGACATCTACGAGGAGCAGGGCCTGGATCCCCAGCCGACGGCGGAGAGCAGCGACGGCACCTACTTGTACTGGACCTTCGACCCGCCGCCGGTCGGCGACCAACTCGCGGTGGACTTCGACGCCTACATTCAGCCCTCCAGCCAGTTGGGCTCAAGCGGGGAGGTGTCGGTGCTGGTTGGCAATGAGCGAGTTGCCACAACCGAGTTCCACACCTGGCTGGTGCCCTGATGGAAATCGTGGTGCGCGCCGTGCTGCTGTTCGGCTTCCTTTGGCTGATCACCAGGGTGGTCGGGCGCTCCACATTGGGTGAGCTGAGCACGTTCCAGCTTCTGCTCTTCGTCACCATGGGCGACCTCGTACAGCAGTCGATCACGCAGCAGGACTACTCGCTCACCTCCGGCGTGCTGGCGGTCGGCGTATTCGCGCTGCTCACCATTCTGTTGTCCTGGGTGAACTCGCGTTGGCCAGGCGCCCGGCCGACGATTCACGGCATCCCGGTCGTGATCATGCAAGGCGGTGACCTGTTGCCCGAGGTGTTGCGGCGGGAACGCCTGTCGGCCAACGACGTGTTCGCCGCGGCGCGTGAGAAGGGGATTCGGCAGCTGGACGACGTTGAGCTGGCCGTGCTCGAAGCCGACGGCAAGATCTCATTCTTCACCGGGTCCGGCGACGACAGCGGAGCGCCGGAGCGGCCGTCTGTCGGCTGAGGATGTCGGTTGTCAGTGGGGCCCTTCCCGGCACGCCTCCGCGGAGGAGACCACCGGCAGTTGCGCCCCCCGGTGCGCAGCGAGACAACCCAATCGAGCTGATCGGCTCTGTCGTCGGCACGACGACGTCGATGGCTCCGCGGGGATAACCACCATCCCCGATGGGCATCTCAAAATCGACGCCGCCGCCGTGGGCCGCCCTCCCTCCAGCGCCGCCCTCACCATCGCGAACGAAGCCGCGACGCAGCGCCGCAACCTTCACGAGCGGCCCCGGCGTCCTCGAATTCGACGACCAAGGAGGGCACGACGATGTTCCCAACCGACAGTTTGCCGGTACACGACGCGACGGCACCAAACCTCGGCTCGTTCGACCGCGTTGCCGGACCACAGCGGGGAACGAACTACCCGATCTACACCGACGCCCTGCTGGACTGGTACCAGGTCAAAAACATCCGCTCCCTGCGGTTGATTTCACCTGGGGGTCAACTCCCTAGCGACACCAACACGTGAGGTCGACCCGGCGGAGTCCGCCCGGGCGCCGATGCGGTGTCCGAGCGCCCCGACGGCTACAGACCTACTCACAGGGATCAGGCGGCCGACTCTCATCAACGGCCACCAGGCCGCCTCGATGAGTTCGGGAACGGAGAGCGGCAGTTCGAGAACGCGGATGCCGCCAGCGACCCGCAGCTTCTCGGCCAACCGTTGCTGCAGGATCGCGACCCGGTTCGTGCACGCGAGCAGGAAGGGCAAGCCGAGGAAGTTCTGCACGACGACCTCGACCTGACGCTCGACGCCCGCGAACCTGAGGTGCTTATCGGCGGGTGTGTATTGGGTGGTTGCGTCGTAGCTGACAATCCAATGGAGCGAGCTGAGGTGTTCCGCGGTGAGCGTAGGTGATTCGATGAGCGCGTTGTCCGCAGCGCAGACGGCCACCATGATGCGGATCCTGCTCATGCCCGACGAACCCGACAAGGACCAATGGTGGGAGCGCAATGCGGTCGATGAGCGCCAACGCAATCCGCGCTATCGGCGCTCGAGCAGGAGGTCAGCCGCTGCTCGACTGCCGAACTGCGGACCAGCACATGGGACCGACCAACATGTCGGGTCGGTCGCCCGCAGGGACCTTGCAGCCGGAGAATCGGCTTCCCGACCTCGACAAGAGCACCGGCTGGCCGGCGCCGCATCTGGCCAAGCCGTCGTGACGTCGTGGCGTTCTGCAGCTCATCGCGGTCATGGTCGAGGAGTACGACGATGCGATCACCTTCTTCACCAGGGCGCCGGGATTCGAGCTGGTCGAGGACTCATCCGCCCGCGCCAACGATCGCCCCGTGGGCTTACCGCCGCGGCTGGTCGCCGGTTTCGGTGAGCCAGCGCGCGACCTCGACGAGCTTGATGTTGGTGTTCTGGGAGGAGCTGACGAGCATCCGGAATGCCTGTTCGCCGGTGACGCGGAACCGCTCCATGAGGATGCCCTTGGCCTGCCCGATGAGGTCACGGCTCGCCAACGCCTGGCCGAGCTGTCGGGCGTGGTTGGCGCCGTAGAGCAACAGCGCGGCCTGCAGCCCGAACAGGCCTGCCGTGGTGCGCGCGGACTCGTCGAACGTGTTCGCCGCGCGCGAGTAGAGGTTGAGCGCAGCGCGGGTACCGCCGTTGGTGGACAACTGGGTGGACAGCAGCGATCGGTAGCCGTGCGCTACCGCCTGCGGGGCGAAGTGCGGCCAGCGGTCCGTGTTCGGTGGTCGGGTCAGGTCCTGGGCCAGGACGACGCCGTCATCGGGTGGGTACTCGACCGCGGTGATGCAGGGTCCTTCGTGCAACTCGGCCTGCAGGTCGTCGAGCTTGCGGACGTCGTCGTTGGTGGGGCTGCGAGAGGTGATGTGACCGTTCTCGATCATCGTGATCCCGCCTGCATCGACGCCGGGCACCGTATCGACGGCCACGGCCACGATCTGGGTGAGGACGAGCTCCAGGTCGCAGATGCTGCGTCGGTCGACCATCTCGCGAGCGGCATTGCGCAGGGCCAGGACGAGGGAATCAGCTTGCTGGGACTGCATGACGCGCTACCGCCTCCGGTGCGAACACGGGGTGCAGCACGCAAACATGTGCTGACGCGGTAGAGCCGAAGGCGGCATGCGCTCGGCTCTACCCCCGCCCCGGTGGGCGACGGACGCACATGGACAACGGATACCGGAACGCATGGCCAAGACCCGCGCCCCGCTGTCGAGGAGCGGCCATGGCTCGACCGCCGAACGAAGCGTACGCTGCCACCACGCCACGCCGAGGATGACAGCCGCGATGCGCGCGGCCTAAAGTTGCTCCGGGTCCTGCAGAGTGGCCGTCGGTGTTCGTGCCGTGAGGTGAACGGTGTCCGCGCTGATCGTCGAAGTTCGCACTGCCCCGGCCCCGACGTTGGTCACCGTGGCAGGCGAGATCGATATCTTGACCGCCTCGGAGCTTCGCGACCAGGTCCGCACCTTGCCCGAGGGCGACATCGTCCTCGACTTCTCCGGTGTCCGGCTGCTCGCCGCGGCGGGTCTGAGGGTGCTGCTCGACCTGCACGATCGTCGGGCGCGAGCCGGGATGCGGGTGGTGCTCGCCGCGCCGTCACCGTCGGTACGACGCGTGCTGGTCGTGACCAAACTCGCCCACACCCTGTCGATGACCGCGACCCTCGACGACGCGGTTGCCCTCATCACGGCCGCGCCCTCCCGAGGGGGTTCGGCGGATCCCCGGAACGCCACCGATGGACAGTGCGTTGCATCCCCACTTACCCGGCGTCGTTCCAGGCGGATGCGGGACGAGCGCAGAGACGCCTGAACCGAGGTCCTGGCCAGGGTCCCCGACCTGCTTGCGCCGCCTCGCAATCGCCCCCTGGGCATGAAGCCGGGAAGTTCGCCGACGCCGGTGTCGGCCGTGCGAACGTCTGGTCGGTTTCTTCCATCAGTCGCCGATCCGGCTAGGGCGACGTGGGCGTCGTGGCCCCCGCGAAGGCGCGGAAACCCTCCCGCCACGACGGCACGGCGGGCAGCCAGCCCAGCGAGTGGGCGCGCTGGTTGTTCGCGCCGCGGGAGCCGGGGCTGCGGGTCGCCGTACGGGGTGGCGGGGACGCTTGGACCGCGTCGCAGAAGACGGGCACCCATGTGCGGGCGGCGGCGGGCTCGTCGTCGCAGATGTTGACGGGCCCGCTCGGCCAGTCGAACGCGGCGACCGCCGCCGCGGCGGCATCGTCGATGTGGACGAAGCTCGCGACGCTCTCGTCGGCGACCAGTTCGCCCGCGCGGGCCCGCTCGGCCATCGCCCCGTCGGGGAAGTACCAGGTGCCCGGTCCGTAGAAGAGGCCGTAGCGCAGGACCACCCACTCCGGCAGCTCGGCCACCGCGGACTCCAGCTCCGGTACTCCGGCCAGGCCCGCCCGGAGGGGCACGTCCTCGGTCGCCGGGTCCGGGCCGTCGTGGTAGCCGAACGCGATGCTCTGGGCCACGATGCGCCGGGTTCCGGCGGCGCGGGCAGCGTCGACCAGATTGCGGGTGCCGATCGTCCGCAGCCGGGCGTTGGCCGCGCGGTCCTGAGCGGAGAGGTCGGTCAGTTGGTGCAACACCACGTCGGGCATGACCGCCCGCACGGCGTCCGTCAGTGCCTTCGCGTCGACGACATCCACGACGATCGGGTCGACCCCCGCGGATCGCAAAACCGCGGCGCGTGCCGCGCTGCGGGTCAGCCCGGTCACCCGGTCACCCCGCCGGAGGAGCAGCGGTACGATCCGCCGCCCCACCACGCCGGTCGCTCCAGCCACGAGAACACGCATCAGGATCTCCTCCGTCCTTCTCGGGTGGTCGGGATGGCGGTCAGCATCCGCAGGCCTGCACCGAGAGCAAGGGCAGGCCGAGATCGCGGATCTTCGCCAACACCCCGTGCAGCGCAGCCTGATCAGCGACCGGCCCGACGATGACGCTCTCGTCGGGTCGGTCGCTGTGGACCTGCAGGCCCGGGAACCACGCCGACCACGCGGGGTCCAGCACGCCGCGCACCCGAATCGCGTAGACGGTCGGCGGCTCAGGCACGGATCGTTCCCGCGCTCACGGGGGCGGCGGTGACTGCCATGGGCGACGACGCTAGGGCTCGAGCACGGCACGGCCATCATGCCAAGGTGGTAGCGCCGGTGGGAGCCCTGCCGGGTCCGCACGGAGCGGACGTGAGCGCATCATGGGGGCCTGCGTAGAGCCGTGTCGGGAGTGGGTCGTCGTGGTCGACGTGCGAGCGCCGGGTCCCGAAGGTGACCTGTTGTTGGCGACCAAGACGACCGTGCCGCGGCTACGCGAGGGTCGAGTAGGCCGCCCCCGCCTCGTGGAGCGGCTGCGGGCGGCGACCGTACGCGAGTTCGTGCTGGTCTGCGCGCCCGCCGGGTTCGGGAAGTCGACGCTGCTCGCCGACTGGGTGCAGGTCGACCGGCGGCCCGTCGCCTGGCTCTCGTTGGACGAGGGTGACAACGATCCCGTGCGGTTCTGGCGGCACATCGCCGCAGCCATGGACCGGGCTCGGCCCGGTGTGGCCGAACGCGCGAGCCTCCTGGTCGGTGACCCGACGTCGTCGTCGTTCATGCCTGCCGTCACGGCGCTGGTCAACGACCTGGCCGAGTCGGCGGAGGACGTGGTCCTGGTGGTGGACGACTACCACCTGATCCACGCGCAGCACGTGCACCGGTCCGTGGAATTCCTCCTGGAACACCTGCCCGGCTCGCTCCGGCTGGTGGTGGCGAGCCGCAGCGACCCGCCGCTGCCGTTGGCCAGACTCCGCGCGCGGGGGCAGTCGGCCGAGCTGCGCGCCGCCGATCTGCGCTTCACGCTCGCCGAGGCCGCCCAGCTGATGGCGGCCTCGACGGGGCTCGATCTTCCCGAGGACGTCGTCGGGGCGCTGGGGGAACGCACCGAAGGCTGGGTGGCCGGTCTGCAGCTCGCGGCGCTGTCGCTGCAGGGTCGCCGCGACGTCGAGGGATTCGTCGCGGAGTTCTCCGGCAGCCATCGCTACGTCCTGGACTACCTGACGGAGGAGGTGCTGGACCGGCAGCCCCCCGACATCCGGACGTTCCTCCTGGAGACCTCGGTGCTGGACCGACTCTCCGGGGCGCTCTGCGATGCGGTCCTCGAGCGTCGGGACAGCCAGCTGCTGTTGGAGTCCGTCGAGCGAGCGAACCTCTTCCTGCTCCCGCTCGACGACGAACGCCGGTGGTGGCGCTATCACCACTTGTTCGCCGATCTGCTGCGGTCCCGGTTGGCCCGCGAAGACCCCACCCGGGCCGCGGCGCTGCACCACGCCGCGGCAGGCTGGTACGAGCGACAGGGACTTCCCGACGACGCCATCGGACACGCACTCGCCGGTGGTGACCAGGAGTGGGCGGCCCAGATCGTCGAGACCCAGCTGGAACGCCAGCTCTGGCGCAGCAACGAAAGCGCGACCCTGGACCGGTGGCTCACCGCCCTGTCCCCCGAGGTCGTCCGCGGTCATGCCCGGCTCGTCCTGGGCCAGGCGATCGTCGCGGTGCTGGGCGGCAGGTTGGACGACGTCGAGTCGCTGCTGGCCGTGGTCGAACACGGGATTCCCCAGGCGGACGGTCGGGCGTACCACCCGTCGGTCGGCAGGCGGGCCAGCATCATGACCAATCTTCGCGCCTGTCTCGCACTGTGCCGCGCCGATTTGGCCCGCGCCCGCGGCGATCTACAGCGTGAGGCCGCGTTCGCCCGCGCTGCGCTGGCCGGTACGGGTGAGGCCGACGCCCTGTTGCGGACCATGGCGCGCTACCACCTGGCCGAGGTCGACTGGCTCACCGGGAAGCTGACCGATTCGGAACGGGAGATGTCCGCGATCCTCGCCGAGTGGGCGAACTCCGACGAGTGGCTCGTGCTGCTGCGCGTCGGGCTCGATCTCGGTGCCGTCCAACGAGCGCAGGGCCGGCTGGGGGCGGCGCTGAACACCTACCGCAGGCTGGAATCCAAGGCGGGCACGACGGCGTCCGCGCTCGCAGGCATGGCGCAGGTCGGGGCCGCGATCGTGTTCTACGAGCGCGACGAGCTGGCAGAGGCCGCGGCTCAGGCGGCAGCGGGCGTCGAGCGGTGTCGCAGGCTGGTCTACGGGCCGCCGCTCGTCACCGGCCTGATCACGCTGGCCAGGATCCGGTTGGCGTTGGGCGACCCGGCCGGTGCGCACGCAGCGATCACGGAGGCCGAGACGGCCATGCCCGGCATCGGGGATCAGCGGGTCCCGTTGGGGCCTCGGCGGGCCGAGGTGATGCTGGCGACCGGGAACGTCGCGGAGGCCGTCAACTGGGTCCGCGATCGTGGCCTCGCGGTCGACGACGAGCCGGTCTACCCGCGGGACGAGGCCTACGCCGTGCTCGCCCGGGTGTTGATCGCCACCGGCGACCCCGCTCCGGTGGTGCCGATGCTGGAACGTTGGCGGGTGCTGGCGGAGGCGCAGGGCCGCGTCGCCCACGTACTCGCCGGGCAGGTGCTCCAGGCCGTGGCCCACGCGGCACTCGGGAACGAGCCCGCCGCACTGGCCGTGCTGGCCAGGGCGCTCACGCTCGCCGCCCCGGAGGGCTACCTCCGGCTTTTCCTCAACGAGGGCGCGGTGGTGGCGGATCTCCTGCGGACGTTGCTGATCGGTCGACGGCTGGAGAGCCTGGCCGCGCCCGAGAAGGTGCCGCGCGCCTTCCTGACCCGCCTTTGTGCGGCCTTCGAGCGGCAGGGCACACCCGTCCTGCCCGCGGCACCGTCGGGCGCGGTGGCGGCGCCGGGGCTGGTCGTGCCGCTGAGCAGGCGGGAGCAGGAGGTGCTCGGGCTGGTCGCGGCGGGCAAGCCCAACCAGGCCATCGCCCGGGAGCTGTTCATCGGCCTGGACACCGTCAAGCGGCACGTCAGCCACCTCTTCGTCAAGCTGGACGTCAGCAACCGCACCGAAGCCGTGGCCCGCGCCCGGGCGCTCGGTCTGCTCGACTGACCGCGCGGGAGTCCCACCTCCGCTGTCACTTCGGTGGGACGTCCCGCCATCGGTCTGTTCCTACCGTGCCGGAAACGGACGGCGAGGGAGGCGGATCGATGGGTTCAACCGGGGTTGCACACGCCGACGTGGTCGTCGTGGGCGTCGGCTGGGTCGGTACCCCCGAGGAGTTCCCGAGCTGGGCGGAGCGCCACTTCCGATGGCGCGCAAGCCCGAAGCCGTTGGGCGCCCGGCGGTGAGCAGGCAGTCGGACGGCACCGGAACCCGGATGAGGGCTCTCGACGAGCACGACCTCGCCGAACTGCCTCGATCAGGACGCCTCATGACCGCCCTGGTCGAGATCCCCCCGCACGATCCCGGAACGCCGCCGCACCGCCACTCCGGACCGGTGTACGGATACCTGCTGGAGGGCGAACTGCTCTTCGAGCTCGAAGGCGACCCGCCGCGCCTCGTGCGGCCCGGTGAGACGTTCTGGGAGCCGGGCGGTGATCGCATCCACTACCAGGCGGCCAATCCCGGTGCGGTGTGGACGCGATTCGTGGTGGTCATGGCGTCCAGGCCGGGCGAGCCGATGCTGACCCTCGTCGAGCCCGCCGAACTCGAGACCCGACGCCATCGGTGCCACCCTGAGGAGGAGCGATGAAGGTACTCGTAGCAGGGGCGAGCGGCGCCATCGGACGCCAGCTCGTACCCGCGCTGTCCGCGGCAGGCCACGAGGTCGTCGGGCTCGCGCGATCGACGTCGGCAACCGCGACGCTCGCGGTGGACGCGCTCGACCGCGACGCCCTGGTCGCCGCGGTACGAGGGGTGGCGCCCGACGCTGTCGTCAACATGCTGACCGCGATACCCGCGCGGCTGAACCCCCGGCGGATGCCGGTCGAGTTCGCGCTCACCAACCGGCTGCGCACCGAGGGGACCCGCAACCTGCTCGCCGCCGCCGCGGAGAGCGGGGCGCGCCGGATCATCGCCCAGGGGGTGGCGTTCGCCTACGAGCCCGGCGACGGACCGGCCGACGAGGAGGCACCGCTCTGGGCCCGGCCACCCGCGCCGTTCGCGTCCTCCGTGGCGGCGCTGCGGGAGCTGGAGGCGATGACCACCCGCGCGGGCGGCACCGTCCTGCGGCTCGGTCACCTCTACGGGCCCGGCACGATGTTCGCCGCCGACGGGTCCTTCGTCGACGACGTGCGGGCGCGAAAGGTACCCATCGCCGGTGCTGGGGCGTCGGTGTTCTCGTTCGTCCACGTCGCTGACGTCGCGACCGCCGTGGTCGCCGCGCTGGACCACGACGTGTCCGGCGTGCTGAACGTCGTCGACGACGACCCCACACCGATCCGGGACTGGCTGCCCGAGATGGCCGAGGCGCTGGGCGCGCCCCGACCCCGGCGGCTGCCGCTCGCACTCGTCCGACTCGCTGCGGGCGCATGGGGAGCCGCCTACCTCGGCGGACTGCGCGGAGCCCACAACACGCGCGCGCGCCTCGTGCTGGGCTGGCGACCCCGGCACCGGTCGTGGCGCGCGGACTACGCCCGCGAATCCGCCGTCCGCGCGGTGTGATCCCACCCCGCTACGCGGGTCGGAGACGCCGCGATTCCAGCAGAGGGGAGGCTCCATGGCTGCGCCGACGATGGGCGCGCTGAGCCCCTGGCACGCCGTTCGCGAGGAGATCGTCACCGTGCTGTCGACGGTCTCCGGTGCGCAGATGTCGAACGCCGCCGCACTGTTCACCGATCGCCGCCGCCGCTGGTTCTGCTCCGGGCAAGGTCGATCCGGCCTCGTCGCGCAGATGGCCGCCATGCGACTGATGCACGTCGGGTTCGACGCACACGCCGTCGGCGAAGCCACCGCACCCGCCATCGGCAGCGGGGACGGCCTGGTGATGATCTCCGGCTCCGGCGAGACCCCGGTCACGCTCCACATCACTCGGCTCGCACGGGACTACGGCGCTCACGTGCTCGCCGTGACCACCCGCGCGGACAGCACCCTCGCCCAACACGCCCACGCCGTCATCCAGGTCCCGACGACCGTGACCGTCCAGTTCGGCGGCACCCTCTTCGAACAGAGCGCGCTCCTCCTGCTCGACGCCGTGATGCTCGAGGTCACCGCAGGCGATCCGCGTGCTCACGCCGCGATGCGGGCGCGACACACCAACCTGCAGTAGCGCGGGTTCGTAACCAGCCGACCACCACCCGCGTGGCCAGGTCGATCACCGTGGGCAGATGCGGTCAGTTGCGGTCCTGTGGCTGCCCGAGTTCGCGCACAGCAACTACAGTCACTGCGCTGGCCTTGTGCGCTCGCGCTGGTCAAGTACAAGGGGTGATGGCGTGATTGCCCGCCCAAGGCCGCAGCTTCCTGCCGGCTGAGGAGTTGTCGACGTGCGGTTCCTGCTCACCACGGTGCCGGGTGCAGGCCACTTGTTCCCGCTGGTGCCACTGGCGTGGTCGCTGCGCGCGTTGGGACACGAGATCCTGCTCGCGACGGCTGGGCCTGGGACGGTCTTCGGTCCGGGCGCCGGCCTTTCAACGGTCGACGTCGCGCCCGGTCTGGAGGTAGAGGCGATCGCGTCCACCCTCCACGACAGCGGAGAATCCGCGGCCCCTCGTGAACGGGCGATCGCGCTGTTCACGGCGGTCAGCCACGAGATGCTGGAAGGCACGCGGCGGTGCGCGGAGCTTTGGTCGCCGGACGTCGTGATCTACGAGAGCATGCACGGCGCAGGCGCGGTCGTCGCCGCCCAGCGCGGCATCCCGGCCGTCGAGCACGCCGTTATCTGGGCCGCTCCGCCCGGTGCGCTGGTCTCCGCGATCTGTCCTGCACTGACCGGCGGAGCCCCCTACGTGCCTGCTGTCGCCAGCATCGGTATCGCCCCGCCCAGCCTGGCACCCGTCCCGGAACCCGGCTGGTCGCTACGCCCGGTGCCGTACACGGGCGGCGCCGTGGTGCCCGACGACGTGCTCGCGGCTCCGCAGAAGCCACGGGTGTTGTTGACTCTGGGCACCGTGGTATCGCGGAACGAAGGCGTGGGGGTGGTCCGCGAACTGGTGGATGCGATCGCCCAGGAGCCGATAGAAGTACTGGTGGCGCTCGGCGGAGACCCGGCCCAGCTCGGCCCGCTGCCCGAGTCGGTGCGTGCGCACCCCTGGCTGCCACTGACACTGGCGCTGCCGCACTGCGCGGCCATCGTCCATCACGGCGGGGCCGGGACCTGCCTGGCCGCGCTCGCCGCCGGGGTGCCGCAGGTCATCCTCCCCCAGGCCGCCGACCAGTTCCTCAACGCCGACTCCCTCGTCACCCGCGGATGTGCCGTGCGCAGCACCGACAACCCCGACGAACTGCGGATGGCGGTGCGCGCGGTCCTGTCCGGCGCGCTGAACGGCCCCGTCGTGCAGGTCCGTCGGGAGATCGCGCAGATGCCACCACCGCCCACCGTGGCCGAGGCGCTGGTCACGCTGCTCTCACGCTGACCTACCCCGCCTGCTGCCGAACTGCTCGTCCGGATCCAGCCCACCCTCGTCACGCTTCGAGAAGCGCCTCGCCAAGCGTTGCTTCGGCACCCGGCGGCCACCTCCGACTTACCGGAGTGGGGAGTCGAGACCACGCGTCTGGATGTCGCCGACGTGGCACGGCCCGGCGCCGGCCCGTTGGCCGCCGACCGCAGAACCCCGCCGTTCACCTATTGGGACTCGGCCATCGCCAACCTGCAGGTTCTCGACGCGCTCGGCATCTCCGAGGCGTTGTGACCGGATCGTTCCGCGGCGGGTCCGGTTGGTGTCTGTCGGGTGACGTCCGGACGGCGGAGGGTCGGGGTATGTTCACCGGCCCCGACGGCCTCGCGGAGGAAGCGACGCCCGTGTCACCCGTCCATCGGCGGTTCACCGCTTCGGCGAGGGCCAGCTGAGCGCCCTCACCGCGGATCGCGAATCGCGATCCGACCTAGGCCTGTTCTTCGGCGCCACGTTCGGCTTCAGCTGGTTGATGTGGGCGCTGGCGCTGGCCGCGGGCGGCCGCATCGACCAGACGACGCCGTACGTCCTGTTCGTCGTCGGGGCCTTCGGCCCGACCCTGGTGGCGGCCGCGCTCTGGCTCGCGGGCAGGCGCCGTCCGCGCGGCCGCCGACCGTTCCGCCACGTGCACCGGTGGCTGCCTGCCGCCCTGCTGCTCGGTGCGGCACCCGCGCTGACGGCCGCCCTGCTCACCGGATCCTTCGACCTGCAGGCCGCTGAGCAGCAGGTGTCGGCGCTGGGTGGCCCGCTCGCGGTCGTCGGGTTCGCGCTGTTCACCGGTCCGCTGTCGGAGGAGTTCGGGTGGCGGGGCTACGCGCAGCCCCGGCTGCGACGCACGCTCTCGCCGTACGCGACGTCGCTGGTCCTCGGCCTGGCCTGGGGGCTGTGGCACCTGCCGCTGTTCCTGCTCGCAGGCACCTCCCAGTCCGAGCTCGGTCTGTTCAGCTGGCAGGCGCTGCTGTTCTTCGTCGGGTGGGTGCCGGTGAGCTACACGATCTGGACGGTGTCCGAACGCCTCCGCGGCGGCGTCGCGGCCGCCGTCGCGGCGCACGCCGCCGTCAACACCGCCGACGGGCTCTTCCCCGCCGCGTCGCCAGCCGGCGTGCTGATCGGCACGGCAGCCGCGACCGGGACCGCGATCGCCCTCGCCGCGCTGAACGGCAGGTCCCACCGCCGGGATGCGAGCGGAGCGGCGTGCAGCGCTGCGCCGAGCAGCTGAACCCTTCGGGCGCTTCGCCGTGACCGGATCGTTCCGCATCGAGGCAGTTTGGGGTCTGGGCGGTGACCTCGTGCCGCGGGATGGTGGGGCATGACCACCGCGCTGCTCGTCATCGACGTCCAGGAGTCGTTCGCCGTCCGCCCGGCCGACTGGACGACCGTGTCGGACCCCGGGATCGCGATCCGGGTCGGCGAGCTCGTGCGACGTTCACGCGCCGCCGGGCACGAGGTCGTCTGGGTCCTGCACGCCGAGCCAGGCACGGGCACGGTGTTCGACCCGGCCTCGGGTCACGTCCGGCTCCTGCCCGGGCTCCAGCCCCGCGACCACGAGATCACCGTGACCAAGACCAGCCACAACGCCTTCACCAGCACCGATCTCGATCGATATCTGCGCGGTAAGGCGGTCACCGAGGTCATCGTGTGCGGGATCCGAACCGAGCAATGCTGCGAAACCACCGCTCGGGTCGCGGCCGACCTGGGCTACCGGGTGACCTTCGTCCTCGACGCCACCGCCACGATGCCGCTCCCGCGCTGGCACGACAGCGGCTGCCTGGACACCGCCACCGTCCAAGCGCACACCGCCGCCGCCCTGCACGGACGCTTCGCGCGTGTCGTCACCACCGCGGAACTCATGGCACCCTGACCAGATCGTGCGCAGCATCGTCTTCGTGGTCCCGGTCGGGGTCCACCTGCTGGACCTCGCCGGTCCCGCGCAGGTGTTCTCCGGCGCCGTCGACATCGGCGCGGCCTACCGGCCGCGCTACGTCGGAGAATTCGAACGGGTTCCCAGCCACCAAGGGGTGGAGATCGGTGTCGACACGACGTGGCCCGACCTCACCGCCGAGGACATCGTGCTGGTCTGCGGGCACCACGTCGGCGACCGCACGCCGCGCAGCGGCCTCCCACCCTCGCTGCTCCGACGGCTCGTCGAGCACCACGACCGCGGCGGCCGCGTCGTGAGCGTGTGTTCCGGCGCGTTCGCCCTCGCTGAAGCCGGCTTGCTCGACGGACGACGCGCCACCACGCACCACGAGGTCGCGCAGACCCTCGCCCGTCGCCACCCCGCGGTCCAGGTGGTGCCCGACGTCCTCTACATCGCCGACGGCAGGCTCGCCACGTCGGCGGGCATCGCCAGCGGCATCGACCTCGCCCTGCACCTCGTCGCGGCCGACCACGGCCCCGCCCTCGCCGCACGGGTCGCCCGCTCGATGGTCCTGTCCTTGCGCCGCAACGGCAACGCCCCGCAGGACAGCGCCATGCTGCGACACCGCGACCACCTCGTCGACACCGTCCACCGAGCCCAGGACATCATCGACGCCCGGTTCACCGACACCCTCCCGCTGCGCAGCCTCGCCGGAGCCGTCGGCGTCAGCGAACGCACCCTGACGCGGCGGTTCCGCGGCGCGACCGGCGTCACACCGTTGCGCTACCAGCAGGCCCTGCGCGTGGAGCGCGCCGACGACCTCCTCGCTCAGGGCTGGACCGGTGAGGCCGCCGCACACGCGGTCGGATTCAGCGACGCCAGGATGCTGCGCCGGCTCCGGACCGATCACGCCCGGTTCACCAGAGACCGGGCGACGGTCCTCGCCGATCTCAGCCGGGGCTCGTCGGGTCGTCCGGGGCCGTGACGACGCCGGGCCAGCGCCAAGCCCGTCACGAATGCACCCCAGACCCGACCTTCCCTGTGCATTCGGCAAGGCGAATGAGCCGATGCTGCCGCGCTGCACACCGCGCGGACGACTTCTCCTGGTGGCGCGCCACCCCGCCCAACGCCATCGAAGTCATCCCGGCTCGCCGTGAGTTAGCGCTACCACCGTTGGCCTCAGGTCAATGCACCTTGTTCGAAGGCGCGATGAGGGCGGGTGTTGTTCGGACGGTCATCGGTTCGCCGGGGCGACCGAAGATGCTGAGGATCTCCGCCGGTTCTGCGCCGGTGCTGCCGAACCAGTGCGGCAGCGTGGTGTCGAACGCGGCGACCTCACCCGGCCCGAGCACCCAGTCCTGGTCGCCCAGAACGAGCCGCATGCGCCCGGACAGCACGTAGATCCATTCGTGGCCGTCGTGCGCACGGGGCTCCGGAGTGGCGTTGCTGGTCGGGATGACGATCTTCCAGGCCTGCATCCCGCCCGCCTGCGCGGTCAGCGGGATCACGGTCCGGCCCTTGACGCGGCCCGGTTTGAGCCGCAGCCGCGGATCCCCCTCCGGCGGCGCCGCAACGAGATCATCCAGCGCCACCCGGTACGCGTGCGACAGCGCGAGGAGCAACTCCAGGGTGGGGCGCCGTTGCCCGGTTTCGAGCCGCGACATCGTGCTCTTCGAGATCCCCGTCGCCTCGGCAACACCGGTCAGCGTCATGCCGCGCTGGGTGCGGATGCGCTTGAGCCGGGCCCCGACCTGATCGAGCACGGCGGCGATGGCCGCCGCGGAGGTGTCCTCCACGAGAGCCATATGACTCCCGATTCCCACAAACAGCAACATCCGTAGGCAAACCGCGCACGCGCCTCCACCTTGGGGGCATGACTCAGTACGACGTCGCGATCATCGGTGGAGGCGCCGCGGGCCTGTCCGCCGCCCTGGTTCTCGCCCGCGCCCGCCGCAACGTCCTCGTGATCGACGCGGGAGCCCCACGCAACGGCCCGGCCAGCCACATGCACGGCTACCTCTCCCGCGACGGCATGCCACCCGCCGAGCTGCTGGCCGCGGGACGCGACGAGGTCCGCAGCTACGGCGGCGACATCATCGACGGCGTCGTCACCGACCTGGTGCCCGACGGCACAAACGGGTTCTGGGCTCTCCTCGACGACGGGCGGCGCATCTCGGCACGGCGACTGATGGTCACGACCGGCCTGTCTGACGAGCTGCCCGACATCCCCGGGCTCCGCGCCCGTTGGGCCCGCGACGTCCTGCACTGCCCCTACTGCCACGGCCACGAGGTCGCCGACCGGCAGCTCGGCGTCCTCGGTGGCAGCCCGGGCGCGGTCCGCTACGCCCAGATCATTCGCCAGTGGACCCACGACCTCGTCTACTTCACCCCGCCCGACCTCCTCACCGGCACCGAACGAACCGGTCTGGTCGCCCGGGCCATCGGCGTCGTCGAAGGAACCATCGACCAGCTCGTCATCGACGACACCGACCGCCTGTGCGGCGTGCAGATGCGCGAGGGCTGCGTCATCCCCCGCGACGCGCTGTTCGTGCCACCCCGCTTCGTCCCGAACAACACCCTCCTCGTCGGCCTCGGCGCTGAGCTCGACACCGACGGCTGGGTCACCGTGGACCCCACCGGCCGCACCACCGTCGCGGGAGTGTGGGCGGCAGGCAACGTCGTCGACCCGCGCGCCCAGGTCATCACCGCCGCAGGCGCCGCCGCCGCGGCCGGCATCGCGCTGAACGCCGACCTGGTCGAGCACGACGTACGCAACGCCGTCCGCGACCTCGACCACGGCCTCCCCTCCCGATCCTCCATCCACACCCACGCGAAGGAGTCACGATGACCAACCCCGCACCCACCCCGGGTCCCGCCCCGACATCCCGGCCCGCAACACCGGGACCGCCGAGCAAACACCAGCTGGCCCTCATGATCTGGCTGGCCGTCTTCCCGACCCTCACCGTGCTCAACCTCGCCCTCGGCGATTGGCTCGCCCCGCTCACCCCGATCGTTCGCACGTTCGTGCTCGCCACCATCGCTGTGCCGATCGTCATCTACGGACTCATGCCGCACCTGCACCGACTCCGCGGACGCCTCCTGACCCGCATCGTGAGCAGCTGAACCACCCGGCGATCAGGGGACTCGTCACCGTGGTGGTAGCCGCGTCGGACTGCTCGCGCTGGTTCCGGGAAGTGTTCGAGTTGCTCCTCCCGATCTGGCTCCTCGCCAAAGGGCTTCACCTCTCCAGGCAGCCCACAGACGTCCGGCACCACGGCTAGATCCACCATCGAAGGATTTGAGGACAACATCATGCCCGCCGAAACGAGCACCACCGACCACGAGCTGTCTACCCGCCGTCTGAACGTCATGCGCCTCGGCTACGCGTTCATGGGCGTGGGACTGGCCATCGTCAAATGGCCGATTCTCGTGCAGAACGCCGCATCCCTGCCGGTGTTCGAAGGCGTCGTCGCCTGCCTTCTGACGGCCATGTCGCTGCTGGCATTCCTCGGGCTCAGATACCCCATCCGAATGCTGCCGATCCTGCTGTTCGAGGTGCTCTGGAAGGTCATCTGGATCGCCGCGGTCGCCGTACCTCACCTGATCGCCGACGACATCAACGCCGCCACGGGCGCGGTGCTGGTCAATTGCTCCCTCGTGGTCATCATCATCGCCGTCATCCCCTGGCCCTACGTTTGGGTGCGCTACATCCGGGCACCCGCGGATGCTTGGCGGTGACGATCAGGCGAGGCACGACGGTGGCGCGCTGCTGTCACCACTACCGCTCGCGTTCGGGCCTATCGCGACGGCAAACAGGTGAACGCGCCTCGGCAGACCGTCCAATCTCGACCAATTCGCACTTCTGAGCTGCGGTGCCCGTACTGCCTCTGGGACCACGAAATCGCACAAGACCGGATCGACCTTGCCGATACCGCTGACGCGCACGAGGAGAAGAAGATGGACATGAAGTCGAAGCTCTCAACGTTATGGATATTCGTTTCGCTGAACTATCTTTACTGTGATGTCGCCAGCTTGATGGATCCCGAGCTGCTTCCGCAGTACCTGCGAGGCAACGTTCACGGCCTGCAATTCAGCCCCATGTTCCTCCTCTCCGCGGGCATACTCGTCGAGATTTTCATCGCGATGGTTCTCCTGTCCAAGGTGCTGCCGTACAGGGCGAATCGCTGGGCAAACATTGCGGCTGGTATCGTCATGACCACCATACAACTGGCAACACTGTTCGTCGGCGTGCCCGCACCCTACTATGCCTTCTTCAGCGCTATCGAGATAGCGACTACTGCATTCATCGTCTGGTATGCGTGGAATTGGACTGAGGCTGCCGTGGCCCCGTCCATGACTCCGCCCGCGCCCGCCAAATAGCCACCACCGAGGCCTGCTGCTTGTGGGGTTCCAGAACGCAGACATTGTGGCTGACCAGCGATTTTCAGGCTGCCGCCTCACACAGCGTGCGCCGACCGGCGACGCCGCCAAGGACCTGCGGCCGCTGGCGCGAGCGCCCTCCAGGGCGCTCCTGAATCTGCTGCCGGGTCCGCGCGGCGGCTGATGATCCCGCCTACAGGCGCGCGCACTTTCACGACCCCCCTCACCAGGTGTGGTGATGACTCCTCACCACATCGACGGCCACCATTCGACGTGTTCCACCGAGCACCGCACCCGCCCCCGGCGGCCCGGCGGTCCGGCCCCGGCGAAGGAGGCGACGAGCGTGAGTTCCGCCCAGGAGCCGGACCGGTACGCGATCCGGGTG
>Ga0207689_10002008_pt1 | contig 19213 bp, 14 predicted proteins | sample KBSMisM52_FD_184312 | JGI IMG/M metagenome (GOLD analysis project Ga0207689, IMG submission 184312) | Miscanthus rhizosphere microbial communities from Kellogg Biological Station, Michigan, USA - KBS Miscanthus M5-2 (SPAdes) (version 2) | ecosystem: Host-associated > Plants > Roots >... | reverse complement strand
AGGCGTTCCAGTCGGCGCGCGAGGCGCGCCACGAATTCATGACGGTGGAGCATCTCCTGCTCGCCATCGTGGATACGCCAAAGGTGCGCGAGATCCTCCGCGCGTGCGGCGCCGACGTTGCGCGGCTGCGCAAGGATCTCAAGGATTTCATCGATCAGACCACGCCCCGGCTCAAGGACGACGACGATCGCGAGGTGCAGCCGACGCTGGGGTTCCAGCGCGTTCTGCAGCGCGCGGTGTTTCACGTCCAGTCGAGCGGCAAGAAGGAAGTCACGGCGGCGAACGTGCTCGTCGCGATCTTCAGCGAGAAGCACTCCCATGCGGCTTACCTGCTGTCGATGCAGGACGTCGCGCGTCTCGACGTCGTCAACTACATCTCCCACGGCCTGTCGAAGATCGCCGAGGACCGTCCCGACAAGGACGAGCCGGCCTCCGGCACCGAGGCCGAGCGCAACGAGCCGGACGGCGGCACGGCGCTCGAGAAGTTCACGACCAATCTGAACAAGCTGGCGATGGAAGGGCGGATCGACCCGCTGATCGGCCGGCGCCTGGAGATCGAGCGCACGGTCGAGATCCTGTGCCGCCGCCGCAAGAACAACCCGCTGTACGTCGGCGAAGCCGGTGTCGGCAAGACTGCGCTGGTGGAAGGCCTGGCGCGCATGATCGTCGAGGACAAGGTTCCGGAAGTGCTGAGCGACAGCACGGTCTACGCGCTCGACATGGGCGCGTTGATCGCCGGCACCAAGTATCGCGGCGATTTCGAGAAGCGCCTGAAGGGCGTGCTCAGCGAGCTGAAGAAGAACCCCGGCTCGATCCTGTTCATCGACGAGATCCACACGGTGATCGGCGCCGGCGCGGCCTCGGGCGGCGTCATGGACGCCTCGAACCTGATCAAGCCAGCCCTCGCCAACGGCGAGCTGCGTTGCATCGGCTCGACGACCTACACCGAGTACCGCGGCATCTTCGAGAAGGACCACGCACTGGCGCGGCGTTTCCAGAAGGTCGACATCACCGAGCCGTCGGTGCAAGAGACGGTGGACATCCTCAGGGGTCTGCGGACCCGCTTCGAGGAGCACCACGGTGTCAAGTACTCGGATGACGCGCTGGTCGCGGCGGCGGAGCTGGCGGCTCGGCACATCAACGACCGGCAGCTGCCGGACAAGGCGATCGACGTCATCGACGAGGCGGGCGCGCGACTGCGGCTCAAGCCGGAAGGCGAGCGCGAAGAGACAGTCACGACCCAGATGGTCGAGGACGTGGTGGCGCGCATCGCGCGCATACCGCCGAAGAACGTCTCGACCAACGACAAGGACACGCTGCGCAATCTCGAGCGCAACCTGAAGCTGGTCATCTACGGCCAGGATCCGGCCATCGAGTCGCTGGCTGCAGCGATCAAGATGTCGCGCTCCGGGCTCGGCGATCAGCGCCGTCCGGTCGGCTCGTTCCTGTTTGCCGGCCCGACCGGCGTCGGCAAGACCGAAGTCACGCGCCAGCTGGCGATCGCGCTCGGCGTCGAGCTGATCCGCTTCGACATGTCGGAATACATGGAGCGCCACACGGTTTCGCGGTTGATCGGCGCGCCTCCGGGCTACGTCGGCTTCGACCAGGGCGGCCTGCTGACCGAGGCAATCAACAAGCATCCGCACTCCGTGCTGCTGCTGGACGAGGTCGAGAAGGCGCATCCGGACGTGTTCAACCTGCTGCTGCAGGTGATGGACCACGGCACGCTGACCGACAACAACGGCCGCAAGGCGGACTTCCGCCACGTCATCATCGTGATGACCACCAACGCCGGCGCGTTCGAGATGAACCGCCCGTCGATCGGCTTCACGCAGCAGGATCATTCGAGCGATGGCATGGAGGCGATCAAGCGCCTGTTCTCGCCGGAGTTCCGCAATCGGCTGGACGGGATCATCGCGTTCAATGGCCTGGATTCGCGCACGATTCAGCGCGTGGTCGACAAGCTCCTGGTGGAAGTCGAAGCGCAGCTGGAGCAGAAGGGCGTGCAGCTGCACGTCGACGACGCGGCGCGCGAGTGGCTGGCCCGCAAGGGTTACGACCCGAAGATGGGTGCGCGCCCGATGGCGCGAGTCATCCAGGAGTCGATCAAGCGGCCGCTGGCCGAGGAGCTGCTGTTCGGGCGGCTGGCCGGCGGCGGACACGCGTTCGTGACGGTCGGTGCGGACGACCAGTTGAAAGTCGAATCCCGCGCCGACAGCGAACAGGCGCTGCTGGAAAAAGCCGAATAGGTTGGAATTGGCGCTGCAAGTCGGGCTTCAGCCCGACTCGCTGCTCATCTACCGCGGTAGATGATTCTTCCCTTCGTCAAATCGTACGGCGTCAGCTCGACCGTGACCTGGTCGCCGGTCAGGATGCGGATGTAGTTTTTGCGCATCTTTCCCGAGATGTGCGCGATCACCGTGTGACCGTTCGTCAGCTGGACGCGAAAAGTCGTGTTCGGAAGTGTGTCGACCACACGTCCTTCCATCTGAATTGCATCCTCTTTCGCCATGCACCCTTCGCTGTTACCCGGCTCACGGCCGGAAAGCGCGCGAATTGTGCATAAAGGGATAGGGCAATGCAACGAACGCGCGAGTGCACCCTCGAGGGTTGCAGCGCGGGCGGCGCTCAGGTCGCGGAATCGCTGTCAGCGGATCCCGGCGTGGCATCCAACCAACGCTGCGGCAACGGCTCGTCGCCCACGTGGCCGCCCAGCATCTCGATGAACGCAGGCCGTGGGATGAGCTGCGCGCCGAGGCCGAGCAGATGGGGCGTGGCCATCTGGCAGTCGATCATGCTGAAGTCACGCGCCAGCAGCTCATCGCACAAGCGCTTGAGGGCGACCTTGGAAGCGTCGCGCTCGATGCTGAACATCGATTCGCCGAAAAACACCCCGCCCATCGCGACCCCGTAGAGCCCGCCGACCAGCCGCTCGCCCTCCCAGGTCTCCACCGAGTGAGCGAACCCAAGGCGATGCAGCTTGAGATAAGCGGCGCGCATCTCCGGTGATAGCCACGTTCCCCCAGGCCGCAGCTCGCTGCTGCCGCAGGCGCGGATCACGTCGCGAAACGCAGTATTAAGGCGCGTGACATAGCCGCGGTTGCGCACAGACTTCGCGAGGCTCCGCGACACTCGCAGCTCGTTCGGGATCAACACTGCGCGCGGATCAGGGCACCACCACAGAATCGGCTGGCCGCGCGAGTACCAGGGAAAGATGCCGCGTCGATACGCGGCGAGCAGGCGGGGCGGGGACAGGTCACCGCCGGCGGCGAGCAGGCCGTCGGGTTCGCGCAGCGCGCGGTCCACGGGAGGAAATGCATCCGGTGAATCGCGTTCCGAAAGCCAGACGATCGAACCGCGCATGGGGTCCTGTGGGTCAGGCTTCAGCCTGACTCCTTCTTGAACGGAACGTGCTCCTGCACTTGCCGGATGTACTCGTCCACTGCTGCATGCTCCTGCTGCAGGTAGCTGTCGATCGCGCGTCGGAAACGCGGATCCGCGATCCAGTGCGCCGACCAGGTCTGCGTCGGCTCAAAACCCCGCGGCACTTTGTGCTCGCCCTGCGTGCCGGGCTCGAAGCGCTGCAGACCCTGCTCGATACAGTACTCGATTCCCTGGTAATAGCACGTCTCGAAATGCAGGCTATGAAACTCCGCCGCGGCGCCCCAGTAGCGGCCATAGAGCGTGTCGCCGCCGCGAAAGAAGATCGCAGTCGCAATCGGCGTGGCTTCCAACTCGGCAAGCTTCACTACGACGGTGCGCGGCAGCTCCGCAGAGACGGCGCGAAAGAATTCAGCATTGAGATAGTGCTCGTGGCCGCGTACGGCAAACGTGCTGGCCGAGAACCCGAACACGATGTCCCAGAGCCGCGCATCCATTTCCTCGCCGGCAAGCGTGCGGAAGCGGATGCCGTTCTCCTGCACGCGCCGGCGTTCGCGCAGCGCTTTCTTGCGCTTCTCGGAACGGAACGTCGCAAGGAAGGCGTCGAAGCTGGCGTAGTCGTGGTTGTGCCAATGGAACTGGCAGTCCTTGCGCCAGAGATAGTCGCGCGAACCCAGCGCTGCTCGATCTGCGTCAGTAACGAACAGAAGGTGAGCCGAAGAGACGCGTTCGCTGCGCGCATGCTCGAGCAACGCCGCCGCCATCCGTTCACGCGCTGCTTGCGTTTTTGCCAAGAGGCGTGGGCCGGTGGCCGGCGTGAAGGGCGCCATGCTCACGAGCTTCGGGTAGTAGCGCAGGCCAGCTTGCTGATACGCGCGCGCCCAACTCCAATCGAACACGAACTCGCCCCACGAATCGCTCTTGCTGTACAGAGGCAGAGCCGCTTCGATTTCGCCGGTGGCGGTTTGCAGCAGCAGATGCCGCGGACTCCAGCCGGTGCCCGGGCCGACACAACCTGCGCGCTCGAGCGCGAGCAGGAACTCGTGACGCACGAACGGAATGCCGCCCGTCTCCAGCGCATTCCATTGCTGCGCGGGAATGCTGCCGATCGAATCGACGACGCGCAGCGTCACTTCAGCGCTTGTTCGCGGCGTCGAGCTGGTCCAGATACTTGTCCGCATCGAGCGCTGCCATGCAGCCGGTGCCGGCGGAGGTGATCGCCTGACGATAGACATGATCGGCGACGTCGCCCGCAGCGAACACGCCGGGCACGCTCGTCTGCGTCGCATTGCCGACGAGGCCGGATTTCACGATCAAATAACCGCCCTTCATTTCGAGCTGCCCTTCGAAGAGTTGCGTGTTCGGCGCATGGCCGACCGCGATGAATACGCCGGTGACGTCGAGCTGACGTAACGGGCCGCCGGCAGTCGGCGTGATCGCCAGGCCGGTGACACCGTTCTCGTCACCCAACACTTCCGCGACGTTGTGGTTCCACACCAGGCTCACCTTGCCCTCGTGCTGCCGTTCGAACAGATGATCCTGCAGGATCTTTTCCGAGCGCAGCGTGTCGCGACGGTGAACCAGTGTGACGTGTGACGCGATGTTCGACAGGTAAAGCGCTTCTTCGACGGCGGTGTTGCCGCCGCCGATGACTGCGACCTGCTGATTCTTGAAGAAGAAACCGTCGCAGGTGGCGCACGCCGAGACGCCGCGGCCGCGATAGTGCTGCTCGGACGGCAGGCCGAGGTACTTCGCCGTCGCACCGGTTGCGATGATCAGCGCGTCGCACGTGTACTTGCCGCTGTCGCCTTCGAGCTGGAACGGCCGCTGCGACAGATCGACCTTGTTGATGTGATCGTTCACGACCTCGGTATTGAACCGCTCGGCATGCTTGCGCATTCGCTCCATGAGCCCCGGGCCGGTGAGGCCGTGCGGATCGCCCGGCCAGTTGTCGACCTCGACGGTGGTCATGAGCTGACCGCCTTCTTCGATTCCCGTGAGCAGCACCGGCTTGCGATTGGCGCGCGCCGCGTAGACAGCGGCGGCGTAACCGGCGGGCCCGGAACCCAGGATCAGGAGCCGGCAGTGACGGGGAGCGCTCATGTATGGATACTTCCTCGCGAGTCGAAGGTTCGGACCGGCATGGTATGTAAATGAGAGCAGTGGCGCCAAATAGATCGCGTCGATCCGCACGATAAACAAGGCTGCGATTTTCCTTGCAATGCGCGACTGATGTCGTTTGAATATCAAAAAGTTAGTGTGCTTACTTGAGGTGAATTGACTTTGGCGACCACTGCTGAGGCGCGAGGCGGAACCCGACTTGGTGCGATCGTCGTGCGCTCGCTGCGCGAAGGCGCGCTGTGGGTGTTCGGCGCTCTCGCGCTGATCGTGCTCCTGGCCCTCATTACATACGACCGCAACGATCCGTCGTTCGCGACCACCGGCGAGCCGGGTCCGATCTCCAACGCGATCGGTCCGCTCGGCGCGCACTTGTCCGGACTGCTGATCATGCTGTTCGGTGCGCCGGCGTTCCTGTTCCCGATCATGATCGGTGTGACGGGCTGGCTGCTGTACCAGGATCGCAGCAAGAGCGACGTGCCTTCGCGCGCGACAGTTGCATTTCGCGCCGTCGGTTTCGTGTTGACGCTCATAACCAGCTGCGGCCTCGCGAGCCTGCATTTCACGGCCCCCCGGTATCCGAGTTCGGCCGGCGGCGTGCTCGGCTCGTTCGTCGGACAGGGATTCGAAGCAGGCCTGAGTTTTCTCGGTGCAACGCTGATCATGTTGGCCTTGTGGCTTGCCGGCGTGTCCTTGTTCGCCGGCGTGTCGTGGATCGAGATCATGGATCGCACCGGCCGCGTTACGCTCAACACGCTCGCCTGGCTGTCCGGCCGCATTTCGAATGCGCGCGAGATCAAGGCGGGTCGCGAGGTTAAGGAAGCGCGCAAGGAGGTCGTTCGCGAAGAACAGAAGCGCGTCGCGAACCGGCCGCCGCCGAAGATCGAGCCGGTCGTGCACAAGGTCGAGAAGAGCGAGCGTCACGAAAAGGAGCGGCAGGCCGCGCTGTTCGAGCGCCCGACCTCCAAGGAGCTGCCCGCGCTGTCGCTGCTCGACGATGCACCGGCACGCGTGTCCGGCTATTCCGCCGAGGCGCTCGAAGCGATGTCGCGGCTGGTCGAGCTGAAGCTACGCGACTTCGACGTCGAGGCCGAAGTCGTCGAAGTGCATCCCGGGCCCGTGATCACGCGCTTCGAGCTGCGGCCGGCGCCCGGCGTGAAAGTCAACCAGATCTCGAACCTCGCGAAGGATCTGGCGCGCGCGTTGTCCGCGGTCAGCGTGCGCATAGTCGAAGTGATTCCGGGCAAGTCGACCGTCGGCCTCGAAATTCCCAATGAGAAGCGCGAGCTGGTGACGCTCGGGGAGATCATCAAGTCGAAGGCTTACGACGAGATGACCTCGCCATTGGCGCTGGTGCTGGGCAAGGACATCAGCGGTGCGCCGGTGGTTGCCGATCTCGCCCGCATGCCGCACCTGCTGGTCGGCGGCACGACGGGCTCCGGTAAATCTACGGCCGTCAACGCGATGGTCCTTTCGCTGCTCTACAAGGCGACGGCCGAGCATATCCGCTTGATCATGATCGATCCGAAGATGCTGGAGCTCTCGGTGTACGAGGGCATCCCGCATCTGCTCGCGCCGGTCGTCACCGACATGAAAGAAGCAGCGAACGCGCTGCGCTGGTGCGTGGCCGAGATGGAGCGTCGCTATCAGCTGATGGCCGCGCTCGGGGTGCGCAATCTCGCGGGCTTCAACCGCAAGCTGAAAGAGATGCAGGAAGCAGGCACGCCGATCCGCGATCCGCTGCTGATGAAGGCGCTCGGTCCGGAAGGCAACCCGAACGAAGTGCCGCTGCTCGACCCGCTGCCGTTCATCGTGGTGATCGTCGACGAACTCGCCGACATGATGATGATCGTCGGCAAGAAGGTCGAAGAGCTGATCGCGCGGCTCGCGCAGAAGGCGCGTGCATCGGGCATTCACCTGATCCTTGCTACGCAACGTCCGTCGGTCGACGTCATCACCGGCTTGATCAAGGCGAACATTCCGACGCGCATCGCGTTCCAGGTCTCGGCGAAAGTCGACTCGCGCACGATTCTCGACCAGATGGGCGCGGAGCAGCTGCTGGGCCACGGCGACATGCTGTTCCTGCAGCCCGGCACATCGGTGCCGATCCGCGTGCATGGCGCATTCGTCTCGGATCAGGAAGTGCATCGCGTGGTCGGCGGCCTGCGCGGGTCGTCGCCGAACTACAACCCCGAGATTCTCGAAGGGCCGAGCATGCCGATTCCCGGCATGCCGGGCGAGCCTGGCGATCCGGGTGTCGAAGGCGGCGAGGGCGGTCTCGACGCCGAGCAGGATCCGCTCTACGACCAGGCCGTGCGCATCGTGATCGAAAGCCGCAAGGCGTCGATCTCGGGCGTGCAACGTCGCCTGAAGATCGGCTACAACCGCGCCGCTCGCATGATCGAGACCATGGAGGCGGCAGGCATCGTCGGACCGCTGCAGTCCAACGGCATGCGCGAAGTTCTGTCGCCGGCGCCTCCCGAAGAGTGATCCCAATGAAGTGTCTGCACCGCGCGCGGCTCGTGGGCGCGCTGATCTTTCTCACTGCTGCTTCGGGTCCGGCGGTCGGCCTCGCTGCGCAGAGTTCGCAAGAGGGGCAACAGCGCGTCGAAGCGTTCCTGCAGGGACTCGACGGACTGCAGGCGCAGTTCAAGCAGATCCTCACCGATCGCAACGGTCAGACTGTCGACGAAGCGAGCGGCACGCTGGCGATCTCGCGGCCGGATCGCTTTCGCTGGGACTACCGGCAGCCGTATCAGCAGATCATCGTCGCGGACGGCAGTCGGATCTGGATCTACGACAGCGATCTGGAACAGGTGACGGTTCGCAAGCTCGACGAGACGCTGTCGGCAACGCCGGCGATGCTGCTCAGCGGCCGCAGCAGTTTGTCCGACAACTTCAAGGTTACGCAGGTGTCACGCGAAGGAGCGGTCGACTGGGTCAAGATGGAACCCAAGCGCGACGACACCGATTTCCGGTGGGTCCGGCTGGGCTTCGAGGGCGCGCTCCTGAAATACATGCAACTCGCCGACAAGCTCGGACAGACCACGGGCCTCGAATTCAGCAAGCTCGAGCGCAATCCACCGCTCGATCCGTCGCGTTTCACCTTCACCGTGCCGCCCGGCGCCGACGTGATCGGCGACGCTTCGTCCTCGCCGGCGGCCCCGACTCGCAAACAGTAATCGCATGCTGCTCGCTCTACGTCATCCACGTCTGTGGCTCGTGTCCGGATGGACACTGATCATCTGCGCGTTCATCGCCAGCCTGGTCCCAGCGCACGATCTGCCGAAGATGGGCGGCATCAGCGACAAGTTCGAGCACGTCGTCGGCTACTCGGTGCTGGCGCTGTGGTTCGCCGGCATTTATCCGCGATCGAACTATCCGATGATTGGTTTTGCGCTGCTGATCATGGGCATCGCGATCGAAGCGTTGCAGGGCGCGATGCACCTTGGCCGCGAGGCGGATTTGCGCGACGTGTACGCCAACGCCGTGGGTGTCATTTGCGGACTGACGCTGGCGCTCGCGTGGCTCGGTGGCTGGGCAATGCGCATCGACTCCGGCACGAGGAAGCGGTGAGTGCACGAGCAGCGCCGCCGGATGCACGTCCGCTCGCGGATCGCATGCGGCCAGCGTCGCTCGACGACTACGTCGGGCAGGCGCATCTGTTCGGCCAGGGCAAGCCGCTGCGGCGGATGCTCGAAGGCGGACATCTCCACTCGATGATCCTCTGGGGCCCGCCGGGCACCGGCAAGACGACGTTGGCACGGCTCGTCGCACAAACCTGCGATGCGGAGTTCCTGGCCTTCTCAGCCGTGATGGCGGGAGTGAAGGACATTCGCGCGGCCGCAGAGCGTGCCGCCGAAGTGCGCAAAGAATCCGGACGCCGCACGGTGTTGTTCCTGGACGAGGTGCATCGCTTCAATAAGGCACAGCAGGACGCATTCCTGCCGTGGGTCGAGGACGGCACGCTCGTATTCATCGGCGCGACTACCGAGAACCCTTCGTTCGAGCTGAACAACGCGTTGCTGTCGCGCGCACGGGTCTACGTGCTGCGCGCTCTGACGGAAGAAGATCTCCGTAAGGTGCTGGATCGTGCGCTCGCCGAGCAGGCTCGCAGCGGTACTCCGATCGCAGTGGAAGAGCAGGCGCTGACGCTGATCGCCCGGGCCGCCGACGGCGATGCACGGCGCGTACTCAACATGCTGGAGCTGTCGTTGGATCTGGCAAGTGCGACCGAGCCGCCGAAGATTACCGAGGCAATTGCCGCAGAAGTTGCGACCGGTGGACTGCGACGCTTCGACAAGCAGGGCGAAGCGTTCTACGACCAGATCTCAGCGTTACACAAATCCGTGCGTGGCAGCGATCCGGACGCCGCGCTGTATTGGTTCTGCAGAATGCTCGATGGCGGTTGCGATCCGCGTTACCTCGCGCGACGCGTACTGCGCATGGCATTCGAGGACATCGGCATCGCCGATCCGCGCGGGCTGACCATGGCGCTCGAAGCATGCGAAGTCTACGAGCGACTGGGGACGCCGGAAGGCGAGTTGGCGATCGCGCAAGCAGTCGTGTTCCTCGCGTGCGCTGCCAAGAGCAACGCCGTGTACGTGGCGTTCGGCGAAGCGATGGAAGATGCAAAGAACCTCGGTTCGCTGGACGTGCCGTTGCATCTGAGGAATGCGCCGACTCGACTGATGAAAGAGCTCGGCTACGGCAAGAACTATCGCTACGCGCACAACGAGCCGGACGCTTACGCCGCAGGCGAGAACTACTTTCCCGAAGGCATGGAGCCGCGGCAGTACTACCGTCCGGTGCCGCGCGGCCTGGAAATCAAGATCGCCGAAGCCCTAGAAAAGAGAAGAGAGAAAAGGGAAAAGAAGTAGAATTCGCGAATGCTCGATCCCAAGTTACTGCGTTCCGATGCGGCCGGCGTGGCGGCCAACCTCGCGCGTCGCGGCTTCACTCTCGATGTCGCTCGCCTTGCCGCGCTCGAGGAAGCGCGGAAGAAATGGCAGATCCGTGCCGACGAGTTGCGCAACGAGCGCAATCTGCATGCCAAAAGCGTCGGCAAGGCGAAGGCACAAGGTCAAGACATCGCGCCGCTCCTGAAACAGACCGAGACGCTCGGCACGCAGCTCACCGAGGCGGAAGCGGAGCTCGCGAAGGCCCAAAAGGAGTGGGACGACCTCGCTCTGGTCATCCCGAACATGTTGCATGCGAGCGTTCCCGATGGGCGCGATGAAACCGCGAACATCGAGGTGCGCCGCTGGGGCGAGCCGCGCCAGTTCGACTTCAAGCCGCGCGATCACGTCGACCTCGGCGAGAAGCTGAAGCTGGTCGACTTCGCCGCTGCCGGCAAGATCTCCGGCGCGCGCTTCGTCGTGCTGACGGGCCCGATCGCACGCCTGCAACGCGCGATCATCCAATTCATGCTCGATCTGCACACTGGCGAGCACGGCTATCGTGAGACGTACGTGCCGTACCTCGTCAATGCGCAATCCCTGACGGGCACTGGCAACCTGCCGAAGTTCGAGGCCGACCTGTTCGCGATCCGCGGCGAGTCAGGGCTGTACCTCATTCCGACCGCCGAGGTGCCGGTCACGAATCTGGTGCGCGACTCGATCGTCGAAGCAGATGCGCTGCCGATGCGCTTCGCGGCGCACACGCCATGCTTCCGCTCGGAGGCAGGCTCTTATGGGAAAGACACGCGCGGCATGATCCGCCAGCATCAGTTCGAGAAGGTCGAGCTGGTGCACTTCGTGAAGCCACAGGACTCCTACGCCGAACATGAAGTGCTCGTGCGCAACGCCGAGGAAGTGCTGAAGCGTCTGGAGTTGCCGTATCGCGTCGTCGCGCTGTGCGCGGGCGACGTCAGCTTCCAGTCGGCGAAGACTTACGACCTGGAAGTGTGGCTGCCCGGGCAGAACGCCTATCGCGAGATTTCGTCGTGCTCGAACTTCGAGGCGTTCCAGGCGCGTCGCATGCAGGCGCGTTGGCGGAATCCGGAAACGGGTAAGCCCGAGCCCCTGCACACGCTGAACGGCTCAGGCGTTGCGGCGGGTCGCGCGCTGGTGGCAGTAATGGAAAACTATCAGCAGGCGAACGGCAGCATCGTCGTGCCAGAAGTCCTGCGCAGCTACATGGCCGGGCTCGCGCTCATCGAGCCCGGCCAGTAGAACTCGTCAGTTGCGCGAAGAGAGCAGGCGCAGCAGGCTGAGGAACATGTTGTAGATCATCACGTACAACGTCACCGTCGCGGTGATGTAGTTCGTCTCGCCGCCGTGAATGATCTCGCTCGTCTTGTACAGGATGATGCCGCCCGACAAGAGCAGGAACAATCCGGACACGACCAGCGACAGCGTCGACAGGTGGAAGAAGACGGCGACCAGGCTGAGCACGAAAGCGCCGATGATGCCGACGGTCAGGAACCCACCCATGAAGCTGAAGTCTTTCTTGCTGGTGATCGCGTAAGCCGACAGTCCCAGGAACGACGCGGCGGTTACGCCGAGCGAAGTCATGACCAGCTGTGCGCCATTCGGAACCGACTTCAGATAGAACTCGAGGATCGGGCCGAGCGTCAGGCCGAGGAAGCCGGTGAGCGCGAACGTCCACACGATGCCCCAGCCGCTGTTACGCGTTGCATTGACGGCGTACACCAGCCCGAAATAGGGCAGCAGCATCCACAGCCCCATGAACGGCAGATTGATGGCCATCGCAATGCCGGCCGTCACCGCGCTGAACGCGAGCGTCGCGCCCAGGAGCAGGTACGTATTGCGCAGGACTTTGTTGGTCGCCAGCACCGATGCCTGGCTGGTGCTGACGGCAGTGTTTGGATAACGGTCCATTTCGATCATCTCCCGGGCGGTGACAAGGCGCCCATTCTACCGAAGAGGTGTCAGCGACCACATGGGTGTATTTGCCGTCATTTCAAGGAGCTGTGACAATGCGCCCCCGCCGGAGAGGTGGCAGAGCGGTTGAATGCACCGGTCTTGAAAACCGGCAAGGTCGCAAGACCTTCGCGAGTTCGAATCTCGCCCTCTCCGCCACGCCGAGCCGGTCGATCAGGGCGGCGTTGCCAGCGACTCGACGACATTCGTCCGAATGACATCGAAGAACGGATTGCTCCGCAGCCGCGCGAACGTTCCAAGCCCGACGACCAGCGCGCCACTCTCACCCTTGCCGGCGACCGCCCCGAGGTTGTAGCTCGAACCACTGGGTGACGGAGTGAGGCCGTAGACCGGATCGTCGATCGGGAACGGCAGCGCTACATGGCCGACGGAGAACACGCCGACAGGCCATTCGAGCGGGAGCTCCCTGACCGAGACCTCTGCCGAGCCAGCTTCGCGCGTGTAGGCGCTCACCTTGCGGGTCGTGTCCTCACGATTGGAGATGAGCGTGATGCGAAACGGCTGGCTGCCGGAGCGCAGGCGCTTGATGTCATCGAGCAGGCTCGGAGCGATCAGGCTCTCCATTGCCGCCTGCCGATTGATGTCGAACGCGATCAGCTCGTGCCTGCCCGGGGGCAATCGCGCCAGGAGGCCGTGGATTACTTCGCTCGAGGTAACGGTCGAATCGACGATCGACTGATACACGTGCACGCGGGGCACCTTCCCCAGCTGCTCGGCGCTGAGCGAGTCGATCGTGTCCTGAACGACGAGCGTCAGCTTGTGGATCTGGTTCGCTGCGTTCACCGGGAACGAGTTGTACTTGTAGGGATCGTATTCGGGCAGCACGTCGAGCCAGCGCGACTTCTCGAAGCCCGGCACAAACGACAGCCCCGAGAGAATGTTCGTGAGAGCAGCGAAGCGCGAAATGCCGATCGCCGCGGACACCAGATGAATGTCGGCAGGCCTGGGCAGCGAGTCGTCGGTCAGTGAGCGCAGCGAGTACAGCGTAAGCAGCGCAGCACCCGTGGAGTGACCACCAGCGATGAACGGCTTGCCCGCGCCGCCACGCGCCGCGGCGTGTTTCGCTGCGAGCACGACGGCTCCGTACCAATCCTGCCAGGTCACGTCGAGCAGGCCCGAGGGCAGCGTGCCATGTCCGGGCATGCGCAGAACGACGACGTAGTAGCCCTGCGCGAGGAACGTCTCGGCAAGCGATCGCATACTGTAGGGCGAGTCGGAAAGGCCATGCACGAGCAGCACCGAACCGCGCGGCTCACCGGGCGGCGCGAGCTCGTACGAATGGTTGTATGGAGTATCGAGCGCCAGCCGTGACACCACGCTCTGCGGGTTGTAGCGGCCAAGCGGCCAGGTATCCGCAGACTTGGCGTCGTCGAGCACCCGCTCCCGCAGCTGCCTGATGAGCCGATCCTCGAGCGCGAGGTATTCGGTGAACGACGCCGGTGCGTCGGGGCTCGAGACATGAAATTCCTGGTCGAGCTGCACGCGGTGCCAGGCCTGCAGGTCGGGCAGGCGCGCGCGGGCCTGGAGGGTAAACACGAGGACGATCGTGGCCAGGATCGCCGCGACGACGCCCGCCAGGTAGCCCGCCCACTTCAGGAAGCGTCGGGCCCAGGGGCGTGGTTTTGCGCTCATGGTCCTGAAGGCTAGCGCAGCCGACTCGTCGCCGACGACAGCGCGAGCGGGCTGCGCGCGTGCACGGATCCCGTATGGTCGAAACCACGGGCTCCTGACAGGGTGCGGCGGCATGGCGATCCATGTCAGCCGCTGGCTGCGTTTTTTGCCCGGTGTGCAGACGCTGCGCACTTACCAGGCCGCTTGGTTCATGCCTGATCTCACCGCGGGTCTGGTGCTGACCACCATGTTGGTGCCGGTTGGCATTGCCTATGCGCAGGCATCCGGGGTGCCGGGCATCTATGGGTTGTACGCGACCATCGTGCCGCTGCTCGCGTACGCGGTGTTCGGTCCAAGCCGCATCTTCGTCCTGGGACCGGATTCGGCGCTCGCAGCAGTCATCCTGTCGGTCGTGTTGCCGCTCTCGGGCGGCGATCCGGTGCGTGCCGTGGCTTTGGCCAGCGCGATGGCCGTGGTGTCCGGCCTGGTCTGCATCCTGATCGGAGTGCTGCGCCTCGGCTTCATTACCGAGTTGCTCTCCAAGCCGATCCGCTATGGCTACATGAATGGCATCGCGCTCACGGTGTTGATCAGTCAGGTGCCGAAGCTGCTCGGCTTTTCCATCGACGGTGTCGGTCCATTGCGCGACGTGGTGCTCATCGCCGGAGGCATCCGCGACGGCAAGGCGAACTGGACTTCGCTCACCATCGGCGTCGGCACGCTGATCGCGATCCTCATCCTGAAACGCTTCAAGCGCGTTCCCGGATTGTTGATCGCGGTCGTGGCCGCGACCATCGTCGTCGCCATCTGGAATCTCGACGTGACTGCGGGAGTCAAGGTGCTCGGGCCGCTACCGCAGGGGCTCCCTTCGTTCGCGTTGCCTCGCATCAGCTTCGCGGATCTGCAGCCAGTGATCATCGCCGGTTGCGCCGTGGCCATGGTGGCGTTCGCGGACACGAGCGTGCTGTCGCGGACGTACGCTGCGAAGACCCGCACGCCCGTCGACCCGAATCAGGAAATGATCGGCCTGGGCGCGGCCAACCTCGCTGGCGGATTCTTTCAGGGCTTCGCGATCAGCAGCAGCTCGTCGCGCACGCCGGTTGCCGAAGCGGCCGGTGCCAAGACGCAGGTCACTGGCGTCGTGGGTGCAATCGCTGTCGCGCTGTTGCTGGTCTTCGCACCCAATCTGCTGAAGGATCTGCCCAGCAGCGCGCTCGCCGCTGTCGTGATCGCGGCGGCCATCGGCCTGTTCGAGTTCGCCGACCTGCGCCGCATCCTGCGCATCCAGGCCTGGGAGTTCTGGCTCTCGATTGCGTGCTTCGTCGGCGTCGCAGTATTTGGCGTGGTGCCGGGCATCGGTTTCGCCGTGCTCCTCGCCATCATCGAATTTCTCTGGGACGGTTGGCGACCGCACTTTGCAGTGCTGGGCCGCGTCGATGGCGTGCGGGGCTACCACGACGTCAAGCGCTATCCCGACGCGCGCCGCGTGCCGGGACTCGTGCTGTTTCGCTGGGACGCACCGCTGTTCTTCGCCAATGCCGAGCTGTTCCACCAACGCATCATGGAGACGATTGCCGAATCCCCGAGTGCCGTACGACGGATCGTGGTCGCGGCCGAACCTGTCACAAGCGTGGACGTGACTTCCGCTGACATGCTCGACGAGCTGGAACAGGACCTGCAACGCTCGGGTGTCGAGTTGCGGTTCGCCGAGATGAAGCATCCGGTCCAGGACAAGCTGAAACGCTTCGAGCTGTTCGAGCGCTTCGGCATCTTCTATCCGACGATCGGTGCAGCCGTGGACGCTTACCTCGCCGACTTCTCGGTGGACTGGAAGCCCTGATCCGACCCTTCCGCCAAATGCGGCCCTTCATCGCTGGGGGCGCCGGCTCCGTCGCACGACGCGGCAAGCCCCTGCGAAGTGGCTTAAGGTTGCTCTCACATTCAGGACGGAGGCACGAGCAATGAAGTCAGTGTTGCGGATCGCCGCGCTCACAGCGACGGCAGTTGGAATCCTGGGTCTCGGCGTCGTGGCATTCGCCCAGACGGCAGCGACGGCAAAGCCCATCCAGATCGCGCAATTCACTGCCGACGGCAAGCTGCAGAAGCCCGCGGATCTCGACAGCTGGGTCTTTCTCGGCACCTCGCTCGGCATGGGCTACAACCCGGGCTCGTTCAACGCGGCGCATCCGGGCCAGTTTCAGGTCGTGCTGATGGAGCCGAATGCCTATCGACACTTCGTCCAGAATCGCAGCTACGCGCCCGGCTCGATGTTCCTGCTGTCGTTCTACGACAGCGACAAGCAGCAGCGCTCGATCAATCAGAACGGCTTCACGCAGGCCGATCTCACGAACTACGAAATTCACGTGATCGATCCCGCGAAAGGCGACCAGGGCGACAAAGGTCATGCGTTCTACGTGTTCAACCCGAACGACACGCAGGGCAATCCGCTGCCGGCCGGCAACGCTTGCGTGCGCTGCCATGTCGATCACGGCGCGTTCGACGGGACGTTTGCGCAGTTCTACCCGACGCTGCGCCCGATGATCCCCAAGGAAGCGCTGGAGCGCGCAGCGCAGGACCACAACATCCGCTGAGGCGTACGATTCGCCCAGGATGAGAGAGTCGTCGCACCCGCTGGATCGCCCGCTGCCGCCCGACGTGGCCGCGGGCGAATCCGCGTTCATCCAGTTTTATCAGAAGTACGCGGTCTTCAGCCTGCCGTGGGCGTGGCGGCGCACGCTCATCTTCGGCGCGATCGGCGTGCTCGGCGGGATTTCGTTCGGCGCTTCGCACGGGCTGATGGTGAGCGACCTGTCCGAAGCCATCACCGTCTCGTTGGTCTGCGCGCTGGCGAATCTGATCCTGGTGGGAGCGGGTCCGATGCTCGCGGCACTTTTCAGGCACGCGCGCTTGCCTCTGCGAATCGAGCGCATATGCATCGTCGCGGCGGTGATTGGTGGCATGGTGCTCGGCACGCTCTCCGACGAACTCGCCGCGCAGTACCACAACGGCCTGATGGATGCGCATGGCTTTGGCGACAAGGCGGACATGATGCCGTTGATGGAGGCGCACCCGATCGTGCGGCGTGGGCTGGATGTGGGCCGCGACCTGTTCATTCTCTTCATTGCCAGCGGCGGCCTGGGTTTGTGGGCGTACTTCTCCGAAGCGAAGCGCTGGGCCGAGCACTGGCGGCGCGTAGAGCTCGAGAAGCTGAGCTCGCAGACGGCGGAGGCCGACTTGCGATTGACGGTACTGCAGGCGCAAGTCGAACCGCATTTCCTGTTCAACACGCTGGCATCGGTGCGATCGCTCGTGACGTCGGATCCGCAACGGGCTTCGCAGACCATCGACGCTCTCGCACAGCACTTGCGCGCCACGCTGCCAAAGCTGCGAGCGGCGACCGGCGCGGCCCAATCGACGCTCGGCGAGCAGTTTGCAATCTGCGCGAGCTATCTCGAGTTGATGCAGGTCCGGCTCGGTGAGCGGCTGCACGTGGACGTTCGTCTGCCGCCCGAGTTGCGTGAAGTGCCATTCCCGCCGTTCCTGCTGATTTCGCTGGTCGAGAATGCGATCAAGCATGGAGTCGAGCCGAAGCCCGGCGTCACACGCGTGGCGTTGGCGGCGCGCGTCGTCGTGGACGGGGAGCGCAAGCGACTCGAAGTTCAAGTCGAAGATGACGGGGCAGGGCTCAAGCTCGGCATGGGCGAGGGGACTGGCCTCGCCAACATTCGCGCGCAGTTGCTTACGCGGTTCGCTTCAGCCGCGTCGCTGGAGCTTTTCGAGCGAGGTGCTGGTGGTGTGCTCGCACGTCTCGTTCTGCCGCTGGAACCGGCCAGCGCATGACGCGCCCGACGGCCATCATCGCCGAGGATGAAACGCCGCAGCGACAGGAGCTGCGCGCGCTACTGACCGAACTGTGGCCGGAACTGAACGTCGTCGCCGAATGCGAGGACGGCTTGAGCGCGCTCGAAGCGCTGGAGCAGCACCATCCGCAAGTCGCGTTCCTCGATATCCGCATGCCGGGCGTGAGCGGGTTGGAAGTGGCACGCGCGGCCGGATCGCAGTGTCACGTGATCCTGGTCACTGCGTACGATGAATATGCGCTGCGAGCTTTCGAAGAAGGGGCGCTGGACTACCTGCTCAAGCCGGTCGCGCGGGAACGCTTGAGTCGCGCGATCGAGCGTGCCCGGGCCCGGCTCGAAGGCGGGTCTCATGTCGACATGAATGCGCTGATCGACATGGTGCAGGCACGCCTGGCCCCCGGCGGCAAGTCCGGCATCAAGTGGATCACCGCGACTGTCGGCAACTCGGTGAAGATGTACTCGATCGACGAAGTCCTGTTCTTCCAAGCGCAGGACAAGTACACGCGCGTGGTTACGGCTGCGAGCGAGGGCAACATCCGCACGCCGCTCAAGGAACTCGCGGCCGCGCTCGATTCAGAAACCTTCTGGCAGGTGCATCGCAGTGTGATCGTGCGCGTCGGCGCCATCCATGCCGTCGAGAAGGGTGACGATGGCAAGTTGCATCTGACGGTGCGTGGCCGGCCCGACGTGTTGCCGGTCAGCAGCACCTTTCAACATCGCTTCAGGGGGATGTGAGGACCTCGCGGAAGTAGCCTTCTGCGAAATCGACCAGGGCTCGCGTCGAGAACAGCAGCGCGTCGGCGTTGCCGACCTTGCCGACTCGCACGTGGCCACGATCGGCGAAGCGCCGGCCGACGATGGGAAAGTGCGTACCGTTGTCAGTTCCCATCGACAGCTTCTCGACCCACGCGCGGACGCCGTCCTCGACGACCGGGAAGCGACTGATCATCGTGCGACGGTTCGGCACGAGCGACTCCGCATAGTGCAGCGACGTACAGCGATTGAAGCCGACGCCGAGCAGCAGCGTCCAGGCATCCAGCTCGTAGAACTTCTCGAACGGCGTGCCGCGGCCTTCGCAAAACTCCAGTGCGTGCTCGGCAGTGATCTCGCGAGCATGGCGGCCGTTGGCGCAGACGGAAACCAGCGGATGGCTGCTGCGAAGGGTGCCGGGATAGCTGCGAAAGGCTTCCGGGATCGCGCCCATCGTCGTCGGCGTGGTTCGAGCATCGAAGAAGTCGTGACCCGATGGATCCGCGAGCTGCGGTGACTCCGCCGGCATCGCGAGCGTGCCATTCGGCCCGAGCACCTCGAGCAGCGCCTGAATCACGGTGATCGGCC
>Ga0207689_10002003_pt1 | contig 19229 bp, 18 predicted proteins | sample KBSMisM52_FD_184312 | JGI IMG/M metagenome (GOLD analysis project Ga0207689, IMG submission 184312) | Miscanthus rhizosphere microbial communities from Kellogg Biological Station, Michigan, USA - KBS Miscanthus M5-2 (SPAdes) (version 2) | ecosystem: Host-associated > Plants > Roots >... | reverse complement strand
GTATCGCGATGCGCGTGATCGACGACGCGAACAGGTGACCCGCATCGAGCATCTCGAACGCGGTGTCACGCTCCGGGTCGTACGCCATCCGCGCGACGATGCCGACACCCATGCCGAGCTCGACATACGTCTTGATCACGTCGGAGTCGAGCGCGGTGAGCACCACATTGGGCACGAGACCTTCGGCGTCGAACGCCGCGTTGATCTGGGAGCGGCCGGTGAACGCGTAGTCGTACGTGACGATGGGATAACGGGCGAGGGCGGCAAGCGTGAGCTTTCCGGATTTCGCGAGAGGATGCCCGCGCGGGACGAGCACGCAGCGATTCCACTGATAGCAGGGCAACGTGACGAGCTCGGGATACGTCGCCAGCGCTTCGGTGGCGATGCCGACGTCCGATTCGCCGTTCGCGGTGTGCTCCGCCACCTGGATGGGATTGCCCTGGTGCAGTTCCACCTTGACGCGCGGGAAGCGGGCCGCGAAGCCCTTGATGATCGGCGGCAGCACGTAGCGGGCCTGCGTGTGCGTGGTCGCGATGGCGAGGGTTCCTTCGTGCTCGTTGCGAAATTCCGAGCCAACGCGGCGGACATTCTCGATCTCCCGCAGCGCGCGGCGCGCCGTGGCGATCACAGCTTCGCCGGCCGGCGTGACCGATGCGATGCGCTTGCCGGCACGCACGAACACGCGGACGCCGAGCTCGTCCTCGAGCTGGCGCACCTGCTTGCTCACGCCGGGCTGCGACGTGAACAGCGCCGCCGCCGCGTCGGACACGTTGAGGCCGTGGTCGGCGATGGCGCAAAGATAGCGCAATTGTTGAAGGTTCAAGGGATTGGCGCCGTGGGTTAGAATCGGGACTGGCACCAATTATAGAGCCGCGCCGTGCTCCGCCTCGGCGCCTCCTTCACTGGCGGCGCCGATCATGGCCCAGTTCTTCCAGGTACATCCCGCGAATCCGCAGCCGCGCCTCATCCGCCAGTCGGCATCGATTCTCCGGGCGGGTGGGGTGATCGCCTATCCGACCGATTCCAGCTACGCGCTAGGCTGTCAAATCGGCGACGCGGCGGCCGCAAGGCGCATTCGCCAGATTCGCGGTGTCGACGAAGCACACCCTCTCACGCTCATGCTGCGCGACCTGTCGGAGATCGGCCACTTCGCGAAACTCGACAACTGGCAGTTCCGGATCGTCCGGCAGGGCACGCCCGGACGCTACACCTTCGTGCTTCCGGCAACGCGCGAAGTGCCGCGCCGGCTGCAGCACAGGAAGCGCAGCACGATCGGCGTGCGGGTGCCGGACCACGCGGTGGCGCAGGCGCTGCTGCACGAGCTCGGCGAGCCCATCCTCTCGTCGACGCTGATGCTTCCGGGGAGCAGCGAACCGCTGAACGACGCGGAGACGATACGGGACCTGGTAGGCGCGAATCTCGACCTCGTGATCGACGCGGGCGCATGCACCGCGGAGCCGACCACGGTCGTGGATCTGGCGGCGGAGCCTCCAGTCATCTTGCGTCTTGGCGCTGGCGAGCCCGCGCGACTCGGAATGAGCGGCGAAACTGCAAGATAGCCCTTGCACCGCACTCGCGCCCGGCACGCTGCGCTGCCTGAAAATGCGGCAACCGGGGATCGATGGTGTCTTGGGGTAAAATAGTCGGCCAATGGATTTGTCGCTCGCGACCATCGTGCTCTGGGCGGTGCCGGTGGTCTTCGCGATCACGTTGCACGAAGCCGCACACGGCTACGTTGCCAAACTGTTCGGTGATCAGACGGCCTGGATGCTGGGACGGGTCACGTTAAACCCGATCAAGCACATCGACCCGGTGGGGACGATCCTGGTTCCGGGAATGTTGCTCCTGAGCGCCAAGCTGCTGGGCGGCATGCCTTTCATTTTCGGATGGGCGAAACCGGTGCCCGTCAATTTTGGAAACCTCCGGAATCCGAAACGCGACATGTTTTGGGTTGCGGGCGCAGGACCGGCGGCCAATTTCGCGATGGCCATCGTCTGGGGACTCTTGCTGAAGAACACGACGCCCGATGCAGCGCTCCCGAGTGACGGCCTGCATGCAATGGCGAATGTCGGGATACTCATCAATCTGATGCTGATGGCGTTGAACCTCCTGCCGATCCTTCCTCTGGACGGCGGTCGCATCGCAGTGAGCCTGCTGCCGCACTCGATGGCGATGACTTACGCCCGGATGGAGCCCTATGGCTTCGTGATCGTCATCGCGCTGCTCGTGACCGGTGTTCTTGGCTGGCTGGTTCAGCCGCTGATCGGCATCGGCGAGCTCGTGCTCTCCGCCATCCTCGGCCTCTAGACAGTCGACCCAACCGTGCGTTCAAAACATGTTCGCTGACCGTGTGCTGTCGGGCATGCGCCCGACCGGCCGCCTGCACATCGGTCACTATCACGGCGCGCTCAAGAACTGGGTGAAGCTGCAGGAGGAGTACGAATGCCTGTACTTCGCCGCGGACTGGCACGTGCTCACCACCCATCACGACCAGACGGGAGTGATTTCCGATTCGGTGTGGGAGATGTTCATCGACTGGCTCGCGGCCGGCATCAATCCGACGCGCGCCACAATTTTCATCCAGTCCCGTGTGCCCGAGCACGCGGAGCTCGCGCTCTTGCTCGGGATGATTGCGCCCGTCGGCTGGCTCGAACGCGTGCCGACGTACAAGGACCTGCAGCAGAAGCTCGCCGACCGCGATCTTTCCAACTTCGGATTCCTTGGCTATCCTGTGATGCAGGCCGCCGACATCCTCATCTACCGCGCCAACATGGTGCCCGTCGGCGAGGACCAGGTGTCGCACATCGAGCTCGTGCGCGAGCTCGCGCGGCGCTTCAACTTCATCTACGGGAAGGAAACCGGCTTCGAAGACAAGGCCAAGGCCGCGGTCAAGAAACTCGGCGTGAAGAAGGCACGGCGGTACGGGGAGCTGCGGACCGCATTCCAGGAAAAGGGCGACGAAGCGGCGCTCGAAGCCGCGAAGGTTCTCTTGACCGAAACCCAGAACATTTCGCTCGGCGACCGCGAACGGCTGTTCGGCTATCTCGAAGGCTCGCGCCGCGTCATTCTCCCGGAGCCCGGGCCGCTCCTGACCGAAACGCCGAAGGTGCCGGGTCTCGACGGCGAGAAGATGTCGAAGTCGCTCGGGAACGCAATCCTGATGCGCGAGGAGCCCGCGGAGGTCACGCAAAAGATCCGGACGATGCAGACGGATCCGGCACGCGTGCGGCGTTCGGACAAGGGTGATCCCAATCGCTGTCCGGTGTGGCCGCTGCACCAGATCTACTCGGACGCGCCGACGCGCGAATGGGTCGTCAAGGGCTGCACGACGGCGGGCATCGGCTGCCTCGAATGCAAGCAACCGCTGATCGACGCGATCATCAAGGAGCAGGAACCGATACGCGAGCGCGCGCAGCGCTATCTCGACGATCCGCAACTGGTACGCAACATCGTCGCCGACGGCTGCGAGCGTGCGCGTAAGCTCGCCGAGGAAACGATGCGCGACGTCCGCAGCGCGATGGGACTGGACTACTCGTGAGCGCAACAAGCGTTAACGAAACGGACACCATCGATCTCGCCGCGCAGGGCGGCGCCGTCGTCGCCAAGGTCTACGGCGAGCCGATGCTCGAGCTGCCGCACGACCTCTACATTCCGCCGGAGGCGCTCGAAGTCTTCCTCGACACGTTCGAGGGGCCGCTCGACCTTTTGCTCTATCTCATCCGGAAGCAGAACATCAACGTGCTCGAGATCCCCATGGCGGAGCTGACGAGGCAGTACCTCGGCTACGTGGAGATGATGCGGCGGACGCAGCTCGAGCTCGCCGCCGAATACCTGCTGATGGCGGCGGTGCTGATCGAGATCAAGTCGCGCCTCCTGCTCCCCAAGCCGCCGGCGTTGCCGGGCGCGGAACCGGAGGATCCCCGTGCCGAGCTCGTGCGGCGCCTGCTCGAGTACGAGCGGATGAAGGACGCTGCCCGCAAGATCGACGCGCTCCCGCTCGCCGAACGGGACTTTGCTCTCGTAAGGGTGTGGTTCGAGCGGACCGCCGCCGCCCGGCTGCCGGAAGTCTGCCCCGAGGACCTGCGGACCGCCTGGGCGGGCCTGCTTGCGCGGGCGCGCATCAACCGGCATCATCTCGTCAGCCGCGAGCAGCTCTCGGTGCGTGCCGAGATGAGCCGGATACTGAAAACGCTGGAGCCTTCGCGCTTCGCCGAGTTCACGACGCTGTTCGCGGGGCATGCGGATGTGCCGCACCTTATCGTGACGTTTCTTGCGCTGCTCGAGCTCGCGCGCGAGCAGCTCGTCACGATTGCGCAGACCGAGCCCTATGCGCCGATCCATGTGCAGTTGACCGGCGGCCCGACCTTCGCGCTGGCATCCTGACCAGGCCCTTCACAAGAGAACACGGTTCCACGATGGACGATTCGCAGCACACGAGAAATATCGTCGAAGCGGCGCTCTTGACGGCGGGTGAGCCCGTGTCGGCGGCGACGCTGGCGAGACTGTTCGACCCGGCGCTCGACGCGTCGACGGTCGGCCAGCTGCTGGGCGAAATTGCCGCCGAGTGGACCGGCAAAAGCGTCGAGCTCGTCGAAGTCGCCTCCGGGTGGCGCTTTCAGTGCAAGTCCGCCGTACAGTCCTATCTCGACCGGCTCACGCCGGAAAAGCCGCCGCGGTACTCGCGCGCGGTGATGGAAACCCTGGCGATCATCGCCTATCAGCAACCCGTGACCCGCGGCGATATCGAAGCCATCCGCGGCGTCGCCGTGTCCACCAACATCGTCAAGACGCTGGAGGACCGCCAATGGGTCGAAGTGGTCGGCCACCGCGAGACGCCGGGCCGCCCGGCGCTCTACGCGACCACCAAGACCTTCCTCGACGATCTCGGCCTCTCCGCGCTAACGGAATTGCCTGCGCTGGCCGAGCTCGACGCTTCCCACCTGCTGGAGAACCCCGATGCAACCACCCAAGCCGCCGAAGCGCAACTCGCGCTCGCGATCCCGGTCGTGGCACCGCCCACCGACCGGACCGATGCAGCAGCCGAGCCTGGCGCTGCAGCAGATAACGGAGAGCATGGCGCCGCCGCGCCACCGATCCTCCACTGACGACATCTTCACCGAGCCGCAGCGCCTGCACAAAGTGCTGGCATCGTGCGGGTTCGGTTCGCGGCGCGCGATGGAGGAAATGATCCTCGCCGGGCGCATCACCGTGAATCGCGAGCCCGCCGACGTGGGCCAGAAAGTCGGACCCGGCGACGAGGTGCGGATCAACGGCGAGCTCGTGAAGGTCCGCTTTGCCGAGCCGCGCACGCGAATCCTGATGTACCACAAGACTGCGGGCGAGATCGTCACCCGCGATGATCCCGAGGGACGGCCCACCGTCTTCGAACGGCTGCCCAATATCGGCCACGGCAAGTGGATCGCGATCGGCCGCCTCGACTTCAACACCGAGGGTCTGCTGCTCTTCACGAACTCCGGCGAACTCGCCAACAAGATGATGCATCCGCGCTACGAGGTCGAGCGCGAATACGCGGTCCGCGTGATGGGTCTCCTGACCCCCGAGCAGCAGCAGTCTCTGTTGACCGGCGTCGAGCTCGAGGACGGTCCGGCCAAGGTCGAGAAGCTGACCGACGGCGGAGGCGAGGGCTCGAATCACTGGTATCACGTCGTGCTGAACGAAGGCCGCAATCGCGAAGTTCGCCGGTTGTTCGAAACGATGGGCTTGACCGTCAGCCGCCTGATCAGGACGCGCTATGGCGCGGTCGCGATGCCCTCGCGCGTCAAGCGTGGGCAGGTGCTCGAGCTCACGCCCGAAGAGGTCACGGCGGTGCTGACCTCGGCGGGCATGCGCGCTTCGGGTCCGTCGGGGCAAAAACAGGGGCAGGGCGCGCGGCCTCACGGCAATGGCGCGCGCGGTCCCGGCAAGGGTCCGCGGCAACCCGGTCACGGCAATCGCCGTGGGCACGGCGGCGGGCCGCGCGACGCGGAATCCTCGGGGGATCTCTCGGCGAATGGCGAAACGGCACCCGACACCGACGCGATCGAGCCGGGCAACAGCGTGCACGGACTGCCCACGCACGGCAACACCCCGGTCGGCAAGTTCTTCAGCAAGACGCACGGCAAGTCTCACGGGCGGCCACAGGGTCAGGGCGGGCCGAGGCGCGGCGCCGGCCAAGGCCACGGCGGGCGCCCATTCGGGGCGCAGGGCCGTCCGCAGAACGGCAACCCGCGCCACGCACAGGCGCGCGGAAGTCACGGCTCTGGATCTCCGTACGTCACGACGACGCTCACGGTTCCGGGCGGGGTGCCCGAAGGGCTTCCGGGCACCGGGCCGCGGGGAGGGCAGGGTCAGGGACGCAACAAGAATCCGAACGGTCCGGGGCGCGGCAATGGAGCCAATGGTCCCAATCGAGGCAACCCGCAGGCGGGTCCCGGAGGCGGTCAAGGCAAGAAGCGCGGACGCGGCAATCGCCACCGGCGCGGTCCGAAATCCGAGGTCAGTCCGGGCAATGATGAAGCGCGCGTGTCGCGTCCCCTCGATATCGACGACGATATCGGCAACCGGGCGCCGCAGGTACCGAAGCGCGAGGTCGCGATCAGTCACAAAGCTCCGCGCGCCACGCTTCCACGCCAGGTCGACGACGACGTCGGCAATCGCGCTCCCAAGGGAACCACGGTGACGACGGCGACGGGCAACGAGCCGCCGCGCGTGGTCCGGCCGACGATCGTCGACGACGACATCGGAAATCGATGAACGGGCACGGCCCGCAGGCCGCGCCGCGCAGCAGGAGCGGCGTTGCCGCCCCTAGTCGAGAAAGATGTCCTGCATGAGCGGCATGCCCGGCTTGACCGCATAGCCCTCGAGGTCCGTGATTCCCTCTTCCGCGAGGACCTCCTCGTCGATGAAGAAGCGGCCGGTCGTGCTTCGCCCGTCGCGCGTCAGAATCGCGTGAGCGGCGTCCGCGAGAATCTCGGGCCGGCGCATCATGTCGACCCGTTCGGAAGCCCCGGGAATCATCGCAACCGCCGCGGTGGCAATGACGGTACGCGGCCACAGCGCGTTGACGGCGATGCCGTCGGCGCGGAACTCCTCGGCCATCCCGAGCACGCACATGCTCATTCCGTACTTCGCGATCGTGTACGCGACGTGATCGCGGAACCATTTCGCATCGAGATTGAGCGGCGGCGAGAGCGTGAGAATGTGCGGGTTGCGTCCCGCGGCCGCGGACGTCTTCAGGTGCGGAAGGCACGCCTGCGAGCAGGCGAAGGTCCCGCGCACGTCGACGCCGAACATGAGATCGAAGCGTTTCATCGGCGTCGCAGCGGTACCCGTGAGGCTGATCGCGCTCGCGTTGTTGACGAGGATGTCGATTCCCCCGAAGTGCTCTGCGGTCGCATTGACCGCGGCCAGCACCGCGTTCTCGTCGCGAATGTCGCAGGCGATCGGCAGCGCGCGGCCGCCGGCGTCTTCGATGGCGGCGGCCGCGGAGTGAATCGTCCCCGGCAGTCTGGGATGAGGTTCGACCGTCTTGGCGGCGATCGCGACGTTGGCGCCGTCGCGCGCGGCGCGAACGGCAATCGCGAGGCCGATCCCGCGCGAGCCGCCCGTGATGAAGAGGGTCTTCCCCTTGAGATTACTCATGGCCGAACTGCGGCGGGCGCTTGGCGAGGAACGCGGTGATGCCTTCGACGAAATCGGCCGTGCCGGCGCAAGCCGCGAAACTCGACGCCTCGGCGTCGAGTTGCTCGGACAAGGAGCGCGACAGCGACTCGCGCACGAGGCGCTTGGCGTTGCGGAGCGCGAGCGCGGGTCCCGTGGCAAGTGCTTGAACCATGGCGTTCGTCGCGGCGTCGAGGTCGGCCGCAGGGACGACCCGGTTCACGAGCCCGAGCGCAAGCGCGTCGGCGGCGCCGAAGCGCTCGCCCAGGAGGAAGATCTCCATCGCCTTGCGCAGGCCGACCAGTCGCGGCAACGCCCACGAACCGCCGCCGTCCGGCGTGAGCGCGATCTGCCGATAAGCGGACGCGAAATAGCTGTCGTCGGCGGCGACCACGAGATCGCAGGCGTTCATCAGCGACAAGCCGAAACCGGCGACGGCGCCATGCACGCGGCCGACGACCGGGTGCGGCATTCGATGCAGGTTCTCGATGGCGGCGTGCAGGCGTCCGATCGTCCGCCGGAAGCCTTCGCTCCGCACCGCTGGCGCTTCGGCGAGTCGCTCCGCGAACGAGCGGATATCGCCGCCGGCCATGAAATGGCGACCGGCACCGCGCAGCACGACGACGCGGACGCTGTCGTCACCGGCCACCGCAGCCGTGTGCGCAATAAGCGCGTCGATCATCGCGGGATCGAGCGCGTTGAGCGCGTCCGGCCGATTGAGCGTCAGCGTCGCGACGGAACCGTCGCGGGCCAGCAATACAGTGTCGTTCATCGGCGGTCTCCCGGGTTTGGACTTCGAAACGGTGCAGCGGCGTCGAGCTCGTCGATCGCGTGGGCGACGTCGACGCGCTCCTTCGCGCAAAATGCGGCGATCGCACGCGCGAACTCCTGATCGGCGATCGAGTGCGCCGACCACGTGGTCACCGGCACGAGGCCGCGGGCGAGCTTGTGCACGCCCTGCGCGCCGCCTTCGAAGCGTGCGATCTTGCGCTCGATGCAGAATTCGATCGCCTGGTAGTAGCAGGCTTCGAAATGCAGTCCCGACACGCGCTCGGTCGTCCCCCAGTAGCGACCCCAGAGCGTGCCTGCATCGAAGACATCGAGGGCCGCGCACACGCGGGAATTTCCCCGTTGTCCGAGCGCGAGCATGAGACTGCCCGGCATTTGCGCACCGATCCGCTCGAAGAATTCGAGGCTCAGGTAGGGCGTGGAGTGATGCTCCTGGTAGGTGTGCTGGTAGCAGCGAAAGAAGAACGCCCAGTCCTCGGAGGTGATTTCGGCGCCGACCTTGCGCGTGAACGCGATGCCTGCCTCCACGACGCGGCGCCGCTCCTGCTTCACCTTCTTGCGCTTGTCGTGGTTGAACGTGGCGAGGAAGTCGGCGAAGTCGCGATACCCCGGATTCTCCCAGCGGAATTGGACGCCGTTTCGGACCATCATGCCAACGGCTTCGCAGGCGTGCGCCTCCGGCTCGGTCGGAAAGAGGATGTGCAGCGACGAATACGGGGCATCACCGCGCTGCCGCGACGGTTGCATCCGTTGCAGCGCGGCGCGTACCAACGCAGTGCGCACGTCGTCGTCGTCCGTGAAGAGCCGCGTGCCTTCCGCCGGCGTGAATGGAATCGCTGCGACGAGCTTCGGATAGTAGCGCCGGCCGTAGCGGCGATAGGCGTCGGCCCAAGCCCAGTCGAACACGTACTCGCCGTAGGAATGCGCCTTCGCGTAGAGCGGCATCGCCCCGGCGAGGATGCTTCCTCGCCACGCGGTCAGATAGCACGGGGTCCAACCGGACGCGCTCGATGCGCACCCCGATTCGTGCAGCGCCCTGAGGAATGCATGCGAGACGAGCGGCGAGCCGCCGCTCAATGCGTCCCATTCGGCGGCACGGATCGCTTCGATGCCGACGTCACCGCGGACGGCGATGTTGGCGGCAATCGTCGCAGGCACGAGCGAGATACGGTCGGCATCCATGCTTTCAGGGTTCGATTCTCGCGTGAGTCGGCGTTCGCGGCAAATGTGTGGCGATCGTCGGCGAATGCTAAAATTTCGCCAGAAGCTCCCCGGTGTGCCCAATTCCCCAATGCAGATCGCCATCGCACAGCTGAATCAGGTGCTGGGAGACCTGCGCGGGAACGCCGGCGCCATCCTCGCGGCCACCGGCGAGGCCGAGCGCGCCGGCGCGCGCCTCGTGGTCACGCCCGAGCTTTCGCTGTGCGGCTATCCGCCCGAGGACCTGCTCCTGCGGCCGGCGTTTCTGGATGCGTGCGCGCGCGAATTGACTGCGCTGGCGGCGGGCGTGCGCCGCACGCCGGTTATCGTCGGTTTCCCCGAGCGTGACGGCGGCACGCGCTACAACGCCGTTGCGGTGCTCGCTGACGGCCGCGTCGGCGCGGTCTACCGCAAGCAACTCCTGCCAAACTACACGGTCTTCGACGAGGAGCGCTACTTCGAGCCGGGCAACGCCCCTTGTGTCGTCGACATCGAGGGTACGAAGGTCGGACTCATCATCTGCGAAGACGTCTGGTTTCCGGGACCCGCGCGGCAAGCGAAGGAGGCAGGCGCGCAGGTGGTCGTCGTCCCGAACGGTTCGCCGTATCACACACGGCAGCAGGAGGCGCGGCGCGAGCAGGTCGGCGCTCGAGCGCGCGAAACGGGTCTTCCCTTCGTCTACGCCAACCGCGTCGGAGGACAGGACGAGCTCGTGTTCGACGGCGCGAGCTTCGTCATGAACGCCAAAGGCGAAGTGGTGCAGCAGCTACCCGGCTGGCACGAAACGGTGGCGCTCGCCACGCTCGAAGACGGAACGCCGCGTCCGGTCCGCGGCGCCCTCGATTCACGTCTCGAGTATCACGTGTACGAGGCGCTCGTGATGGGCGTTCGCGATTACGTCACGAAGAACCGGTTCCCGGGCGTCCTGCTCGGCCTTTCGGGCGGCGTGGACTCCGCGCTCGTGCTCGCCGTTGCGGTCGACGCGCTCGGGCGCGACGGGGTGCATGCAGTAATGATGCCGTCGCCGTACACGCGTTCGATCAGTCTCGACGATGCGCGCGAGATGGCGGCGATCCTTCGCGTGGAGTACTCCGAAATCGCGATCGAGCCCATGTTCGCTGCATTCCGCACCGCGCTCGCGGACGAGTTCAAGGGCCTCCCCCCCGATGCCGCCGAGGAGAACATCCAGGCGAGGATTCGCGGCACGATGCTGATGGCGCTTTCCAACAAGCTGGGCTCGATCGTGCTCACCACCGGCAACAAGTCGGAGATGGCGGTCGGCTACGCGACGCTCTATGGCGACATGGCGGGCGGCTTCGGCGTGCTCAAGGACATCAGCAAGACGCTCGTGTATCGCCTTTGCGCCTACAGGAATGCGCTCGGCCGCGTGATCCCCGAGCGGATCATCACGCGCGCGCCGTCGGCGGAGCTGCGCCCCGATCAGGTGGACCAGGACTCGCTGCCGCCGTACGACGCGCTTGACGGCATCCTCGGAGCCTACGTCGAGCAGGACAAGAGCCCCGCCGAGATCGTCGCGCTGGGGTTCGAGCCTGAGCACGTGCGTCGGGTCGTCAAGCTCATCAAGATAAGCGAATACAAGCGACGGCAGGCGGCGGTGGGCATCCGCATCACGCCTCGCGGCTTCGGCCGCGATTGGCGCTATCCGATCACGTCCGCTTGGAACGAATGGGAGGAATGAGCGCTCGGCGGCACGCGTTGACGCGGTCGCGAAGGCAGCGCCCCGCGAGCTTCATGACTCAGGCGCCCGCAGGGCGCTGCCTTCGCAACCCGCGCTTCGGCGTATGAGCCGCGGCAGCCCCTTCCACCCCTCCATCGTGTAAGCTACTCCGGTCGCCGCGCCGCCGGTCTCCGGATAACGCCGCCATGAAAAAGATCGAAGCCATCGTCAAACCGTTCAAGCTCGACGAAGTGCGGGAAGCGCTGTCGGAAATGGGCGTCACCGGCCTCACGGTGTCGGAGGTGAAGGGCTTCGGCCGCCAGAAGGGTCATACCGAGCTCTATCGCGGCGCCGAATACGTCGTCGATTTCCTGCCGAAGATCAAGGTCGAGCTCATCATCGCCGACGGCGACGTGGACCGTGCGATCGAAGCGATCGTCAAGGCCGCCCGGACCGGCAAGATCGGCGACGGGAAGATTTTCGTGACCGCGGTCGAGCAGGTCGTTCGCATCCGGACCGGGGAGAGCGGCGAAGCCGCGATCTGAAGGGCGCTTGGGGCCCGTCGCCCGAAATGGGTGAGCGGGCATCGAGGGTCGCCGGCGGCCGAAGCGCCGGCATCTGACGGGGGTCAATCATGTCGATGATGAGCGAGTTCAGGGAGTTCGCGGTAAAGGGCAGCGTGGTCGATCTTGCCGTCGGCGTCATCATCGGCGGCGCGTTCGGAAAGATCGTCGATTCCCTGGTGAAGGACCTGATCATGCCGATCGTCGGGGCGATCTTCGGCGGTCTCGACTTCTCCCAGTGGTTCATCGTGCTCCGCCAGCCGCCGGCCTCGTTCACGGGCCCGATGACCTACGAGGCGCTGACGAAGGCCGGAGTGCCGCTTTTTGCATACGGCAACTTCATCACCATCGCGATCAATTTCGTCATCCTCGCCTTCATCATCTTTCTGATGGTGCGCGCGATCAATCGCCTGCGGCGCAACGAGCCGCCTCCTGCGCCGGCAGCGCCGCCCGAAGAGATCATGCTGCTGCGCGAGATCCGCGATGCGGTGAAGAGATAGGCCGTGCCAGACCTGGCGCGGGGCCACCCCCCATTCATCGAAGTCTCGGAGGAATCGAAATGCAACACCGTTCACTGTCGACGACGCTGATCGCTGCCGTCGCCATCTTTGGCTTCGCGCTCTCGGCGCAGGGCCAGATCAACGTCGGCGTCACGCTGTCGGCCACGGGCCCGGCCGCTTCGCTCGGGATTCCCGAGAAGAACACGTTCGAGCTGCTGCCGACGACGATCGGCGGCCAGAAGGTCAACTGGATCGTTCTGGACGACGGGTCGGACACGACGAAGGCCGTCACCAACACGAAAAAGCTCATCTCGGAAGACAAGGTGGACGTGGTCGTCGGCTCGACGATCACGCCCAACTCGCTCGCGATGATCGATGTCGTCGCCGATGCCGAGACGCCGATGATCTCGATGGCCGCCTCGGCACGGATCGTCGATCCGGCGAACCCGAAAACGAAGTGGGTGTTCAAGACGCCGCAAAGCGACTCACTGATGGCGGATGCCATCGCCGTCAGCATGAAGGCGAACGGCGTGAAGACGATGGGTTACATCGGCTTCGCGGACGGGTACGGCGACGGGTGGCTCGCCGAAATGCGGCGCTCGGCGCAGACGGCGGGCATCAAGATCGTCGGCGAGGAGAAGTACAACCGGACCGACACGTCGGTCACGGGTCAGGTGTTGAAGCTCGTCGCCGCCAACCCCGACGCCATCCTGATCGCGGCGGCGGGGACGCCCGGCGCGACGCCGCAAAAAGAGCTCGCCGCTCGCGGCTACAAGGGCAAGATTTACCAGACGCACGGCGTGGCGAACCCCGACTTCCTCCGCGTCGTCGGCAAGGACGGCAACGGCACGATCCTGCCGATCGGCCCGATGCTCGTCTTCGAGCAGTTGCCGGACTCGAACCCCCTGAAGAAGTCCTCCGCGGATTACATCGGCAAGTACGAGGCGAAGTTCGGCAAGGATTCCCGCTCGACGTTCGGCGGTCATGCGTGGGATTCGTATCTGCTGCTGTCGGCCGCCATCCCCGAGGCGCTCAAAAAAGCCAAGCCCGGTACGAAGGAGTTCCGGGTTGCATTGCGCGACGCGCTCGAAAGCACGAAGGAACTCGTCGCCACGCACGGCGTGTACACGATGTCGCCGACCGAGCACAACGGTCTCGACAATCGGGCGCGAACGATGATCAAGATCGAAAACGGCAAGTGGGTTCTCGCGAAGTGACCTCCCGTTGACGCGCGGCCGGCGGCGGGGCGTCCGCTGCCGGTCGTCGCGATAGCCCGTCCCGACACGTTCCGCGGATGGATCTCCCGATCTTCGCGCTCCTGACGCAGGACGGCGTCACGAACGGCGCAGTCTATGCGCTGCTCGCGTTGGCACTGGTGCTGGTGTTCACGGTAACGCGCGTGATCTTCGTGCCGTCGGGCGAGCTGGTGGCCTACGGAACGCTCACGCTTGCCGGGCTGCAGCTCGGCAAGCCGCCGGCGACGATCGGGCTCCTGGTCGGCATGGCGGTGCTGGCAGGCGTCATGGAGATCGTCGCCTGCATCGGCAAAAGGGAGATGCGCCAGATCCCGCGTCAGCTGGCGTTCTGGACCGGTGTGCCCTTGGCGCTCGCCGGCATCGCAGCGTGGCTCGCGACGCCCGAACTCCCCTTCTGGGCGCAGATTCTCGTGACGCTCGCGCTGGTCACCCCCCTGGGTCCACTCCTGTACCGGGTCGCGTATCAGCCGCTCGCCGAAGCGAGCGTGCTCGTGCTGCTGATCGTTTCCGTCGCCGTGCACTTCGCGCTCACCGGGCTCGGACTGTGGTTCTTCGGCGCCGAAGGTTCGCGCACACCGCCATTTGCGGCGGCATCGTTCGATCTCTCGGGCGTCAACGTCAGCCTGCAAAGCCTGCTCGTCGTGCTCACAAGCCTTGCGCTGATCGTGGCCTTCTACTTCTTCTTCGGGCGCACGCTCTACGGCAAGGCGCTTCGCGCGACGGCGCTCAACCGCGTCGGCGCGCGGCTGGTGGGAATCGCGCCCAATCTCGCCGGGTCGCTGACTTTCGGGCTCGCGGCGCTCTTGTGCGCGTTTGCCGGCGTGCTGATCGGCCCGTTCACGACGGTCTACTACGATTCGGGCTTCCTGGTGAGCCTCAAGGGCTTCGTCGGCGCGATCATCGGCGGGCTCGTCAGCTATCCATTGGCCGCCGCGGGCGCATTGCTCGTCGGCCTCCTGGAGGCGTTCGCGTCCTATTGGGCGAGCGCCTTCAAGGAAGTGATCGTGTTCACGCTGATCATCCCCGTGCTGCTGTGGCGCAGCCTCACTACGCACCATCACGAGGAGGAGGAGTGAAAAGCGGCAAGATCGCACTCGCCGCGTTTCTTCTCGTGCTGATAGGGATTCCGCTCGTCGCGCCGCAGTTCTGGGTGACGCTCGGCAACTACGTCGGCCTCTACAGCATCGTGGCGCTCGGCCTCGTCCTGCTGACGGGTGTCGCCGGGCAGACGTCGTTCGGGCAGGCGGCGTTCGTCGGCATCGGCGCGTACACGACCGCCATCCTGTCGACGCACTATGCGATGTCGCCCTGGCTGACGCTTTTCGCGGGGCTCGCCCTGACGCTCGCGCTTGCGCTGTGCCTCGGTTTCATCACCTTGCGCATGAAGGGCCATTACCTGCCGCTCGCGACCATCGCGTGGGGGATCAGCCTCTACTTCCTGTTCGGCAACGTGGAGTCCCTCGGCGGCCACACCGGCGTTAGCGGCATCCCGGCGCTCAAGCTCTTCGGCATCGAGCTGCGCAACGAGCGCTATTTCTATTTCCTGATCTGGGGCATCGCGCTAGGTGCGCTCTGGGCGACGGACAATTTTCTCGATTCCCGGCCGGGCCGGGCGGTGCGCGCTTTGCGCGGCCACATCGAGATGGCCGAGGCCTTCGGCGTCGATGCGGCCAGGCTCAAGATCGTCGTATTCGTCTATGCAGCGCTCCTCGCTTCCATTTCCGGCTGGCTCTACGCGCACCTGCAACGCTTCGTGAACCCCACGCCGTTCGGCATCAACCAGGGCATCGAATATCTGTTCATGGCCGTGGTCGGCGGCGCGGGCAGCGTGTGGGGCGCCGTCGTCGGCGCGACGCTGATCACGCTGGCGAAGCAGGCGCTGCAGGACGTCCTGCCCAAGGTGCTCGGGCAAAGCGGCAACTTCGAGATCGTGGTGTTCGGGATCCTGATGATCGTGCTCTTGCAGCGTGCGCGCGACGGAATATGGCCGTGGATTGCGCGCTTATTGCCTCGGCCGGTCCCTGTGCCGGTTCCGGATGCGCCGCCGCTGCCGTCACGCCCCAAAGCGGCTTCCAGCGGGCCGCTGCTCGAAGTGCGTGGCGCGCGCAAGACCTTCGGCGGACTCGTCGCCGTCAACCAGCTGTCGTTCGCGATCAGCCGCGGCGAGATACTGGGATTGATCGGGCCGAACGGTGCCGGCAAGAGCACGATGTTCAACCTGATCTCCGGCGCGCTGGATCCCTCGTCAGGGGAGATCGTTTACGACGGCAAGTCCATCGTCGGGTGTCTGCCGTTCGAGATCGCGCGCCGAGGCATCGGCCGCACGTTCCAGCACGTGAAGCTGGTTCCCGGGATGAGCGTGCTCGACAACGTCGCGCTTGGGGCATACCTGCGTGGCAATGCCGGCGCCTTGGCCGCCGCGCTCGCGCTGGACCGTGCGGAGGAGGCGCGCACCAAGGCGGAAGCCGCGCGCGCGATCCGCCGCGTGGGCCTTCTGCCGCACATCCATGACGCAACGGGCAGTTTGCCGCTCGGCAAGCAGAGGATCGTCGAAATCGCGCGGGCGCTCGCCGCCGATCCGGCGCTCCTGTTGCTGGACGAGCCGGCTGCGGGGCTTCGCTATCTCGAAAAGCAGGAGCTCGCTTCGCTGCTGCGGCAGCTGAAGGGCGAGGGCATGACCGTGCTTCTGGTCGAGCACGACATGGACTTCGTCATGGGACTCACCGATCGCCTGGTCGTCATGGAGTTCGGGGAAAAGCTCGCCGAGGGCCTGCCTGCCGACATTCAGCGCAATCCCGCAGTCCTCGAAGCGTATCTCGGTGGAGTCGCGTGATGGAAACCGGCGCGCACGACACGCTGCTCGATGCCCGCAATCTGCACGTCGCCTACGGCAAGGTCGAGGCGGTGCGAAATGTTTCGCTCGTGGTACGGCGAGGTACCATCGTATCGGTGATCGGCCCGAACGGCGCGGGCAAGACGACGCTGCTCTCGGCGCTGATGGGACTCAGGCCCGCGAAAGGCGATCTCGCGTATCTCGGCGCGCCGTCCGGCAGGCTGACCGTCGAGCAACGCGTCGCGCGGGGGCTCATCCTCGTGCCGGAACGGCGCGAGCTGTTTGCGGCGATGAGCGTCGCCGACAATCTCGAGCTCGGCGGCTTTCACCGCGCACGCAGTGGCGAGCGAGGTTGGCGCACCACGCTGGACGAGATTTACGCGCGGTTCCCGCGCCTTGGCGAGCGCCGGGAACAGTTGGCGGGAACGCTTTCCGGAGGAGAGCGGCAGATGCTCGCAATGGGCCGCGCGCTGATGGGCAAGCCGAAGCTCCTCATGCTGGACGAGCCGTCGCTCGGATTGGCGCCGCTGATGGTGCGCGAGATCTTCAACATCGTCGCAGATCTGCGCGCCGCAGGCGTGGCCATCCTGCTGGTCGAGCAGAACGCGCGGGCAGCGCTGCAGATCTCCGACTACGGCTATGTGCTGGAGACCGGCGAGCTTGCGCTCGAAGGGCCGAGCGCCGATCTCGCCGCGAACCCGCGCGTCGCGGCGACGTACCTGGGCAAGCGGGTGGCGTGACCAGGTGCGGCGTTGGCATCTCTGGCCTTGTGCGCCCCGATCTTGCCCCCACGTGGCGGAAAGCACGACAATAGCGTTTCTCGCCTGAAATCGGGTCGTCGCGACCCCGGGCCGGGCGCCGCAGCAGCGGACCGCCGACGCCGTTTCAGCCCACCGAAAGGATTCCCTTGACCGATCTTTCCGTCCCTCCCGTCAGCAGCGCACTGCTGGCCGACGCGCGGCACCTCCTGCTCGAGCCCGCGGGCCTCGACGACAGCGCTTTGTCGAGCGTGCTCGCTTCGATCCACTCGCACGATGTCGATTTCGCCGACCTCTATTTCCAATATTCGCGGATGGAGAGCTGGAGTCTCGAGGAAGGCATCGTCAAGGCCGGCTCGTTTTCGATCGACCGTGGCGTCGGCATTCGCGCGGTCCACGGCGAAAAGCAGGCGTTCGCGTACTCGGACGACATCTCGCTCGCTGCGCTCAACGAAGCTGCGGTGGCCGCGCGCGCCATCGGCCGCCAGGGGCAGTCCGCAGTCGCCGCGCTCCATCGCATCGGCGCAGCGCACTCGCTGTACGCGCCCGCCGACCCCGTGGCGTCGCTGCCGGAAGAAGCGAAGGTCGCGCTCCTCGAGCGGCTCGAGCGGATGGCGCGCAAGCGCGACCCGCGCGTTGCGCAAGTGATGGCGGGGCTCGCCGGCGAATACGAGGCCGTACTCATTGCGCGGAGCGACGGCATCGTGGCCGCCGATGTCCGCCCACTCGTTCGCGTGTCGCTCACCGTGATCGTCGAGGAAGGCGGACGGCGGGAGCAGGGCCACGCCGGCGGCGGCGGACGCTTCGACTACGGTTATTTCACCGACGCGATGTTGGGCCAGTACGTCGAGCTCGCGGTCAACCAGGCATTGCTCAATCTCGGCGCGCGCCCCGCGCCGGCCGGCACGATGACCGTGGTGCTCGGTCATGGCTGGCCGGGGATCCTTTTGCATGAGGCGATCGGTCACGGCCTCGAAGGCGACTTCAACCGCAAGGAGACGAGTGCGTTCTCGGGACGCATCGGAGAGCGTGTCGCGGCGCCCGGCATCACGGTGATCGACGACGGGACGATCGACCGCCGGCGCGGCTCGCTCAATGTCGACGACGAAGGCAATCCGACGCAGCGCACCGTGCTGATCGAGGACGGCATCCTCCGGTGCTACATGCAGGATCGGCTGAACGCGCGGCTGATGGGTGTGGGGCCGACGGGCAACGGCCGGCGCGAGTCCTTCGCGCACATGCCGATGCCCCGAATGACCAACACGATCATGCTGGCGGGATCGCATGACCCGGCGGAGATCATCGAGTCCGTGAGCGATGGACTCTATGCGGCGAATTTCGGCGGCGGGCAGGTCGACATCACCAGCGGCAAGTTCGTCTTCTCGGCCGCGGAAGCGTGGAAGATCGAGAACGGAAAGCTCACATACCCGGTAAAGGGAGCGACGCTGATCGGCAACGGTCCCGACGCGCTCACGCGCGTGTCGATGGTGGGGACCGATTTCGAGCTCGACAGCGGCGTCGGCATCTGCGGCAAGGACGGGCAGAGCGTTCCGGTGGGTGTCGGTCAACCGACGCTCAAGATCGACGGCTTGACCGTAGGCGGCACCGCATAACGCTCTCTCGGTTCCTTCGCTCGGCCGGTGTCGGAGCGGTTGGTGCCGCCGCGGGAACGGAGCCCCGGCACGTGGCGGTGTGCCTACGATCCTCCTTGCTTGATGAAGGGTGCGGCGTCGCCGGCGTGCTTCTTCTGCTGCTTGATAGTCTTCTTTTCTTTCGGCGTGTGCTGCGGCTTCTTCTTGCTTTCCTTCGGGGGCTGATGGGACATGGTTCGCTCCTATGATTCGCCAGGACGGTGGCGCAGCCTCACTATAGACCAATGTCCCTAGGCCGAGGGTGAGTCTGTGGACGAGCTAAGCGAGCGGGCGGTCGGACAACGGCCGCACCGAATGGAAGGATGCCAATGGTCGTTCGCTCAAGGAGTGCCAGGTGAAAA
>Ga0207689_10002000_pt1 | contig 19245 bp, 15 predicted proteins | sample KBSMisM52_FD_184312 | JGI IMG/M metagenome (GOLD analysis project Ga0207689, IMG submission 184312) | Miscanthus rhizosphere microbial communities from Kellogg Biological Station, Michigan, USA - KBS Miscanthus M5-2 (SPAdes) (version 2) | ecosystem: Host-associated > Plants > Roots >... | reverse complement strand
GCAGAAAGTCGAGCGTCTCGCACTGCTCTTCTTCGAGTACGCCGATCTGCCGCGTAAGTGCTACTTCGATCGCGCCCTTGTTCTTCTCTTTGAGCACATTGGCGTAGGCCTTCAACTCGTCGCGGCTGGCGTTACGGCAGGCCAACGGTCGGCCACCGAAACCGAGGTGCTGGTTGAGGATCGTGCTGGAGAATCCGAAGGCACCCGCATCCATCGCACCGGCGAGCAGATCGCGGATCTTCGTGGTCTCTTCGGCTGTGGCTGCGCGTTCCATCGACGCTTCGCCCATGACGTAGTGGCGGAAGGGCGTGAGCGGAGCGAGGAAAGCGAGATTAACGGAGGGCTTGCGAGCCGCCGCTGCGTCCATGTATTCGGGGAACGTCTCCCAGTCCCAGGTGATGCCTTTCGACAGTACTTCGAAGGGAATGGCCTCGACATTGACGAGATCGCGCATCGCCACTTCGCGCGAAGCAGGGCGGCAAGGCGCGATACCCACACCGCAGTTGCCCATGACCACGCTGGTCACGCCGTGCCATGACGATGGTGTCACCGCACCATCCCAGCAGATCTGTGCGTCGTAGTGCGTGTGCGGATCGATGAATCCCGGCGCGACGACACAATCCGAAGCGTCGATAGTTTGCTTGGCGGGTTCGCTCACGCGGCCGATTTCGACGATCTTTCCGGCGGTGATTGCGACATCGGCGTGTCGGCCCGGGGCACCGGTGCCGTCGATGACGAGGCCGTTCTTGATCAGGAGGTCGTGGGACATGGGGTTCCTTGAGGGGAGGTTCTATGTTGCGTCCAGAAAGCTATCGAAACCAGGTCTGCCCCCATCCCCACCTTCCCCCGCAAGCAGGGGAAGGAGCCATAAGCTCGGCTAGGTTTTCTCGGCGATCAGAAGAACTTCAACACCAAAGTCATGCGGCCTGTTGCGTTGATAAGTGTTTCCACCGTATCACACGCCCCCCGGCGGCTCAAGGCGGAGTGTCGTCCGGGGCCGGGGAAGTTGGAGCGGTCTTGGAATTGGCGAGACGTCTGCGAACCATATCGATATGGAGGCGCAGCGTGTACAGCATGTGTGCGAACGCGCTTGGCACGCGCATGTGATCGGCGCGGTACTCCAGTTGGTCCAATCTTGCTGAAAGCTCCGGCCCCGCGGAGGCGAGGCCTTTCGCTTCCAGCTCCGCTTCGAGGAACTTGAGCTGCCCGTAAAGACGGAAGATGCGCCGGCGCATGCTCCAGCCATAGAGCGACGGCAACAAGCGGAACAACGGATAGGCGACACCGACAATCGGAATCAGCAGTACCAGGAGTTGGGTTACGAGCGAAGCCAGCCAGAAAGGCAGATGGCGCTGCAGGAATGGCCGGCCGCTGCGGTAGTACTGGCGGGCCGATTCCGATAGCGGAAAGTCCATCGGTTCGGCGGTGGGGAATTGTCCGCCGCGATTGAAGATGCCCGGTGCCCCGTTCACGTCCGTGGCGGCTTCCAGCATCAGGTCCTGAATCGCTGGGTGCAGATCTTCGCGCACCAGTAGGCTAGCTTTGGCGGCGATCAATTGCACGTCTATTGGCGGCCGATCGGCTGCCAGATCTGCGACGCCGCGCGGCAGGGTCAGTTTGCTGAGGTACGGGCGAAGGGCGACTTGCGCGTCCGCTCGTGGCGCCGGCGCAGTGGTGATTCCGGGAGCGGTCAGCAGGCGATGCACAATCGGCGAATCCCACCCACTCACCATCATCGCCAGATCCAACTCACCACGCAGCAATGCTTCGCCGGCTTCTGGGGGAGGCATGTCGACGACCTCGACCCCGCTGAGACTCAGGCCTACCGCCGGGATCAATTCCTCGGCAAGTGCCCGCGTGCCGCTTCCTGGTTGGCCGATGGACACACGATGCAACGATGCCAAACGTTTGACGCCGGTCGGTGGCGGCTGCGTCCCCCGCAGAAAGATCCAGACCGGCTCGTAGAAGACGGTCCCGAGCGAAGCGATATCGGGCGATTTCGTCGGGTTCGACAAGCCTCCTTGTGCGAGCGCAACCTTGACGCCGGATTTCGGATCTTGCAACAGCTCGAGGTTGTCCACGCTGCCGTGGGTCGCGCGCAGTTCGAGGCGAACGCCGTTGCGAGCCAGGAACGCCTGATAGCGACGCGCTGTCTCCGCGTAGGCGCCGCCCGCCGCTCCGGTAGCCATGATCACGGTCCTCGGCGGCAGCGGGTTCATCAGCGCCACGGTGACCACCAAGGCGCATATGGTCAGCACAGCGGCAACCGCGAGCAGTATGCGGCGCATCTTGCGCGCCTGTACCAAATCCTTCGTCATGCCGCGAATTGTACTGCGCAGGCCAGCAGAAACGACAAACTACAATCCGGAGCCCAGCACGAAGTCGAAGTCCGCCTTCAGATACTTACCGTCGCTGCGTGGATTGAGGGCAAGCTGCGGTTTATGACCAGCCCACGGATCGCCCAAGCGGTTGGGATCGTCCTTGAAGTAGAGTTGAGTCGTCAGGGGCACCTGTAGAAACGGCAGCACCGAGATGTGGATATGCTGGGCTCGGGTGAGGCCGCCGTATTTCTCCAACCCTGGCACGCCAGGAGGAATGGGGTAGGCACCGGGAACGATCGTTTCGATCTCGTAGCGGCCGCGTTGGTCGGTGAGCAACATGCCGCGTAGATGAAACGGCATGGGCGGCTCGGTGAAATCGCCGGGGCGCTTCTTGTCATAGAAGCCATTGGCGTCCGCCTGCCAGATTTCGATGAGGGTCCTGGGAAGCGGCGTGCTGCAATCGGAAGCGTACACCGTACCGGTCAGGATCAAGTGCTCCCCCGGCTCGTCATCGCCCACCAGCTTTTTCTGAAACATCGGTGCGCCGTAGTTGTACATTGGCCCGAGGATATCGCTGGACGTCAATACGCATTCCTTGGCCAACGCAATACCGCTCGACGCAATCGCCGCCCCGCCCAGCATGGTCACACCGCGGCGCAGAAACGCCCTTCGCGTCATGGACAATTCAGGGTGCTCATGGGTATGCATTTTCTCCTCCTCGTTTTGAGTGCGTCAGCCGTTCGAATCGCTACCTTCATCAGCGCTATCGGTCGAAAAGCTTAACATGACGCATCCAAACCCTGGGCGATATTCGAGATGAGCGCATACTGATAGATGTGATTCATTTGCATTGCGATGCCGGAATGCAACGCGACCCGCTCTTCGATGAATCGCCTCGGCGCACTCTCACCGTTCAGAGTAAAGGCAACGTTATGACCCGACCCCGAGTCATCCGCTACGGCGACATCGACAAACGCTTCCCGGAGCGCGATCCCGATAGCCGTAAGTACGCATTCAAGGTACTCGCGGAAGGAGATTCGTGGTTCACCCTCGGTGGCGTGCCCAGCAGCAACCTGCTCTTCAATCTCGAAATGACGAAACCGACCGCGGTGGTGACCATCGCCGAGCCGGGAGACACCATCATGCACATGGGTGATCCTGGGAGGATGCTGCAGCTTCGACGACTTCTAGCCGACCCTCGGTTCGCCTACAAATGGGATGCGATCCTGATTTCGGGGGGTGGCAACGACCTGATCGAGTCTGCGCCCCATTTGCTGAAGAAATTCGATTCCGCAAGCACCGATCCGGCCGACTATTTCGACCCTGCGGCACTCGACCTGCTTGTCGCTACAGTACAGGGCGCGTACGGCGCCATCGTCGCCGTGCGAGATGCCGATACCAGTCAGAGCAAAGGCAAACCGATCTACGTCCACACCTACGACTACCCTACGCCGCGGGACTCGCCGGCGCGTTTTCTGGGCGCGGGTGTCCTCGGACCGTGGCTTTATCCGGCTTTCCTGTTAGCGGATATCCCGGAGACGATGTGGATAGCGGTTTCCGACTATCTTCTGAATCGGCTGGCGGAGGCGATCCTGGCCCTGGACTCCCAGACCGGGTCCCGGCCTCTTGCGAGTGTGTTCGTGGTGGACACCCGCAACACGTTGAGCCGCGCACGACTAGGTACGGTCGGTTCCGACGGCGATTGGGCGAACGAGATTCATCCGAATACGACGGGCTATCGAAAGATAGCCGCGAAACTAACCGCTCGTATCAATCTCTAGAGTTTGCAACGCTGCGGCGTATTACTCCGCGCGAGGGTGTGCTTGTCTTACTTCTTGGCTGCGTCCTTGATCTTGTCGCCGGCATCCTCCACTTTCTCGCCTACCTTCTTCGCGGCGTTGTCTATCTTTTCACCGGCCTTCTCAGCCGGCCCCTTTTCGCAGCCTGCGAGTGCGCCGATGGCAAAACTCATCACGATTGCTGCGGCAATGCCGGAATTGAATTTCATGTGATTCTCCTGGTGGATGTAATACGCCCGTGCGTCAGGCGCAAAGCGGATGTTCGACCGTGGCTCCGCAGGAGAGTTGCAGGAATTGGCTAGGGTGGGTGGAGCTACGTAGGGGTGCCTTTCTCGAAGGTCTCCACATCTGGTGGAATGACGGTCCACGGCTGCGCCGATCGCGTCCAGATATGTCTGGTGATTTGCAGCCAGGTCGGATCGTCGAATGTTCCCCCGGCAATCCCTCGTGTTCCGGGCCTTCTTTCCACCGTCCACGAAACCGTTGTGCCGCATCGAGGACAGAACTCCAAACGGAGCCATCGGTGGGTCTCGTCCGAGCGATGTTCATACGTCGTCAACGGCCCGCCCGAGAACTCGACTTGCTCGAGCTTGAACAAGGCCGGCTCGGAGAACGCGCTGCCGGTGCGTCGCTGACAGAACGTGCAGTGGCAGACGGTCGCCAGCATTGGTTCGCCGATCGTTCTGTAGCGAACGCTGCCGCATAGGCAGCCGCCTTCGTGGATATCAGTCATAAGTTCACCGTAGAATCTTCCCTTGCGCTGGGTTGGCGGGAGTACAAGCCGAAGTTAGCTTACCCATTGTCGGCGGGTCAAGAAGCCCATCGTGACAAGCGTGCGGGAGCATGGGCCAACTGATAGCATTGCCATTCGCATAAGGGTGCAAATCGACGCCCGTCGCCGAAGGGTTAGGCGCAACCGCTGCATACGGAGGAGGGGTGGATGAAAACGATTCGGAAGCTGCCTTGGCTGTTCGTGCTGGTGTTCGCACTACTCGTGTCGGGTCCGCTTTTCGCGCAAAAGAACTACGGTCCCGGCGTTAGCGATACCGAAATCAAGATCGGACAGAGTTTTCCGTACAGCGGCCCGCTGTCGGCCTATTCGGCGATCGCGAAAACGCAAGCGGCCTATTTCAAGAAGATCAATGAAGAGGGCGGGGTCAACGGACGCAAGATCATGTTCGTCAGCATCGACGATGGCTACAGCCCGCCGAAGACGGTGGAAAACGTCCGTCGTCTGGTGGAACAGGACGAAGTGCTGGCGTTGTTCAATGTGCTCGGTACGCCGACCAATACTGCGATCCTCAAGTACGTTGACCAGAAGCGCGTGCCCAACTTGTTCGTTGCAACGGGCGCCTCAAAATTTGGCGACCCCAAGAACAATCCCTGGACGATCGGCTGGCAGCCCACCTATCACATCGAGATGGGTGTATTTGCCCGCTACATCATCAAGAATCTACCCAAGGCGAAGGTCGCGGTCCTGTACCAGAACGACGATTCAGGACGCGATTTCCTGGCTGGCGTACACGATGGATTCGGTGATCTTCGGAGCAAGATGATCGTGGCGGAGATTTCCTACGAAGTCACCGACCCGACGGTGGATTCGCAGGTGCTCTCGCTCCAGGCTTCCGGCGCCGACGTCTTCCTCATTACTACTCCGCCCAAAGCAACCGCCCAGGCGATTCGAAAAGCTGCCGCCATCGGGTGGAAGCCGCAGATTTTCATCAGTCAGATCTCCTCGTCGGTCGACTTCGTGCTTAAGCCGGCCGGTTTGGAGAATGCGACCGGCATCCTGTCTACGAACTATGGCAAGGATCCGTCCGATCCGACTTGGAAGGACGACCGCGGTGTCCTGGATTATCTGGCGTTCATGAAAAAGCACAACCCGGACGCCAATGCCATGGACTTGTTCAACGTCTATGGCTACGGCACGGCGCAAACGCTGGTGGATGTGCTAAGGCACTGCGGAGACGATCTGACGCGGGAGAACGTGATGCGGCAGGCCGCCAATATCAAAGATCTGGAACTGCCGATGCTCGCACCCGGCATTAGACTGAATACGAGCCCCAGCGACTATTATCCGATCGAGCAGGAGCAGATGATCCGCTTCGACGGAACCAAGTGGGTGCGCGTAGGAGAGATTTTGTCGGGGCGATAAGCCGACCGCTCAAATCAGCCCCTTATAAGAACCTCCGTCCAGTTGCAGATTCTGGCCGGAGATGAAGCTCGCTTGCTCACTGCACAGAAACGCACAAGCATCGCCGAATTCGACCAGCTTGCCGAAGCGCTTCGCGGCAACGCTGTCGACGATCTTGGCGCGCGCTTCGTCGTAAGTGATCTTCTCCATCTTGCTCATGCGCTCGGCGAGGAAACGCTGACGGCCGCTGTCGATACGCTCGGGCAGCAAATTGTTGATCGTTACATTGTCCTTGGCCACTTCGGGGACGAGCGACTTGCACAGCGCGGTGAGGCCGGTTCGTGCGGCGGTGGACAGTCCCATGTGCGCCCGCGGGGACTTCACCATCGCGGAGGTGATGTTGACGATGCGCCCGAACCCGCGCTGACGCATCCCCGGCAATAGCGCACGGATGAGGAGGATCGGCGCGAGCATGTTCGCTTCCAAGGCCGCGAGCCATGCCGCGCGATCCCAGTCGGCAAGCTCGCCGGGCGGCGGGCCGGCGTTGTTGTTGACCAGAATGTCCGCATCGGGGCACGCGGCGATCAACTTCGCTCGTCCCGCCTCAGTGTTGATGTCGGCCGCGACCGGAGTTGCCTGAGCGCCAGTTGCAGAGTGGATCTCGGTTACTGCTTTTGCAAGCCGCGATTCGTCTCGACCGTTGATGAAGATCACGCATCCTTCGCGAGCCAGCGATGTCGCGCACGCCAGGCCGAGGCCTTGCGACGAGGCGCAGATTATGGCCTTGCGGCCCTTGATCCCCAGATCCATTCGCAGTTTCCTAGTTAGCGGTGGTGATGTGCCTGCGCGTAGTGCAGGCGCAACAGATCGATTCCGTAGTCGTTGCCGTTCGGTGTCCTGACGATTGTATGCACATGGAACTTGGCCGGCTCTGCGTTGGTGAGGAATACGCCGGCGTGATGATCGAACTCGATGAACACGACCGGGCTCTGGATCCGATAGTAGAACGGACTGGCCTCCTCGTGCCCCCCGATCCAGCAGAAATGCGTACCTGCGAGATGGCGCTCGATCTCCTCCATCCGTGCGGCGTACGGACCAGCGGGTAGTGGCGCGACATAGGCCGCGACGAGATCGAGTAGTTGGCCGCGCTGGGCAGCTGATAAAGCTGAACCCTGCAGTCCTTCATAGGGCACGATGCGGTTGTCCTGATGGGCACCGCCAAGATGCAGGTTGTCGGCGAAATGCCGACGGCCAGCCGGCAGATCCCCACCGACCATCGAATGGGCGACGATGGCCCGACGTTGTTGCTCCGGCGACAGCGAACGCATGAGTGCCAACCCGGCACGCTCCTCATCCTCGAACAGGCTTGCGCCTGCGAATGGTCCGCTATCCGCATAGACCGGTTCGGCGCCAAGGAAAGTCGGCGTAAGCACCATTTGCTTGCCCAACATGAAGCAACTCAATGTAAGGTGATGGCCGAAGAGCTGCCAACCCCAGGGCTCGTTCGTCGAAGGTGCGCCGAACAGACTGAATGTGTAGCTCCATTCGCCGAGCACGGCGGGGGAGCCGACGAGGTCACCGAGGAAACGATTCAGCTGCATCACCGCGCGTGAGGTTTCGTAGCCTTTCGGGCTGAGGCTCGCACGCAACACGCCCATAACAGCTTCGCGCACTGAATCCGTCACTTCATCGAGGCGCAGGCCGTAATGTTCGACGTAGAGCTCGGTGTTTTGCCATTGGCGCCATACATCGGAGTCGACGGGAAAGCTCATGACCGCGCGCTGGGCCGGCGACACACGTCCCAGCAGAGCGGTCACGGCAGAGATCATCTCCGGGGTTGGCGCATCGCTTGGCTGCAGCGAGAAAAGATCGGGCACGATGCGGCCATCGGTTGTGATGCCAGTGAAGGGCGCTTTCGCCAACTCGGCCCAGCCGCCGAACAGCTCCTGAGCGCGCGGGCTTTGCAGTCGCGCTTCGGTATGCGTTCGCGGATCAGGTCCGGCAATGCGCGATTGACCAGGAGCAGGGACGAACGGGCGAAAGTCGGAGCGACTCATGCGGGCGCGAAACTGAGGGCACTAGTTACGATGAGCACTTTCACCACTCCGGATACTCGACTCGTGATTGCACTCACTATCGGTGGGATATCATACAACGTCGATGAAATACGATTCCCTTATCGTCGGTTTCGGGCCGGTGGGCGCCACCATGGCCAATCTACTGGCGCGGCGCGGGTTGCGGATTGGCGTAATCGAAACCGAGTTCGGCATCTACGACAAGCCGCGAGCGCTGACCTTCGATCACGAGGCGATGCGTGTCTTTCAAGCCTGCGGACTTGCCGACAGCATCGCAAAATTCACCACGCCTCATCTGGGAACGCACTACCTCGGGATGGATGGGCGCGTGATCAAGAAGTTCGAGCCGATGCCTCCGCCTTATCCGCTCACATGGCCGCCGACCAGCACATTCGTGCAGCCGGAAATGGAGAGGCTTCTGCGCGAAGGCGTTGCGGCGAGCGGTGCCGTGGATGTGTTCCTTGGTCAACGTGGTCTCGACTTCACGCAAGGTGATCGGGGCGTCGCGGTAACGGTCGAGGACGTGACCAGCGGAGAGGTGCGCATTCTGGAGGCGCGCACGCTGCTCGGATGCGACGGTGCCAACAGCTTCGTGCGCAAGCGTCTCGACATCCCGCTGGAGGATCTGGGGTTCGACGAGTGGTGGATGGTTGTCGACACACGCATCACTCGTCCAATCGATCTGCCTCCTCGAAGCATCCAGTATTGCTGGCCGGAACGGCCGGCTACCTTCGTCCCCGGGCCTGGCACCTTGCGCCGCTTCGAGATCAAGTTGCTTCCTGGCGAGCGTCCCGAGGAATTCGGTCGACACGAGAACGTCGTGCAACAGATCGCTCGCTTCTTCGATCCGTCCTGCTTCGAGATTTGGCGCTCGGCGGTCTATCGCTTTCATGCGCTGCTGGCCGAACGCTGGCGGCATGGCCGCGTGTTTCTCCTAGGGGATGCATGTCACCAGACTCCGCCGTTCCTAGGTCAAGGGCTTTGCGCGGGAATTCGAGACGCGGGAAACCTCGCCTGGAAATTGGAGAAAGCACTGAAGCACGACGCACCCGATGCTCTGCTCGATAGCTACGAGCAGGAGCGCAAGCCGCATGTGCGCGCGTTGGTTGCGACCGCCAAGGAATTCGGTCTGATCATCGGCGAGCTCGATCCTGCGGCCGCGCGCATCCGTGATGAAACGTTGCGAGGTCAGCTCGAGCGCGGTGAGGTCGAGACGATCCGTCAGCGCTTCGTCCCCAATCTCGCGACCGGAGTCATCGATAGTGACCCCAAAGCGCGCGGCGCCGGCAGTTTGTTCGTGCAACCGAGAGTCCGGCGCGTTGCGTCAGGCGACGCGCTGCTTCTCGATGATGTTCTCAAGTTTCGCTTTCTGATCGCGGCCACTTCAACGGAGGCGCACACGTGGCTGACGCCCGAGTCGCTCGAGATGTGGCGTCGGCTCCGCGGTGAGCGCATTGTCATCGGGTCGACGCCGGGAAGCGCTTCTGCGGATGGCATTCTGCATCTGACCGAGACGGACGCTCTGTTCGCGTCGTGGATGTCGCAGCACGGGAGCGCAGCCGTCGTGGTTCGACCCGATCGCTATGTGTTTGGGATGGCGAATGACGCGGTGGAGTTGAATCGTTTGGTTGCCGACGTGGGTCGGCTCGTCTTGGCCTTCTAATTTCCCTCCTCCGCTTGCGGGGGAGGGTGAGGGTGGGGGCAGGTGTGAGGTAGATTGCTGTTGCGTTGCCCCCATCCCAGCCTTTGGCTACCACGTGACCTAAAGATTAGTGTCGCCGCAACGAACGCAGTTGTCCCCGCAAGCTGGGGAAGGTGCCTAAGTTCAGTCGGATCGCCGCTCGCGGTTGAACACCTCCCCGAATCTCACCCAACGCGTTCCGTCGAACCGGATGAGCTGGACCTGCTCTACCGGGTAATAGTCGGTCGGGCTGGTGTTGATCTTGATTCCGGGCAGGAGCATGGGCAGTTCCACGTCCTTGAGATTGGTTGCCTGACGCATCACGTTTTCGCGCGTCAAATCATTCCCGCACTGCTTGAGGACTGCGGCAAGCGTCATGGCTTCGTTGTAGCCGATGAGTGTGTTGCGCTCACCAGGTTCGGCGTCGGGATAGTACTTCTTCATGAACGCGAGATAGGACCGAACGCCCGCATCGTCCGCCCACTGAGGATCGCCCGGGTCTTTGCCGTAGGTCACGCTGATCAGTCCAACCGATTTCTCGAGTCCAGCAGGTTTCAATGTCACGTCGATGGAATTCGCCGGCGTGTTGATGAATGTCAGAGGCTTCCAGCCGATGTCGTGAACCTTGCGGATCGCTTGCGCGGCAGCCTTGGACGTCGAGAAGATCATGAGCGTATCGGCGTTGGCGCCTTGCAAGGCGATGATTTGCTGATCCACAGTAGGATCGGTTACTTCGTAACTCGCTTCCGCGACGATGAGTTGCTGCGCTTTGTCGCCCAGTCCTTTCTTCAGGCCGGCAACCAGATCCTTACCGTAGTCGTCGTTCTGATACAGGATGCCGATCTTCGCGTTGGGCTTGGCCTTCAGGACGTGGGCTGCGTACGCACCGGCTTCGATCGAAAAGTTGGGCATCCAGGCCATCGTCCATGGGAACGTTTTCGGTTCGCCGAATTTGGTGACGCCGGTGGTGATGAAGAGCTGTGGGACGCTCTTTAGGTTGAGATATTTCCGGGTCGCGAGATTCGTCGGCGTGCCCAGCGTCCCAAAAATCAGCAGCACGTCGTCCTGCTCGACCAGCTTGCGTGTTTGCTCCACCGTCTTCGGTGGGCTGTAACCATCGTCGAGGCTTACGAGCTTGATCTTGCGGCCGTTGATGCCGCCTTCGTCGTTGACCTTGTCGAAGTACGCCTGCATCGTCTTCCCGGTCATCACCCCTTGCGCGGATATCGGGCCGCTGTAGGGCATGGTCTGACCGATCTTGATCTCCGTATCCGTTACCCCCGGACCATATTGCGCGGCACCCGCGCCTCCTGTGACCAAGGCCAAGCTTGCGGTGATTCCACCGGCAAGAATCCCGATCAGCGTTCGTATTTTCATGTTGTTGTTGGAAGAGGTGACAGGAAGATTCGAGCGCGATACGACCAGGAAAGGTCGTATCGCGATCAGGCTTGCACGAGGGTCATGCGCGAGCAACTACGCCTTTTGCTTTAGCTGCATGCGTGGCAATAATGTCCATCAGTGTGGGAGAGAGGCAATCATAGGGCTCCAAACCCAGCTGCCTCAACTTTGCTCTGACTGCCCCCATGCTTGCGGGATTGGCCCCCGATTCGATGATGGAGGATACAAAGGCTGCGAATTCAGGCGGTGCCCAGCCCTGATCGGGCGATAGCTCGGTGTGGAAGAAATCGAAGCCGTACAGCGGATGATTGGTATTTTCGATGCGCCCGTACATGTGTACGCCGCACTCCTTGCACGCGTGTCGCCTGATTGCCGCGTTCGAGTCAATGACTTTCAACTTCTCCTCATTTGCGGTGACTTTGAGGTTTTCGCGTGGCGTGACTGCGACTTGCGAGAATAGCGCGTCGGCCGGCTTCCAGCATTTTGTGCAGCCGCAGACGTGGTTGTGCGCACACTGACCTTTGATGGTAACTGTTACCTTGTTGGTTGCGCACTTGCATTGCAGCGTACCGCCCGCGAAGTTCGGGGCGGCAGGCTTGAGACCTTTGTCGACTGCTGGATGGATTGAAATTGCCATGGTCAATTGCCTCCTTGTAATGTGCTCTTTCTAGATGGTGCTCCTCCGTACAACTGGGTTAGTCATCATGCGTACAACGCTTGCTTAGTAGGTTACTACCGCTCGAATCGATTTGCCCTCATGCATGAGGTCGAACCCGTCGTTGATCTTATCGAGTGGCAGCACATGCGTGATCAGATCGTCGATGTTGATCTTGCCGTCCATGTACCAGTCGACGATCTTGGGCACGTCGGTACGGCCCCTTGCGCCGCCAAAAGCGGTTCCCTTCCAGACACGCCCGGTCACGAGTTGGAACGGACGCGTTTTAATCTCCTGCCCCGAGCCCGCGACGCCGATGATCACCGATACCCCCCAGCCGCGATGGCAACACTCGAGTGCCTGACGCATCAGTTCGACATTGCCGACGCACTCGAAGCTGTAGTCGGCTCCGCCATTGGTCAGGTCCACGAGGTGCGCCACGAGATTGCCTTGCACGTCTTTGGGGTTCACGAAATGCGTCAAGCCGAATTTGCGCGCCAGCTTCTCCCGCGCCGGGTTGAGGTCGACGCCGACGATCATGTTGGCTCCCGCCATACGGGCGCCCTGAACCACGTTGAGACCGATGCCACCAAGGCCGAACACGACTACATTGGCGCCGGGCTCGACCTTCGCGGTGTTGATTACGGCACCGATACCGGTGGTTACACCGCAGCCGATATAGCAGACCTTGTCGAAAGGTGCATCTTCACGAATCTTGGCTACTGCGATTTCGGGCAGCACCGTAAAATTCGCGAACGTCGAGCATCCCATGTAGTGATGCAGCGGTTTACCCCCGAGCGAGAAGCGGCTGGTGCCGTCCGGCATCACGCCTTTACCCTGTGTTGCTCGAATGGCGGTGCAGAGGTTGGTTTTGCGTGATAGACAGGATTTGCACTGGCGGCATTCGGGCGTGTAGAGCGGAATGACGTGATCGCCCTTCTTCACGCTCGTCACGCCGGGACCCACGTCGACGACGATGCCCGCACCCTCGTGACCCAGTATCGCGGGAAAGAGACCTTCCGGATCGGCACCGGAACGGGTGAATTCGTCGGTGTGACAAATACCGGTCGCTTTGATCTCGACCAGCACTTCGCCCGCCTTCGGTCCATCAAGTTGCACCGTCTCTACGACCAACGGCGCGCCTGCGCTATGCGCAACAGCAGCACGAACGTCCACGATGTCCTCCGTTTGATAATGCAGAGACCACAAGACGCAATTTTCTAGGTCAAATTCCCGCTGCGCCCTCCACGCCTCTGTGTTGCGTGAGAATTCCGCCGATCAGGTCGATAGAGTTTGCTCGACCGCCCGCTTTGCCATCACCGTCACCAAATGCGCGCGGTACTCTGCGGTGGCATGGAGATCGTTATTGAGTCCGGTCGCCGACACTTGAATGCTCGCGATCGCATCGGCCGAGAATTTAGCCGTCAGCGCCTTCTCCATCGCGGCCACGCGGAACACGGATGGACCAGCTCCAGTGACTGCGACGCGCACGCCGCCAGTCCCTTCGCTGACGAAAACACCGACCATGGCGTATCGCGAGGCTGGATTCTTGAATTTTGCGTACCCGGCGCGTTTCGGCACTGGAAAGCTGACCGACGTGATGATTTCGCCGGACTCGAGAGCAGTCTCGTACATGCCTTTGAAGAATTGATCGGCTGCGATCTTGTGTTTGTTGGTGTTGATCGTCGCACCCAAGCCCAGCGCCCCTGCCGGATAGTCAGCCGCCGGATCGTTGTTGGCGACGGAGCCACCGAGGGTGCCGAGGTTACGAATCATCCGGTCGCCGATCTCGCCAGCGAGTCTGGCGAGCGCGGGGATGGCTTTCTTGACTTCGCTGGATGCGGCGACATCCGCGTGGCTCGTCATCGCGCCGACGGTGAGCGTGCTTCCGTCGACTTTGATACCGCGCAGTTCTGCGATTCCACTCAAATCCACGAGATCAGAGGGCGACACCAGCCGCATCTTCATCGAGGCGATGAGAGTTTGGCCGCCTGCGAGCAATCTGGCGTCGGCATTCTTCGCCAGAGCGGCTGCCGCGTCGCTGAGACTCTTGGCTTTCTGATAACTGAATTGATACATGGCTGTCTCCGTCGGCTCCGTTAGCGGCTCATCGCCTGCGCGCCCGCCTGCACGGCCTTGACGATGTTGTGATAACCGGTGCAGCGGCACAGGTTGCCATCCAGCTCGGCGCGGATCGTTTCCTCGGTCGGGTTGGCGTGGTTCTTCGCGATGTCGATCGCGCTCATCACCATGCCCGGCGTGCAGAAACCGCATTGCAGTCCGTGATGCGTGCGAAACGCTTCCTGCATCGGATGGAGCGTGCCATCGGGCTTGGCTACTCCTTCGATCGTGAGAATCTGCGCGCCGTCCGCCTGCAGAGCCAGCATGTTGCAAGCTTTCACGGCCTTGCCATTCAGGTGGATGGTGCAAGCGCCGCACTGGGCCGTATCGCAACCCACGTGGGTGCCTGTCAGGCTCAACTGCTCGCGGATGAAATCGACCAGCAGTGTGCGTGCTTCCACCTCGGCGGCGACCGCCTTACCGTTGACGGTCATCGACACTTTGGGCATGGGGTATTTCTCCTGTGACTGGTTGGTTGGCGGGCCGCTGCCGGCTATCGCAGTCTCGTGGACCTTGAGCGGACCTGCCGGTTACCTCGGCTTTAGACCGCTCATCCTAGACAACCGCCGGGCAAGGATCAACCGAGATTGTGCGTCGTGCACCGCAACAGCGCCTTATACCCTGAATCTCCAGCGAATCCCAGCTGCTGTTTCAGAATAGTGCGCGACAAGCCGGAGGTGGCTTAGAATCTGAACTTTCTTGCCCTTGTCTTGCGCAACCATCTACAGGGCCTTGAGCGAACCATCTACACGGGAAAATTCACATGGCGAAGTTCGGAATCGGTCAGGCAATCACCCGGCGCGAAGATCAACGACTGCTGACCGGGACAGGTAAATACGTAGATGACGTCCCGCTCAAAAATCAGACGCATCTCGTGTTTGTGCGCTCCCCTCATGCCCACGCCAAGATCGTGTCCATCGACACTTCCGCGGCCAAGTCCGCTGCGGGAGTGATCGGCGTCTTTACTGGAGCCGAGTTGCTAGCGGACGGTGTCGGCGATTTTCCGATCGGTCCCGGCCTCAAGAATGCGGTTGGCAAAGACATGGCCGCGCCACCCTATTACCCGCTCGCGGTCGGCGAAGTGCGCTTCGTGGGCGAGACGGTGGTCGCGGTGATCGCTCAGACCCGCGCGCAGGCTGAAGATGCAGCCGAGCTGGTGGTGATCGATTATGCGGAGCAGCCCGCAGTAACGACGATCGAAGCCGCGAGTGCTCCGAACGCACCGCTGCTTTGGGCAGATTCGCCGGGCAATGTCGCCGCGCAGACGGAGTTCGGATCCAAGGAAAAGTGCGATGCGGCCTTTGCCAAGGCCAAGCACGTCGCCAAGGTTTCGTTCTACAACCAGCGGCTGGTGCCGGTGAGCATGGAGCCGCGGGGCAGTGCCGCCGAATTCGACAAGGCCAGCGGCCGCCTGACGCTGCATACCAGCTGTCAAAATCCCTCCGGCCTGCAGGAGAAGCTGGCGGACGCGATTCTCAAGATGCCGCGAGCCAATGTGCGCGTGACGGTCGGCGATGTCGGTGGTGGCTTCGGTATGAAGACCATGCTGTATCCCGAAGATGCGGTATGCGCCTACGCGGCGCGTAAGCTCGGGCGTGCGGTAGCGTGGCGGGCGAGCCGCAGCGAGGAATTTCTGAGCAGTACGCACGGACGCGACCAGATCAACCATGCCGAGCTCGCGCTCGATGCCGACGGCAAAGTACTGGGTCTGCGCATCGAGATCGTCGGCAATGTTGGAGCTTACGCCTGCAGCCCGGGCGCGATCATCGTCGTGGCGATCGGCCCGAAGGTCATCACCGGGGTTTACCACATTCCCGCACTGCATCTGCGCGCGACGGCGTTGCTCACCAATACCAATCTGGTCTCCGCGTACAGAGGGGCGGGGCGGCCCGAGGCCATCTATCTGATCGAGCGCTTGATGAATCAGGCCGCTGCCCAGATGGACCTGGATCCGGCCGAGTTGCGCCGTCGCAACTTCATTCAGCCCACGCAGATGCCCTATACCACGCCGATGGGCGAGACGTTCGACAGCGGCAACTTTCCGCATATGCTCGATCGCATCCTCGGTCTCGCGGATTGGAAGGGCTACGAGAAGCGGCGCGCTGAATCCAAGGCGAAAGGGAAACTGCGCGGGCGCGCCATCTCCACGTTCCTGGAGTGGACCGGTGTGGTACATGAGGAAACGATCGATCTGCATGTCGAGGCGGATGGCCGCATCCTCGTCTACACGGCCATGCAAGCGATGGGGCAGGGGATCGAAACGAGCTATGTGCAGATCCTGGCCGAGACCCTGGGCGTGGATCCCGAACGGTTCGTGATCGTGCAAGGGGACAGCGACGTCGCGCAGGGCCTCGGCAGCATGGGCAGCCGCTCGCTGTATATCGGAGGCTCGGCCATGCTCACTGCCTCGAACGACGCGATCGCAAAGGGACGTCAGCTTGCGGCTGAAGCGCTCGAGGCGGCGGGACCCGATATCACTTATCGCGACGGTCGATTCACGGTGGCAGGTACCGACTTAGGCATCGACCTGTTCGAGCTCGCAGGACGTCAGCCCGAAAAACGCATCGCGGTGAAAACGCTGCAGAAGGTGGGCGGTCCCTCGTGGCCGAACAGCTGCCACGTTTGCGAGCTCGAGGTCGATCCAGAGACCGGCGTGGTACAGATCGTCAAGTACACCACGGTCGACGACGTGGGCCGCGTGATCAATCCCATGATCGTAGCCGGCCAGGTGCATGGCGGAATCGCTCAGGCCGTAGGGCAGGCGCTGTTGGAGAACACCCACTACGACGCGGAGACGGGGCAGCTCGTCACCGGATCGCTGTTGGACTACTGTGTGCCGCGGGCCGACGATCTTCCTAATTTTTCGACCTACACCGACGAAACCACTCCATGCAAGATCAATCCGCTCGGAGCGAAAGGGGTGGGCGAGTTGGGGACAGTCGGTGGAACGCCCACTGTCATGAATGCACTCATCGATGCGCTGCGCCCGCTCGGAGTGGAGAACATCGAGATGCCTGCGACTTCGGAGCGGGTGTGGCGGGCAATTCGGGGAGCGACAGCTAAGGCTGCGTAAGTACGACGCAGGTCAACGCCCAACGCAGAGGCGCAGAGGACGCGGAGGCCGCGGAGGAAAGAGAGTCAGGTGTTTGAGTCATCGGGATGCCGGAGCTCCGCGAGCCACCACTGAAACCCTCTCTTTGTTTTCCTCCATGTCCTCTGCGCTCTCTGCGCCCTGCGTTGGGTGGTGACCTAGACAACCTGCCCGGCCGCGAACCCCGACGACCAAGCCCATTGGAAGTTGTAGCCGCCCAGCCATCCGGTCACATCGACGACTTCGCCGATGAAATACAGACCCGGTACGTCTCGTGCCTCCATCGTTTTCGATGAGAGGTGCCGAGTGTCGACACCACCAACTGTGACTTCGGCCTTCTTGTAGCCGACTGTTCCGCTCGGGCGAACGCGCCAATCGTGAAGACGCGCTGCGATTTCGCGGAGATTGCGCTCCGCGATCTGCTTGATCGGAATGTTCTCGAAAGTTGCTTCCACCCAGCGTTGAGCGAAGCGTTGCGGCAGAAATTCCGCAAGGACGTTGGCGAGCAGCTTGTCGGAACTTCGCCCCGCGAGAAGCACCTCTTCGGTGTCGCGGTCCGGAGCGAGATCCACCGACAAGTCCATCCCCGGTCGCCAATAGGACGAGATCTGCAGGATCGCCGGACCCGACAATCCACGATGGGTGATGAGCAGGTTTTCGCGGAAGCGCGCTTGGTTGCAACTTACCGCGGCGTCCAGCGAGATGCCGCTGAGATCGGAAAATAACGCGAGGATATCGGTTCCGAAGGTGAGGCCGACCAATCCGGGGCGCAGATCCGTCACGGCCAGACCGAACTGCTCGGCGACGCGATAGCCGAAGGGAGTCGCCCCGATGACCGGAACCGAGAGGCCGCCGGTGGCGATGACCAGCGACTCGCAGCGAAAACGACTGCGATCGGTTGCGATTTCAAAGCGCTCGCGCTTGTCGACTGATGCGACATTTGCGGGCATGCACCACTGCACCCCAGTTGCGTCGCATTCCTGCTTGAGCATGTCGATGACCTGCTGCGAACTTTCGTCGCAGAAAAGTTGGCCGAGTTTCTTCTCGTGCCAGGCGATACCGTGCTTGTCGATCAGGTCGATAAAATCGCGAGGGGTATAGCGGGCCAACGCCGAGCGGCAGAAGTCGGGATTCTGGGAGAGGAAGTTCTCCGGACGGACATCGAGGTTGGTGAAGTTGCAGCGGCCGCCGCCGGATATACGGATCTTTTCGCCAAGCGTCGCCGCGTGATCCAGCAACAGCACCTGCCTTCCGCGCTTACCCGCTTCGATGGCGCACATCATCCCGGCAGCTCCTGCGCCGATGATCACAACATCGATTGCAGTATGAGTTGAGGCGCGCGGTGACGTACTGCTCACGCGTCTTTCAGCAAGGCGCGTACGTGCTCGCCGATGGCGAGCGATGCGGTGAGGCCAGGGGACTCGATGCCGAACAGATTCACCAGCCCCGGCACGCCGTGGTCGCGTGGCCCCTGAATGAGGAAATCCGCTGCCGGCTCTTTCGGTCCGGAGATCTTGGGTCGAATACCGGTATAGCCGGGTTGGAGCGCACCGTCCTTCAGCCCGGGAAAGTAGCGACGAATCGCTTCGTAAAACAGCGCCTCGCGCGAATTGTCGAAGGTGTAATCGACACCATCGACCCAGCACACATCCGGACCGAAACGGGCCTGGCCGCCGAGATCGAGCGTGACGTGCACGCCCAGGAAAGCATGAGTCGCCACCGGGTAAACCAATCGGTGAAAGGGAGACTTGCCGGACAGCGTGAAGTAATGGGCTTTCGCGAAATACGCCTGCGGTATTTTGTCTTTGGGGAAACCATCGATCTTGCCTGCTACTTCGGGCGCGAACAGACCCGCGCAATTCACTACCAGCTCACAAGCAAGCGTCATCGGCTCTGCTCCACCTACCGCTAGCAGGACCTTCCCGCTTCGCACTTCGCCGGATTCGACCGGGCTGAAGAACACGACGTTG
>Ga0207689_10001999_pt1 | contig 19245 bp, 18 predicted proteins | sample KBSMisM52_FD_184312 | JGI IMG/M metagenome (GOLD analysis project Ga0207689, IMG submission 184312) | Miscanthus rhizosphere microbial communities from Kellogg Biological Station, Michigan, USA - KBS Miscanthus M5-2 (SPAdes) (version 2) | ecosystem: Host-associated > Plants > Roots >... | reverse complement strand
GCCGTGCGGCCCGCAGCAGGCGACCTTCGCCGGTCCGCCACCGACGCACGAGGTCCGGCCCCTCGGCGCCCGGTTTGACAGGAATGCATGCAAGCAGGAAACGGTTCCCTGATCGTTCGACGTCGGCAAGCGCGGCGATCGCTTCGGACACGGATCGTCCTGCGGGCTCGCCGCGCGCGGCGGAGTGGGAACCGGTTATCCAGAGATAGTCGTCGGCGAATGCGATGCCCTCGAGATCGATTTCGGGAGCAGGCTCTCCGTCGCTGCCGCTCGGCGCCGGGAGGGCGATGAGCTCGCGCAAGTCGAAGCTTCGATGTTTCGCATAACGAATCGAGCCTGTCTTCGTGCGCTCGGCACAGAGTCTCTCGACCGAGACGCCCTCGTCGTGACCGAGCCACAGCGCGTCGGCTACCGCGGCGGCCGCAGAAATCCCCTTGCTCAAGCGGCTGCCGTTCGGAAGCACGTCCTGGGCTGGATCGAACTGAATCCGGATCCTCCGCGGGCGCGGGATCACGAGCGTGCCTCCCGCGGTTCGATTGTAGGGATGATCTGACACGCCGACGCGGGCTTGTCTGCTTTCGGCAGTCCTGGCACGCGACGAGAATGTGAACCGTCGGCAATAGGTATCTGATGCTTGCTAGGTCTTGACACGAACCGGAGACATCCGACCATCGTGCGAGCCTCCAAAGCTCGGTAAGACGCTAATGGGTAACGGAACGGGAGCTTGCTCCCGCAATTGCCGACATCGCGGCCGCTTCCACGCGGCCGCGTTTCTTTTGGCGAGCCCACTCTTGCCGCCTCCTGCTGCGTAGCCGTTCGACGGTCGGCCTTTTTCGCCGCCGGTGGTTCACGCCGGCGACCGCGGGTGTGGATGCCTTGGCGTCGCCGGAGGGCTAGAATCCGTGACATCGGCGACCTCGCCCCCATCCAGCCGATACCAGGACGCTCGCGCCGGAACGGCCCCCTTGGAATAGCCGGCCGCCAATTCGGGTTTGCGGTGGAGGAGGGGATCCGATCATGCACAAGGACGACAACTTCGGCCGGTCCGGCGCGCCCAAGGGCGCCAGGCGGCGATGCCCCGGGGTGCCCGCGGGTTGCGGGCGTGCGGGTCGTCCGGTCGACAGGCCATGACCGGACGCGTGCTGCCCTTGAGCGCGTCCGAGCACGCCGCCGTGGACGCGCTCCTGCCATGGTACGTCAACGGAACCCTCCGGGGCGAAGAGCTTGCGCGCGTCGACCGGCACCTCGACGGCTGCCCGCAGTGCCGGCACGAGGCCGATTGGTTGCGGGACGTCTTTGCGGCATGCGCCGCGATCGCGCCGATCCCGGAAGCGCCGAGTCCCGCGCACGCGGTCGATCCCGGCGTCGACGGCGGGCTTCAGTCGGCGACTTGGCGGGCTCCGGGTCTCGCAGGTTGGCAATCGACGCGGCCGTGGGTGCGCATGCTCATCGCTGCCCAGTTCGCCGGCCTCGCACTCCTGGGAACGCTGCTCGCGCTGGACACCCGTCACGAGCCGAGCTACCAGACACTCGGCACGGCGGCGCGTGCAGCATCGACGGGGGACGCGATCGCCGTGATGTTCGACCCGGCGATCACCGAGGCTGAGTTGCGACGGGTCGTCACGAGCGCAGGCGGTCGGATCGTCGACGGACCCACGACAACCCACGCATTCGTGCTCGAGGTGCCGGCGGCGCAGTCGGGCGAGGCCGTTCAAAAGCTGCGGGCTGAGCCCTTGGTGCGCTTCGCCGAGCCTCTGGGCGCGCGGGCGCAGCGATGACGACCCACGCAGCGTGGCGGGTGCTGCTGGTCGCGGCACTGGGCGCGCTCAGCTTTGCGGGTCGGGCCGAGGGGATTGACGCTGTCGTCGAGCCGCAAGCCGCCGCTCGCGAAGTGTTGGTCATGCTTCGCTTGCCGCCGCCCCACTTTCGTCCCGACGGCGCGTACGCGGGGGGCTATTCGAGCCGGTCCGGCAGCGCGGACAGGCAGCGGATTGCCGAGGACCTGGCGGTGCGTTTCAAGTTGCGAATCAAGGGAAGCTGGCCGATGCCGGCACTCGGCGTCGATTGCTTCGTCATGGAAGCGCCGGAAACGCTTCCGCTCGAGCCGCTGATCGAGCGGATGTCGCAGGACACCCGGGTCGAGTCCGTGCAGGCCGTGAATCTCTTTCGCGTCCTCTCGCACGACGACCCGCTCTATCCCCTCCAGCCGACGGCGGCGCTCTGGCATCTGGACGAGCTGCACCGCGTGGCCACGGGCAAGAACGTTCGAGTGGCCTCGATCGATACAGGTGTCGAGCTCGACCATCCGGACTTGAACGGTCGCGTCCTGCTCGCGCGCAACTTCGTCGACGGGCGCGACGCCGTCGTCGAGCTGCACGGAACTGCGGTTGCGGGAATCATCGGCGCCCGTGCCGATAATCAAGTGGGGATCGTCGGCGTCGCGCCGGGCTCGCAGCTGATGGCGCTGCGCGCCTGTTGGCAGGTCGCGGGCGATCAACGTGCGGCCGTGTGCAGCAGCTTCACCCTGGCGAAAGCTCTCCAGTTCGCGATCGACAACAACGCCAGGGTGATCAACCTGAGCCTCGGCGGTCCGCGCGATCGCTTGCTGGAGCGCCTTCTGGCGGTCGCCGCATCGCGCGGCGCCGTGATCGTCGCCGCGTCAGACTCGCGATTCGCGGACGGCGGCTTTCCCGCATCGTTTTCCGGCGCGCTTGCCGTCGCCGCCGATGACGTGCAGGATGCGCCGGAGGCGGTCTACCTGGCGCCGGGGCGGGACATTCCGACGACGCTTCCCGGCCGGCGATGGGGCCTGGTGGGCGGTTCGTCGTATGCCGCTGCCCAGGTGGCAGGACTGGTCGCATTGCTGGTCGACGTTGCGCCGGACCAGACGACCGGGCAGATACGCGAATCGCTGAACACGTCCGAACGACCCGCTGCATCCTCACGCCACCGCGCCATCGTCGATGCTTGTGCCGCCGTCGCAAGAACCGTGGGCGCGTGTGCATGCGGATGCAAGCTCGCGCGCGGCATTTCTCCGCTGCTGCCGCATTGACGGCTCCGTATTGCGCGGGGTCGCAGCGTTCCTGCTCTGTGCATGCGCGAGCGGTGCCGGCGCGCAGCTTTCAGGAACCCTGAGCGCAGTCTCCGACTACCGCTATCGCGGCGTCACCTTCAGCGACAGAAAGCCGGCGGCGCAGGCCGGGCTTGCTTACGACGACGCGACGGGCTGGTACGCGGGCGCTTTCGGCTCGACCGTCCGGCTCGCGCCGCTCGGGTTGCCGGATTCCAATCTCCAGGGGATCGTCTACGCGGGGTACGCGACGCGTCTCTCTTCGGGGATGAGCCTGGAGGCTGGCGGCGATTACTCCGCGTTTGGCGGCTCGAGCGACATCAACTACGGGGAAGTCTTCGTGGGCGGCGCGATCGAGAACCTGAGTGCCCGGATCTACTTCTCGCCGCGATACTTCGGGCAGCCGACGCACGCGGCCTACGGCGAGATCAACGCGACGCAGCCCTTGAGCGAGAGCGTCAGCCTGCATCTGCACGCCGGATTGTTGCGCTACCGCTATGACAACCCGTATGGGGCCATGTACGGTATCGAGCCCTTCAGGAACGTGATCGACGGGCGAATCGGATTGCGCGCCGATCTCGACATGGTCCAGCTCGAGCTCGCATGGGTCGGTGTGAACAATCACGCTGCGGCATTCCTGGTCACCGGGCGCAGCAGCCCCAACGGCGTCGTCGCGTCCGTGTCGATCTCCTTCTAGACGCCGGCGCGTGGGCCGGTCAGCTTGCGTTCTTCGGGGCCGATTGTGGCTTCAGCGGGACCGAGCGCAGCGCCTCGCGCGCTTGCGAGAGGCGCGCAATGACGGTTGCTGCGGGGATGTGCAGCAGGGCGGCGACTTCCACGTAGGACATCCGCTCGACCGCCACCAATACCAGCACTTCGCGTTGCTCGAGCGGGAGCTCGCGAAGCTGCGCCAGCATTTGCTCGCCGCGATCGGGAAGGGACGATCCGGCGGTCGCGGCCTGGTCCCGACTCGAATTCGAACCCCAGGCGAAAAGCCAACCGAGCGACGGCTCGCGCCGGGTGCCCGGCGCCGGCTGTTCCGCGCTGACGGTGCGGAGCAGCGCCAGGAGTTGCGTGCTCCGGGGGCCGATGGATTGGCCCGCGGATTCGCCCTGCATTTGCCGGCAACGAAGGAGCGTCGCTTCGACCAGGCGGTCGGCGCGCTCGGGATCGTCGGTCAGGATCCGCGCATACCGGCGCAGCCGGGGTAACTCGGCCAGGAGCTCGGTTGCGCTGAACGGCATCGTCATGCCTGGGATCGCGGCGTTTTGCGGCAGCTACAACGCGGTTATACCTCCGAAAAATTCCGAGGACAATACCGCGCAGCGGATTTCAGGGGGTCATTTCTCAACGAACCGACGAGCGCAGCAACGCCTCCATGTCGGCCGCGGGGAGCGCTCGCGCGAAATAGAATCCCTGCGCTTGGTCGCAGCCGTTCTGGCGCAAGAGCTCGAGCTCGGCCGCGGTCTCGACACCCTCGGCGATCACGTTGAGCCGCAACGTGTGCCCCAGGTTGATGATCGCGCTCGCAATCGCCAGGTTGTCCGGATCGCGATCGATGTCGCGGATGAAGGACTGGTCCACCTTGAGACGATCGAGCGGAAAGCGCTTGAGGTAGGAGAGCGACGAATAACCGGTGCCGAAATCGTCGATTGCGAGCGAAATGCCCTGGTCGCGCAGTTCCGTCAGGATGCCGATGGTATCGCGGCTCCCGTCCATCAGCGTGCCTTCGGTCATTTCCAGCGTCAGCCATTCCGGGGACAGCCGCGCTTCGCCGAGCGCCGAGCGCACTATCGCGGTGAGGCCGGCGCGAAACTGGCGGGCGGCGACGTTGACGGACATGTGGATCGGCGGCAGGCCCCGCGCGAGCCAATGCTGATTCTGGCGGCATGCCTCGAAGAGCACCCATTCGCCTATTGCATCGATCATGCCGATTTCCTCGGCGAGCGCGATGAAGCTGGCCGGTTCCACAAGCCCCAATCGCGGGCTCTGCCACCTGACCAGCGCCTCGACGCCGACGATGCGATTGGTCTGCAAATCCACCTGCGGCTCGTAGTGCAGGACGAATTGCCGTCCCTCGAGCGCCGTGCGCAACTCGCTCTCGAGCTGCCAGCGATCGCGTATCCCGATATTCATCGTTTCGGCGAATGCCTGCCAGCCCCCCAGCCGGGCTTGACGCGAGACGTTCCTTGCCATCGCCGCCTGCTGCAGCAGGCTCTCGAGGCTCTGTGCCGTCGCCCCGGGACACGCAACGCCGACGCTGACAGTGACGTTGAAAGGCGGGTCGGCCAACGCAAGAGGTCGTTCCTGCTCGGCAGCGAGGCGGGCGGCGAGAGCCGCAGCCGCGTCAGGCGTGCAATCGGTCAGCAACAATGCAAACTCGTCGCTTCCAAGCCGAGCCAGCAAGCCGGCGGGGCCCGCCAGGCAACCCAATCGCTCGCCGATCGCACGCAATGCCGCATCGCCGATGGTTTCCCCGAAAACGTCGTTGACCCGGCGAAAGTTGTCGACGTCGATGTACAGCAGGCAGACACGGTCCGGCTGGAGTGCCGCGTCGATGCGGCGCTGGCCCTCTTCGAGAAACAGCGCGCGGTTCGGCAGTCCGGTGAGCGCATCCTGCCGCGACAGATGGCGCAGGCTGTTTTCCGCCACCCGTCGGGCATTTTCGAGTTGTCGCGTTGCGAGCCGCTCGGCCGTCACGTCGCGCAGGATTCCATGCACGATTTCACCACCGCCCATGTGCACCGCATGCAGGATGACGTCGAGCAGGAGCTCCGCGCCGTCGGCGCGCTGGAATTGCCAATCGAAGCGCTCGACGCCGGACGCGATGACCCTTTGTCTTCCTTCGACGAAGGCTTCGGAGGACGGGCGACCGTCCGCCTGGGTCGGAGGCGCGAAGAGATGCGGAGGCAGGCCGATCGCTTCCTCGAGCGAATCAATGCCGAAGAGCCGCAGCGCCGCATCGTTGCAATCCAGCACGCCATCGGCGTCGAGAAAGACCATCGCATCGCCCGCGAGCTCCCAGATGGCTTTGAGTTTTCGCTCGCTGGAGCTTAGCGCGCTCGGGCTCATGTCGTGCGCTCTCCGCCGCAGTTAGGGGCTTCGCCCGTCAGCCTTGCAAGCACTCGGTCGACCTGCAACCCGGCACGGGATACTGTCACTCTATAGCTACGAGGCGAACATGGCCAGCCGGGCTCGGGCCGCCCCGACCGAAGCGAGGTTCTCGTTGCCGTTCAAATCGGCGCCGTCATCATGACCGGCGCATGATCGCTGGTGCCGATGTCGGCCAGGACTCTGCAGTCCGTTGCATGTTCCGCGATCGTCCGCGACGCGAGGATGTAGTCGATTCGCCAGCCGATATTGCGCTTGCGCATGTCGCGCCAGGGCGGCCACCAGGAGAAGAGCGCAGCGTTGTAAGGATCGAGTGCGCGCGTGACGTCGACCAGGGAATCGCCGAGCAGCGCATCGAACAGCACGCGCTCTTCATCGCGCTGACCGATGACGCCGGGCTTGCGTTCCTTCGGATGCACGTCGATTTCCGCCCGCGCAATGTTGATGTCGCCGCAGAGGACGAGCGTGCGGCCCTGCGCGTGGAGCGCTCTCACCCAGTCGACGAGGCTCTGCAGGAACTTGAGCTTCGTGCCGTAGTCTTTCCCGCCGTTCGGGACGTAGACGGACGCCACGACGAGATTGTCGAGGGCGACCTGCACGATACGCGTCTCGATGTCGAATTCGGGATGAGCGAATTCCGGTGCTTCGAGCAGCTCGCGCCGCAGGTGCAACGAAACGCCGGAATACCCGCCTGCGCCGTGCCAGAACGCGTGGTAGTCGGCGAGCTTGCAGCGGTCCGGCACCTGGTCGGGCCGTGCCTTGATCTCCTGCAGGCACACGACGTCGGGAGCGTCGCGTTCCAGCCAGTCGCAGAGCTGCGCCTCGCGGGCGCGAATGCCGTTGACGTTCCAGGTGGCGATCTTCATGGCGACGTGGCCGCCATTTTATCGCGCTCTATCCCTGCGCCCCGGGCTGCCCGGGCGCAAAGCGCTGGGCGTGTCTACTTGGTGAATTGCTTGACAGTCTTCGCGTCGAACTTGACGTTCACCTTGGCGCCACCCGCCTTGCTGTCGTCGAGGGTGAGCGTTCCCGCCAGGTTGTCGGCGGTGTCGGCGGTGAGCTTCAAGCTTTCATCGGGCTTGGCAGTGCCGGAATACTGGACCTTCTGACCGTTCGCCACGACCCAGTAGTTGAGCCGCGGGCCCGCGTCGAAATCGACGGTCATGCCGTCGCTCAGGTTGCCGCTGACGCAGGATAGGGTGGCGCAGGCATTGAGCTTCGCGCCGATATCGGCCGGAGCGAAGACCAGTTGGCGAATCGTCTTGCCGCTGACCGCATCCGGGCCTTTGACCAGGAAGACATGCGCAACGTTGATGACGATCGGGCCGGCCTTGCTCTGATAGTTGATCGTTCCGGACGCAGGTTCCGCGGCGGCCGCGCCCGAAAGCAACATCGCGGCGGCTGCCAGGGCCATTCGTCGCGTCCGGCGCAGTGCACTCTTCAGGGAATCGTCGCTCATGCGAATCACCTTCCAATGGTTGCGGGGCGCGTCACCGCGCAGCAATTCACCAGCATCAATCCCAGTTGAGCGCTCCGCCGGTCTGATACTCCGTGACCCGCGTCTCGAAGAAGTTCTTTTCTTTCTTGAGGTCGATCATCTCCGCCATCCACGGGAACGGGTTGTCGGCCTTGTCGAACAGCGGATCGACGCCGATCTGCTGGCAGCGGCGGTTGGCGATGAAGCGCAGGTATTCCTTGAACATCGTCGCATTGAGTCCCAGCACGCCGCGCGGCATCGTGTCCTCGGCATAAGCGTATTCGAGGTCGACGCCTTTCTTCATCAGCGTGCGGATCTCCTCGCGGAATTCCGGCGTCCACAGGTGCGGGTTCTCGAGCTTGATCGTGTTGATCAGGTCGATGCCGAAATTGCAGTGCATCGACTCGTCGCGCAGGATGTACTGGTACTGCTCGGAGGCGCCCGTCATCTTGTTCTGGCGGCCCATCGCCAGGATCTGCACGAAGCCCACATAGAAGAAGAGACCTTCCATGATGCAGGCGAACACGATCAGGCTCTTCAGGAGCGCCTGGTCGGCGTCCGGCGTGCCTGTCTTGAACAGCGGGTTGGTGAGAACGTCGATGTAGGGGATGAGGAACTCGTCCTTGTCGCGGATCGACTTGATCTCGTGGTACGCGTTGAAGACCTCGGCCTGGTCCAGCCCCAGGCTCTCGACGATGTACTGATAGGCGTGCGTGTGGATCGCTTCCTCGAACGCCTGGCGCAGAAGATATTGCCGGCACTCGGGCGCCGAGATGTGGCGATAGGTGCCGAGCACGATGTTGTTGGCGGCGAGCGAATCGGCGGTGACGAAGAACCCCAGGTTGCGCTTGACGATGAGGCGCTCGTCGTCGGTCAAGCCGTTCGGGTTCTTCCAGAGCTCGATGTCGCGCTGCATGTTCACTTCCTGCGGCATCCAATGGTTGGCGCAGGCGGCGAGGTACTTGTCCCAGGCCCACCGATACTTGAACGGGACGAGCTGGTTGACGTCGGACGAGGCGTTGATGACGCGCTTGTCCTCCATGCGGACGCGGCGGAAGCCGTTCGCCACGGCCTCTTTTTCCGCCGCGCCGTCCCCCACGCTCTCTCGCTCGGGATTGGCCGTCGTCATGGCGTGCGCCAGGATGCCGGGCGAGCGGGCGCGGCCCGACTCCGGCAGCGGGGGCGGGCGCAGGGGCGTGGCGAATTCGTCTTCGAAGCTCAGCATGTTGTTGGTCTCCAATGCTGCTCCATCCTCGTTGTGTGCGGCCGCGGGGCCGCGAGTTCTGGTTCTAGTGCATCGCGCTCAGCTTGTCGTACAGATAATCCGGAGCGAAATCGACGCCGTGGTGCCAGGCGATGGTGGCGAGACCGTAGTCCAGGTAGAAATCGGCAAAGCGGCGCGTGTCGCGCAGCGGCTCGAAATTCTCCCCGTACAGGTCGTCGGCCAGGTCCACCACGCCCTTCCTCCCATCGTTGAATTCGAGCCAGATCTTGTAGTCGCCGAGATACCGCGCTTCCGTCACATGTCGCTGCACATTCTCGTAATGGGCCAACTCGACCTCCTGCGGGCAGTTGACGAACGTGCCGCGGGGTTGGCCGTGGCGCTTTAGTCGCGCCCGAAGCGCCCCGCAACATGACCGGACGGGCCGCTCCTCCGGCCCGTGCCGTGGTGCCGGTTACTTGCCTCGCATCAGCAGCGGCGCAAACGACGCCTGCTGGGGCGAGGGCAAACCCGTGCGCTTTCGGTAATCCGCATCGACATCGCGGCCGTCGCGTTCCGACGCCGCGTTGGTGGCCGGCCAGCGCCAATGGCGCCGGCCGGTCTTGTCGGTGTAGGACTCCCACCGGTCGGTCTTTTCGTTCATCGCATGCCCTCCTGTCCGGGTTTGCGGTACTCGAATCCTCGACTGCGTGAGCCGGTCGTGACTGTCTGACGGCTCGTTACGCAGATGATGCCAACGGTATTCGCTCTTCTACTGGTTGTTGCAGCGCCGCTCCGGCGTGCACGGGCCTGGCCACATCATTGGCAGGCTTCGCACGACGGGTCGTCGATCTTGCAGTACTTGAGTTCCGGTTCCGCTGCCTGCGGCGACGATGCCGCAGTTCGGCTCGACGCGGCTGCGCCCGCCGAGGAACCCGACGGGGCAAACTGCGCGCCCGACGACGACACGGCGTTCAGCTCGCCGCCTTCGCCGGTGGATTTCTCTGCGGCAGTGGCCGCGAGCGTGCGCAGGTAATACGTCGTCTTGAGGCCGCGCAGCCACGCGAGCTTGTACGTTTCGTCGAGCTTCTTGCCCGACGCGCCGGCCATGTAGATGTTGAGGCTCTGCGCCTGGTCGATCCACTTCTGGCGCCGCGCGCCGGCTTCGACGATCCATTTGGCGTCGACTTCGAACGCCGTGGCGTAGAGGCTGCGCAGCTCCGCCGGCACCCGGTCGATCTTCGCGAGCGAGCCGTCGAAGTATTTGAGGTCGGCGACCATGACCTCGTCCCACAGGTTGAGCCGCTTCAGCTCGGCGACGAGATGCTCGTTGACGACCGTGAACTCGCCGGAGAGATTCGACTTGACGTAGATGTTCTGGTACTCGGGTTCGATCGACGCGCTGACGCCGATGATGTTCGAGATGGTGGCCGTCGGCGCGATCGCGACGCAGTTCGAGTTGCGCATCCCGTGAATGCGGATGCGCGAACGGAGCGCCTCCCAGTCCATCGTCGCCGACTCGTCGATGTCGACGTAGCCGCCGCGCTCCTCGCGCAGCATGCCGAGGGTGTCCTGCGGCAGGATGCCGCGCTCCCACAGGCTGCCCTTGTACGACGAGTAGCGGCCGCGCTCCGCCGCGAGCTCGGTCGATGCCCAGTACGCGTAGTAGCAGACGGCCTCCATCGACGCGTCGGCGAACTTCATGGCGGCTTCCGACGCGTATGGCGTGTGCAAGAGGTGCAGGCAATCCTGGAAGCCCATGATGCCGAGCCCGACGGGGCGGTGCTTCAGGTTGGAATTGCGCGCCTTGACGACGGCGTAGTAGTTGATGTCGATGACGTTGTCGAGCATGCGCATCGCCGTGCGCACCGTTTCCCGCAGCTTGGCGTGGTCGAGCTCCCATGCGCTGCCGTCGCCGCCGGCGAGGGGCTTCATGTGCGCGAGCAGGTTGATCGAGCCCAGGTTGCACACGGCGATTTCGGTCGCGCTCGTGTTGAGCGTGATTTCGGTGCAGAGGTTCGAGCTGTGCACCGTGCCGACGTGCTGCTGCGGCGAGCGGACGTTGCAGGCGTCCTTGAACGTCATCCACGGATGCCCCGTCTCGAACAGCATCGACAGCATCTTCCGCCAGAGCTGCACCGCCGGCACCCGCTTGTGGAGCTTGATCTGGCCCTTGGCGGCGAGCGACTCGTAGTGCGTGTACGCCTTTTCGAAATCCCGTCCCCACTTGTCGTGCAGGTCGGGCGTGTCGGCGGGGGAAAAGAGCGTCCAGTCGCCGCCCTCGATCACGCGCTTCATGAAGAGATCGGGAATCCAGTTCGCCGTGTTCATGTCGTGCGTGCGCCGGCGGTCGTCGCCGGTGTTCTTGCGGAGCTCCAGGAACTCCTCGATGTCCAGGTGCCAGGACTCGAGGTACGTGCAGACGGCGCCTTTGCGCTTGCCGCCCTGGTTCACTGCCACGGCGGTGTCGTTGACCACCTTGAGGAACGGCACGACGCCCTGCGACTTGCCATTCGTGCCCTTGATGTGCGAGCCCATCGCGCGGACGTTGGTCCAGTCGTTGCCGAGCCCGCCGGCGAACTTGGACAGGAGCGCGTTTTCCTTGATCGCCTCGTAGATGCCGTCCAGATCGTCCGACACCGTCGTGAGATAGCAGGAAGAGAGCTGCGAGCGATGCGTGCCGGCGTTGAACAGCGTCGGCGTCGAGCTCATGAAATCGAACGTCGAGAGCGCGTTGTAGAACTCTATCGCCCGCGCTTCGCGCTCCACTTCGTTGAGCGCCAGGCCCATCGCGACGCGCATGAAGAAGCACTGCGGCAGCTCGAACCGGCGTCCCGCATTTGCGTGCACCGCGTATTGATCGACGAGGAAGTAGCGGTCGTAGAGCGTCTGCAGGCCGAGGTAGCCGAACTTCAAGTCGCGCTCGGGCTTGAGCGCGGCGCCGAGCGTTTTCATGTCGTATTGCAGCAGCGCCTCGTTCAAGAGGCCGATCTTGACGCCGTGCTGGATGAAGCGCGGAAAGTACTCGGGGTATTTCTCCGCCATCTCGGCTTGCGTGGCCTCTTCGCCGAGCGCTTCGTGGCGCAGCGAGTCGAGGAGGAGGCGCGCGGTGACGAGGCTGTACGCGGGATCCTTTTCGATCAGCGTGCGCGCCGCCAGCACGACGCATTTGCGCACTTCCTCCATCGCCACGCCGTTGTAGAGGTCCTTGAGCGTCGCCTTGAGGATGCGCTCGGCCTCGACATCGGGAAGGCCCTCGCAGGATTCCTTGACGAGGCCGCTCAGCCGCTCGAGGTCGAGCGGCTTCGACACGCCGCCTTCGACCACGGTGATGGTCGTGCTCTCCGGCTTGCCGCGCTTCTGCGCCTTTTCGTGCGCGCGCTCCTGCGAGCGGCGCTCGCGGTAGAGCACATAGGCGCGCGCGACTTCGTGCTCGCCGCCGCGCATCAGGGCGAGCTCGACCTGGTCCTGGATCTCTTCGATGTGGATGGCGCCGCCCTCGGGCTTGCGCTTCATCAGCGCATTGACGACGACATCGGTGATCTTCACGACTTCGTCGCGCACGCGCGCGCTGGCCGCGCCCTGGCCGCCATTTACGGCGAGGAACGCCTTCGTGACCGCGATCGTGATCTTCGTCGGCTCGAAGCCGACCACCGCGCCATTGCGGCGAATCACCTTGTATGGCTCGTAGCGGGGGTCGGTCGTGGTCATTGCGCTTCCAGTCTCGCCGGCGAGGAGAGTGCGCCGGGGCTGGGTCGTCGGGGCGGCGGAAGCGCTCGTGAGTTGCATGGAAGGGTCTCCTGTCGAAATCTTGTCGTTGTGAATGCCATCAGCGCGTTTTCGCTCGTACGGGCACTTTCGGGCAATGGAAGTCGCCGTACGGGTTGGGTGATTACACGCTGGGTCTTCCCCTGTGGGCGCCGCCCCGGGTCGGCATCGCCGCCGGGAGGGGGGCCAGTTTCTTCTTGCAAATCAAAATCTACAAGATCTTGTGTTGAAGTGCCTGTTGAGCACCAAGCATAGTAGGGTGATGGGCGCTTGGCAAGCGCTATTTGATGCACAGGAAGGGGTCCAAAAAACGACAACAAAAACAGCCGATTGCGATGCCGTTTGCCGCATATTCACGCACGTTCCACCGCCTATTCACCGGCTTGTCCACAGCGGGCCCAGCCGACGAACGGTTGCCCGTGCGTTGCAGTTTTGCGACACGCGCTTTTGCGGCCGGACTTCGCGTCCCCGCCGATGTGACGGCCGCGCCTTGCCCGCGGCGTGACGGCGCGAGAAACTCGGCGGCCACTCTGCGTTTACGCCGGCCCGGGCACCGCGACGCATGCCGAAATTTTCCGCGAATCTCTCCTTTCTCTTCACCGAAGTGCCATTCCTCGAGCGCTTCGGCGAAGCCGCGCGCGCGGGATTCCGCGCCGTCGAATTCGGCTTCGCGTACGACACTCCCGAACGCGAGATCGCCGCCCGGCTGGCGGAGCACGACCTTGCGTGCGTCCTCATCAACGCGCCGCCCGGAGACTTGGCCGCCGGCGAGCGCGGTCTCGCATCCCTGCCGGGGCGCGAGCGCGAGTTCGCCGCGAGCATCGATACCGCGCTTGGCTATGCCGATGCGCTGGGTTGCCCGCGAATTCACGTGCTGTCGGGCGTCGTTCCGCCCGACGCGGACCAAGGTGAGAGGGCGCTCCGCCAATCGACGCTCGTGCGCAACCTGCGTGCGGCTTGCACGACGGCCAACGCGCGCGGCGTCACGTTGCTCGTCGAAGCGCTCAACCCGCACGATGTTCCCAATTATTTCTTTTCGACGCAGGCCGAAGCGCACACGATCCGCAGCGAGGTCGGCGCAGCGAATCTCAAGGTGCAGATGGACCTCTACCATGCGGAAATCGTCGAAGGCGACTGCGCGGCGACGCTCGAGCGCTGGTTGGGTCATATCGGGCACATTCAGGTCGCCGGCGTTCCGGGAAGGCACGAACCCGACGTAGGCACGCTCGACTACGTGGGCCTCATGCGACGCGTGGACGAGCTCGGCTACGACGGATGGGTGGGCTGCGAGTACCGGCCGTTGCGGGACACCGCTTCGGGCCTTGGCTGGCGCGAGCGATTGGTGGTTTAGGTGTCGCCGGTCAGGGCGGAAACGGCAGGTTTTGTTGCCGATCCATTGCCTCCGCCCCGTTTTGGCGCTAGCCTTGACGCCCCGACCCCACGATAGGACAACGTCATGGCCATCTGGAAAGACAATACCGCGCCTCGCTTGAGCCCCACGCCCGTGACCCCGGCGCACCCGCCTGAAGCGAGGGAAACACCGCGCTATGACCCGCCCGCCAAGCCCGAGCTCGCATCGAGCCCCGCCGTGGCGCCGCCGGTGCCGCGCTCTGAACCGAGCGGGCCGCGGAAGGAATCGCTGATCGCCGCCGACATCACTATCGAAGGCAAGATCGAAGGTGGCGGCAGCGTGCGCATCGCCGGCAAATTCAAGGGTGACGTGAGCGTCCAGGGCGATCTCACGATCGAAGCCGGGGCGAAACTCACGGGCGGCGTGCGCGCGAACCGGGTCACGATCGCAGGCGAGCTCGAAGGCAACGTCGAGCAAGCCACGCACGTCGATTTGCTGCAGTCGGGAGTGGTGCTCGGCGACTTGAAGACCGGCTCGTTGACGGTCGCGGCAGGGGCGAGGATGCGCGGCCAGGCCGAGTTCGGCTGGGACGACAGCAAGGGCTATAAGAAGCACGCGGAGAGCGGCGCCGCGTCATGAGCAACGCTCGCCCGGGCGAGCCCGGGGCGACGCGCCAGTGTCCGCACTGCCGGGAGACCATCCTCGAGAGTGCGGTCGTGTGCCCCGCCTGCCGGCACTACCTGCGCTATGGGGCGGGGGCGGATGCCCCGACCGCACCGCCGGCGCTTACGCCGCTGTGCATCGAAGGCAGCATCCGGCATCCGCCCGGCGGCGAGGCGTGGGAATACACGGTCGTCGTGTCGATCAAGAACGATCGCGGCGTGGAAATCGCGCGCAAGCTGATCGGCGTGGGCGCGATGAACCCGAACGAGCAGCGCACGTTCACGCTGTCGGTCGAAGCAGTGTCGGCCAAGTCCAAGGTTCCCGGCAAGGTCGGAACGCGGCACTGAGTTCCCGCTAAAGTGAAACGCTCATTCCGCCGTCGATGGTGATGAGCTGGCCGGTGATGTAATTCGCCGCAGCCGAGCACAGGAACACGGCGAGGCCGGCAATCTCGGGCGGCTCGCCCCAACGGCCCGCCGGCGTGCGCTTGCACACCCACGCGTTGAACTCGGCGTTGTCGATCAGGGCGCGGTTCATTTCCGTGGCGAAGTAACCGGGCGAGATCGCGTTGACCTGGATGTTGTGCGGCGCGAGCTCCACGGCCATCCCCCGCGTCAATTGCCGCACGCCGCCCTTGGCGGCCGTGTACGGGACCACCGTCGGCCGTGCGAGTTCGCTCATCAGCGAAGCGATGTTGACGATCTTGCCGCTCTTGCGCGCGATCATTCCCGGTAGCGCCGCCTGCGCGACAAGATACGGGGCGGTGAGATTCGTCGCGATCACGTCGTCCCAGTCCTGCCGCTTGAAATCGACGAGCGGATTGCGCCGCTGGATGCCGGCGTTGTTGACGAGGATGTCGAGTCTGCCGTGCTCGCGCTCGATCGCCGCGATGCCCGCGCGCACGGCATCGCCGTCGGTGACGTCGAACACGCACGTCGATGCGCGCCGTCCTGCGTCGGTCAATGTCTTCGCCGCACTGGCGAGGAGTTCCGCCTTGCGCCCGTTGAGCACGACGGTGGCGCCGGCCTCCGCGAGGCCCTGCGCGATTGCGAAGCCCAGCCCGCGATAGGCGCCGGTCACGAGCGCGACTTTGCCGTGGAGATCGAACGGATGGTTGGCCACGGGACTCCTCGGTGGTTACATCAGCGCCTGCAGATCGCCGTCGACCGGGAGCGCGTGTCCCGAAATGTTCATGCCCGCAGGCGACGCGAGAAAGACGATGGCGTTGGCGATGTCCTCGGCGGTCACGAACCTCTTGAGCGACGTCTTGGCGAGCCCTTCCGCGCGCACGACGTCCGTCGGCACGCCGCGCGCTGCTGCCTTGCTCGCGAGAACGTGCTCGATGCGCGGCCCCGCGACGAACCCCGGGCAGATGGCGTTCACGCGGATGCCGAACGGGCCGAGCTCGCCCGACAGCGATTTCGAGAACCCGACCACGCCCCACTTCGACGCCGCATACGGCGTGCGCATCGGATAACCGAAGCGGCCCGCCGCCGATGAAAGGTTCGCGATGCTCGGATTGCTGCTCGCCTTGAGGAGCGGGATTGCCCGCTGCGCGCACAGGAACTGACCCGTGAGGTTGATCGCGATCGTGCGCTGCCAATCGGCGAGCGCGACTTCTTCGCAGGCGGCGGTCGGTCCCGCGATGCCCGCGTTGTTGACGAGCGCATCGAGACCGCCCAGGTTCGCCGCGACCGCGTCGAAGAGCTTGTCGACAGTCACCGGATCCGCGACGTCGCACACCATCCGCGAGAGTTTCGGGTCGCTCGCCGCGACCGCCGCGAGCGCCTTTTCGTCGATGTCGCAAATGAGGATTCGCGCGCCCTCGGCGGCGAAAGCGCGCGCGGTGGCGAGCCCGATGCCTGACGCGCCGGCGGTGACGAGCACGCGAAGTCCGTTGATTTTCATGTCCATGAGGATCTCGCCGATGCGTGGAGGTTGGCCGCCCGGCGCGATTGTCGCTCGCGATCGCTGCACCGGGAGGCTCGTCGGATTATAGCGTTCACCGCTGCGGGGCGACGGGCGCGACAAGGTCACGTACACGACCGATTTGCGAGTCGCGATGCCCATCGTCGCGCATAATCCGAATCTCGGGCCGAGCTCGCCGATCGTCGTGCCGCAGGGCCGCGTGTTGGGATGGGGGACCATGGAGAGAAACATTGCAGTCATCGGTGCCGGCCTCATCGGCCGTGCGTGGGCGATGGTTTTCGCTCGCGCCGGCTGGAACGTGCGGCTCCACGACCGCGAGCGCGCCCAGCTCGACGCCGCGCAAGCATTCATTGCGGCGAGCCTTGCGGAGCAGGCCGAGTACCAACTCGTCGCCGATCCCGCTGCCGCTGCGGCGCGCATCGAAACGATGCCGGACCTCGACGCTGCGCTGGCCGGCGTCGATTGGGTGCAGGAGAACCTGCCGGAAACGGCGGAGGTCAAGCGCGAAGTGTTCGCGCTCCTCGATCGGCATGCCCCGCGGGAGGCGGTGCTCGCGAGCTCGACGTCGGCAATCCCGGCATCGCAATTCACGGAGCCACTCGCCGGCCGCGCCCGTTGTCTCGTCGCCCATCCCGTCAATCCGCCGCATCTCGTTCCTGTCGTCGAGCTGTGTGGCGCGCCGTGGACGGCGCCCGAGGTCATGGAACGCGCGCGAAGGGTCTACGCCGACGTGGGACAGGTGCCCATCGTCGTGCGCCGCGAAATCGACGGCTTCATCCTGAACCGGCTGCAGGGCGCGCTCCTGTCGGAGGCCATGCGACTCGTGGGCGAGGGTTACGTCTCTCCCGACGACCTCGACAAGACGGTGCGCGACGGATTGGGGTTACGGTGGTCGTTCATCGGCCCCTTCGCGACGATCGAGCTGAACGCACCCGGCGGCGTTGCCGACTACTGCTCCCGGTATGGCGGCGCACTTCGCCGGCTTGCGGAGGCGCCTCCGGCAGCGTCCGTCTGGGACCCGGGAAACGTGCGCCGAGTCGCCGCCGCGCTGGGCGCGCCGCCGCCTGGCGACGTGCTCGATGCGCGCACCCGCTGGCGCGATCGCCGGCTGATGGCGCTTGCCCGGCACAAGCAGGATCAATCCAACGTCGAATGAAGGAGCGAACGTGAGCGCGAACCGCAAAGTCATCATCACCTGCGCCGTGACGGGCTCGATCCATACGCCGTCGATGTCGCCGCACCTGCCGATCACGCCGCAGGAGATCGCCGACGCCGCCGTGGGCGCAGCGGAAGCAGGCGCGGCCATCGTCCACCTGCATGCGCGCGATCCCGTCGACGGACATCCGACGCAGGATCCGAGGCTCTTCCGCGAATTCGTCACCGATATCGCGCGGCGCTGCGACGTCGTCATCAACACCACGACGGGGGGCGCCGCGACGATGTCGATCGAGGAACGGCTGCAGCCGGCGCTGCAGCTGAAGCCGGAGGTTGCGTCGCTCAACATGGGATCGATGAACTTCGGCCTCTTTCCGATGTTGAAGCGGTTCCCGACGTTCAAGTTCGACTGGGAGCGGCCGTACATCGCGGGGTCGGACGAGCGCATCTTCAAGAACACGTTCAGGGACATCGAGTACATCCTGACTTCGTGCGCCGACAACGGCACCCGGTTCGAGATCGAGTGCTACGACATCGGGCACCTCTACACCGCCGCGCACTTCTTCGAGCGCGGCGTCGTGAAGGCGCCGCTCTTCATCCAGAGCGTGTTCGGCATCCTGGGCGGGATCGGCCCGCATCCCGACGACGTCGTGCACATGAAGCGGACCGCCGACCGGCTGTTTGGGGATCAATACCGGTGGAGCGTGCTCGGCGCGGGACGGAACCAGCTTCCGATTGCGGCGATGTCGGCGGCAATGGGCGGCAACGTTCGCGTCGGGCTGGAGGACAGCCTTTGGCTGGGGCCGGGCAAGCTCGCCGAGACCAACGCCGCCCAGGTCCGCGCGGTGCGGAAGATCATCGAAGGGATGGGGCTCGAGGTCGCGACGCCCGACGAAGCTCGCCAGATCCTCGCGCTCAAGGGACGTGCCAGGGTCGCGTTCTAGCGCTAGCTGCGGTTGAGGTCGGATGCTGGTGGGAGGCGTCGCCGGGCTTCATGACTCAGGCGCCCGGCAACACCTCCCACCATCTTCCGACGTCTTGTCGCCACCGTAGCTCGTACGCACTGGCACGACTTATGCGTACGAAGGGGCAAACCCTGAGGCCTCCCGACTGCCATGTTTGGATTTCTGACGCCTGCCCGCCGAGAACTTGCGGGTCCGCTGGCCAGTGTGGCCGAGGCGGACCAATTTTGGCGCATGTTGCCGCGGAATGACCCGTTGGCGGCCCAGAGGAGCATCACCGAGGCGCTCGCCGACTTCGTCGTGCAGAAGGAATTCAGCCGCGACCATCTTCGCGCTGTGCTGGCGCTGGATCACCGGTCGCGCACACTGGTCGATGCGCTCCTCGTCAACTATTCGACCCGCAGTGCGCAGGCCAAGCCGTTCGAGCGGCGCTACTGGCGCGCGGCGCTCGAGTTGAGCCGATCGTTCGCGTCGGCGCTCAACCACCTGCTGCAGATCATGCGCAACAATCAGAGCGCCCGCGGCTGGCGGGAGCACGCTCCCGTGGTCGTCCTCCGA
>Ga0207689_10001997_pt1 | contig 19262 bp, 11 predicted proteins | sample KBSMisM52_FD_184312 | JGI IMG/M metagenome (GOLD analysis project Ga0207689, IMG submission 184312) | Miscanthus rhizosphere microbial communities from Kellogg Biological Station, Michigan, USA - KBS Miscanthus M5-2 (SPAdes) (version 2) | ecosystem: Host-associated > Plants > Roots >... | reverse complement strand
CGGCGCGCCAGCGAAGGGCAAAGTTGATCCGATTTTGGCAATCGTGTCGCCGCCCCGGGTTTCAGGGAAAACAGGCAGGTTGGAGACTTCGGAAAAATATTCCGTGACCAGCTGAGTGACACCTGAAGAAAGCTCCTGCATCTCCGCTCGTGAGATGTCGAGCGAAGCTTCAGTAGGCCTTGATGCTCGCTGGGATTTTGTTGAATCGCTCATTTGAAAGGTGGGGCGATCGTGATCAGCAGTGACAGGCGTTCGCTGCCGACGTTAGCAACGCCATGTGGAATTCCTGATGGCGCAACCACCAGCATCCCGGCGCCGGCCTCTTGCTCTTCGGCTCCAACTGTAAAGTTCCCGCGACCCTGCAACACAAAATAAAACTTATCCGCGCCCTGATGGGCGTGTACTTTCTGAACCTGGCCGGGCTCCAAACAGTTCAATCCAACCATCGCGTATTCACCCTGCCACAGCGTGGACTTGAAAAACTTCTCCGGTTGCGAGCCGGTATGCTCTAGCCAGTTGAGAAAATATTTCATGGAATTTCCTTGTCTGCGTTTGTGGAATGCCAAAGCTAACACAGGCACCTTCAACCATTGAAACGCTTGTTGCTCCAGATGAGGCGCGCGTATATTCTCTTTCTGTTATTGCTGCAACTCTTTGGGTGCGGTGACCTGTCACCGCTTTGGCCTCGGCGGCTTGACGCCGAGATCCGGGAGTGGATTTCTGCTAATCGTGGTCGCGCCAGGTCGCGACCGACCATAGCGGTGACAGGTCACCGCACTCCAAAGAGTTGACTAATGTCCATGCCTGGTTCCGCCACACTTGAAGGCACCGCCCGTTATCGCGAACGCTTCAAAGATCGCGCCGCTGAAAACCATTTCCGTGAACAACAGCATCTCTGGCTGTCGTCGATCGGCACGGGAACCTATCTCGGCAACCCCGACGATGAGACCGACACGCGCTACGCCGCTGCAATCTCGCGTGCGGTGGAACTCGGCGCGAATGTAATCGACACAGCCGCAAACTATCGCTTTCAAAGAAGCGAACGCGCGATAGGAAAGGCGCTCGGTCAGTTAACTGAAGGAAAGGGATTTTCGCGCGACGAAATAGTTCTTTGCACCAAGGGTGGCTATCTGCCGTTTGACGGCGCGCCGCCCCGAGACATTCGCCGTTACGTTGAAGAAACCTTCGTCAAGCCGGGCATTGCGAGTTTCGAGGATATTGTTGGCGGCAGTCACTGCATGACCCCCTCGTATTTGCAGAACCAGTTGGAACAATCGCTCAGGAACATGAACCTCGCCGGTGTGGACGTTTACTACATCCACAATCCGGAGTCACAGCTCGGCCATGTTTCCGGGGAAGAATTCCATTCTCGTTTGCGCGCGGCGTTTGAGTCACTCGAGAAACGGCGCGCTGAAGGTCAGTTGAAGTTCTATGGAGTCGCCACCTGGAACGGATTCCGCGTACCGGCAGGATCAAGCGGTTATCATTCACTGGATCGCATGGCCGAAATTGCGCACGAGGTTGGCGGCGAATCGCATGGCTTTCGCTTCATTCAACTGCCATTTAATCTGGCAATGCCGGAGGCCCTGACCCTAAGCAATCAGACGTTGGGGAGTCATCAGGTTTGTACGCTCGAGGCAGCCGCGGGGTTGGGAGTGACCGTCATGTCCAGTGCTTCGATTTTTCAGGGTCGCGTCGCGCAAGGTTTACCGGAAGATCTGCGAGAGACTTTGGGTTCACTGTCCAGCGACGCGCAAACGGCGATACAGTTTGTTCGTTCGGCGCCCGGAATAACTACGGCACTGGTTGGCATGAGCTCACTGGAACACGTTGAAGACAACTTGCAATTAGCTTCCGTCGAACCTTTGGAGTTGGAACGGTTCATGCAGTTGTTTTCGGCAACTTGAACTACCATCCGCAGATTACCAGATTATGCCGAGTAGGCAGGGACACTAAGGTGTTCGAAACTATCTGAAGTTGTGTTTTTGCAATCTGTGGAATCGGCGTAATCTGCGGATAGGAGCGGATTGACGATGTCGCAACCTCGCTACAATTCATTCAATGAATTCTGGCCTTACTACCTGGCTGAGCACAGCAAGCCCGGCACCCGTCTGCTGCACCTCGTCGGTACTTCGTTCGCGCTGGTTACGGTTATTGTTTTTATCATCATTGGCAAATGGTGGCTCTTTCCTCTGGCGCTGATCCCTGGATACGGATCCGCCTGGATTGGCCATTTCTTCATTGAGAAAAACAAGCCGGCAACCTTTCAGTATCCGTTGTGGTCGTTCATGGGCGACTACAAAATGATTTGGATGATGCTGACTGGCAGGATGCGTGACGAGTCTGTCCCAGGAAAGAAGCAAGACATTTGACATTGGTGGATTCAAGCATGAAGTGGAACTGATGCAGAACCGCGAGCGGTAGCGAGCGGATGCAAGCACGCAATTTAGATCCGCCCCAATTACTCTTATTTCATTGTTGACCGTAGCATCCGCTCGCTACCGCTCGCGGTTCTGCACTGGTTGCACTTCCAAGTCGCATCCACCAGTGACAAGTGTCAAATTGTTCCTCGTTCCATAGCTTCACCTTCATCTGATAAGCTTGTGCCAGTACAACAACATGCGCGGTAACATTCCAATCCCTGAAATTCCTTTCGCCGAAGAGTTGTGGCTGATGGTCGTGATTACTTCCGTTCGGGAGAAGCGAACCGCTCAAGGTAAACGTTTCGCCGACGCCGTTGCGCGCAATGCCAGTGGCTTCCTGCCGTTAAAGATTTGGGGCGAGACGCTTGAAGTGTGGAAGGAAATTAAGCCGGGACTTTGGGGTGTCACCGGTAAGCTCGAAAGTTTTCAGGATCGCTCGCAGTTTGTCGTTAGCGAATATAGACCCATCACCCTCGAACTGTATCGCGAACACCAGAACGCCGACCCCGTTTTGCCGCGGGCCTTCACCATGGACATCGAGACGCTAACTCTTCCTGATTTTCGCGAGCGCGTCGGACCGCAGCTCGAGAAGTTGCTCAAGCTAGGCAACATGCGGCTGGAACAGCAGCAACGCTATCTGGAAGACATCGCCATAGAAGAAGAGCGTTGCTATCAGCTTGGTTCGCTGAGCGCGACTTCAGGTCGCATAGTTTCCATTGCTGTGCATGAAGGTCCGGTTGCCGGTTTCGATTTCGGCGTTGAGCAGCGGCCGCGCGAGGTTGTGTTTGGCATTACCGAAGACGGTGAAGAGCAGGACGAGAAAAAATCACTGCTGGCGTTTTTGGAGTTTATGAAAGACTTCGACTGTGACACCGATGAAATCGTCGGTCACAATCTTCTCGGGTTTGACCTGCCATTTATATTCCAGCGTTGTCTGGTGAATGGTATCGCTGCCAAGCCGTTGGTTGACCTGGGCGAATACCGCGTCCGCGGGGTCTTCGACACGATGCATGCGTGGTGGCTGGGCGCAAAGCGATTTGTGAGCCTCGATGACATTGCCTGGGCGCTGGGCATCGAGTCAAGCAAGACCGCAACAGCGGAGGGAAGCAAGGTGTTCGAACTCTATCAGGCTGGGAAATTGGCAGAGATTCGCGAATACAATCTGAATGACGTGCGCGTGACCCGCAAAGTTTATGAGCGCATAGTTGAGTGCTTTGGGCGTTAGGCTTCAACAAGAGAACTTTCCCCAGCGCCAGGCGTATTGTTAAGTAGTTCCTTTTCGGAGATCTCAATGCATTGTCCCAGTTGCGGCGCCGAAACTACTCTCGAGCAAAAATTCTGTCGCGGTTGCGGCATGGATCTGGATACGGTGAGCAAGCTAGTTGCCGCGCACTCTTCACCGGAGATATTGAAGCTGGAAAAATCGCTCACCGAAAAAGCCAACCGTCAGCGCATGTATCAATCGTTCAAATGGGGCATGGCCTGCTTCATCCTCGGCATGGCGACGCTTGCCGTAGTCAAGACGCTCGGATTTGACAAGACATTTAACCTCGGGCCCTTATTACTGTTGTTTGTGGGAATGGGAATAATGTTCTACGGCGGCGTTCTCTTGCCGATGCGCGAACGCGTTCCAGGTTCAATAAAACTTCCAGCGCCCGGCGCTGCCGGCGAACTTGCCCAAATGGGAACGACCAAAGAGTTACCTGCCGCACGCGTCCCTGTTCCCGTTGCCAGCGTCACTGAGCGAACCACCCAATTGATTGCAACTGAGAAAGTGGGCACGCCGCGCGAATAACTACGCCGGTCCCGGCATTGAGGCGAGCAGTTCAGAGTTCAGCCTTTAGGCTGCGGTTGGCAATCGAAAAGCACAAACTAAAGTTTGAACTCTAAACTGCGCTCTGCCCGTTGACGGGCCGCTGTTTCGCGTTTGCAACAGTATTTGTTAGACTCTGAAATAAGCGAATGGACACTCAAATCTTTTCAATAGCGATTTTTTTGATCGGCACGGCACTCGGCGTGGGAGTGGGTTGGTTTCTGCTCAAAACCAGGGCCAGTTCGGCCAGTGCTGCTGATCTGGCAACCCTGAAAGAGCGGCTGGGCGGCAAGGATTCGGAGCTGCAAAAACTCCAGCTGGCGTTGAATAGCGAGGTCGCGGAACATAAGCATTCGCGCGAAGAGAACGTTCAGCTGAGGGCGGCGCTCGAAGGCGAACGTCGCGCCGCCCAGGAACGAAAAGACTCGTTCAAACAAGCGGCTGAAGAGTTGTCGGAAAAGTTCAAAGCGCTCTCCCGCGATGCGCTAAAGGACAACAACCAATCGTTTCTAGATCTGGCGCATTCTACCCTGCAGAAGTTTCAGGAGAGTGCCAAAGGCGATCTTGAACTCAAGCAGAAGGCGATCGATGAATTGGTCAGGCCGCTACGCGAATCGCTTGAAAAAGTTGACGGCAAGATTGGCGAAATGGAGAAGGCGCGTGCCGGAGCTTATTCTGAGCTGCGCGAACAGGTGAAGACGCTTGCGACTTCCCAGGCACAGTTACAGGCTGAGACCGGCAACCTGGTGAATGCTCTGCGTGCGCCACACGTTCGCGGGCGCTGGGGTGAAATTCAATTGCGGCGAGTCGTTGAACTCGCGGGCATGCTTCAGTATTGCGATTTCGTCGAACAGGAAACGGTGGTTACGTCAGACGGGCGCATTCGACCTGACGTCATCATTCGCCTGCCAGGCAATCGCACGATAGTTATCGATGCGAAGGTTCCTTTTGACGCTTTTTACGAGTCGATCGCCACCAAGGACGATGTCGTTCGCAGCGCCAGATTGAAGGATCACGCGCGGCTGGTGCGTACGCACATCGGCAACCTGAGCAAGAAGTCGTATTGGGAGGCAGTGCAGCCAACTCCGGAATTTGTGCTGCTCTTTTTGCCCGGGGAAACCTTCTACAGCGCGGCGCTCGAAATCGACCCGAAATTGATCGAGGACGGCGTGGATCAGGGAGTCATCATTGCCACGCCTACTACTTTGATTGCCCTGCTCAAGGCGGTTTCCTACGGTTGGCGTCAGGAGCAGATGGCTACAAACGCTCATGAAGTAAGCAAGCTTGGAAAAGATCTCTACGATCGCCTGCGCACCTTCACCGGCTATTTTGCAGACATCGGCCGCGGGTTGGATCGAGCGCTCGATTCTTACAACAAAGGCGTCGGGTCGCTCGAAGCACGCGTGTTGGTGACCGCGAGGAAGTTTAAAGAACGCGGAGCGATCGCTGGTGAAGAGATCGACGTGTTGGAACCAATCGACAAATTGGCGCGGCCGCTGAGTTTAGATGAAGGTGGTTTGTTTCCGGATCTGGTGGCCGCAGAAACTGAAGCGACGGAAGACGATGCTTTCCCTCTGCTAAACGCGAAAGTTGTTGGTGGGAGCGAGAGTTGAAACGGAGTTATCCGCAGATTACGCAGATTTCACGGATTAGGAGACAATAACGTTTAGAACCAATTGAGATTCCATTTCGACAGTTACTTTGACTCTGTGAAATCTGCGTAATCTGTGGAGCATGTTTTGGCAAGAGAAATTTGGCTAGGCCCCCTACTCGGTAATAATCGCTCGCAGTTAATTGAACGCTGCTCAAAGTTCGTCGCTGAAGGCAAGTCGGATAGTTTCCTCTACCTTGCTGCTTCCCATCCCCTATTGGAGATCGTTACTCAAGGCGTCCTCGATGGCGTTGACAATCGCGGTGTCTGGGGCGAACTCCCCGTCTATCTCTTTCGCGGTTTCGTGAGACGCGTGTTATCGACCGCGGTGGACGATTCGGGTCACACGCTCGCGCCGCGCGTTCCCATCGATCAGGAAGAGTTGCCGTTAAAGCGCAGTCTCGTATCGCAGATTCTCACGCGCTTGATGATCAAAGGCCAGTTGAAGGCTATCGGGCCGCTCGCGAGCCGCGAAGGATGCGTCAACACTATAACGACGTTGATTGGTGAAATTGAACGGGCTGCCAAGTCGCCTGCGGAAGTTGCCGAGATAATCGCTGCCCGCGCTAGTGACCTTGGGCCGGCGCCAGAGCAACCGCGGAACAAAACGGAACGGCTGCACACACAGAATGATTTTGATCAGGAAGTGGCGCTGATTTATGCGACCTACTCGGAGTTACTGAACCGGCACCAGCTCACTGAAGCAGACGCGGATCAATTGCGCGCGCTCGCAGTGCTCAAGGGTGAGCTTGACGGTCGCGCGGTGCGATTGCCCTGGCTGGCTTCGGTCCAACTGCTCGTGCTTGATGGCTTCTTCGATTTCACTCCCGTGCAGGGCGAAATTTTGCAGCAGCTCATTCCACAGATTCCTGATGTGCTGGTTAATCTGAATCACGACGAACGCAATCGGGAAATCTTTTTGCCGTTTCAGGAGACTATCGATCACTTTTCAGCTATCGCTCCATTTGCCGAGATCAGAAACAGCGGCGAATTAATTCCTGCAACTGGCGCACTGTCGGACTTGCGCCAGAATCTGTTCAACCCTTCTTTGACCGATAAACGTCAGCCTGACGAAACCCTCGACGAACTCGAGAACAATCAATCCGAAATTCGGTTTCTCGAATGCGGCGATCGCGACACTGAAATTCGCGAAATTGTGAAGGAGATCAAAAGGCTAATCCTGCAGGAAGGTTACAGTTTGGCTGACATGGCGTTAGTGGTGCGTCAGCGTGCGGCCTACGCCGATACGATCGCACGCGTCATGCGTGAAGAGTCTTTACCGTGCAACATTGAATCGCGAGTTGATGCCAACGACATTCCGGCCCTGCGGGCGGCGCTCAAGCTATTCGCAATTCTCGAGCAGTTGTCGCGTGATGAGGCCGCTGCTCCCAAAACTTCCGACCTGGCTGATCTGATCAAGTCGGAATACTTCCGATTAGATGACAAAGATCTAGCCACACTCCTGGCGCGGTTCGATTCCGAATATGCTGCTCTCTTACATGACAAGGACAGGCTGCCGGAGGCTGTCGAGGACGAACGACTCAAGAAGCGCTACCGAATCGGCGTTTGGGATGCAGATGCGCTCGAGAACGCTTTCGCTTATGTCGGCAGTGATCTGCGTGTGAAGGGTTGGCTGGAACGAGCGGCGAGGCTGATAAAAGAACTTCCCGGAGCGGAAGCGACCAGAGAACTCCTGAATATTGACTCTGTCGAACAAGCACGCGATCCCGATGAGGCTGACCAGATTGAGAATGCCGAGACGGCAAAAGTTGATTCAGCTGACGCCGAGCGAAAGCGACGCCCGTCGCGAGACATTCATCCCGCGGCCCTAGCCTGGACGGCGCTGGTGCTTCAAGCGTTTGCGGAAAAGATCCAGGCCATGCAACACGAAGGAACTCCCGCTGTGTTGCGCCTGGGGTTAATGAAGCTGCTTGAGGAGTTCTGTTTTCGACAACAGATTATTCGGCCGATAAGAAGTGTTACGGATGATGAAGAATTGCCACAGGCGATGCTTAATTACAACAGCCTTGAAGCGCTGCGCCGCGCTTTCGTCGCCGCCATCAAGAGTATTGAGATAGCCGCGACTATCGTTTCTCAGTCGCCCGCTGATGCAGTTTGTTCTGACACGAGGCTTGCTACTTTTATCGAGGAGGTGCGACGAGCGCTCGGCTCACAGTCACAGAGTTTCGGTTCGGCTGATCGTGACGGATTGCGTGTGCTCGAGGCTACCGACGTTCGTGGCCTGCGTTTTCGCGTTGTCTTCATCGCCGGCCTGGTTGAGGGTGGATTTCCTTTGCGTGCCTCGCGCGACTGGATCTATCCGCACGAAGAGCGCGAACGGCTGAAGCGTTACGGCTTGACGCTGGAAGATATTTCGCCGGCGACACTCTTGAAAGAAGAGCACTATTTTTACCAGGCCGCCTGTCGCGCGACCGAGCGACTCTATCTAAGCCGGCCACTGACACTGGAAGATGATTCAGAAACAGTCGCTTCTTATTACATCGATGAACTGCGTCGCGCAGTGGCTCCCTTGACGATTAAGGCGGAGACGATTCGTCGAGACTACGAAGGTCAAAATTTGAAAAAGGTTTCATCGACGAGCGAGCTGAATGTAACTCTCGTCCGCCAGCAGGAGCGCCACGAGCATCGTGGTGAGAAACGAGCGTTGTTACCGCAGCCTCAAATTAAGCGACTGCTGACCCTCGCGCGTAACGACGGTTTTCTAAGCAGCTCGGCTTTGCGACGCATTGAGATTGAGCGCGAGCGCGCCGGCCCGCGCTTTGGACCGTATGACGGCGAGATTACCGATCCGCATTTGTTAGCTTTGTTGCGCCAGAGGTTTGGGGCTGAGTTTGTCCATAGTGCGAGTGGCTTGAGTGTCTATGGCAACTGTGGTTACCGGTTTTTTGGGCAACGAGTGCTCAAACTCGAACCGCGTGGTGAGGCCGCGCTGGATCTCCAGGCAATCGACGCCGGCAAGTTGTTACACGACATCCTGCGCCGGTTTTTTGAACGCCATCGCCGTCAACGCCTGGCCGATCTCGATCGCGATAGCTTACAGGATGAATTAAGGAAACTCGCAGACAGCGTCTTTGACGAACACGAGCGGGTGGTGCCTCCGCTTAACAAACAGATTTGGAAGATCGATAGGGAGATTCGCAAGATATTGTTGGATCAGGTGTTGCTGTATGAGTTGGAGATTCAGGAACAAGCGTCGGCAGCAGGAGTCCTGCCCGCCTACTTTGAAGTTGCTTTTGGCGGTATGCGGTCTGCAGCACGCGACCCCGAGTCGACTGACCAGGCTTTGGAGTTAACGCGTTCGACTTTCGTCGGCGAAGAGACGATGAAGATTAGCGGGCAGATCGATCGGGTTGATATTGCGCGGGACAATACGCTGATTGCTTATGACTACAAGCTTTCGACGGGTTCATCTAAAGACGATATCAAGTCAGGCCGCAGTCTGCAGTTGCCCATCTATCTTGAGGCGCTCGAACGTTTGATTCTTCCTGATCGCCAGATTGCCGGTGGTGGTTACTATGTGATCCGTGGCGGCAATGAACGCAGGAATAAGGGTCTGCATCGCGCCAATCTGCTGGACTACTCCGGAATCGGGAAGAAGGCGGGTGGAGTTATCGGCGACGAAGAATGGCAGCAGATTCGTAACGACGTAATCCTGAAGATCTGGGACTTCCTCGATCATATGCGCGCGGGCCAGTTTGGCGTGAATCCTTCCGAGAAGCAGAAGACCTGCCGGTTTTGTGACTTCGCCGCAGTGTGCCGCTACGACCGCTACCGGATCGATGGAAAGAGGCTATCCGCAGATTCCACAGGATAAGAATGATCGCACTTTAAGTACCCAACTGATTCGTGTGGCATTTCAAAATCTGTGAAATCCGTGAAATCTGCGGATAAATATTTGTAGCATGTCTTCACAAAAGAGCAAGCGAGAACTAGAACCCGAGCAGGCCGCTGCCGCCTACGAGATCGACAAGCACATCTCGGTGACTGCCGGACCCGGGTCCGGCAAGACGATGGTTCTTGTCGAGCGTTACCTGCACATACTTCGCCAAAAACCAAATCTCAACATCGATCAAGTTGTCGCTATCACCTTTACGAATCGCGCCGCCAACGAGATGCGCGAGCGGCTGCGTGAACAACTCAATTTTATCCTGCAGAGCGCAACCGCAGACGAGCGCAAGCGTTGGTTGCACTACAAACGCACGCTCGACGGCGCGGTGATTACTACCATTCACGGTTTTTGCGCGCGGTTGTTGCGGGAGTTTCCGGTTGAAGCGCGCGTCGATCCCCAGTTTCTGCTGCTTGATGAGCACCGCGCCGCCATGCTTTTGGAATCGGTGGTTGAGGAAACGCTGACTGAATTCATTAGTGCCGGACATCTGGAGATTTCGCGACTCACGCTGGGCATTGGCCGCGGCAAGTTGGCTGCCGCCCTCGGTCAACTTTACCGCGACGTTCGCGGGCAGGGCTTTTCGTTGGCTGACCTGGCAATGAAGACAGCCGAGAGCCACGCAACGGAGGCTGATCATCAGCGCGCGCTGGTTGAGCTGGTTCGTGCCATGGAAGACTTTCGGTCCGTTCCCAGGACCACTCCAGCCGCGCGCGCGAATCACGCGAAGGTCGCAGAAACCTGGTCGAACTTCCGGCCGTTTATCAGCGCGATTCCTGAGATTGAGAATCTGGCCGATTACTGCCGCGCCATCGAAGGCTTTCGCAAAGTGCGTCCGTCGGCAGCCGGCAATCTCAAAGAACATGTGCAGGCGCTCGATTCCCTAATTTGGGAGAAAGAACTGCTCGGGCGCGTGCCGCAGGTCTCTTTGGATTTATTTGCGAAACAGTATGCGCTCGAGATATCTCTCCTGCTTTCACGGATCGACGAGCGGCTCAACGAAGAAAAGCAAAAGATTTCGGCGCTTGATTTCGACGATCTGGAGCTGCGCGCGCTCGACCTGCTCCAACGTCCCGAAGTCCTGACGCGCACTGGGGAACGTTACAAGTATTTTCTCGTCGACGAGTTTCAGGATACGAACGGCTTGCAGCGTCAACTTCTGGAACGGCTCGCGTTACAGCAGGGCGGCCGTGATAGTGCGAACCTGTTCATCGTAGGCGATCAAAAACAATCGATCTATGGTTTTCGCGGAGCCGATGTCGCGGTCTTCAGTGAAATGACCGGGACCTTGCTGGCAGCTGGCGGCGAATCGAAGCCGCTATTGTTGAACTTTCGTAGCCAGCCGCCGCTGATCAACTTCTTCAACTTTCTATTCGAGCGCCTGTTCAAGCCTGCGGACGACGTGTCGCCGCGCGAACGAGTTGAGTTGGGTTATGTCGACGCCGAACCCAGCGAAGCCAAACGCGAATTGCGGGATACGGGACCGCTCGTCGAGTTAATGATTACCACTGAGGCTTCGGGTAACGAAGACGATCCGAAAGCGGAGCAAACTTCGCGTGAACTTGATGCCGAACAACTTGCCCGGCGAATTGTTTCGCTTATTGATCCCACCGCTAATACTGGGCCCGCTCTTACTGGGACCGCGGGCCTCTCGCCCGCCTCAAGCGGCAAGTTCATTCCAGGTGGGACTGAACCTGACAACCCAGAGGATGTGGCATTAAACGAAAGCGGGCGGGACGCCCGCGGTCCCAGTAAGAGCGGGCCCGGTGTTTCTAAAGTTGAATACAGTGATATTGCATTGTTGTTCCGCGCCATGACTAACGTCGGTGTATATGAGTCAGTGTTTCGGCGCGCCAACATTCCTTATCAAACCGTACTGGGTCGAGGGTTTTATGAACGTTCGGAAATAAAGGATCTGATCCAGTTGCTGCGGTTCCTTGATAATAAAACGGACGAGCTCGCGCTGGCGGCTGTTTTGCGATCGCCGCTGGGTGGTATCTCGGACAACGCCTTGTTGGCCCTGCGTTGCGCGCCGTCGCTCGAAGAAATTGACTCCGGAGATCCGCTGCGACACTTCACGCAGATACGCAGGCTTTATCTCGCGCTCCGCCATCACCGGGACATAGCTTACATTGCCGATGATGAACACTTGCTCCTCGACCGGGCAGCCAAACTAATCAAAGGTCTGATTGCGCGCCAGCATCATTACTCGCTTTCAACCTTATTGCGATTTGCGGTCGAGCGTTCAGAATTTCCAACGGTGATCGCGGCAACTTTCGACGGCGCTCAACGTCTGGCGAACGTGCAGCGGCTGTTCACCCTGGCTGAGCGATTTGAACGTTCCGGTGCTCACTTGATTCGCGATTTCGTGCGGTATGTTGAGGAATTCGAAGCCATCGGCAGTCGCGAGAGCGAAGGCCAGATTGATGAGGCTACCAACGCCGTGAAGCTGATGACTATTCATCAGGCTAAGGGTCTGGAGTTTCCCGTCGTGATCATTCCCGATCTGCAGCGCTCGTCGAGGCCACCGGAGAACTGGGTTTTGTTGGATCGTCAGTATGGTCTGACTTTGAAAGTCCCTGACGGACGTGGCGGCAGTCCGGTAGCTGGTTTGACTTTCAATCGTTTCGAGAAGCGACATGCCTGGCGGGAACAGTTTGAAAGCATGCGCTTGCTCTACGTCGCAGCCACACGTGCGCAGGATCGCCTGATACTTTCAGGTACAACGCGGGACCTCGACAAGCTCAGCACCCGGGGCGGTACCTGGCTAAATTGGATCTGGCAGTCGCTGGAGTTGCCGGCGGAGACGAGAACGGGCCTCGTTGATCTAACCAGTGATCTGCAGTTGCAAGTAACCTTAAATATTGCAGATGAGCAACCCGCCGCTGAACCGGAGCAGACATCCGCCGCAGAGGATACGTCGACCGAAACGGTTGCAGGGACTGCTGAGTCTATTGCGGAAGCATTTCCACTCCTGGCGACAATTGAAGCGGAGCGTAGTCGCGGAGTTCACCGGTTCAGTGTTACGCAGTTGATAAACTACCAGCGCTGTCCCCGTCAATATTATTTCGATCGCGTGTTGCATGCGCCGGCTCCCGACGCGCTGGCGGTATGGAACAACGCTGAAGCACCCGAGCCACCGGCGAATCTGACGGCGACCTTAAAGGGTGCTGTGATTCACCGCTTCTGCGAAACCTTCGCGGCCGGAGACGATCCTGAAGAGCGTCTGCGCAAGAGCTTTGCAGATGTTGTGCGCAATCGCCAGGCGGAACTTGCCGATCGCCTGGTCGAGATCAACGTCGAGGAGGCGATCGCGGAACTGTTGCCGCTCGGGAAAAACTATTTAGCCAGTGGTGTATTTAAGCGAATCGAACGCGCTCGCTCAGCGTTGTCGGAAACGGCGTTGGGACGTGGTCCTCGAGGTGAAGCAGGTCTTTGGAGTGAATTGAGTTTTCGTCTGCGCCGGCCGCTGGGAATTCTCAGCGGTGCGATTGATAAGTTACTCATCACACCAGCCGCGGATGGAAAAGGGTTTGAAGTTGAGATCATCGACTTCAAGACCAATCGACTGAGCCGTGATTCAAACTCTTCACTGGGACTGCGGGCGCCCACGCCCGCCTCAAGCAACATGTTGGCTCAAGCCGAGGTTGAATCTGATCAGATTGTGAAGAGTGCGGTACTGCCGGGCGGGCGAGGGCGCCCGCGGTCCCAGTATGAAGTTGAACAATTCGCTTTCGACTTTAGTGCGCCGGCTGAAAAGCCACGGGCTGCGACCCCGGATTCATCCATCGATGCCTCGATCGACGAACGGGTGGCGATCGCGGCTCGTGACTATCAACTGCAGATGCAGGCCTACTCGTTGGCAGTGCGTGAGCTCGTGCCTTCGTTGCCGGACGGCTCTAAAGTTATTTCCACCTTGCACTTTCTTGAGCCCAACGCTGAGTATCACCTGACTGCTGACCAGCTCTCGCCCGAGGCCTGCCGCCGCGCGATTGACGAGGCCATGATGAAAATAGTTTCATCCGGCCAGCCGGATGAGTTTCCGGTGCATACAGCCACGCATTGCCGGATGTGTAATTTTCTTGGTATCTGCAATCCCGGGCGAGCATATGTTCGCTCGATGAGACAAACCAGCACAGGCATGGTTAACTTAAAGGCGAACGCTGGACGGTAGGGATTGTCGACAGGAAAACTATGAGCAAACAAGATGACCCAAAAGTTGGCGCACTGGTGCCCGACTTCACTCTCAAGGACGGCAACGGCGAAGACTGGCGCTTGTCAGCTAATCGCGGCAAGGTGGTCGTTTTGCTTTTCTATCCGGGTGACGAAACTCCGATTTGCACTCGGCAGATGTGCTCGGTCAGGGATCGTTGGGAAGACTACTCGACAACCGGCGCTGAAGTGGTGGGAATTTCAACTGACTCAGTCGAATCGCACCAGAAGTTTGCGGAACATCACGAACTACCGTTGCGCTTGTTGTCTGATCCGTCGGCTGAGGTGGCAAAGCTTTATGGCGCACGTTCGCTGATTCCTGGCAAAGTGGCGCGGTCGGTTTTCGTGATCGATGCAAAAGGAGTCATGCGTTACCGCGACGTGAGACCGTTGGGATTGTTTCGTCCGAAGGACGATGAAGTGATTAAGGCTATTGGCGAAGCGAAGAAATAAGTTTCAAGTTCCAGGTTTCAAGTTTGGAAGCGAATCTAATCTCTGAACTTGCAACTCAGAACGCACGAACGCAAGGCATTCAAAGGCCAGGGATGAAAGAAGTCTTGCTCAGGCCCGAAGGGCCGTAAGTCAATAGCCATGCCCGTAAGGGCGTGGATCCGCTGTTAGTCTCACTTTGTAGGCCCGAAGGGCCGGCATAAAGGAGACTCAACATGGCAGGAAAGTATCTCAGCTTGCTAGTCCATTTTACGTGGAGTACGGCGAGGCGGGAGCCCTGGTTGGAAGTGGAAATGCGCGATGATCTCTACTGTTACATCGGCGGGATAATGAAGAACAAGAAAGCAAAACTGATTGCCGCGGGTGGGGTGTTTGATCACGTTCATTTATATGCTTCAATGCCATCGACGATTAGCGTTGCAGATTTTGTGAACGCGGTGAAATCCAATTCCTCGCGTTGGGTTCATGAGTCGTATTCACGACTCCGAAATTTCGCTTGGCAGGATGGCTACGGGGCCTTTAGCGTAAGTAAATCGGAACAAGAAAAAGTTGTGCGATATATAAGAAATCAGGAAGATCACCATCGCAAGCGGACTTTCAAAGAGGAATTCGTTGGACTGCTTGAGAAGCATGGAATTGAATACGACAAGCGCTACATTTGGTCCTGAGTAGTCTTCCGGCTTGAGAAGTGTCGCGCCTTCGGCGCTCGATTCTTTCTTTGGTTCTTCCACGCCCTTACGGGCGTGGCTATTAAATGACGGCCCTTCGGGCCTGGAGATCGGTTATGGCTGAGAACATCAAATGCAAACACTGCGGCGAGAAGCGACCTGCGATTGGCTTTGCGCCGTTTCCCAACGAACTGGGACAGCGAATCGCCAGAGAAATCTGTCAACCCTGCTGGGCTGCCTGGCTACAGAAACAGACTCAAATAATCAACCATTACGGTCTGGACCTTACCAGTACCGACGCCCAGAACTTTCTCTTCGACAACATTAAAGGGTTCTTGTTTGGTGAGTCTTTGCCGGTGACAGAACAAGCGGAGATTGATACGACGAAGGAAGGAACTGTGAAGTGGTAAAGCTGTTCGCAAAAAGGGGTAAAGGTTTAGCAAATTCCTCTTCCTGTCGCGACTAGACTCACTTCCATTTTTTCGTATTTCTCCCTTGTTCTCATTCGCTTTTTCGAATGCCTGAAACCCCGCGAGGCAATTCGCCGTAACACTTGCGGAAACCTGCACGCAAAAGTTTACTAGGTCGTTTTTATAAGCTAAGCTTTCGCCTTCCGTCAGCAGCAAATAAAAGACAGCTGTTCTCTATTATCCGGCAGCTTCTCGGGCGAACAATTCAAACTACAATCGGAGAATAGTTTTCATTCCGTAGGAGGAACTCAGCCTTGCATAATCGCCGCAAACTCAATCGTCTCCTTGGCTCAGTCGCCATCGTTGCCGTTCTCTTGTGCGCAGCCATCAGCGCTAACGCGCAAACCAAGCTGTTGCGTTTTCCGGACATCAGTGGCGACAGAGTTGTCTTCACATATGGCGGTGACCTCTGGACGGCGTCCGCGGCCGGCGGGTCGGCCATCAGGTTAACGGCGCATCCGGGCATGGAGGTGTTCGGCAAGTTCTCGCCTGACGGTAAGTGGATCGCTTTCACCGGACAGTATGACGGCGACGAGCAGGTGTATGTTGTTTCCTCGGGCGGCGGCGTGCCGCGTCAACTCACCTTCTATCCGGCGAAAGGGCCATTCACACCGCGTTGGGGTTGGGACAACCAGGTCTATGGCTGGTCGGCAGACGGCAAGCGGATCATTTTCAAGTCGCAACGCGACTCCTGGGCGCTGCCGATCGCACAACTGTATTCCGTTTCAGTTGAGGGTGGACCGGCAGAAGCGTTGCCGATGCCCGAGGCTGGTTCCGGAGATTTTTCCCCAGACTCCACCAAGATTGTTTACTCGCCGCAGTCACGCGACTTCCGTCCGGAGAAGCGTTATGGCGGTGGCCAGGCAAACGCCCTTTATATTTTTGATTTAAAAACTTACGACACTAAACGTATCACCGAAGGCCCGCGAGCCACGCGCGATCCAATCTGGCTCGGCAACACCATTTATTTCAACTCCGACCGTGACGGACACTTCAACCTCTACGCTTACAATATTTCCAGCGCGAAGACCACGCAAATAACCAATAACAAAACCTGGGACGTGCGCTGGCCCAGTTCTGACGGCGAAGACCGAATTGTTTATGAACTCGATGGCGAGTTACAGGTCCTCGATACCAAGAGCGGAAAAAGCAATTCGATTTCCATCAACGTACCGAACGAGGGTTTAGCTAGCCGTCCCAGCCGCATATCGGCCGCCAGCAATATCGAATCAGTGAACCTGAGTCCGAAAGGCGAGCGTGCCCTATTTTCGGCGCGCGGCGACATCTTCTCGGCGCCGATAGAAAAAGGGCCGACGCGTAACCTGACGCACTCTTCCGGCGCCCACGACAAGTGGCCGAGCTGGTCGCCCGACGGAAGTCATATCGCTTTTATCTCCGACATGACCGGCGAGGAAGAGCTTTACACGATTCAGCAGGATGGCTTGAAGCCTGCCGAGCAGATCACACGCGGCGGCAGCGCGATGCGTTATCAACCGGAATGGTCGCCGGACGGAAAGCGTATTGCATTTTCAGATAAGGATGGGAAGCTCTACGTGGTCACGCTCGCAGATCACAAGCTGGTTGAAATTGCCGACGCGCCGCACGGTCAGATTCGTGATTACACCTGGGCGCCGCGTGGAAATTATCTGGCTTTCAGTTACGACGACAACCCCAATCGCTTCTCGGCAGTTCGTGTTTGGAACCCGGCGGACGGCAAGGTGCGTAAAGTCACCGACGATATGTTTAATGCTTACAATCCCACCTGGGATCCGCAGGGGAACTATCTCTACTATCTCGCCGATCGCGAATTTCAACCACAGATTTCGCAAATTGAGTTCAACTACGCAACCAATCGCCAAGCCTACATCTATGCTCTCGCATTGCGCAAAGACGTCAAGCATCCGTTCCCACCTGAGAGCGACGAAGTAACCATTACCAAACCGGACGAATCTCCAAAGCCAAAAGGAACTCCGCCTGGTGAAGAGCCGAAGCCACCGGCGAAAGATATCAACAAAGAATTGAAGGAGCCCGGGAAGGAACCGGCAAAGCAAGCGTCGCCGGAAGCGTCTCCGTCACCCGCTGCGCCAGCTGAGTCGAAGCCGGATGCGAAACCGCCTGCCACCATGACGATCGACTTTGACGGCATCCTGAGTCGCAGTGCTCGTGTTCCTGTGGGCGCCGACAATTACGGCGGCTTGTCAGCGAAAACAGGCCATTTGATTTATGCAACCGGTTCGGCTTTCTTCTACGGCCGCGCCGGCGATCGCCCCACCCTGCTCAAGATCTTTGCCTTCAAAGATCGCAAGGAGACGACGATTGCCGAAGACATTCGCGGCTACGTGCTGTCAGACGATGGCTCTAAGCTGCTGGTGGTGCAGGGACCCGGTTATAACATCTACGACGCCACTCCGCAGGGAGACAAAACTCGGAAGCCCGTTTCCACCGGAGGGTTATTTGTTGATCGGATTCCAGCGGAGGAATGGAACCAGATCTTCAATGAAGTTTGGCGCCGGTATCGCGATTGGTTTTACGTGCCGAACATGCACGGCTATGACTGGGTCGCCTTACGCGAACAGTACAAGCCGCTGTTGCAATATGTGCAGCATCGCTCGGATCTAAACTACGTAATCAGCGAAATGGTTTCAGAGTTGACCATCCAGCACGCGTACGTTGAAGGTGGCGATTTTACAATTCCACCGCGACCGCGCGGAGGGTTACCAGGTGCGCGCTTTGAACTCGACAGCAAGTCCGGCCGTTATCGAGTAGCGAAAATTTTCCAGGGCGAAAACGAGGAAGATCTCTATCGCTCACCGCTAACCGAGATTGGAGTCAACATCAACGTCGGCGACTATGTTTTGGCAGTTGACGGCGAAGAGTTGAAAGGCACAGACGATATCTATCGCCTGCTCAGAAACAAAGCGGACAATCCGGTAAGTCTCACGGTCAACAAGACGCCGTCGCTCGCCGGCGCAAGGATTGTCTCGTATCGTCCCATCACTGATGAATCAAATCTGATTTATCTGGATTGGATCGATCGGAACCGGCGCAAAGTAGATCAGGCGACCGGTGGGCGCGTTGGCTACATTCACATTCCCGATATGGGAGCCGCCGGTATTCGTGAGTTTATCAAGTGGTACTACCCGCAGATTCGCAAGGAGGGATTGATCGTAGATGTGCGCGCAAACGGCGGCGGCAATGTTTCGCGCATGCTGATCGAGCGACTGCGTCGAAAAGTACTGGGCCTCAACTACGCGCGCACAGACGAGGAAGCCAATACCTATCCTGATTCTGTGTTCGTCGGTCCGATGGTAGCGTTGCTCGATCAAAACTCGGCCTCCGACGGCGATATCTTTCCTTACATGTTTCGCAAGGCCGGACTGGGACCATTGATCGGTAAACGATCGTGGGGCGGCGTTGTCGGCATACAGGGCCGCGGCGCACTAATCGATGGCGGCCAGATCTTTGTGCCCGGCTCGGGCCTGACTGACGAAAACGGCAACTGGGTGATTGAAGGCTACGGCGTCGATCCGGACATTGAGGTGGACAACGATCCGAAGTCGGAAATCGAAGGCCGCGATCCGCAACTTGAACGTGGTATTGCGGAAGTGATGGCTCGACTCAAGTCGCCGGTGAAGCTGCCGGCGAAGCCGGCGGGGCCGGTGAAGACG
>Ga0207689_10001994_pt1 | contig 19272 bp, 14 predicted proteins | sample KBSMisM52_FD_184312 | JGI IMG/M metagenome (GOLD analysis project Ga0207689, IMG submission 184312) | Miscanthus rhizosphere microbial communities from Kellogg Biological Station, Michigan, USA - KBS Miscanthus M5-2 (SPAdes) (version 2) | ecosystem: Host-associated > Plants > Roots >... | reverse complement strand
GAGCCGAACCAGATCATCGAGCCGCCGAAGCCTACGGCGAACGCAACGAAGCCCCAGTCGTAGCCACCTTGCTTCAATGCGAGCGCAGTCAGCGGAATGTTGTCGAACACGGCCGAGACGAAGCCCAGGCCCATCGCGACGCGCCAGGATGCTTCCGGCAGCTTGTGCACCGGCATCATCGACGCCGCGAGCACGAGCGACAGCAGGAAGATGCTGCCGCGAAACGCGCCGGGCAGCTCCTCCCACTGCGGCCGCCGCAGGGGCGCGCACACGAGGATCGCCAGCCAGACCGCGGCGCCGATGAACGGGAAGCTGTCGGCCGCGTCCGGATAGGCGACGTTGATCACGATGTTCGTCACCACGGCGACGACGAGGATGAACGCGACGATGAAGACGCGGCCCCAGTCGATGTGCACGCCCGCCTGCGCCTCGCGCACGATCGGCGAGTAGCGGTGCTGCTGCAGCGCTGCCGGAATGCCGAACAGCACGAGCGCGAGGCTCGCGGCCACGTAGGCCTCGAACACCGCGAGCGGCGACACGCCGTCGATCCACATCATCGTCGTCGTCGTGTCCCCGACGACGCTGCCGGACCCGCCCGCGTTCGACGCCGCGACGATCGCGGCGAGGTACCCGATGTGCACCTTGCGGCGGAACACGACGCTGGCGATCGTGCCGCCGATCAGCGCCGCCGCGATGTTGTCGAGGAACGACGACAGCACGAAGATCATCACCAGCAGCACGAAGCCGCCCTTCCAGTCGTCCGGAAGGAGCCGCGGCAGCCACGCGGGAACGTTGCTCGCCTCGAAGTGCTTGGACAGCAGCGCGAATCCGAGCAGGAGGCCGAACAGGTTCGCAAGCAGGACCCATTCGTGGCCGAGGTGTGCCACAAGGCCGCTGACGCCGGCGCCTTCGGCAAACGGCGACGCCAGCACCTTGAATAGCGTGACGATAGTCAGGCCGGCCAGTGCCACCCGCAACGTATGATGGTGAAAGACCGCCACGCCGACCAGAGTCGCCGCGAACAGGATGAAATCGACTGGTATGCCGGCGATCGCCGGTGGCTCGGGTGGCGCCCCGGTTGCGGCCCAGGCGGTCGTCGCCACCAGGCCGCCTCCGAGTGCGATCAGGCGACCCAGGAAGCGGTTGTGGCTCACGGCATTCGCTGCCGCCGGCGGCGGTCCCGCAAGCGAAGAAAGGGGCTTTGGCATGCTCGGGATCCGGTTGGCGAAGGGTGGCCGCGGGTTTGCGGCCTCGCGGCTTGTCTGCCGCACGGCGTTTTTTGGTGACGCGGATTGTAACCGGGCGGAAGCCGGCCCCCCGTCCCGGGCGGCCGGGCCGTGTTGGCGGCAAGCTCAGACCGGTGGGCCCGATCCTTGCTTTTCCTAGCGGCACGTGAGGCACCAAGGCGCGGTACGCGCGTGGACGCCAGGGGCTACGAGCGCCCGGCAACCGCCCGGCGCCGTATAAATACAGACAACAAGGCGCGATGGCCCTGACCCGTTCGATCAGTCGTTTGGACCTGGCACCGATGCCGCAAACGGTGAGCGAGGTCGTCGAGCGGGGTCCGCTGCTCGCGCTTTCGCAGCGCAAGCTCAATGCGCTCGGGACGCCGATCGCGTACATCGATCGCAACCAGCGCTACCGGTTCGTCAACAAGGCACTCCTCGACTGGTTCTGCAAGCGGGCCGACGAGGTGCTCGGCCGCGAGATCATCGAGGTGCTCGGTCGCGAGAACTACCAGCTCTATCGCGCGTACATCGACGCAGCGCTGGGCGGTGAACGCACCGGCTACGAGTGGCAACTGGCGACGCCCGGCCGTTCGCCGATCTGGATGCGCGTCGACTTCTACCCCGACCGCAACCAGCAGGGACACATCCGCGGCTTCCTCGCGACGTACAGCGATGTCGACCACCTGAAGCGGCTCGAGCTCGAGGCGGGTCAGCGCGAGCACCGGCTGCGCCTCGTCACCGACAGCGTGGGCCTGCCGATCCTCCATTTCGATCGCCAGCTCCGGCTGCGGTTTGCCAACAAGCCATTCGCCGACTGGATCGGCGTGCCGGCCGAAGATCTGCTCGGCCACTCGCTGCCCGACTTCCTGCCGTCCGACGCGCTGACGGAAATGCAGGGCTACATCGAGCGCGCGTTCGCCGGCGCCACCGTCTCGTACGAGCGTCGCGAGCGCCGCGCATCGGGCGAGCTGCGCTGGGTGCGCGTCACGCTGTTTCCCGACCGCGAGATGGGCGGTCGCGTCGGCGGCGCGTTCGTCGTCTGGAACGACATCGAGGACGACGTCCGCGTCCGCGACGCGCTGAAGTCGCAGCAATCGCAGCTGCGTCTTTTCGCCGACAACATTCCGGGTCCGATCGCGTACCTCGACAAGAGCCTGCACTACACGTTCGTCAATCAGGCGTTCGCGAACTGGGTTTGCAAGCCGCAAGACGAGATCTACGGCAAGACGCCGTTCGAGGTGATGGCCTCCGACGTCGCCGCGTTCCTGCGTCCGGTGCTGAAGCGCGCGCAGGCGGGCGAGCACGTCGAATACGAACGCATCGGCCAGAACGCACATGGCCAGCGCCGCTGGATGCACGGCCGCATGGCACCCGACCTCGATTCGACGGGCAAGGTGCGCGGCCTGTATTGCACCGAATACGACATTCACGACCTGAAGCAGACGGAGCAGGAGCTCGCCGCGCGCGAGAAGCAGCTGCGCCTCTTCACCGACAACATTCCAGAGCCGGTGGTCTATCTCGACGCCGAGCGCCATTACGTATTCGTCAACGAGGCGTTCCTCGACCTGTACGGCCTGTCGCGCGACGAGGTGCTGGGCAAGAAGCCCGAGGAAGTGCTCGGCGTCGAAGGCTCGCAGGCGCTGACGCCCGATCGCGATCGCGCGGCGAAGAGCGAAGCATTGACGTACGAGCGCGTGGTCATCGACGTCGTCGGCCGCACGCGCTGGATTCGCGCGCGCTGCGTGCCCGACCTCCACCTGGATGGCTCCGTCCGCGGCGAATACGTCGTCGGTCATGACATCACGGATCTGAAAGTCGCGCAGGATGCGCTGGCCGCGCGCGAATCGCAGCTTCGCGCGATCATGGACGGTGTGCCCGCGCCCGTCGCGTATATCGACCGCGACGAGCGCTGCCACTACGTCAACCGGACGTTCCTCCAGTATTTCGGTCTGTCGGTCGAGCAAGTCGGCCATTTGCGGCTGCGCGAAGTCGTCGGACAGGGCATCTACGAGAGCGCCCAGGCGATGCTGACGCGCGCGTTGCAGGGCGAATCGACGGCGTTCGATCGGCTGGTGCCGGGCGCCAACGGCGCGCGCCGCTGGATGACGATCCGCGTCGTGCCCGACGTGGGCCCGTCGGGCGAGGTCAACGGTGCGTTCGTGCTGATGAACGACATCCACGGCCTGAAGCAGGCGCAGGAGGCGTTGCGCGCGTCCGAAGGCGAGCTGCGGCTCATCATGGACAACGTGCCGGCGCGCGTGTCGTACATCGACCGCGAATATCGCCTTCGCTTCCTGAACGGACACAACGAGCACTGGCTCGGGGCCTCCCGCAACGAGATGACCGGCCGGCCGCTGTCGGAGGTCGCCGGCGAGGCGCGTTTCGCGTTGCTGCAGCCGCTGCTCGACCGCGTGCTGAACGGCGAAGTGGTGACCACCGAGCTCAAGCTGCCTCAGCCGTCGGGCGAGATGCAGTGGGAGGCGATCCATTACGCGCCGCACCGCGACACCGAGGGCAATGTCATCGGTATCTACGCGGTGCACACCGACATCCACGACCAGAAGAAGAACGAGGATGCGCTGCGCCGTGCGAACTGGATGCTGTCGTCGCATATCAGCAACACGCCGCTGGCGGTGCTCGAGTGGGATCGCGACCTGAAGCTCGTTCGCTGGTCGCCGCAGGCCGAAGTGATCTTCGGCTGGGACGGTGCAACCGTTCTCGGCATGCCGATCTCGCACAACCCGTTGCTGCACGAGGACGACAGCGAGGCGATGGTCGGCCTGATCAACCGGCTGCTCGCGGGACACGAGCCGCGCGAGACCGCCCTGACGCGCAATTACACGAAGGACGGCAAGACGATCTGGTGCGAGTGGTACCACTCGGCGCTCGTGGGCGAGGACGGCAAGGTCGTGTCGATCCTGTCGTTCGTGCAGGACGTGAGCTCGCGTATCCAGGCTGAAGAGCGGCTGCAGTACATGGCGACGCGCGACGCGTTGACCGGGCTGCCGAACCGATTGATGCTGCACGACCGGCTGACGCAGGCGATCGCGCAGGCGCGCCGCAGCGGTCGCCGTGTCGGCGTGCTGTTCATCGATCTCGACCGTTTCAAGAACGTCAACGACACGCTCGGTCACCGGATTGGCGACGAGCTTCTGAAGCACGTGACGCGCGCGCTCGCCGAGGCGCTGCGCGAGACCGACCTGCTTGCGCGTCTCGGCGGCGATGAATTCATGGTGATCGTCGAGGACTTCGACGAGCCGCAGATCCTCGGCCGCATCGCCCAGAAGCTGCTCAACGCGATCGCCCAGCCGTTCAACATCGAACATCACGACATCTACGTGACGTCGTCGATCGGCATCTCGGTGTTCCCGGACGATTCCGACGACCCCGAAGAGCTGATGAAGCACGCGGACGTCGCGATGTACCGGTCGAAGGAGCTCGGCCGCAACACTTACCAGTTCCTCGACGCGGACCTGGCCGAGCGCCGGCTGCGCCAGCACACGCTCGAAACGGCGCTGCGCGGCGCACTCAAGGAAAATGCGCTACGTCTCTACTATCAGCCACTCGTGCGCATCACCGATCGCGCGATCGTCGGCGCCGAAGCGCTGCTGCGGTGGACCGATCCCGACCACGGCGTCGTACCGCCGCAGGTGTTCATACCGCTTGCCGAGGAATCCGGCCTGATCCACGCGCTCGGCGACTGGGTACTGAAGACTGCGGCTGCGCAGTGCGCGGAATGGCGCGCCAGCGGATTGCCGCTGCGAATATCGGTCAACCTGTCGGCGAAGCAGTTCTATCGCGACGACCTCGCGCAGCGGATCACCGAGATCGTCCGCAGCGAAGGATGCGAGCCGTCATGGCTCGAGCTCGAGGTGACCGAGACGAGCCTGATGCACGACATCGACGCGATCCGCAAGGTGCTGCACCAGTTGCGCGGCGAAGGGTTCACCGTTGCGATCGACGACTTCGGCACCGGCTATTCGTCGCTGACGCATCTGAAGCATTTCCCGATCGATACGCTGAAGATCGACATCTCGTTCATCGCGGACCTGGAAACGGATCCGGGCGACGCCGCGATCACCGAGGCGATCATCGGCCTTGCGCGCGGACTTGGCCTCAAGGTCGTCGCCGAAGGCGTCGGCACGCGCGCGCAACTCGACTTCCTCGACGTGCGCGGCTGCCACTGCTTCCAGGGCTATTGGGTCAGCAAGCCGCTTCCCGCGCAGGAATTCATCGAGTTCGTCGGCAAGCGTCCGAAGTAACCGAAGCGACGCCTTATCGCCGCTGACCGCGGCTACCCGGGCACTCGGCGGTCGGCCTGAATCAGTCGAGCGTCTCGAGCCAGCCTTCGAGCGCCTTTGCGGCGTTCTGCCAACCCGGTTCGAGCATCAGCAGGTGCGCAAGCCCCGGCAGGATCGTCGCCTCGACATTGTGATGCGCGGCCGTCGCCCTCACATCGTCGGGGGTGCAGATCACGTCGTCCTCCGCGCCCAGCACGAATAGCGGCCGGTGGTCGGTCTGCGGCAGCGCCCAGTGCAGCCGCAGCGATAGATCGAACAGTGCCCGCGGCGATTCCGGGTTCAGGTGACGCGCCGCTTCGGCGAGGATCTTTTCGGGAACCTTGTCGCTGAAATAGAACGGCCGCAAGGCCTGCAGCACGTCGGCGGACAGCCGGCTCGGGTCCACGGCGCCCATTTGCATCAGGTAGTTGGTGTGCGAAGCGGCAAGCCGGCTCGCAATCGGCAGCAGCCCCGCCGGCGGCAGCGGCGCCAGCAGCGCAGCACCCCGAACCGGGCGCTTGGCGACGATCAGCTCGACGATCGCAGAGCCCATCGAGTGACCGATCAGCACCGGCGGCGATTCCAGTGTACCGGCGACGTGCTCGACATCCGCCTCGTAATCGGCGAGGCCGGCAACGAACAGCGTCTCGGCGCCGCCGCTCATCCCGTGCCCGCGAAGGCTCAGTGCGTAAGCGGCGTACCCGCGTGCGGCGAACCAGGGGAGAAAATACGGCTCCCAGAACCACGCGTCGCAATAGCCGCCGTGGACGAACAGCAGCGGCGGCTTGCGCGAGCGGCCGGCCGGCAGGGACTTCCGCACTTCGAGGTGCGATTCGAACGGCAGCATTGACGGAAAGTCAGATGAGGATTGGCGCGGACGCGAAAAAGGCCGGCATTGTGACAGACACAGCAATTCGCACGCCCGTCTATGACGCGGGATGCCGCCGTTGCGTGCGCCTCGCGAGCTTCCTCGACGAAGTGCGCGTTGCGTACCCGTCGTATCGGTGTCTGCCGGTGCCGCCTTTCGGCGATCCCGGCGCGCGCCTGGTCATCGTGGGGCTCGCCCCGGGAATGCATGGCGCCAACGCCACGGGTCGACCCTTCACGGGCGACTTCGCAGGAATTCTGCTGTACGAGACGCTGTATGCCCACGGTTACGCGTCGTCGCCAAAGTCGCGGACGATCGACGATCCATTGACGCTCGTCGACTGCCGGATCACCAATTCCGTGAAATGCCTGCCGCCTCAGAACAAGCCCACGCCGCTCGAAATGCGTACGTGCAACGATTACCTGGTCGCGGATCTCGCAGCGCTTCCCGCTGGCGGTGCGGTGCTGGCGCTCGGGCGCGTCGCGCACGACGCGGTGCTGATCGCACTCGGCGCGCGCCGTGGCAGCCATCCGTTCGCGCACGGCGCAAAGCACGCGCTCGACAACGGCGCCATGCTGTTCGACAGCTATCATTGCAGCCGCTACAACACCAATACCGGCCGGCTGACGGCGGCGATGTTCCGATCGGTCTTCGACCTGATCGACGCCCATCTCGACCGCGCACGTCCGCAACGATGACGAAGGTCTCGCGCATCAATCGCCGCACCGTCGACGCGGAGGCGGCCGCGACGCAGTTCGACGCGCGCGAGCTCATCGCGTCGCTGCCGCATCTGCCCGGCGTGTACCGGATGTTCGACGCCGCGGGAGGCGCGCTGTACGTCGGCAAGGCACGCGATCTGAAGAAGCGCGTTGCGAGCTACTTCCAGAAGAGCGGCCACGAGCCGCGGATTGCCGCGATGATCGCGCAGGTCGCGCGAGTCGAGACGACCGCCGTGCGTTCCGAGGGCGAGGCGCTGCTGCTCGAGAACAACCACATCAAGGCGCTCGAGCCTCGCTACAACATCCTGTTCCGCGACGACAAGAGCTATCCGTACATCTGCATGTCGGGCGACCCATACCCGCAGCTGCGCTTTCACCGCGGTTCGCTCGACCGGAAGCACCGTTACTTCGGTCCGTTTCCCAGCGCCGGCGCAGTGCGCGAAGGCATAGCGCTCCTGCAGAAGGTGTTCCAGCTTCGCACGTGCGAGAACACGGTCTTCGCCAATCGGTCGCGGCCGTGCATGCTGCACCAGATCGAGCGCTGCACGGCACCTTGCGTCGGGTTGATCGCCGAGGCCGACTATCACGAAGACGTAGGGGCGGCGCTCCTGTTCCTGCAGGGCAAGACCGACGAGGTGCTGGCACAGCTCAAGCGGCAGATGGATGCCGCTGCGGCGGCATTGCAGTTCGAGCGCGCGGCGCGCACGCGCGACAAGATAGCGCGGCTGCAACAGTTGCAGTCGAAGCAGTTCGTGGAAAGCGCGACGGCCGGTGACATCGATGTGATCGCCGCCGTGCGCGAAAGCAACCTGTTCGCCGTGAACGCCGTGATGATCCGCGGTGGCCGGCATGTCGGCGATCGCACGTTCTTTCCGAGGCACGCAGACACCGTCGAGGAAGCCGACGTCGTAACGGCGTTTTTGGCGCAGCACTACGTCGAGCGACCCGTCCCGCCGACGCTGATCGCACCACAGGCGACGGGCGCGGATGCGCTCGCCGAGGTTTTGACGGCGCAGTCGGGACGCAAGGTCGAGGTGACGACCAGTCCCGGCGGTGAACGCCGCGTGTGGGTGACGATGGCGACGCAAAACGCGACGCTCGCGATTCGCCAGAAGCTTGCGCAGAAGGCGACGCAGGAGGATCGGCTGGCCGCGTTGCAGGATGCGCTCGGCCTCACCCCGTCGGCGCAGCGGATCGAGTGCTTCGACGTGTCGCACACGATGGGCGAGGCGGCGGTGGCGTCGTGCGTCATCTACGACAAGCATGCGATGCAGACGTCCGAATATCGGCGTTTCAACGTGACGCCCGCGCACGCAGGCGACGACTACGCGGCGATGCGTGAAGCGTTGACGCGGCGGTGTGCGCGCATCGTGGCCGGCGAATATCCCGCACCCGATCTGCTGGTGATCGACGGCGGGCGCGGGCAGGTGTCCGTCGCGGCCGACGTGCTGGCCGAGCAGGGCCTGCATCAGACGCCGCTGATCGGCATGGCCAAGGGTCCTGAACGCAAACCCGGCCTCGAGGACATCGTCTTTCCGAACCGCGAGCACGTGCTGAACCTGCCGCCCGACCATCCCGGTCTCCACCTGCTGCAGCAGATCCGGGACGAAGCGCACCGCTTCGCGATCCAGGGGCACAGGGCGCGACGCGCCAAGGCACGCAACACGTCGTCGCTGCAGGAGATCAACGGCATCGGTGCCAAGCGGCGTCAGGCACTTCTCGCGCACTTCGGGGGTCTGAAGGGGATGCAATCGGCGAGCATCGAAGACCTTGCACGCGTACCGGGGATCTCGCACGCGCTGGCGGAGCGCATCTACGCGCAGCTGCATTGAAATGCGTCCCGGCGCGGTACGGGTGCCCTTGACCGCCAGAGTAGAATCAATCACTCGAGGTAACGCGACAACCCGCGATGCTGCCGAATTTCCCGACTGCGCTGACGTGGCTCCGGATCGTGCTGATTCCGGTGTTCGTCGCCATCTATTACATTCCCGACGAATGGCTGTCGCCGGTTCTTCGCAACTGGGTCGGAATGACCGTGTTCGCGCTCGCCGCGATCACCGACTGGTTCGATGGCTATCTCGCGCGCCGCTGGGGCGAGACGAGCGCGTTCGGCGCCTTCCTCGATCCGGTGGCCGACAAGCTGATGGTCGCCGCCGCGCTGATCCTGCTGGTCGAGCTCGGCCGCGCCGAAGCCTATCTCGCGATCATCATCATCGGTCGCGAGATCGCCATCTCGGCGTTGCGCGAATGGATGGCGCAGCTCGGCAAGTCGCGTAACGTCGCGGTCGCGGCGATCGGGAAGATCAAGACCGTCGCGCAGATGACTGCGTTGATCGCGCTGCTGCTGTGGGAGAACGTGCTCCCCGGCATCTCGACGCCGATCCTCGGCACGTTCGCGCTGTGGGTCGCGGCGATCCTGACGCTGTGGTCGATGTTCCACTACCTGCGCATCGCCGCCCCCCATTTCCGCAGTGCGGCGGTGGAACGCGCGTTTAGGCGGCAGACGCGCAAGGCAAAACGTACCGTCAACGCGGCGCCGCCGCCGCTGTAGGTGCAATGGTGGCTGGGCCTCCGGCGGGGCGTTCCCGTGGCCTCGCGACACCACCGCTACGGCGAAGCCGATGGGCTTCGGCGCCATGTTAAAATGCGCGCCGCGTCATCGACGAACAACACGGCGACGCGTCTCCTGATCCCCGATAGCTCAGTTGGTAGAGCGACGGACTGTTAATCCGCAGGTCCCAGGTTCGAGCCCTGGTCGGGGAGCCATGCCATTCAACGACTTGCACGATGCGTCGCTGTCTTCAGCCCGCTTCGTCACTTGTGGACCACTCCTGGACCAATGGCGCGCAGCACGTTGGGCTCGGCAGCTAGGGGTTGAAAACGAAGTTGTAGCCCCTATTCACGGGTTGTACGACCTTCTGCGGATTGGACCACGCGGGCTCACGTTGCAGCGAGCCGGGCGTGGCGCCGAGTCGAGTCCCCTCGATTCCCCTTGCGACCGGCCGCTTTCGGCACATCAAGCACAGTGGTCGCTCGCCCTTCGGTGGCGCTCCTCGCCACGTCGAGCGAAGGAAAGGCGGGCAGAGCCAGCGCCTGTCATCGGTGTAAATGCGCTTGCTTGAGAAGACCAGTAGTCAGCGCTGCACGGGACGTGGCTCTGGCCTGTATTCCGGACCGACATACCCCGTAGCGCGCGCGAGAAAATACCGGTAGATGTCATCGAGGTTGTCAACCACGAAGGCGTTACTGCGATATCCAGGCATCCCGCGGATCGGGTCGCCATCGAGGATGATCTGGACGAACATCTCGCGGCTCTGCGTGGCGGCATAACCGACAATCGAAGGCGCAGCCAGTCCCGTGTAGTCTTTGCCGTGGCAGCGTGCGCAATCGACCGCCCGCAGCACGCGCCACGCGTTGGCTATGCCTGCGTCAACGTTCGGCTGGCCGGCGCCTTCCGTGCGGCGGGGGGCTCCTACCGTCAACAAAATGAATACGCTGATCGCCAGTAGGACTGCGGCACGCACCCTCGCCGTGGCCCTTCCGCGTCGCCGCCGCGATTGCTTTGGAGTCGCGGCCATTGCCTTGAAGCAACCGATCTCGGTTTAGCGGCTCTTATCGGAGACCTTCCCGACGAACTTCCAACCGCTCTCACGATACCAGACAAAGGTGAATCCGCTGGGCCCGTCGATGAAGACCGTCAGCGGTTCATCACCGGGAGTGACTTCCTTGGGCGGTCGCGCCGGGGTCGTTGATTGGAACGCGACTTTCCGGAACAGCGAAGCAGCTGCGCTGCCGGGCGATTTTCGCTCCTCGGCATACTTCCAGCCTGCGCCTTCGACACGAATCAGCTGGAAATTGCTGCCACTCGAATCTTCCACGTGCAGCGTAAGGGGCAATCCGCGTCCGGCGTAGCTCGGTTCGGCGCGCGCCGGCGCGGTCGCGAGTGGCGCCGCTTCAGTGCGCTCGATTCGAGGTTCGCTCGCGATATCGGGGACTGCGTAACTGACCGTTGTGATTGCTGCAAGCGCAAGGCCGGTCAGCGCTCGACGAATATGCAGTGTCTTCACGACAGTTCTCCTTGTGACAAGATACGTTCGCAATGTTGCTACCAGGAGTGCTGCCATCCTGCATTTGAGACCCTTTTGCGCCGGACGCTTCGCACACCTGGTGATGCGAATGTTGCCGTTGTCGGCGATTCGTGGCGTCGGCATTTTCGTGGCTCGATAGCAGGAATATTCACCAATTGGGGCGCGCTGCCGGCCGCTCGACAACGCCCCCCCAGGCTTGCGAGCGGCTTCCTGGTGCCGCGCCCTAGCTCATCAAACCAGCATGAGTGTCCCGACTGCCAGGGGCGGGTCTTGCAACGGCGCGACGCGCGCTATGGCCTTTGTCGCCGACGCATTGTCCGTTCGCCAGGAATCCTCGCCCAACTCCGTTGGCCGAAGAGGGCAGCCACCGCTGCCGGCATTTTTTGCAACCGACCGCTTCCGAGCAGGCGCGAGCGACTCGTGCCCCAGCACGCCGTACGAAGCACCCAGTACTTCGTACAAGGTGGCCAGTACTTCGTTCGAGGTACGAAGAGGTTCGTAGACATGCGAAGCGCGGCCTACAACAACCGGGTGCTTGGCGCGGAGAGTCAGGCTTCAACAGGCGCGACCGGTCCGGGCCTGCGGCTGAATGGGCGCCGTCGTCACCACGTCCTTGAGGCTATTCCAATCCCGGATTCGAGATCATCATCGCCGTGAAGGAGGCTCCGGTCGCGCTCACCGCTACCCGCCTCCCGAGTGATTGATGCAATAGCTCGTAGGAGGACAAAGTGCACCCTCGATCCTACATTTTCCGCGTCCTGGCAGCTGCCGCTGTATTGCTCGCCGCCTGCGCTTCGACGACCCCACCAGTCTCCGCGCCAGCAGGCGATGGGAGGACGTCGCAGATCACCGTGCTCTATGACGCATTCGGCAAGCCTTCGTCGATGCAGAAGGACTGGCTATGCCGCGCTCATTGAGTACGGTGGGAAGCGCATTCTGTGCGACACGGGAAACAACGGCGATACTCTTGCGCAGAACGCCAAGGCCAAAGGCATCGACCTGTCCAAGCTCGATTTCGTCGTCATGTCTCATCGGCACGGCGATCACATGGGTGGCCTGGCATATCTGCTGAGCGTGAATCCCAAGGTGAAAATTTTCGCACCCAAGGAAGGGTTCGGCGTGTATGGCGGCGACCTGCCTAGCGCCTTCTATCGTAAGGACGCCTCGCTGCCACCCGAGCACGGTACTACGACGGCGTGCCCCCCGACGTGATGCGGTTCGGCGCCGCCCGGCCCGTCGCCAATTTCCAGCTCGTCGACAAGAACGTCGAGATCGCAACCCGGCATCCATCTGATCGCATTGGTCTCCGACAAGCCGGGTACGCTCGAACTGCGTGAACTGTCGCTCGCGCTCAATACGCCCGACGGTATGGTCGTCGTGGTCGCGTGCTCGCATCCCGGCATCGACAAGATCGTGGACGCTGCGGCGACGATCAACCCGCGCATCCATCTTGTTGCCGGCGGGTTTCACCTGGTGGCGTCCAAGGACGAAGAGATCGAGAAGATGGTTTCGGGTCTGCTCGATACGTACAAGGTAGCCTACGTCGCCCCGGACACTGCACCGGTGAACCGACCTTTGCGGCACTCAGGAAGGCGTTCGGGGTTCGTTACCTCTATGCGGGACTGGGTACGACGTTGGCGCTGGATGCCATGCCGCGACCCATTGCCGGCGCTGGGCCAGCTGTCGCTACTGCGATGGACGAGGATGATCTCGACAACTACCGCGCGCTGGGCGAGAAAAGCCATGACGACGCGCCCACGTTGGTGGCGCAAGACTCGCGTTGAGACTCCGGCGCAACCTGTTGAGGACCGAACAGGATCGGCCGATCGCATACAGCCATGCACGAAGTACGAAGCACTTCGTTCGAGGTCGAACACGAGCAAGCGCATCGTCGAAAGTCGACGAATCAATACCGCGAGGTTCCCAACAGCAAGTGCTTGGAGCTTCGAGAGCCAGCCTTGGATAGGCGCACTTGAACGGAGTCGTGCCGCAGTTTCGAGATCGGCTACTGCGTCACCGAGCAGTCGGCCCTCAACGCAACACAGCGGCCGCTCATATGCGCCTGATTTCTAGCCAGGGAAGAGCGCCTGGTCGCGTGAAGTACACTCTCAACTGCATCACATATGATCAGCAAATGCACTTCGACTTGTCACTGCGTGAAATGAAGGATTGAAGGCATGCCCGCTAAAGAACCGGGTTTCATGGAACGCCTGCAGACGGCTGCCAAGGCGAAGAAAGCGCAGCTGGAAAAGATACGTGCATCGGCGGCGGCCAACAGCGCGAAGGCCACTGGGCGGCAGGCTGCTCAGGTGGAAGCGGCAGCAGCGCGAAAGATTCGCACGGCGGGACGAAAGGACTCCGACCGGATGGGCGCCGAACACAGAGAGGCGCAACGCGCGGCTGAGAACGCTAGGCAAGCTCTCGCCGTCGTTGATGAAAGGGCGCGCAAGGAGGTCGAACGCGTTGCCAAAGCAGAGGCCGATGCCATCCTTAAAAAGAATCAGAAGGCTGCGCGCGACGCCAAATACGCCGCACGTAAACTTCGGCAAAAATAGACCTGCGCGCGCCGTAGAGCCGCATACGTGCGTGGTACCTCCCGCTTCCAGGCCGGCCTGCTCCGTGCAGTGACCGGAGTACTCAGCACTGAGTGCCAAAGTGCTCAGGACGACGTCTACCGGGGGCGGGCAAGGACCTTCGCAGGCCCGCATTCTTTCGAGAAGCAGACGTTCGCGAACTTCGAGATCAGGAATACCAGTCCCCGCGTCCTTCTTCGCGTACTCTTGCGACTAGTCGCTGATTCAGGTCTATGCTGACCGCGGTCGAATAGGGACCGACGATTCATCCGACAAAGGCGATCGCGCTTTGCGTAAAGCCACCAGGTGGGATAGGATCGATCGCCGCTCACACGCAAAGAAGTCCCGCGCCGAAAGTTTCGTATCACGCCGATTAAAGGCTGGCATCAGCATGCCATGAAGGTGGCCGTTTTCAGCGCCAAACGCTACGACCGCGAGCTGCTGGCTGCAGCGAACGCCGAGGCTGGTCACGAGCTGGTGTTTTTCGACGATCTTCTCGAAACCTCGACGGTGGCACTCACCGCTGGTTGCGGTGCGGTGTGCGTGTTTGTTAATGATCGGGTCGATGCGGCAGTGCTCGCGGCATTGGCGGGCGGTGGCACTGGACTCGTCGCGTTGCGCTGCACGGGCTTCAACAATGTCGACCTGAAGGCGGCAGCGGCGCAGAGTATCAAGGTCGTCCGTGTAACAGAATATTCGCCGTACTCGGTCGCCGAGCATGCCGTAGCGCTGATCCTGGCACTCAGTCGCAAGATCCACCGTGCCTATAACCGGACACGCGACGGCAATTTCGAGCTGGATGGACTCCTTGGCGCCGATCTGCACGGGCGTACCGTGGGAATCATCGGAACAGGCAAGATTGGTCTCGTGTTCGCGCGCATCATGGCTGGGTTCGGCTGTCAGCTCATCGGCTACGACAAGATACCGAACTCAGATTTCGAAGTAATGGGTGGGCGGTATGAGCAGTTATCGAACCTTGCAGCGCGCTCTGACATCGTGTCGCTGCACTGCCCACTCACGCCCGAAACCCATTATCTTGTAAACGCGAGCGCCCTCGCGCTAGCGAAGCCAGGAGCGATACTGATCAACACTAGCCGTGGGGGCCTCGTCGATACCGAGGCGGTGATCGCGGCGCTGAAATCGGGGCAACTTGGCGCGCTCGGAATCGACGTTTATGAGCAGGAGACCGACTTGTTCTTTCAGGACCTGTCGAGCACGATCATCCCCGACGATCTGATTCAGCGCCTGGTGTCCTTTCCGAATGTGATCGTCACCGGCCACCAGGCATTCTTTACCCGTGAAGCGATCGGAAAGATTTGTGAAACGACGATTTCCAGCATCTCAGCCTACGCTGAGGGCGGTCCGCTGGTGCACGAGGTCCACGCCGTCGTTTAAATCCTTGCCTTATCGGTCGGCAGACTTCAGTTGGTGCGAGAACGGTGGCGATGTTGAGCTCCTTCGAGAAGCGTGCGTCGGCACCGGGCCGATAGCGCAAGAACGGCCACTATCGGCGACTTTGCTTAGGTCGTCTCGACGTACGGCGCGACGCTCGAAGTCCGTCGATCAAGCGCGTCGCTCGAAGTACTAAGCACGGAGCACCAAGCACCCAGCACTTCGTACAAGGGGCCAGTACTTCGTCCGGGATACGAAGTGCTTCCTAGACACGCGAAGCGCGGCGTACAACAGCCGAGTGCTTCGTGCTGAGAGTCAGGCTTCGATAGGCGCGACCGGTACGTGCTTGCGGGTGACTCGGCGCCGCGCCCCGCGGGTCCCAATCGTCTGCCTGAGCGGGCTCAGAGCGTCGTGCCTAACGACCGCACTCGACCCGACGACGCGCGATGGCTGGTGACGGCTACTCGGTTTTGCACAGCGCGAGCGGCGCCGCGACGGCTTCCAGCGAACGTCGCTCGGAATCGATGGCGAGGAAGAGGGCGACTACCGCCGCCGCCAGCATCAGGCCTCCACCGAGGGCATACCCCATGAATACCTCTCCCCGATCTCCTGACGCGATCAAGTGGCCGAACACGATTGGCCCAGCGATTCCACCCAGCGCCGTTCCGATCGCGTAGAACCATGCGATGGCACTCGCGCGCACCTCGAGAGGGAAATATTCGCCCACGGTGAGATAGGCCGAACTCGCCGCCGCGGAAGCAAAGAAGAACACGACACTCCATGCCAGCGTTTGAGTTTGCGGCGTCAACATGTCCGCTTTAAAAAGGAGTCCCGTCACGATGATAAGCGTTCCGGATAGCGCATAGGTCATCGTGATCATGACGCGCCGTCCGACCTGGTCGAAGAATGGCCCGAGCAGGAGTGGTCCAAGAAAGTTGCCGGCGGCAAACGGAAGCAGGAACAACCCGACTCGCCCGTCGGCAACTTCGTAATAGCGAGTCAGGACCAGCGCGTACGTGAAAAAAATCGCGTTGTAGAGGAATGCCTGAGCACCCATGAGGCTCAATCCGAGCGCTACACGGCGCGGGTAACGACGAACGAGCACACCCAACAGCTCAAACCAGCCGACGTGTTCCCGTGGATCGAGGAGGATAGTAGAAGCGGCTTCCCCGTGAAGTACTTGCGCCCTGGATTCTATTCCCAGGAGGATGCGCTCAGCCTCGCCTTGGCGGCGCTGCAATAGGAGCCAGCGCGGACTCTCGGGAATGAAGCGTCGAAGCGGAAGAACTCCCAATGCGAGTAAACCGCCGACGATGAACGCGAAGCGCCAGCCCCACGCCGGCGCGAACAATTCCGTATCGAGGAAGAATACCGCGGCCGCCGCTCCGGCAGCAGCGCCGACCCAGAAGCTGCCATTCACGGCAAGATCGACGCGTCCGCGCAAGCGCGCAGGCATGAATTCCTGTATGGCCGAATTGATGGCTGCGTATTCGCCGCCAATGCCTGCGCCGGTGAGAAAGCGCATCGCCAGAAAGAAAGGATAGTTGGGCGCAAGTCCGGAAGCGATTGTCGCCGCAGCGTATACGCCGAGTGTGACGAAAAAAAGCCTGCGCCGACCATATCGATCGGCGAGCCCGCCGAACAGAACCGCGCCCATCACCGCGCCGACCACATACGCGCCCGCAACCTCGCCGACCTCACTCGGCGTGAGCGCAAGCGCGGTGGGCAAGGTCAGCACACTACCCAGTGAGCCGACGAGCGTGACCTCCAGCCCGTCAATGATCCAGCTCGTGCCGAGGGCAGCGATCAGGGACGAGTGAAACGACGACCAGCGGAGCCGATCAAGACGCGCAGGTACGTTTGTTGGAAACGGCCCGTCATCCATCACGCCGATTATAGGTGGATGATCGAGCAGGCAATCCGTAGTCGGCTTTCGACCCGAAGCGGACGCTCACACCAGACTGCACCGCAGTGGGGTGCATTCGGCTCACCGCTCGTACGCGACTCATAAGACATTGATGCGCGTTCTCATGCGCAGCGCAAGACCGCTTCTCAGCCCAAACCGAATCAACTTGAGTTTGGCTCAGTGTGAGTACGCTCAGCCGCCCGCGCTCGCGAATCGCTTGAACGCGACGAGCGCCTCAGTCACCGCCGGAATGCAACGGAAGACGTTGCCACACTCGGCCGCCACGGTGATGCGCGCTCCTCCCGCGCCGTCGGGAATCTTCAGCACCCGATACGCGAGCTCCATTCGGCCCGCCAGCGGGCCGTAAGTCTCGATGACGCTGTCGCTCGAGAGCTGGACGCGGTAGTAGGAGTTCGAGGAAATCCACACCTTGGCTCGCTGCCAATAGAGCTCGCACTGTGTGCGATCGAGGCAGCCGAGAGGCTCCATCCCTTGCTGGCGCGGGTCATCACTGCCGGTGGTCGCGCACGCGGCCAGCGCAACGACGAAAGAAAGAGGCATGCGATTCATGATGGACCCTCCTCCATCGGAAATCATACCCCTTCGCCGCATTACGCTCTGCACGTTTCATCCGATGATGTTCGCGAGCTCCGATAATGCTTTGCGATCTGCTATGTCTTCAGCTACCTCCTGGAGAACGGCACGATCATCGACGGCATCGGGCGGCGCCCCGGTCGTTCCCGTATATCGCTCACGGCTCGCTCTATTGCAGGGCTCTGGGTGAAACGAGCCGCGCGTATCGAACCCGCTCAGGTGCCGGCCAGCGATCGTCCCTAGTCATCTTCCCGCTGCTGTTCGCGCTGATGTGCGGCCTGGTCGTGGCGCGTGCATTGCAGCCGAACTGACACACCCTTCGGCGCAGCAGCTTCGCGGGAGCGCTAAGCCTTTGTCGCTCGCCACCCTTATAGCCGTTTCGTGACGACGTGGCCTTAACCTCTTCCGTTCGCGCGTCCGGTTGATTGTCCCCATGGTTTCCAGCGGCGTATCAGCTCCCCTCGCAGGCGCCGATGCTTTGCCATCCGGTAGTAGCTCATACACGTGTCCTCTTTGTTTGCCTGGCGAGATTAATGGCTACTTAGTCCTACCGAGCGGCGGTTGAATTGGTGGCCTACCAGATCCCCGACAACCGCATCGCACGATCGGTGATGGCAGCAGTCAGCCAGCTCCTGCTGGTAGCGCGCTCGTTCGGCCTCGACGTACACTTCGACGACTGACCTGCGCACGGAGCGAGAATGGCACGGACCAAGATTCATCTCGGGGTCGCGGCCTTCGTCGCTTCCCTGCTCGGGCCGTTGGACGGCACCGCGGCCACGGACGAGGTGTTCGCGCGCGCGCGGCGGCAGATGGTGGACGAGATCGCCGCCATGGCGCGGTCGACGCGGCAGGAAACGGGCCGCGAGCGTTTCGCCGAGCGCGTGATGGACGCGATGGGCAAGGTGCCCCGCCATCGCTTCGTTCCCGAGCGCGTCGCGCGCGACGCGTATCGCAATCACCCGCTACCGATCGGCGGGGGACAGACGATCTCGCAGCCCTACATTGTCGCGCTGTCGACCGAGTTGATCAATCCGCAGTCGGAGCATGTCGTGCTCGAGATCGGAACCGGATCCGGCTATCAGGCGGCGGTGCTGGCCGGGCTCGTCAAGCACGTCTATTCGGTCGAGATCGTCGAGCCGTTGGGCAAGAGTGCGGCGGATCGCCTGGCCGCACTGGGATATAGCAACGTCGCCGTGCGGGTCGGCGACGGCTATCAGGGATGGCCAGAACACGCACTCTTTGACGGGATCATCGTCACCGCTGCGGCGCCGTTCATACCGGAGCCGCTCGTAACGCAACTGAAGCCGGCCGGCAGAATGGTGATACCGATCGAGTCGCCGCGCGGCGGGCAGGATCTCATGCTGGTGGAGAAGAACGCCGACGGTACTATTTCGAAGCGTGTCGTATTGCAGGTGCGCTTTGTGCCGATGACGGGAAAGGGCGTCGAGGGACGTCGCCGCTAGCCAGACATCAGCCGTGCCGCCGGGAAGAAGCGAGCGGTGAGCATGAAACGAGGGGCCCGGCGAGTCAGGTTGTCGAGCGGCGGCTTACGACGGTGGATTCAACTGGTCGATGCAACACACTAGACGCCATTGCGGCGGAAGGAGTGTTGCAGATGAAGAA